>PDWJ01001055.1_pt1 | contig 35948 bp, 35 predicted proteins | sample 1430881 | NCBI WGS metagenome assembly PDWJ01 (sample SAMN01162460, study PRJNA174530) | Oral metagenome, whole genome shotgun sequencing project. | biome: Marine environment; feature: Marine mammal; material: Swab sample of the gingival sulcus; isolation source: swab sample of gingival sulcus...
TAATTTATCTATTGAGTTACCCAATCCTGTCGACTATGGAGAAAGAGCCTCTGTATCTTATGATAATGTATTTGAAGATTATGATAAACCATTAAGGGAGCAAGGCTTACAAATAGGATTTATTGACACGCAATCAGATGAGTATGTGATTTTCATTCATCCAATAGCAAAAGAAAATATCATTGAAAACTTAATCAACGACTTAGGGTATAATTATTATGATTTAACAGATAAAAAAAGAAAAAACATTATAAAAGATGAACATATTGTAAAGGATAAGTTTGATAAAAAAGTTTTTCTTTTTTGGTTGATAATATTAGTTTTATGTCCATTTTTTACTTATGTTACATATAGGGGATATGTTAAAGAAGGCGTATCATTTATGGTGGTTTTTGTGGCGGTATCTAACTTGATATTTTATTACTTTTCAATTAGTATTCTTGTACAAGAATGGAAAAAGGAAAGGTAAGTAATCAATGCACAACACGATGTGTAAGCCATAGCTGTTCAATTATTTAACCCAAAATGAACGCATTTTAATACTTAAAATCAATATGAAAGCAGTAATTTACGAAAAATATGGTTTGCCCAATGTGCTTAGACTAAAGGACGTTAAGAAGCCCCAACCCAAAGATGATGAGATTTTGGTAAAGGTACTTGCTACTACTGTTACTGCTGCCGATGTGAGGTTAAGAAGTTCTGATTTTCCGCCTTTATTTTGGTTGCCTGCTAGATTAATGCTGGGACTTTTTAGACCTAAAAAGAAAATTTTAGGGCACGAATTGGCAGGCATAGTTGAAGCAATAGGAAAAGATGTTACAAAATTTAAAGTTGGTGATAGTGTATTTGGAACTACCACAATGCTCAATGCAGGAGCGTATGCTCAATATGTATGCTTACCACAAAAGTGGAAGAATGGTGTACTGGCATTAAAACCCCAAAATCTGAATTACCAACAAGCTGCTGCATTACCTATCGGAGCGATGACGGCAATGTATCTTTTAGAAAAGGCAAATGTGAAAAATGGACAGAATGTATTGATTTATGGAGCTTCTGGAAGTGTTGGGAGCTATGCAGTACAAATTGCCCATCAGAAAGGAGCAAACGTAATAGGGGTATGCAGTTCTTCTAATTTTGAAATGGTAAAATCATTGGGTGCTGAAAGTCTGATAGATTATCAAAAAGAGGATTATTCTCAGTGTAATGAACAGTTCGATATCGTTTTTGATGCGGTAGGAAAGACAACAAAATCAAAAGCTAAAAAAGTGCTCAAAACCAGAGGGCATTTCGTGTCTGTAAAAATGCTCACAAAGGAAAAAGATGAACATCTTACGCTTATAAAGGAAATGGCAGAAAAGGAAGAACTTATTCCTTTTATCGATAAATATTTCAAACTTGATGAAATTGTAAAAGCCCATAAATACGTAGATACAGGCAGAAAAAGAGGCAATGTGGTGATTGTGTTAAACTAGAATCTTCCCAATAAAACTCCCATCAACACGGTGTATAAGCAATAGCGATTCAGATGCCTAACTCCAAAGTGAGTGCGCTGTATTCCGCCCAAAGTTTATTGGTAATTTTTTTCAATATTTTATTCATTATGTCTGATAAAATGCCTATATTTACCATCAATACCTAAACTTATGGCTTCAAAAGAACTAAAATTTAACACCGATTATCCATCCATTGATGATTTAAGAAAAAAAGCACAAAAGCGGATACCCAGATTTGCTTTTGAATACCTTGATGGTGGCTGTAATGAGGATGTCAATCTTCATAAAAATACAGCCGAGATAAGACAAGTAGAACTCAAACCCTCTTATCTGAGTAAGCACACCCAATCTTCTTTAAAAACAGAATTGTTTGGGCATCAGTACGATGCTCCTTTTGGTATTGCTCCAGTAGGGTTACAAGGATTAATGTGGCCTAACGCCCCTGAGATTTTGGCCAAAGCTGCCTTTGAACACAATATCCCGTTTATATTGAGTACGGTAACGACAAGTAGTATAGAACGCATTAGTGAGATTACGGAAGGAAGGGCGTGGTTTCAACTTTATCATCCTACGGAAAACAAGTTGCGAGACGATTTAATAAAACGTGCCGAAGCAGCAGGTTGTCCAGCACTCGTTATTCTGTCTGATGTACCTACATTCGGTTTTCGTCCTCGAGATATTAGAAATGGTTTGGCGATGCCTCCTAAGATGACTTTGAGTAATATTTTACAAGCATTTGGCAGACCTGCGTGGGCATTACAAACTTTAAAATACGGTCAGCCTAATTTTGAAGTCTTAAAACCCTATATGCCGAAAAATTTAGATTTGAAACAACTTGGAAAATATATGGACGCTACCTTTTCGGGTCGTCTTAATGAAGAAAAAATAAAACCTATACGAGATTTATGGAAAGGTAAGTTGGTTTTAAAAGGAGTGGCAAGCGAAGAAGATGTCGAAAAAGCCATTGCTTTAGGTATTGATGGCGTTATTGTTTCCAATCACGGTGGTCGTCAGTTGGATGCGGGAGAGTCTTCTATAAGACCATTGCAGCGTATTGCTAAAAAATATGGTGATCAAATAACAGTAATGATGGATAGCGGTATCCGTTCAGGACCTGATATCGCCAGAACGATGGCAAGTGGAGCGGCTTTTACCTTTTTAGGAAGAAGTTTTATGTATGGTGTAGCGGCACTCGGAAAAAAAGGAGGTGACCATACTATTTCGTTATTAAAGACCGAATTACAACAAGTAATGGAGCAAATTTGTTGTGAAAAAACAACCGATTTTCCTGATTTTTTAACGAATTCGGCTTATTGAGAAAATGAAAGCATTTTTTAAAGATATATTTGAATATCATCATCATTTTAATCAAACACTGATGAAACAGATGATTGAAAATGAAAAAAAATTATCTGAACGAATTGTATTGCTCTTATCTCATTCAATCAACGCTCATCAGATTTGGAATGCAAGAATAACGGAAAAAGAAAAATTAGGAGTTCATCAGTTACATTCGCTTAAAGAATGCCTAAAAATAGATGCTGAAAATTACAAAGACAGTCTAAAAATAATTGATGAGCGAGACTTACAAGAGAAAATTGTATATCAAAATTCGAAAGGCAAAGAATTTAATAATTCAATACAGCAAATTTTATTTCATATAGCTAATCATTTTAGTCATCATAAAGGTCAAATTATTTCCGATTTAAAACAAAGTGGAGTTGAACCAATAGTGACCGACTATATTTTTTACAAACGATAATTGAAATAGAGGTTAAATGACAACAATAATTTAGTTAATTCTTTACTTAGGTTTTATTTTTTTGTAAACTAGCGAGAGGATAGAATTTTGACTAAGTCTAATGGCGAAATCTAGAGTTTTGGATAGCAGTAACAATTAATTATGAAAACAGAATATTCAATGAAAAAACTATTTACATTTATTTTCCTTATCTTCATTGTAGTGGCGAACGCTCAGGATAATGGTATTTTTAATAGACTTCAGGCAATTGAACACAACGGAGTGGTATTTTATAATATTGACGGTTATACAATAACAAGTCAGATTTTTGATTATCCATTTACCCAAAAAGGTCTTAGAAAGGTTTATAGAAAATATTCAATTAAAAAGAAAGATAAAAAAAATAAAGACGAACACTTAACTTATAATAACTATTACATTAGTAAAGAGGATAATATTACTGGGAATTTAGTACAAAAAAGTTCATATTATTTTATTGAGAATCAAGAAAAAAGCATTACAGCTATTCAATTTAGTTCAATTAATAAAAGGGATAAAGAATTTGAAAGAACCATTATACAATTAATCATTGAAAATAGAATTCCAGAAGAAAACTATACGCCAATAACGATTGATAGTATCAATTTTGCGGGCAGAAAAATAAAATTAGGTAATGCTTGTAATTGGATGGGAGTTAATAATATTCAGTGTCCATATTATGGGCAAATGAATTGGTCTGTTCATAAAGATTTACAAGATGCGAAAGATGCGGTTGAGCAACAATTTGAAATTACAAAATCCAAAAAGGGAGGGAAAGTAATATCACAAAAAATAGTGGATATAGAATTTGAAGGTTCAGAAACTAAAGCTAAAAAAATAATTTATGATTTTACTGGAGTTAAATCCCTTTTGGCAGGTATGTCTGGAGGTAAAACACTAACGATTTATTATGTTGCAACTGAAGTTAGAGGTAATTATGTTAGTTGTGTTTTGAGTTTTTGGAATAACGATGTAATAACAAAAAATGGACTAGCACCATTACTGGAAAAAGTAATGAAACTCAAGAAGTAAAAACCTGTACAATAAGATCATAATTGTTCGGTTATTTAATTCAAATTTTGTGTATTTTTTTATCCATTGGATTGTATTATAAAAGAACATAAAATAATAATGAAAAACCATCATTTTTTAACGAATATTTTTAAACCTGAAAATTTTAATCCAGAGGAATTAGAATTCATTTTATCGCAATTTGAAGAAGTTGAATTCAGAAAAAATGAATATTTAATAGAAGAAGGAAAAGTAGCGAGTTACTATTATTTTTTAGAAACTGGTTTTTTACGTTCCTATAGTATTGATACAGAAGGAAATGATATTACAACCAAATTTTTTGTAGAAAATGATATTGTTATAGATTGGTATTCTTATTTTTTGAAAAAACCTTGTAAAGAATCCATTCAAGCATTGACAAATGGGAAATGTTGGAAAATAAGTTTTTCCAACTTTATGAAATTATTTAATATTGAAGCTTTTAGAGAGGTAGGTAGAACAAGGTTGGTCAACAACTATTTTGAATTAAAGAATCATTCCGTATCAATCATTGCTGACCAAGCAAAAGACCGATATTTGAATTTATTAAAAGAAAAACCATCCATAGTTCAGAATGTTCCTCTTAAGTATATTGCTACCTATTTAGGAATTACGGACACCTCTTTAAGCAGAATACGAAAAGAAATAACCTTATAAAACATATTTATGCTATCCAATCAAGTACCTGTAATATTATCGATATTTTTTTTATTAGCGTTTCTATTTCCTATACTAATGGTTGCTCGTTTAGCGAAAAAGGGAAAAGTGAAAAACGGATTTTGGAAGGTTGTTGGTTTTTACATTCCTTATTTGACAGTAGTGGCAATAGCGAGTTTAAATGGTTTCTTCGATGATGTTATGTTACCACCCAAAATTGTTTTGACCACAACGCTCCCTTTAGCCATATTCGTTACCATAATATATACAACAACTACCTGTAAGAAGGCAAATGAGATTTTAAACCTCGAAGATTTGGTTAAGATTCATATATTTCGACTGATTGGTAGTACTTTTATTATTTTATTACTTTATGATTTATTGCCGTCAGGTTTTGCCCTTTTCGCAGGTATCGGAGATTTACTCACTGCCATATCAAGTGTTTTTGTAGCAAAAGCCATCCGAAATAAAAAGAGATATGTCATCAAACTAACTTACATTTGGAATACTTTTGGGCTTGTAGATATTTTAGTCACTTCGGCTATGGCTATTATTTTTACCAAAATTAGTATTGATAAGAATGTGCAAGGTGTGGAGTTTTTAGCAGAATTTCCCTTTTGCTTTATTCCAGCCTTTGCACCACCAACTATTATTTTTCTTCATTTATTGGTTTTTCGCAAATTATATTGGCTCAAAAAAGTGTAATACCGTTTACCACTTGATTTTACTGGAATAAACGGTATAATATCGTTTCTTGTCATATGCAAAGATTTTTGGTTTACACATAGTTTACCTTTGGACTATTGTTTAACCTAAAAAATCAAAAGAAATGAAAACAGAACAAAATTTTATGATGGTATTTAGATTTACACCCAATTTTGAATACCAACCGACAGCAACAGAAGAAGCCTTAATGCAAGAGCAATGGGGAAGTTTTATTGGCAATATTGCCATTCAAGAAAAACTAATTAGTACCCATCGGCTTGGCTTTGAAGGAATGCAAATTGCATCAGATTTATCTACCTCTGAGGGAATTTTAATTTCAGAAAATAAAACACTTAGTGGTAATATGGTTGTAAGAGCCAATTCATTAGAAGAAGCTACAACAATGGCAAAAGACTGTCCTATTTTAAAAATGGGAGGTACAGTAGAAATAAGAAATATAATACCAATGGAAAATTAATATAAATTCAAAAAAAAGGATGAAAAAAATGATTTTAACAATTATCGCAGGAGCCGTTATACTATTTTTAGCAATAGGATTTTATAACGCAAGTAAATTACAAGAAATTCACATTCAGAAAAGTGTGACAATTAACGCAGACATTCAAACTACTTTCGACAATGTAGTCTATCTAAGGAACTTTCCAAAATGGTCGCCATTTTATGAAGCTGACCCTTCTCAAAAAACAGAAGTAAAAGGAAATGATGGACAAGTAGGTGCTCAGTTTCATTGGGACGGAAATGATGGAAAAGACTTGGGTTATCAAGAGATTAAGGAAATAAAGCCTTTGGAATACATAAAAATGGAATGTGACATTCAAAAACCGTTCAAAGCGAATCCTACTTTCGAGTATTCTTTCTCAAAAACGGAAAATGCTGTAAAGGTGACTCAAGGTTTTAAGCTCAAATCTGGATTAGTAGATGCGTTCTTTATGTGGCTTTTTGGAGCAAAGAAAGACATGGAAAAAATGAATGCAAGAGGAATGGAACTTTTAAAAATGGCATCTGAAAAGTAACAAGTATAAAAATGTGTAAAAAAGCGATTTTGATTAAGAAGCAAAATCGCTTTTTATGTTTACATTTATCGTGTCCTGTCTATTAGTTAATGTTTTTGCTCTATTTCTTTTAAATGTTTTTTTGAAAATGTAAGAAACTTTCTTACATTTGTTTGTCGGTTATAAGATTTAAACCCAACAAAATTTATACAGATTGAGTAGAAAGCACTTTCACACCTTTGATGCTTTAAGATTCTTTGCTTTTCTTTTAGTATTTTTATTACATCTGCCAAAAACAGGAAATGAATATATTAATTTCTTTCTTAGAAGTGGAGGGATTGGCGTAACATTCTTTTTTGTATTGAGCGGATTTCTAATAACTTATATTTTACTGTATGAAAAACAATATCAAGGGAAAATAGAGCTAAAGAAATTTTTTGCGAGACGCATTCTGAGAATTTGGCCATTATTTTACCTGATGATAGCCTTTGCGTATTCCTCAACATATATGCTGAATGTACTAAATTTACCTTTTCATAGTGAGGGATACAAACCTGATTTATTAACCTCAATATTCTTTGGAGAGAATTATAAAATGATGATAACCAATTCATTCCCTGATGGAGCACCTTTAAGGGTGATGTGGTCTCTTTGCATTGAAGAACATTTTTATATTTTGTGGGCGATATTATTCTATTTTATTTCCGTAAAAAAGGTTCCTGTTCTCATCATAACAAGTATTTTAGTTGCCAATATTACTCGACAGATTTATACTTATTTCGGAATAAGTCCTATTGATTTATTTTCTCACCTTGATTATTTTGCTTTTGGGGCAATCCCTGCATATATTTTAATGTACAAGAAGAACATCATAGATTCCTTAGAAGTGATACCCAGCTATATAAAATATATTTTTTTAGTTGTAACCGTGGCCGTTATTTTTATAATACCCAATATCAATTCAATATTGATTGAACATTTATCTCCTTTTATCTTAGGTGTTTTATTTTCAACTGCTATATTATTTACATTAGGAAAAAACGCTATTCATATCAGTGATGATTTATGGTTTAGTAAATTGGGGATTTATACCTACGGATTATACTTATATCATACTATCGTAATATTATTTATGATTCAAGTTTTCAAGTACATCAATTTTTATAATTGGTATGTTTTGGTAGCAGTATCTTTATTAATGACAATCATTATTAGTATGATTTCATATCATTTATTTGAAAAACAATTCTTAAAACTGAAAAAATATTTTTACTGATAATACAACTGAATATTATGACTCACAAGTTGCATAAATAATACGGTTTCAGTTGATTGATTTAAAGTTTGTATATTCAATCCGTTTATTTTTTTTGTAAATTTGGGGAACTCAAATTTTTAATCCGCTATTAACCTCAGTAATAAAAGAAAAAAATGCAAATAAAAAATAAAACAGTTTTAATCACAGGTGGAGCCTCTGGGATTGGAAAAATAATGGTTCGTTTAATGTTAGAACGAAAAGCCAAAGTAATTATTTGGGACATTAACCAAGAAAATATTAATCAAACGATGGCTGAACTTTCAGACAAAGGAGAACTATTGGCTTACAAAGTAGATGTTTCAAGTTTGGAACAAATTCAAGAGACCGCTAACAAAGTGAAATCAGCAATAGGTGTTGTTGATATCTTAATCAATAACGCAGGAATAATAGTTGGTAAATATTTCAATGAGCATACTGCTTCGGATATTTTAAAAACAATGGAAATTAATGCCAATGCTCCAATGTTTATCACGAGGGAATTTATTGATGATATGTTGAATCAAAATTCGGGGCATATTTGCAATATTGCTTCGTCTGGAGGATTGGTTTCAAATCCTAAAATGTCTGCTTATGTGGCGAGTAAATGGTCGCTTATCGGCTGGTCAGATAGTTTGCGTTTAGAAATGAAGCAAATGAATAAAAAAGTGAATGTCACTACCATAATGCCTTACTACATCAATACAGGAATGTTTGATGGGGTGAAATCTAAAATTCCAATTCTTGAACCTGAAATTGCAGCATTAACGATTGTTAAAGCCATTGAAAAGAACAAAAAACTAATTAGTATTCCAGGGTATATTTATAGATTTACGCGTTTTGGTCAAGCGATAATGTCAATCAATTTTTTTGATTGGTTCGCAGGAAGTTTTCTTGGAATTTATAAAACAATGGAACATTTTACAGGTCGAAAAAAGTAATATTGAAATAATTTAAACGATATATATTACCGATCTGATAAAAGATGATCTACTATTCATTTCCAATCCAATTTTTAAAGTCCTTTACTCGTTCACGACTAACGATAATTTCCTGTTCACTATAAGATTGTAAAATCAGTTTTAAGCGAGAATTAGAGTAGGCAATCATATCTTTTATCGCATTGATATTGATAATAAATGAACGATTTACCCTAAAAAATGTTTTTGGATTGAGTTCTTTTTGCCAAAATTCTAAGGAATTATCAATAAGGTAATTTCTGTTTTCTGAAGTGTGAATATAAGTCGCTTTGTTTTCCGAAAAAAAGCATTCAATTTCATCGATGCTAATGATTTTTAGATGCTGTCCAATCTTAATGGTTAGACGCTTTTTATACTTTTTCTCCTTGGGCTGGGAGAGGATTTGTTTAATTTCAGCGATATTCAAAGTGGATGATTTTTGGTGATTTTCTTTGAATTTGGTAACCGCTGTCTTTAGTTCGTCCTCATCAATGGGTTTAAGTAAATAATCTACCGAATTCAGTTTAAAAGCCTTTAAGGCATACTGGTCGTAAGCCGTCGTAAAGATGATGGCAGATTTTACCTCTACTTCTTCAAAAATTTCAAATGACAATCCGTCCGACAGCTGAATATCCAAAAATATTAAATCGGGTGATTCGTTATTACTAAACCATTCAATAGCTTCTTTTACAGAATGTAACATGGTTTCTACTTGCAAGCCTAATGCGGACAGCATTCGGTTAAGTCGCCTTGCTGAAGGCTTTTCGTCTTCTATGATGATTGTTTTCATCTTTCTTTGATTGAATGATTAAAAAATTTAGTTCTATTTATTCCTCAGTTTTAATTAAAGGCAATGCTACCGCAAAAACTTCGTTGTTACTATTAATTTTCACTTCTTTTTTTGAGATTAAAGCATATCGGTCAGCGATATTTTGCAATCCGACTTTGGTGCTTTTCTGTTCCAAGATTTGTTTTACATTTTTATTGTTTTCTACGACCAAAGAATTGTCTTTTTTATAGATTTTAATAAAAAGGGGTTGAGAAGTCGAAACAATATTGTGTTTGACGGCATTCTCCAACAACAATTGTAAAGATAGAGGTACCATTTTTAGTTCCGTTTCGTATAACTCTTCCGAAATTTCAAACCGAATCGCATCTTCAAATCGCATTTGTAATAAATCGATATACGTTTTAGCAAATTGTAATTCTTCCGCAATTGGCACTAATGATTTGTTGCGTTGCTCCAATACATAGCGATATACTTTGGATAATTTGGTTGTGAATTTCTCTGCTTTCTCTGGATTTTCAGAAATTAACGAGGTTAATACATTTAAACTATTAAACAAAAAATGCGGGTCAATTTGCGTCTTTAAGGTTTCAAATTTGGCAGATTCTGTTTTAGCGATGATTTGCTGTTGTCGTTTTTCTTGCTCGGCTGATTTTTTCCATTCTTGCATAAAACTTTTGGCATGTAAAATCGCTGAAATAAAGAACGATAACAAAATATAAAACAAGTGAATCCAAAAAAATGGGTTTTTGAAAAATTGGTTTGGATCTAATCCTTGTATCATTACAAATAGCACATAATCAATCAATAGTACCGCAGGAATAGTGTATAAAACGGTGCAGATAATGCCGAGCCAAACGCGTTTTTGGGTTTGGGTAACCCAATCGTATTTTAAACTTAAATAATGGTTTAAGTACCCTTGCCCGAAACCTAAAATAAAGGAATACATCATTGCGATTAAAAAGGTAAGTACAATTCCTTTTAGGGTAAATTGTTTGAATAGAATGGCAAATACCACGGTGAAGATTAATCCCATTTTTAAAGTGAGCCAAAGTGCTTTTATAAGTCCATTTTTGTCTTGATTTTTCATTTTTTTTCTTGTTTGGTAAAGTTAGTAAATATTTCTTGTTCATGAACACCACAAAGATGCTATATCAACAGATTTTATACAATTAAAATTTACCGAATTGTTGAATTTTGGGGATGAGTTGTTGAGTAAAGATGTTTTAAATTGATTTAGATCTTTTTTTAGTGAAAGAACCTCCGTTATGATTCATTTTTTATAGGAGTATCAAGTGAATTATTTGAAAAGTGAAAAAATACTTGGCATGATTATTGGTTTTTACAAGTCGTAATCAAAATATTGAATAAAATGAAAAAAATCATTCCAATCTTAGCATTTGTGTTTTTAGGAACTTCAATCACATTTGCACAATCGAAAGATATACTAAAGATAAAAGGAACACCAACCGCTTATAAAGGGGTTAACAAGTTAGATAAAAATGTTAAACTAAGACATTATAAGCGAATCGGTAAGGTTAGTAAAAGACCTGTGTTAAGACACTACAAAGGAGTCAGTAAACTAGGTGGGAATTCTACGGTAAAGCCTTATCAATCAGTAGGGAGTTTAAAGAAAAAAGACATCAGACATTACAGAAAATTAAATAAAAACGCCACACTGAAAAAGTACAAAAGAACACGCTGATAAATGTAATTTTGAAATGTAAATTCAAAAAACATATTTTTCAACGAAAGTAATTATTAATACAATTTAGTTCATATTTATAGTTTTAATGTTCAACCCCACAAGTTTTCAAAACTCTGTGGGGTTGATTTTTGTATTAAGACCTTCTATGAGGAGTCTATCATTAGATTCTGAGGAGGTGTTTAATTAGAAATACTTATCTTTGCTGGTTCAAAATCTAATCAATTATGATAGCAATAGTAGATGGAGGATCTACCAAATGTGCTTGGAAAGTTTTAAATGCTTCTTTGGAGGAGGTTTTTGAAACCCAGACCATAGGCTTTAATGCTTATTTGACTTCGGAGCAATTTTTGGTGGAAAAATTAAGCGAAAATACAGCTCTAAATCAAGCGAAAGACCAAATAAAACACTTGTTTTTTTATAACACAGGCTGTGGCACTTCGGAAGCGCAGGAGATGTTTAAAGGCTATTTAGCCACCTTTTTTACCCATGCCGAAATTACCGTAAGAGGAGATTTATTAGGCTCTGTTTATGCACTTTATGAGGGAAAATCTTTTATTGCAGGAATACTCGGAACGGGTTCTAATTCTTGTTTTTTTGATGGCGAAAAAACACATAAAACGATTCCTTCTTTGGGGTATATCTTAGGCGATGAAGGAGGTGGAGTGAGTTTGGGGAAACGAGTTTTGAAGGCTTATTTTTATCAACAAATGCCTTTGGCGTTAAAGGAAAGTTTTGAAAATCAGTTTGATGTTGATTTGCACCAAGTGCTCACGAAAGTGTATAGCGAACCCAATGCCAACGCTTATATTGGTGGTTTTGCTCGGTTTTTAACCGAAAATAGAACACAGGCTTTTTGTAAAGAGATCGTCCAAGCGGAAATGGAGTCTTTTTTTGAAACTCAAATTTTGCCTTACCAACGAACATTCAAAAATTCTGAAGTAGGTTTAGTGGGTTCTATTACGCATTATTTTGAAACAGAAATCAGAGCAGTTGCAGAAAAATTAGATTTGAAAATCAGTAAATTAATTAAAAATCCACTTGAAGACTTAGTGGAATATCATAAGAAGTTTAAAGTTTGATTGTTTGTTGAGGTGTTTAATCGTTAAGGTGTTTAGATGTTGAAAAGTTAAGGTGTTGAGAAACTTAACAACATCTAAACAGCTTAACAATATTAACGACTTAACAGTATTAACAACATTAACAGCTTAACAACATTAACAGCTTAACAGTATTAACAACGTTAACAGCTTAACAATATTACCAACTTAACAACATTAACAACTTAACAAAGTAACCAACTTAACAATATAAAAAATATGCCAAACAATAATAAAAATAGAAATATATCAAGATTCAATAAGGCGGCTTTGGATTATCATCAAGCCGAACCGACGGGGAAAATCGAAATTGTACCCTCTAAACCTCACTCCTCGCAGAGGGATTTGGCATTAGCCTACTCACCAGGGGTAGCGGTGCCGTGTTTAGAAATTGAAAAAGACCCTAAAAATGCTTATAATTATACAGGAAAAGGGAATTTGGTAGCTGTAATTTCGAATGGAACAGCCGTTTTAGGATTGGGCGATATTGGTGCAGAGGCATCTAAACCTGTCATGGAAGGTAAGGGTTTATTATTTAAAATTTTTGCCGACATCAATGTATTTGATATTGAAATTGATGAAAAAGACCCAGATAAATTTATAGAAATCGTCAAGGGAATTGCACCTACTTTTGGAGGGATTAATTTGGAAGATATTAAGGCTCCTGAGGCATTTTATATCGAAAACAAATTAAAGGAAGAACTAGATATTCCATTAATGCACGACGACCAACATGGAACGGCGATTATTTCCGCAGCAGCTTTGAAAAATGCTTTGGAATTGGCAGGGAAGGATATTAAAAAAGTAAAAGCCGTAGTGAATGGGGCAGGGGCAGCAGCCATTGCTTGTACCAAATTGTATATCGCATTAGGTTTGTCGCCTGAAAATATTTTGATGTGCGATAGTAAAGGAGTAATCAACCACAAAAGGGATAATTTAACTCCAGAGAAAAAAGAATTTGTTGCTGAAACGGATTTAGAAACTTTGGCAGATGCTTTGAAGGGAGCGGATGTATTCATTGGTTTGTCGAAAGGTGATGTGATGACGGCAGAAATGTTATCCACGATGGCAGAAAATCCTGTGGTTTTTGCATTGGCAAACCCTGACCCTGAAATCGATTATAATTTAGCCGTAAAAACTCGAAAAGATGTGATTATGGCAACGGGACGAAGCGATTTCCCTAATCAGGTGAATAATGTACTTGGGTTCCCTTATATCTTTAGAGGAGCATTAGATGTCCAAGCGACAGGAATTAATGAAGAGATGAAATTAGCTGCCGTTCATGCTATTGCAGAGTTGGCAAAAGAACCTGTTCCAGAGACCGTTATTTTAGCCTATAATTTAAAAAACCTAAATTTTGGAAGAGATTATTTTATTCCTAAACCTTTTGATAATCGATTGTTAACGAGAGTATCTATTGCGGTGGCAAAAGCGGCAATGGAAAGCGGAATTGCTCAAAAGCCTATTCATGATTTTGAAGCCTACGAAGACCAATTATTGGATAGAATGGGTAGAGATGAAAAACTGATTAGAATGATGCAGAACAGAGCAAGGTCTAATCCAAAAAGAGTGGCTTTTGGAAATGCTGAGGAATATAATGTATTGAAGGCAGCTCAGATTGTCTATGAAGAGGGAATTGCACATCCTGTTTTATTGGGAGAGAAAAAGTACATCTTGGAGCAAATGGAGAGATTTGGTATCGAAATGGACGTGGAAATCGTTGATCCAACAGAGGATGACCAATCGGAGAGAAGAAGAAAATACCGAGAAACGCTTTGGAAACAAAGAGAGCGAAAAGGAATGAACGAATACAAAGCCAGACGAGAGGTGAGGAGAAGAGATTATTTCGCTCCATTAATGTTGAAGCATGGCGATGTAGATGCGTTGATTTTAGGTTTTTCTAAAGATTATTCTTCGGTGTTGAAACCTGTTTTACAAACTATTGATAAAGCCAAAGGAGTAGAGAAAGTAGCATCGATGATGATGGTGTTAACGGATAAAAGACAAATGTTCTTCGCCGATACTTCAATTAACCAAAATCCAACAGCAGAGGACTTGGTTAATATCGCAAGAATGTCCGAGTATACGGTGAAAACTTTCGCTATACAACCGAGAATTGCAATGTTGTCGTATGAGAATTTTTCAGCCAATGCTCCAACATCAAAAAAGGTTGCCGAGGCGGTGAAAATTTTACACGATAAATTCCCAAAAATGATAGTGGATGGAGAGATGCAACCAGATTTCGCCATGAATAAAGAATTATTGGCAGATTATCCATTCTCAAAATTAGGCAATCAGCCTGCGAATGTTTTTGTATTCCCGAATTTAGAAAGTGCTAATCTCTCTTATAAAGTGATTAGAGGAATGAAATCTGCTCAGGTAGTAGGACCTATTTTAATGGGGCTTAAACAACCTGTTCATATTCTACAAATGAGAGCCAGCGTAGATGAAATCGTCAATTTAGCGACTGTTGCCGTGCTTGATGCTCAAAGGAAAGAAAACTAAACGAACTAAAAGCCTGTTTGATATTATCAAATGGGCTTTTTTTATGCTGTATTGATTATGAAAAAACTATTAAAAGGTTGTCTAATAGGTTGTTTGGGAAGTATAATATTGGCTTGTGTGATATTTTTATTTATTACGCTAATGTTATCCCTTTTTTCAAGTGCAGAAAAAGATTACAAACGAAGACAAAATGAATATTTTGCAAAGGTAGATTATACATTTACAGGTGATGTGGGAGAGTTTGATTTGTTGGGGGGCACTTATTGTATTGTTGAGATAGATTATGATACGCTTAATATTTCCAAAAATCAAATTGGAAAAGAGGATGCTTTTTGTGGAATTTATAACGAAAAAGATTCAAAAATTTACTGTTTTTGTAAATTACCAGAAAAATCAAAATGGTCTGAATCTATTTATTGTGAAAAAACTGATAAAATAGAGGATTTGAGAATAAAAGTTGATTCAAAAAAAAGGAAAGTTTACTATCTAAAAAATAATAAAATTGATTCCACTATTTTAAGTGATCCTGATGTATATCAAAGTGATTTATCTAAACTCTATAAACGAAAGAAAAATTATAAAAAGTTTTAGATAGTATCCCAAATGTCCTGATTTGTGTTTTCTAGACTTTTAAAAATCAAGGTAAATGATTAATTTTACAATGAAGCGGATGTTATCATAACTATTGATGTATCACTTTAAGTGTGGTACCTAAACAGTAAATAAGACGAAAAAAATAACGAATGAGATTTTTAATTTTAATATTTTTTATCATGTATTCGTGTACATCTTACATAGATGTTTCAAAGAATAGTTTTAAAAATAATAATATGAAGTTTGAATATGGGGAAAATGAAAATAAATTTGAGTATTTCAATAATGTTAATGCAATTGCAGATCATGAAGTGTATTATACAACACATTTTTCAATAACACTACCAAAGGGAATTGTCAATTGGCGTATTATGAATAATAATTTTTTTATAGAATACGAGGATAAGCAAATTTTCTATATTTACACTTCTTATGTTAACAAAAATGAACCCACTACATATTGGAATTTAGATAATGCAACTAATGATGAAATATGGAAAATAATGAATAATTATTGGGATTACAGAGGATTTGATTTAAATTATTTACATGAAAATCATGCAGGTAGGGATACCAAAATGTATTCTAATGGAAAATACAGCATATTGTTATATAATATTAAGAGAAAGAATATGTCAGAATTTATTAGATGTGCTAAAACATTTAAATTAAGTGAATAGGTGATAGATAATGCTTGTCCCTATGATTATTTTCGAAAATACTGCCCCAAAATAATTCCTCCTGCCATTGCGACATTCAAGCTTTCAGTAGATTGACGCTTACCAAACCTCGGGATACTAATTGTTTTATCCAATGTTTTTTTTGTTTCAGGTCTCATGCCATTGCCCTCGTTTCCGAGAATTAAATTAATAGAGGTTGGAAATTTAAAATCATAAATGCTCTTCCCTTTCATATCTGTTCCTACATTGGTCTGAGGAGCGTTTTGTAAAAATGTGATCAAATCGGTATAGATGATATTCACTCTTGTGAAAGAACCCATACTGGATTGGATAACTTTGGGATTGTATACATCTACTGTATCTCGGCTACAAACAATTTGTTGGATTCCAAACCAATCTGCCAAACGAATAATCGTTCCCATATTACCAGGGTCTTGAATACCGTCTAACACCAGATTGAATTTGCAATTTTCTATCCATTTTTGAGGACTTAATTCGCAAACAGCTACCGAGTTTTTAGGTGTTTTTAAGAAACTGATTTTTTTCAATTCTCGCTCCGAAATTTTGCTTATTTTTATGCCTTCTAATGGGATTTCTGATGGATTTATCGAGTAGATTTCCTGTATTTTATACTCAGAATTTTTTAATTCTATAATGTTTTTATTACCTTCAACCAAAAACAAATTGTATTTTTGCCTAAATTTGTTTTTATTTAGAGATTGTAAAGTTTTTATTCTATGAGTCGTCAGCATATTCAAAATTATTTTCAAAAGTATTACTTAATTCTTGCTTTTGCAACATTTATTAGCATATTTAGTGCTTGTAGTACCACGAGGAAAATTCCGAAAGGAGAATATTTGCTGACTAAAAATAAAATAACTTATACCGATGGGAAAGTGCTAAGCGGTGATTTACAACAATATATTAAACAAAAACCCAATAAAAAACTATTCTTTTTATTCCCAATTGGACTTTGGACGTATAATTTAGCCAGTCCAAAATACGATACTATCCTCGAAGAATATATGACTTATTCTAATGAAATGAGAAATCAAAAACTGAGAGATTCTCTTTTCGTAAAGTACAATCATCCAGAGTATAAAGGGAAAAAACTATTCGTGAATCGTATGCTGCATAAGTTTGGAAATCCTCCCGTGATATTAAGTCACCAAAAAACAGAACAAAGTAGAATAAATATTGAGAGAGGATTGGTCTATAGAGGATATTGGGATGCTAAAGTAGAGAGTGAAGAAGATTTGGACTCTGCTTCTCAAAAAGGAAAAGTGAAGTATATCATTACCCATAATGACCCCACTTATATCAAGGATTATTATTATAATATTCCTGACCAAGAAGTGAAAAATATTTTCAAGAATAGCTTGAAGAAATCCAGAATAAAAGCAGGAGAAATCTTAGACCAAACTCAACTTGAAGAGGAGGTTAAAAGGATTACAAATTTAATGAGAGAAAAAGGCTATTATGAATTTAATCAAACTAAAAAAGATATTTATTTTACTGCCGATACTTTGAGCAAGAAGAAAAATATACCCATTACCATTGATATTCACAAAGATTCCATCAATAGTCCTTACAAAAAATCTACTTTTGGAAAAATAGAAGTGGGTATTGTCCAAAACAAAGAGCAATTTAAAAGAGAAACGGTCAAAGATACTTTCAAAGGAATAGATTTTTATAAACTCAATAACCGATACAAAACCAAAACTTTATGGAGGGCAATTAATGTAGAACCCAATACTATTTATAGTCAGAAAAAATTAGCATTTTCTAAAAGACTACTCTCTAATATGGATAATTTTAGAATTTCTTCTACCCATGAATTGAGGGGAGAAACGGCTCCTAATGATAGTATTGTAGATGTACAATATATTCTGACACCATTGCCTAAGGTAGCCACGGATTATGGTTTGTACTTGAATTATTCTCAGATTTTAAATCTTGGTTTTTCCCCATCAGCCAATATTACCGTTCGTAATATTTTCGGTGGGGCAGAGAATTTATATATGGGACTTAATAGTCGTTTCGGTTTTATTAAAAGTCCAAAAGATGAGACGAAAAACACATTAGCCTACGAACTTTCTGCTAATGCAGATTTGAGGTTCCCAAGGTTACTTTTGCCTTTTCATTGGTACGAAATACTTCCTAAAGAATATGCTCCTAATAGTGTTATTAAACTGTCTTTTGCCCAACAAAAAAATATAGGTTTGGGAAGATTCAATATTAATACAGGTTTGGAATATGGTATTAATGTGGACGATAGGGTTCAGCATAAACTCACCTTATTCAATACTTTGTTGAGTTTAACCAATAATAAAGATAAATATTACGATTTCTTTAGTTCCGAAAGAGCCATACGAGATGATATTTTTCAGCTCTATTCTCCAAGTTTGTATGAAGATTTTAAAAATGGTCAGATTACCAATGATCAATTCGCTTATTTAATTTTGAACGATGCCAATTTTATTAATAGTTTAAGTGGAGAAAATTTAAACTTATTTTATAATTTTTCGCAGTCATTGATTAATAAAGACAGGCAAACGCAAGATGTCTTAATATCTTCCTTTATTTATGATTTCACTTATAACGAAATTGGAAATAAATATTTTGAAAATCCAGTTTTCTTTAATGCTAAAATAGAATTGGCGGGAAATTTCTTCAGTTTATTAAGACCTAAAAATACTGAATATGGACTGACAACGGGAGATCAAAAAACAGTATTTAGTGTTCCATTTTCTCAGTTTATAAAATTTGATATTGACTTTAAAAAATATTTTTCTTTTGGAAGAAATACATTAGCTTTCAGGCAGTTTATCGGTTTAGGAATTCCTTACGGAAACTCTAATTCGATGCCGTTCGTACGCTCATACTTTAATGGTGGAGCCAATGATATTAGGGCTTGGAGAGCATTTGGTGGTTTAGGACCTGCAGATTCTCAGCTCAACGAAAAAGTGCGTTCTTATCTGATGGGCAATATGAAACTCACCACCAATATCGAATACAGAATGCCATTTAATGACTTATTAGAAGGTGCGCTATTTACGGATATGGGAAATATTTGGATACTCAAAAGTAGAGGAGATTTAGGCGATGAATTTAAATTCAATAGGTTCTACAAACAAATGGGTATTGGTAGTGGTTTTGGAATTCGTATGAACATTATGAATATCATCGGAAGGGTTGATTTTGCCTATAAAATGTATGACCCTAACCAACCTGAAGGTGAGAGATGGCAATTTCAAAATTTCAAAATTTTAAAACCAAGAATTAATTTTGCAATCGGTTATCCTTTCTAATATCATTTATTGAGGATTTATAGATTATTTTAACGCCATTAATTCCCCTCTAAAAAGAGGGGTGCCACCTAGTGGCGGGGGGTGTGGGAGTTTAAAAGTTATAAAGTAGAGACGCAATGCATTGCGTTTGCACAATTGAGTCGCATAGCGACGATTAGTATCATAGCATTAGAATTTATTCTAATGGAAATATAATTAAAAATGTAGAGACGCAATGCATTGCGTCTGCACGATTGAGTCGCATAGCGACGATTAATATCATAGCATTAGAATTTATTCTAACGGAAATATAATCAAAAATGTAGAGACGCAATGTATTGCGTCTTTGCGTATCATTTTAACACAATATATTTTATAACTTTGTAATCTCGTAACCTTATAACCTTAACTTCATAACCTAAAAACTATGCGCCATATATTGTAATTAAATTAAAATCTTGAAACGCTTTGAATTTCTAAATTTTTAAATTACTTTTACGCCAATTCAATTGAGATAATATGTATTTAGTTTTTGATACCGAAACCACAGGTTTACCAAAGAATTTCAATGCTCCTGTTTCCGACTCCGAGAATTGGCCAAGAATGGTGCAGATTTCTTGGCAGTTGCATGATGATTATGGTAATTTAATTGAAAATCAGGATTATATCATTAAGCCAGAAGGTTATGATATTCCTTTTAATGTGGCAAAGATTCACGGTATTACTACTGAATTGGCTCACAAAGAAGGTCGAGATTTGGTGGAGGTGCTCAATGAATTTAATGAAGTTTTGAAGAAAACAAAGTTTGGTGTCGGACACAATATCGAGTTTGATTATAATATCGTAGGAGCTGAGTTTTTCAGAAAACAAATCAAAACAAATTTAGCTGAACTTCCTCAGGCTGATACCATGCATTTAGGAACGGATTTTTGTGCCATTCCAACCAAAGGAGGAAAGTTTAAAAAGCCAAAATTAGGCGAACTTTACGAAATATTATATGGTGAGAAATTCGCTGAGGCTCACAATGCTGCCGCTGATGTAAATGCCACGGCACAGGTCTTTTTCGAGATGTTGAGAAGGGATATTATTCACCCTTCCGATTTGAAAGTCGATGAAAAGGTCATTGAGGAATTGAGAAAAAATAATCCTGAGCCTATTCAGCCCTTTGATATTGTCATTCGTAGGCAAGTAGAGGCACTTCGAGACAAACAAAAAAAATCGAAAATCGATGGTAGTAATATCGATTTAGGACAATATTTTAATTTTCATAATCATAGTATTTACTCATCTTTGCAAGCCTCATCAAGTCTTTCTGATTTGGTGAATAACGCCCTCGAAAATAATTTCCCTGCCGTGGGAATGGTAGATTTGGGGAATATGATGGGAGCGTTTAAATTCATTTCTGAAGTAGAGGGAGCAAATGCTAAAATCAAATCCAATTACGAACAATATTTAGAAGAATCAAGAACCGAGAGCCAAGAGCCAAGACTTGATAATCAAGAAAAAGGAGAGGGCGAACAAGCGCCAAAAGTCAAAAGTCAAAAGCCAACTGCTAAAAGTCAACCGCCAAGAAAAGAGCCTTTAATTCCTATTTTGGGATGTGAGTTTTATATTTCCGACCGTCCTGAACAAAAACAATTTACCAAAGACGACCCTGATAGAAGAACTCGAATGGTACTTTTGGCGAAGAATTTTAATGGATATAAAAATTTGGCGAAATTATCGAGTTTAGGTTTCGTGAATGGTTTTTATTTTGGTGTTCCGAGGATTTCTCGTGAGATGATTAATGAATATAAAGAAGATTTGATTGCTCTCAGTTCGGGGATTGGAGGTGATATTCCGAATACGATTTTAGAATTTGGAGAGCAGAGAGGAGAGGAATTGTTCAAATGGTGGCATGATACTTTCGGGGATGATTTTTATGTTCAAATTCAGAACCATAAAGTAGATGATGAAGAATATGTAAATAGCGTTTTATTAAAGTGGGCAGAAAAGTATAATACCAATGTTTTGGCTCAAAATGAAACTTATTACACCAACCAAGATGATGCTAAAATTCAGGATATTTTATTTTGTATTAAGGACGGAGAAAAATTAAGCACCGAAGTAGGACGAGGTTATGGAAAACGAAACGGTTTGCCTACTACGGAATTTCATTTAAAAAATAGAGATGAATTAAAACAAGCTTTTGCTCATTACCCTAATGCTTTTGCAGATTATGAGCAATTTGTACAGAAGTTTTCGCCTTATACTTTGAAGAGAGATGTACTCTTACCCGAATTTGCTATTCCTGAGCAGTTTCAGAGCGAAGAAGACAAAGTTGACGGAGGTAAAAGAGGAGAAAATGCTTATTTAAGGCACCTTACTTATGAGGGAGCCAAGCAAAGGTACGATGAGATTACGCCAGAGATTTCCGAGCGATTGGATTTTGAGTTGGAAGTTATTGCCAATACAGGGTATCCAGGGTATTTTTTGATTGTTCAGGATTTCTGTAATGAGGCGAGAAAAATGGGCGTTTGGGTAGGCCCTGGAAGGGGTTCTGCGGCAGGTTCGGCAGTCGCTTATTGTATCGGAATTACGAATATCGACCCTATTGAATACGATTTACTTTTTGAGCGTTTCCTTAATCCTGAAAGGGTTTCGATGCCTGATATTGATATTGATTTTGATGATGATGGAAGAGATAAAATCATTAAATGGGTGGTTGAAAAATACGGAAAAACAAATGTGGCTCAGATTATTACCTATTCGGTTTTAGGAGGGAAATCAGCGATTAAAGATGCAGGTAGGGTGTTGGATATGCCTATTCCTGACACGAATAATATCGCTAAATTAATACCACCTTCACCGGGAATGAATATTGCTAAGTCATTCAAGAAATACGATAAATTACAATCCGAAGATAAGGCTTTGGTGGATGAAATGAAAAGCATTTTGAATACACCTGAGGACGATAGACACGAGGTGTTGTCATCGGCTCAGAAAATGGAAGGTTGTATTCGAAATACGGGAATTCACGCTTGTGGGGTGATTATCACTCCTGAGGATATTTCTAATTTAGTGCCGATTTCTATCGCTGCGAAAGATGCTGATATTTTGGTTTCTCAGTTTGATAATTCGGTGGCGGAAGATGCAGGATTATTGAAGATGGATTTCTTGGGATTGAAAACATTAAGTATCATTAAAGATGCCATTCAGTTGGTGAAAGAAAACCACGGGATAGAAATTGACCCAGATAAAATTCCATTAGATGATGAAAAGACTTATCAACTTTTCCAAGAGGGAAGAACGGTTGGGGTTTTCCAATATGAAAGTCCTGGGATGCAAAAGTATATGCGAGAGTTGAAACCAACGGTTTTCCCTGACTTAATTGCAATGAACGCCCTTTATAGACCGGGACCAATTCAGTATATTCCTAATTTTATTAATCGTAAGCACGGAACGGAAGAAATTGTTTACGACTTACCTGAATGCGAAGAGTATTTGGCTGAAACTTATGGAATTACGGTGTATCAGGAGCAGGTGATGTTGCTTTCTCAGAAGTTGGCGAACTTTACCAAAGGTGAGGCAGATACGCTCAGAAAGGCAATGGGTAAAAAGAAAATCAAGGAACTTGAAAAACTATACCCAAAATTCATTCAGCAGGGAAAAGATAATAATTTAGACGAGGAAAAACTCAATAAAATTTGGAACGATTGGAAGGCTTTTGCAGAGTATGCCTTTAATAAATCTCACTCCACTTGTTATGCTTTTGTGGCTTATCAAACGGCGTATATGAAAGCCAATTATCCAGCCGAATATATGGCGAGTGTAATGACGCACAACCTGAACAATACTTCGAGTATCACGATGTTTATGGAGGATTGTAAGAGTATGGGAGTAGATGTTTTGGGTCCTGATGTTAATGAAAGTCAGTACCAATTTGCGGTAAACGAAAAAGGACAAATACGATTTGGTTTAGGAGCGATAAAGGGCATTGGAGAAGGACCAAGTGAGGCGATTGTGGAAACGAGGAAGGAAGGTAAATTTACTTCTATTTTTGATTTCTTTGAGCGTGTGCCGTCCAGTCAGGTGAATAAAAGGGTAGTTGAAAGTTTGGTTTTAGGTGGAGGATTTGATGAATTGGATCAATTCCATAGGGCTCAATATTTCGATATTGATGATAAGGGAAAAACGAATATCGAGAAATTATTGAAATACGGACAAGGGGTTCAAGAAAGTAAAAATGAAATTGAAAATTCGCTTTTCGCCGATTTCGCCGATGAGGTAAAAATAGAGGAACCCACCATCAAACCTTCCGATGAATGGGGGAATATGCACAAGCTTAACAAGGAAAAAGAGGTGCTTGGATTCTATATTTCTTCGCATCCGTTGGACGAATTTAAATACCAGTTTGAGTTTATGCAAGGGCTTTTATCGAAAAAGGAGATTTTGGAAACGCAAAATATCGAAGACCTTTTACCAACACCAATAGTAGATTTGGTAGAGGATGAAATAGAAGATGTAGAATTTGAAATGGACGATGATGATGAGGTAGAAGAAGAGCAAGAACTCATTGAGCCAAAAGGAAGTTTTAACTTCTTGAATTTAGATCAAATAGATAAGTTAAGGGAGCAAGTGTTCACACCAACTTTTATTCAGCAGTTCCTTGATATTAAGGATTATAAGAAGAAGAGGGCGATGAATGACAATTCTAAAATTTATACTGTTGCAGGTCTAATCACCGAATATACTGTGAGAGATGGCTATAATAGTGGCGAAAAAGTGGCGTTTTTAACTTTGGAAGATTATTCGGGCAGTTATTCTTTCCGATTGGGTGACCGAGATTATATGAAATTAAGGGAGGAATTGGATTTGCATAGATTTGTGATTTTAAAAACTAAATTTTCGATTGCCAAAGACGGTAGGGTATTTTTAAATGTTGTGAGTGTAAGTCAGTTAAAAGATGCATTTGAAGACTTTGCCAAGTCGGTAACAGTGGTGATGGATATTGCCGATTTACGAAAGGAAGATATTGATTTTTTCAGACAGAATTTCAATAATTCGGGAGCAGGGAAGTTAAATTTTTACATCAAAGATGAGCAAAATAAAAGTCATATAGAATTGAATTCTGTTTCCTTTTATTTGGATATTAACGAAGATACGGTTGCTATTTTGTCCAATCAGACCAATCATCAGTTTTATTTGAATTAAAGTTTTACAACTTTATTCCGTTACTGCTTATATACTAGACCGTTTTGCTTAATTTATGAAGAATATTGTTTTATTATTAGTATTTACTGTTTTTTTAGGGTGTCATTTTATTCCAAAAAATAAGATGAACAAATCCATTCATACAGAACTAAAGCAGAAAAAAACAGTTGGAAGGTTACAACTTCAAGATAGTCTAAATGGTGTCTGGGGGCTAAGTAATTATTTTGATAATATTCTCTCTGACAAACAAGTTGCTAAACATCGGATTCAGCCACCTTCTTGGTTTGCAATACTTTTAGAGATTAAGAATGATTCTTTAACAAGTTATGGTTCTATTATCGAATTAAAGAAAAAAATAAATTTCAAATCTGATACTTTAGTTAGATTCGAATATTTTGGAAAGTATTATTTGCTAAAAAAACAAAATGAATTGTTGCTGAAGCAATTTTCAAATGAAAAAAGAAGAGACTCTACAATATATGTGTTCAGAAAAAGAACCGATTTGAAAAACTTGCTAGAAAATAAAAATAGGGTTCATAAAATTAGTGATAAAATAACAGAATATTTTAACAAGCATTTAATTTCAGGAACCTATATTAATTCCAAAAATAATGAGACTATTATATTCAAAGAAAATGGAGAATTAATTAATTTTAAAGGGTTTGATAAATATGAAGTGAGAAACTATTTTGGCACTTTACATCCTCATAATAATTTGGATGTGATAACATTCATCAATTCATCGACAAATGAACATGAACAACTCAATTGGCAAATACAAGAGCACAAACTCATCTTAACAGAATTTGTGCCTGAGGTAAGGGTGATATTCGGTAAAAAAGCACCAACGGATAATTATGTTCTTGGAAAAAGAAAAATGGAGCTGATCATTAAGGAAAAAAACTAAACATAATACGGTGATAAGCCATAGCAGTGGAGTTGTTTAATTCAAAGTTAAGGCATGCTTATTTTGCCAAATTTTTCGTAAATTTGAGATTTGAAAATAAAGTTTGGCGAAGTGGTAGTTTTGAAGTGAAAGTTTTAGGCTTTTTTATTTCGTTACTGCTTATAAATTTTAAGAAAACTTAAATGATTAAAATCAAAAGAAATAGTGTTTCGTTAAATGATAGAAAAATTACAATTGAGATTCGTAATCAGTTGAGGTTTTTATCAAAAAAAGTATCTATTTTTTTATTATTTTTCCTTATTAAAAACGATGTAAAATGAATTATAAATATTTTAAAAAAATGAATGAAGGTAAGTTGATTTACTTTCCTCTTAAAAACAAAATCTTTTCAATATTTTGTATTGTTCTAATAATTTTAGCGATAGTATTCAATCTAAAATATAGTAATGCAGATTTAGGTGAAGCGGCAATAGTTTTTAGGTTGATGAGTTTTATTGTACCCATTATATGGCTTTCTCAATCGAGTTCAAAAATAGAGATTGATGTAAAGAATAAAACGCTGAATAAACATTTTTTTTACGGGTTAATCAAAAAAAGTAATTCATTAGATCATTTTTCACATTTTCAAGTCATTAGAAACACAACTAATCTCATTTATAATGGTACGGATTTAGTCATGAAATTTAAAAAAGAGGAAAAGACTAATGATATAAAAATTTGTAGAATGAGAAACACTGTTAAGCTTGATGAATTAAAATTAGAAATTACAAAAATAATGAACAGTGCAGTATAATAAGCCATAGCGGTTTAGTCGTTTAAGGCAACTTTATTCCGCCAAATTTTTTGTAAATTTGGAGGATTAAAATAAGGTTTGACTAAGTGCAGTACCGAAATTAAAGTTTATTGCTTTTTATTCCGTTACTGCTTAATATACTAACCATTTTCAACATAAAAAAAATTAATTGTATGGAAAAAATCATTTTTAAACAAAGAAGTCAAAAAAAATCGAGGTTACTTTTTATATTCTATTGTTTCTTTGTTCTTGTAGTAGTCATTTTTATTGGTTCTGGGAAACTTGGGATATTAGACTTTATCAATTCGTTTAGAAAACCAATTATTCCTGCTGCAATTATAGCTATACCAATTTTGTTTCCGATATTTTATCTGAAAAAACTAACCGAGAGAAATATTCAGATAAACCTTGGAAAAGAACGCCTTATCATCAATGACAAAGGAGAAAAAATTGAATTTCTTATTGAAAAAATAGATTGTATAAAAATTAATGAACCAAGACCTAATACGCTAAATTTATATACTCAAGAGAACTTATTGTATTGCTTTGACGCAGGGAATAATGATAATGGAGAATCTTTAATGAACCTTGCAGAATCAATTGTTAAAAGAGGACATTTTGAAAAACAGATGAAAAAGAAAAAAATCATTGGTGGAGAGATGGATGTTCTTGAATATGTCAAGAAATAGGGTCGCACAATAAAGAGGTGTGGATAAAAGCACATAAAAATAACCTTTTTCAACACGAAATATTATGGCTAATTTTTGCATTGTTGATGAAAAAGGTTATTTTTATTCCGCTACTGCTTATATACGAGATCGTTAGATCAACTAACAAAATAGATGCAAGAAAGTTAGTTATAAAAACATGAAATATATCAAACCATTAAAAATATTAGTGCCTTTTATCATAATTGGTTCAATGATAGAAGCCTTGGCTGGTATATTGAGTAATGACGGAAATGGCAGCTATTTATACAGAACGATTCGAGGCGAAATGGCTGAAATCTATGGTAGAGGAGTTTATAGGCATATGACCACAGATGTTGCTGTACAAGGAATAGCACAAGATTATATCACCCTGTTTGTCGCCATTCCAATACTGTTAATCTCTTTTTATTTTGCAACAAAAAACAATGTAAAGGCAAAATTGATATTGTCGGGAACATTGCTTTACTTCGTACTTACCTATCTTTTTTATATAGGTATAGCCTTGTATAATGAACTGTTTTTATTTGCTGTAATGACATTATTTTGTTCGTTATTTGCTTTCATCCTACATATGATCAGCTTTGATTTTATTGAGGTGAAATCATTTTTTTCAAAACAAAAAACAATGTATAGGGCAAGTGTTTTTTTAATTATCATTGCTACAATGATGTCTCTTTTATGGTTAAGCATCATCATTCCCCCAATCTTAGACGGGAGTTTTTATCCAAAGGAACTACACCATTACTCAACATTGATAGTACAAGGATACGATTTAGGCATTTTTCTACCCTTTGCCTTTATAGCTGGAGTTTTAGGTATTCAAAGAAACGAATATGCTTATGTCTTTATCCCAACCTATTTAATATTTTTGATTATACTAATGCTTGCTTTGGTGTCAAAAATTGTATTTATGGCACGTATTGGCGAAAATGTAATTCCAGTAATCTTTATCATTCCAACAATATTGGTTATCGCAATATTTTTTGCAATAAAAGTATTTAGAAGCATAAAGACAAAAGGTGACCTATAGCATTCTTATAATCAATTTAAACATAAAACAAAATGAAAAAGATATTGTATTTAAATGTATTATTATTCATATTTTTCAGTTGTTCTGCAACAAAAAGTTTTACTTGGTCAAAACAAAAAGTTTTACAAGCAAAGAAAATAGGCTTGACAAAAAAGGAGGTTATTATTTTGGCGTCAATAATTGAAAAAGAAACTAAAATAGCAGAGGAAAAGCCTAAAATTGCCAGAGTATATCTTAATAGATTAGAAAAGGGAATGTTGTTACAATCTGCCCCTACAATTGAGTTTGCACTTGGAAAGACATTTAAAGGGAGAATATTAAGAGAAGACCTCGAAATAGACTCTCCATACAATACATACAAATATCAAGGATTACCTCCCCAACCCATATGCAAACCAACAAAAGAAAGTATTTTATCTGTATTGAATGCCGACAAAAATGATTATTTATATTTCTGCTTTTCGCCTGATTTATCTAAAAAAATGAATTACGCTAAAACATTTAAAGAACAGAAAGAAAATCAAAAAATGTATATGAAGGCAATAAATAAAATGAAAAAAGAATAAAAGTTAATAATAACATCGTCTCTAGACTATTCTAGGGAATAGATGTTCAATCAAAAGTTAGTGCCTTTTAATTCGCTTATTTTTGGTTTTTTTGTAAATTTGAAAAACCAAAACAAGGTTGGAAAGACTCTGGTGTTGAAGTTGATTTTTTACTCCATTGTGGCTTGTACACTGGACTTTTGTGTGGGATATACAATATTTTATCAATTGAAAAAAATGAAAACAATAATAGTATTCATAATCATTTTTATAGTTGTATTGGTGGTAATGAAACAAATAGAACTTAAGAAAAAATCAGAAAAAGGATTACAAAAAATAATAGATTTTGGAGGTGATATGATTAAAGCCGAGGCTTCAAACTTGACTTTAAAAGAACAGGAAATTTATTCCGATTGGAGTTCAGAAATTAAAAAAGAGTATGATAAAATTGAAGTTTCAGAAAATGGATGGAATCAAAAAGGATATGACCATCTTTTTAACCAAACATACCCTAAGGTTGACGCTTTCATCATGAATAAATATAGCTTAACAAAGACTGATTTTAAGAGAATTATTGATGTTGGAGATGTTATTTTCGCAAAAGAGATTTCAAAAAAAGAGATGGAAATTTTAAAAAGAGTAGACGAAATAAAAAAAGGAGATTTTAAATCCAAAATTCAAGTGGCAAAAGAATTTGGTATCACATTTTATGAAGTTAGTCAGGCCATTAAGAAATCTACCATTAATCTAACCATAAATCTGTTTAAATAGTACAATCTAACTCAAATATCACACAATGCTACTTCCCTTACATTTTGTTGTTTTAATGATTTCTGTGGATAGATTATATTTAACCATTAATAGTGTGAGTTAAAAAATGTGGCTTAAAAATGATAAAAATAAAACAATCTAAATTCATCATAAGTATAGGCATAGTTTTGTCTTTATTAACCAGTATTGATATCCTATTTTTTCAAGAATTAATATGCCATGAGGATATTTATGTTCAACTCTTGTTTTGCCTTACACTTTTAATTTACCAAATAAGATATTTTTATTTAATTAATTTTGTAAAAAAACATAGTCTAACATTTCAATTGATAGAGAAACAAAAAAATCCTATTCTTTTGGACACTCTTGTCGGATTATTTCTATTTTGTGTATTGCCTATTATTTTATCCGTTATAAATAGAAAATTCAATTCTTCCTTCAATTGGATTGATGTTGTTTCGTTTGTAATTTATCTATTGGGGACTATTATCACTATAGTTTCAGAAAGTCAGCGAAGAAAATGGAAGATTAAAAACCCTAACAATTTGTATCGAGGAGGCTTATTTCAATATGCTAATCATATTAACTATTTCGGAGAAACACTTTCTTTTCCTGCATATTGTTGGTTAGCAACGGGAAGTATTATCGTTTTTATACTGATGTTAATCCATCAGATAGTCGATTTTATATTTATACAGATACCTCAACAAGAAAAGTATCTAAGCGATAAATATCCTATGGATTTCTCCAAAATTGTCAATAAGAAAAAAATAATTCCTTTTATATACTGATGGTTCAATTGTTTACTTGAGCGTTTATAAGAATTGTGTATATTTGTGTATTGCCAACAATTGAAGAAAAAATGAAATCAAGAATTAAATTAATCCTCAAATATAGTCCTTTTATTGGGATATTTTCCATTATATGTACATATATATTACTAAATCAGAATCGCTTTATATTATTCAGTAGTGGCAATCATTCAATATCAAATGATGCAGCAGGGACAGGTATGGTTTCAGGTTACAATTTTTTTGCAAGTTTAATTTTTGTTGTAATACCTTATGCTATTGTCGTTTTAAAAGCCTTATATAACTTCATGAATAACATTTCATACTATGAAAATAAATATGTATGGGGAATTGTCTTTACACTTCCAACAATATTATGTTTCATCACTTATTTAGTGAAATTTATAATAATGCTTATTAATTAACTAATAATAGTTTGAAATTATTGTGGATTACAATTACAGCTAATGGTCGGTTATCTTTTGTATCCACCATTGTATAGAATTCTCCCAATAGAGTAACTATAGAGTGATGTCCCACACAAGTTTCGCATAAAAACATGAAATGAAAGAAAAGTATAGGCGTTCAATGAAAGTATGTTGATTATCAAATATTAATTAAAATCTAATCCAACCACCAATATGCAGAAAAATAAAATCGAATTATCTCCTGAGTTTAAAACACAAACCACCAAGGCTGTGGCAGCCATTGCCCTTTTTGTATTGACATACCTATTCTTATTTGTTTTGGCAATCGCACTGACTGCCTTATGTATTTATGGAGCAATCATGCTTATAGTAGCTTTTCCAAAATTCATAACCATTGTTTTAGGAATTGGATTAGCAAGTTTAGGAATATTAATCCTCATCTTTCTTTTAAAGTTTCTTTTTAAATCTCACAAAATTGATCGTTCACATCTTATTGAAATTAAGAAAGCAGATGAGCCAGAATTATTCAAAATGATAGACGAAATAGTGAAAGAAGTTGAAACAAGTTTTCCAAAAAAGGTGTATTTATCTACCGATATTAATGCGGCAGTTTTCTACGACTCTAATTTTTGGAGCATGTTTTTTCCAATAAGAAAAAACCTTCAAATAGGGGTGGGGTTAGTCAATTCCGTTTCAAAATCAGAACTAAAAGCAATTTTGTCTCACGAATTTGGGCATTTTTCTCAAAAAACCATGAAAGTGGGAAGCTATGTTTATAATGTAAATCAAGTGATTTATAATATGATTTATGAAAATGAATCTTATGAAAAAATAATTCAAAGTTGGTCAAGTATAAGTGGCTACTTCGCAATATTTGTTGTTTTAGCGATTAAAATAGTGGAAGGAATTCAATGGGTGCTAAGTAAACTCTATGATATAGTCAACAAAAACTATATGGGGTTGTCTAGAGAAATGGAATTCCATGCAGATGAAATTGCAGCAAGTGTTACAGGCTATGAGCCTTTAAAGACTTCTTTATTAAGAATGGATTTAGCCAATCATTGTTTTGAGAATGTTCTAAATTTTTATGAAGGAAAAATTTCCGAAAACATAAAGAGTGCTAACTTATATCAAGAACATCGTTTTGTAATGAATTTCACTGCCAAAGAAAGTGGCTTAACCATTACCAACGGATTTCCAGAAGTGACTTTAGAAGAGCTGAACGAATTTAATAAATCAAAACTGGTCATTAAAAACCAATGGGCATCTCATCCAAGTACCGACGAGAGAATAGCGCGTTTAGAAAAATCCAATCTTACATCAGAGTATATAGATTATTCACCTGCCAGTTCCATTTTTTCAAACATAGAAAAAATACAAAAAGAACTAACAGAAAGGACATTTAAAGATGTTCAATATTCCGAAAAACCTATTTCTATTTCATTGGATGTTTTTGAAGAGCAGTATCAAAAACAGTATCAAAATAATACTTATCCAAAAATCTATAATGGATATTACGACAATAAAAATCCAATTTATTTTGATATCAACGCATTGAACTCATATCGTCAAACTACGGAAATACAAGATTTATTTTCAGATGATAAAATCGAATTGGTGTACACCGCTATTGCCTTACAACATGATATGGAAACCTTAAAGCAAATTGCTGAAAAAACGATTCCTATAAAAACTTTTGATTATGATGGTAAAAAATATACAAGGAAACAAAGTAAAAATCTATTATCACAAATAGCACTTGAACTAAGCCAAATAAATGAGCAAATAAAGCTAAATGATATCGCAATTTTCAATTGCTTCCTAAACCTTGAAAGAGAGCAAGGTAAGGGTTTAAAACTCGAGAGGATGTATACTGAGTTTTTTAATTTTGATAAAAAATTGGATGCTAAGTATGAAATTTATACCCAATTAACTAATGGATTACAATTCATTAATTACACAACACCTTTTGAGCAAATAAGAAGAAACTTTTCTAAAATTAAACCTCTCGAAACAAAACTAAAAAGTGAGATTGTTGAATTATTAGGAGATAATTTATACCAAACAGAAATAACCAAAGAAATAAAAGATAATTTTGAATTATATATTTCAAAGAATTGGAAATATTTTGGCAATGAAAAATATTTTGACGACCATTTGAGAATGCTTTTTACAGCATTAAGTAATTATACATTTCTATTGTCAAAAGGGTACTTTCTATTAAAAAAACAACTGCTCAATTATCAGAAAGAATTGGCAATAAAAACTACCCAAATATGATAATGCGCCTAAGTGGTGTTTTTTCAGTTGATTAACTCAATTTTTGTGTATTTTGTTCCGCCAAGGTTTATTGCTAATTTTTTCGTAAACTTGAGAGACAAGAACAAGGTGGGGCTAAGTGCAGTACTGAGATTGAAGTCTTAGGCTTTTTGATTTGTTATTGCTCATAGATTAACCCGATACCTTATTAAACCAAGCAAAAAAATGAAAGAGCAAATTTTAAGACAAGTCTATCAACATCCCGCATTATCTGAGCCTGATTTAAAAAGAATATTTGATGCTCACCAAAAAGTGGAATTCAAAAAGGGGGATTTTATTTTAAAAGAAGGACAAACCGCCAATAATTATATGATTTTACAAAAAGGATTGATGAGGTCCTTTGTGTATGATTATAGCGGAGACGATATTACCACCAACTTTTTTATTGAAAATGAAATAGTGATTGAGGTATCTTCGCTATTCCAAAGAATCCCAACCAAAGAGTATATTCAAACTTTGACCGATTGTACTTGTTATAAAATTGATTTCGACAAATTTCAAGAATTTTTCCATTCCATAGAGAATTTTAGAGAGTGGGGACGTGCTTGGCTTTCTAATAGTTTGTTTGAATTTAAACAACGTTCGATTTCTATCATTAAAGATAGTGCCACCGACAGGTATTTGGCATTGATGAAAGAAAAACCGCAAATTATTCAACAAGCACCCTTAAACAACATCGCTTCATTTTTAGGCGTTACCGATACTTCTTTGAGTAGGATACGAAAGTCAATTAATTTTTAGCATATTTTCATTTCTTGCCATAGGACAAGTTTTTTAAGAATAATTTAATGTAATTTCGTCGTATAACATTTAAAAACAATATTATTATGGCAAAATTACAAGACTTTATGTTTATCTTTAGATATGAACCAGTAGAAAACTACCAACCAAGTCCTGAGGAAATGGCACAAGAAGAAAAAGACTGGTGCACATTTATTGGCGGAATTGCTGGACAAGCAAAACTCGTGAGTGTACACCAATTAGGTTTTGAAGGAATGCAAGTATCTTCTGATAAGTCAGAAAACCAAGGAATTTATATTTCTGACAAAAAAACGGTGGGAGGAACCATGGTGGTAAAAGCCACCAATATTGAGGAGGCGACCATGTTATCAAAACAATGTCCCATCTTAAAGATAGGAGGAACAGTTGAAGTACGTTCAATAATTCCTATGTAATACCATAAACGGTATAATATCAAATAATTAAATAGTATAAAATAACTTTAAAATGAAAAAAATGATTTTTTTAATAATAGGAATAGTAGTCGTTCTTTTTTTAGCCTATGGCTTTTATAATGCAAGCAAATTGCAAGAGATTGAAATAACAAAAAAAGTAACCATCAAAGCAGATAAACAAGAGGTGTTTGACATGGTCAAATACTTAGAAAATTTCCCAAAATGGTCGCCTTTTTTAGCACAAGACCCAAGTCAAAAATATGAAGTAAAAGGAACAGACGGAACGGTTGGTGCTCAATACCATTGGGAAGGAAACAAAGGGAAAGATTTAGGGTATCAGGAAATTTATAAAATAGACGAATTGCAATTTATAGGGATGAAATGCGATATTCAAAAACCCTTTGTAGCCCAACCTACTTTTGATTATACATTTACTGAAGATACCAATGGCGTAACGGTAACCCAAGTTTTTAAACTAAAATCAGGCTTAATGGATGCATTTTTTATGGGTCTTTTCGGAGCTAAAAAAGAAATGGAAAAAACCAATCAACAAGGTTTGGACTTATTAAAAAAAGCCTTAGAAAAATAAACTATTTATTAACAATTAAAAATAAAAATGATGAAAAATCCAGTACAATGGCTTGAAATAGCCACAACAGACATTGAAAGAGCAAAAGCATTTTATCAAAAAGTGTTCGGTTTAGAGTTTCAATTTTTGGATATGCCCGATGCCAAAATGTATCTTTTCGGTGTTCCAGATGCCGTAGGTTCGTCCGGAAGTTTGGTACAGTCTGAATATTACAAACCGAGTACAGACGGTACGGTTGTTTACTTCGATTGTGAAGATGTAGCAGTAGAATTGACGCGCGTAGAAGCTGCCGGTGGCAAAATAATTGTTCCTAAGACAGACATTGGTGAATTTGGTTTTTATGCCCATATTCTCGATACCGAAGGCAATAAAATAGGCTTGCACTCCCATCAATAAGTTTTTTAATTCTATTATTTCATGACTAAAATTGTATGCAACCCAAACTGTGGAAATTCACCCAAAATGGAATTTCTAAAAAAATTCAATATCGCTTTTGCTAAAGGTGATATTGAATTTATTATCGGTAGTGTAACTGATGATATTGTTTGGGATATAATTGGTGATAGAAAAATTGAAGGAAAAGAAAAATTTGTATCAGCATTAAAAAATATGTTGCCCTACAAGACAACAGAATTAACACTCGACCGAGTTTTATTGCATGGAAAGGAAGGTGCCGCCAATGGCGTGATGAAACTAGAAAATGGAAAAACCTATGCCTTTGCTGATTTTTACAGATTTTCAGGAGCAAAGGGTGCCAAAATACAATTGTTAACATCTTATGTAATTGACCCCCCCAAGGCTGTAGAGATAAACTAATTTATTCACTTAAAAAATATGAGCAAAACATCCAATAAAATGATCGGCACTTTCGCCTCCAAGCCCAAGACGCAACAGTATTTTGAAATGATTGAAGACTACGTTACCTCACTAGGCGAATGCAAAAAAGAGATCAAAGCACAGGCAAGCTATTCGGTGAACAGAAAGTTTCTGTGGCTTTGGGCGTATGAAAAAACGCGTGACGGCACGCTCTATATGACCGTTTGCTTGGACAAGCAACTCAACAATCCTAACTTTCATTATGTCAC
>PDWJ01001058.1_pt1 | contig 35904 bp, 34 predicted proteins | sample 1430881 | NCBI WGS metagenome assembly PDWJ01 (sample SAMN01162460, study PRJNA174530) | Oral metagenome, whole genome shotgun sequencing project. | biome: Marine environment; feature: Marine mammal; material: Swab sample of the gingival sulcus; isolation source: swab sample of gingival sulcus...
AATATCGGATAAAAAGCAGATAAACAAGAATATCGGTTAAAAAGCCGATAATTTAAAATATCGGTAAAATAGCAGATAATTTAAACATCTACACACGTGATGTACTTTCTTCATACACTTTGAACAATTCTTCGCTAGTTATCGCTCGCACCGATTGAAAGAAACAATTTCCTATAAAACCGTACATTTACCGCGTGAAACGAATTCTTGTTATACAAACGGCTTTTTTGGGAGATGTCATTCTTGCCACCCCCGTTTTAAGCGAGTTGAACCGACTATTTCCAGGCGCGAAATTGGACATGCTTGTGAAGAAAGGGAATGAGTCACTCCTACTGAATAATCCGCATTTGCACGAGCTATTCGTTTTGAATAAGTCGAATGGAAAGTGGAAAGCCATTTTTGGATTGATCAAGGAATTTCGTCAGAACAACTACGATTTGGTGATTAACCTTCACCGTTTTGGAAGCTCGGGACTTATCACTGCTCTCTCCAAAGGGAAAAAACGCTATGGTTTTCGGAAGAATCCATTTTCGTTTCTATACACTAAGCGCTTCGATCACAAAATTGGAGATGGAACACATGAGGTAGAGCGAAATCTATCCGTTATTTCCGAGTTTGGTACAGAAAAAAAGGTTCGCCCTGAATTATTTCCTTCTCAGAAAGACTTCGATGCTATTCAACCTTTTGTCAACGAGAATTATTACTGTATCGCACCTGCTTCGGTGTGGTTTACCAAGCAACTTCCTGCGGAAAAATGGGTAGAATTGACGCATACGCTCGAATCGGATTCGACAATTTATGTGCTTGGTGCTCCTTCAGATAAAGAACTCGGAGATGTCATCATAGAGCAATCTACACATGAAAACATCGAGAATTTGGCGGGAAGGCTCAGTCTATTGCAATCCGCCGCATTGATGAAATCAGCTACGCGTTCTTTTGTGAATGATTCGGGGCCACTTCATCTAGCGTCAAGTATGAATGCCAACGTTACTGCATTCTTTTGCTCTACCATTCCCGATTTTGGATTTGGTCCATTATCTGACGACTCGAAAATTCTTCAAGTGGAAGGTCTTGATTGTCGTCCTTGTGGCATTCATGGACACAAAGCCTGTCCCAAAGGACATTTTAAGTGTTCCCAAATAGAATTGATTGATTCACATTAACAGAGAGAATACGTTTAGAGTGCTTTCACCATCACGTAATCTTCCATGTAATATCCTTTTCCGATATTGATATCTTCTTCTTTTACAATTTCAAATCCCTGAGACTTATAGAAATCGACTGCATTATTAAAACGATTCACATTCAAGTTGATGCTTGCTACGTCCAACTCGTTGGCAATTTCCACCGCTTTTTCGAGTAACGCTTTTCCGAGACCTTTCCCTTGATCATTGGGATCTACATACAACTTGTGAATTCGCAAGGTTCCCGCATCGGGATAATTTGGTTCTAAGCCAATGAATCCTTTCGGCGCTCCATCCAAGGTAATCATGTAGTACAAATGCCCTGTTTGAACTTGCTCTGTCAATGTATTCATGTTATACATCCAATCGAGCATATAGCTGATTTGCTCAGGCTTTAAGATATCCTTAAATGCATCGGGCCAGATTCGGTGAGCCAGTTGATGAACGATGATGATATCGTCTTTGGTCAATTGCGAGATGTTGAGCATACTGTTCGTTTGATGCACAAAATTAGGCAATTGCTAAGCTCCTTTAAATTTTCTTCCGATTAGTTATTTACTTAATAATGTGAACGAAGCCATGAGCTGTGTAGCGTGTCTTCTCTTGATCATCGTACTCATACTTATCACTATCTGGTGTAACTACGTAGGTATACACTCCTGCTTCAAGTTGTTTTCCTGATTTGTCGTATCCTTTCCAGTTGTTTTGATAATTATCTGTTTCAAAGACCAAATTTCCCCATCTATTGAAGATTTGCACTTGCACACGGTCGTAATCCTCAATGTTCCTAATAATAAACTCATCGTTCACGTTGTCACCATTCATCGTGATCACATTCGGAACCTGACACGGACATTGGTTGTATACAGGAATCAATCCAGACGAAATATTCTGTCCACAGGCATCAATGACATTCACCGACATTTCAGTAAGATTTGGCTGTAAATCAGTTGCTGGGAAAGAAATCGTATCGTTATTCAAGTATGGAGTTGGTGCCCACGTATAACTGTAAGGCGGTAAACCGTTTTGGACACTACACCAAACGAGACCATATTCGCCAATTTCATCACAAATATTGATACTATCGCCCCATGAAATGGTCATTGGGACATAATCTTGAATCGTCAAGAAGGCCGTTGTTGTATCGAAACTATTTTCACAAGGATTCTCAACAATGATACTGAACTCAACGGTTTCACTTCCTTCTGTAATTCCATCTCCGTAAGGAACAATCGAAATTGTATCCGAAAATACTCCAGTTGGAATTGTGATGGAAGATCCGAGTGCATTGTAGTCAACTCCGTTGGTAGCCGTTCCAGAAACCAGAACTTGAACTGTCAGCGAAGTATCTGCCTCAGTCCGTTCGATAATGAACCCCGCAGCACTACAGCCTTCAATCAACGTACCCGCTCCAAGAAGTGATACTTCGATAGGTAGCTCTACCTCACAGGTCACCACACGAAATCCGAAGGTTCGTGTTTTTCGGTTGATCAGCACACCGTTTCTATATTCTTCCACACAAACTCCAGCTACATAGCTTCCAACAAGGTTTGGTGTAATATCCATCATTCCAGTTTGCGGATCGATGGTAACATTCGAGCCTGCTCCCCACGGTTGCGCCCCAGTATATCCAGGTTCCCACGTTAAATCTGCATAAGGAGGTGCATACTCTGGGTTTGGTTCGGCCGTTGCCCCGGATGGACCAAGATCAACAGTTGGAGGTGTACACATCGAATAGACGAGTGAGTCGCCATCAATATCGGTTGCCGAATGGTCGAATGTCAACGTCAAATTTGAACACAGTACAATTGGAGGATAGTTATTGAATCGTGCACAGTTATTATCGAACTGCCCGACCAACGTTGTTCCAGGTACATCTGTTTCAATTGTAAGTCCCCACTGACCTGGATCTGTTATATTCTGAATGTTATTTGCCCAACAACAGCGTTGATATACTATTTTATATCCATCTGCCGTTGCAGGAAGAATAATTGTATCAATATATATTGCTCTCTCGATACAGATATCATTAGGAGGAGTCACACACGGATCATCATAAATGATTGGCAAGGTATCTGGCGTCGGCAAAGGAATTGCGTAGGTTGAAAACTGCACTCCTGACCCGGTAAATACCGTATACTGAAGTGGATTATCGTAAGCTGACCCCGAACAATCCCGATACACTTCAAATGTTACACGATATGTATCGTTCCCTAAGGAATCGTAGTACACCTCTCCACCAACAATGTGGGAAGCAAATGTAGATGAACTCAGGAGTAACAAAAATGTTATCAGGATCGTTTTCATAAGTTGTCGCTTTATAGTTAGACGTGCATGTCTATCTAAAAGTATGCATTCTGCAACAAAAAAGCCAATCCTCTAACTAACAATAAAATACCCTGACGAGTACCTATTGACTCATCAGGGCATATTTTTTTGGTTTAGTTCAGTTTTTTATCTTCCTCCTCTTGATGGTATTGAACGAGAAGGAGTTGGTTTTGACGGAGTGGGTCTAGACGGTGCCGTTCTTCTTGGTGCAGAAGGCGTTGATCTTCTTGGCGTCGTAACTCTTGTTGGAGTTGAGCGACTCGGTGTCGTTGTTCTACTTGGCTTTGGTTTTGTTATCGTAGGTGATGTTCTAACCGAAGGCGTCGTTTTTCTCGTTGGAGTCGTTCTCGCTGGTGCTGGCGTTCTCACAGGAGCTGGTGTTGCTACTGAAGCAGGTGTTGTTCGCTCAGTAGTTGGCTCCTTTCTCTCTTCAAAACGCGGCTTATCTTTTGGTTCTTCAATAGGCAGTGGTGTTAATACTCTTCTACCTTCCACTTGATTGTCTCTACCTTCTTGTTCAATTTCTTGGTTTACGTTTGGTTTTGGTTCACGCACAGGCTTGAGGATAATTCCTTCAGAAGGATCATCAATTACTGGAGTTGGCTCTGGATTCAAATTCAAATGAGAATTATCAAAGATACATCCATTCATATCACGACTAGAGATGCCTTGTTGCTCACATCTTCTACGCGCAGCCATACGACGATCGTTTGGAATTTCGTTCAAGGTTCTGTGAACTCTCGGGAAAGAACGGTCCGTGAAAGAAGCGGTTGTCATTCCCATTGGGTAATCGAACAATGTTGTAAGCTGCGTTACTCTATAGCGATCTGCTAGGGTATTTGCCAAATACGCCAATCGACGTTGTTCCATTTCACGTGTAACACTTCCAAATGGATCGGTTCCTGCAGACATTCTCAAACTTGGTTGATCATTCAATCCACGGAAATCATCTCCTTCGATTCCATTCGCATTTCCGAGTAAACCATCAAAAATTCCTTCGCTACAATCGGTGATTTGAACGTTCACGTTCATGAAGTTCATCCCTCCGCTTAATCTCATCTGAGCTGTTACTGTTTCTCCTGTTGGCCACGCTACAATGTATTTTCTACCACTGCGTCGGATTGTTCCACCGTTTGAAAGGAAATATGCTTTTTCAGCACTAATATTCACCGCACGACCGTCAACACGAACAGGAGTTGAACGATCTCCATCAGGGTAATCAGAAGCGTAAATACATACTCTATCACCACCAACATTCATTGCTACTGCCGTGTTGAGTGAAAAATCATCCCTTTGCGGCTTTTGACGTGCTTGGACTTCCATACCAGCTGTTGACTTTGCCAAAACGAATTCACCCACTGTTTGAAACGAATAGCGCGCACCATCGAAGGTTACCAAGTGAGGATCTCCATATGTTCTAGCCGTTCGTGTTCCACATCCTGCTCCAGGGCGAACAACAACTCTACGTATTTCGTTCCACTGTGCTTGCTCTGCCGATGAACCATTGGTGTTCTCCATAGCGATGCGCTCAATATTTGAACGTGTCTGCTCTGGTAAAACAGCTACCATTTGAGCTGGCGTAATATCTTCGGGAAATGTTCTATCTGGAATAGGCTCCTTTTTAGAAATTGCCTCCAAACTTGATGAAAGCCATGGACCACGAATAGGATCCCACTCCTCCAATTCTGAGCGTACAGGATCGTAATTCTTATTGAACTGATTGTCGTCATTTTGTGCCATCGCCGTTCCGAAGAGTGCGATACACGAAGCAAATAATAGGTAGATTTTTTTCATAATTGACCGTTTTACACGCATTTAACCACAAATCACGTGCCAAATTACGCAAACTACTGTTTACGGAGGCTAGAGCTACTATACGCCTTAACAAAATCTTAACAACTTGTGCCTCTCTATAAAAGTAGACTAATCTTTCTGAAAAGAAAAATCCCGCTCCTTCTAAAAAGAATGAAGCGGGAATATGTTTGTTAACGTGTTGGTTTATCCTCCGAAATCGTCGAAACGAACATTTTCATCAGGAACTCCCCATTCGTCACACATTTTAATAACTGCCTGGTTCATCAATGGAGGACCACAGAAATAGAATTCAATGTCCTCAGGTGCGTCATGCTTGCTCAAATACTGCTCGATAACAGCGTTGTGAACGAAACCGACGAATCCATCACCTTCTTCATCGTGAATATCCTTTTTCTCTACCCAGTTATCAGATTCCAATGCATCCGAAAGAACAAGGTAAAACTTGAAGTTCGGGAAGTCTTTTTCTAGATCTCTGAAGTAGTGAATATAGAACAACTCAGCTCTTGAACGTCCACCGTACCAGTAAGTAACTTTACGTCCTGTTTTGATTGTCTTAAACAACTCGTACAAGTGAGAGCGCATTGGTGCCATTCCTGCTCCACCACCGATGTATAACATTTCCGCATCAGACTCATTGATGAAGAACTCACCGTAAGGTCCAGAAATTACTGCCTTATCTCCAACTTTCAAGTTAAAGATGTAAGACGATGCTACACCAGGGTTTACATTCATCCATGCATTACGCTCACGATCCCATGGCGGAGTAGCCACACGAACATTCAACATAATTCTTCTTCCTTCAGCAGGGTAAGAAGCCATTGAGTATGCACGCACAACCTCTTCATCGTTTTTCATAACGAGTGGCCACAATCCAAACTTATCCCAATCAGCCTTGAACTTATCTGGCTCACCTGGGTGATCTTGTGGATGCGCTGTGATATCCATATCAGAATAATTCACTACACATGGTGGAATCTTAATCTGAATATATCCACCCGCTTTGTAATCCATATCCTCAGGAATCTCAACAATAAACTCCTTGATAAATGTTGCTACGTTGTAGTTAGAGACAACTTCAGCCTCCCATTCCTTGATACCAAGAACTTCCTCTTCAACGTGGATTTTCATATCCTCTTTTACCTTCACCTGACATCCCAAACGTTTCTTCGCTGCGATTTCTTTACGTGAGAAGTGAGGCTTTTCCGTAGGAAGAATTTCTCCTCCACCTTCAAGCACGTGACATGTACATTGTACACACGTACCTCCACCTCCACAGGCAGAAGGCAAGAAAATTCCATTGCTTCCAAGCGTACTCAACAGTGTTCCACCACCGTCAACTTCGAGTACCATTTCTCCATCATTGATGTCGATCTTAATTTTTCCTGCTGGAGATAGTTTCGCTTTTACGAACAATAACATCGACACGAGTACCAACATTATTACTAAAAATGCTGCTACCGTAATTCCTATAACCATTCCTGTTCCCATGCCTAGTCTATTTTAGCTGTTAAAGTTTCGTCGACCAATTCGATTTGAGTTGTTTTCGTGCCTTTATCCTCTTTATCTCCGTCTTTTCCGTACTTGATTCCCATGAACGCCATAAAAGCGATTCCCATCAAACCTGTAAGGATAAACGTAATACCAAGACCTCTCAATGGAGCTGGTACGTTTGAGTAGCGAATTTTCTCACGGATTGCTGCAATTGCAACAATTGCGATGAACCAACCAATACCTGAACCAATTGAGAAGGCAGTTGCATCCAAAATTGTAGAGTATTGACGTTCTTGCATGAACAATGCACCACCCAAGATAGAACAGTTAACGGCGATAAGTGGAAGGAAGATTCCCAACGCTCCGTAAAGAGCAGGAGCAAATTTCTCTACCAGCATCTCCACCAACTGAACGATCGATGCCACGACCGCGATGAACATAATGAATGACAAGAAGCTCAAGTCGATTTCTGACCACTCAGGATTTAACCATTCTAGCGCTCCTTCTTTCAAAAGGTAATTTTCTAGTAAGTAATTCACTGGAACCGTTACCGTTAATACGAAAATAACGGCGGCACCTAGACCTACAGCTGTTTTTACCGTTTTGGATACAGCGAGGTACGAACACATTCCCAAGAAATATGCAAAGATCATATTCTCGGAGAAGATCGCTTTTACAAATATATCTAATGTACTTTCCATAATATTATAGTTTGATCTCTTGTTTAGTGTTCTTCAATTAACTCTTTATTTCGAGATCTCTGTACCCAAATAATAACTCCTACAATGATCAATGCCATTGGAGGAAGGATCATCATGTTATTGTTCATGTATCCCATTGTATACAATCCCCATTCTTCACCTGGAAGTGGACTTCCGAAGATTGGAATACCGAAGAAAGATCCAGACCCGAACAACTCACGGATGATTGATACCAAAATCAAGATCCATGCATATCCGAATGAGTTTCCAAGAGCATCCATGATAGAAGGCCAAACCTTGTTCCCCATTGCGAACGCTTCGAAACGTCCCATGATGATACAGTTGGTAATGATCAGTCCGACGAATACGGAAAGTTTTTCCGAAACATCTGGAAGGAATGCCGCCAATAACTGGTCAACAATAATTACCAACGAAGCTACTACCACCAATTGAACGATGATACGAATTCTTGAAGGGATCAAGTTTCTCAATAGAGAAATCGTAATATTTCCGAAGAGCAGTACAAATAATACCGCGAGGCTCATTACAAGTCCTTGCTCTACCTGAACAGTAATCGCCAACGCTGAACAAATACCAAGTACTTGGATCGTAATTGGGTTGTTATCCGTAAGCGGATCAGTCACAAGCTTTTTATTCTTCTTAGAGAATAAAGGTTCGCTCGGTTTCTTCGTTTTATTTAATTCTTCACTCATGACTTCTTATTTTTTCAAGGTTTTGAAATAAGCGACATATGGTAAAAGACAACGGTTCACCATCTCTTCTACCCCTTTGGATGTAATCGTACCACCGGTAATTCCATCCACTTTTGATTCTTTTGTGCTACCAGACTTGTCTTTTACAACTTCGAACTTTTGGAAGTTCATGTCCTCATCAGCGATTTTTTCACCAATCCATCCCTTGATGAAAAAGTTTTGTTTGATTTCAGCACCAAGACCAGGTGTTTCCGATTTGTGGTCGAAGGAAGCCCCCTTGATGGTTCTCATATCTGCATCGATACAGAGATTCCCCCAAATTGGTCCCCAAAGTCCTTTACCAACAACTGGAATAACATATGCTGTTCTTCCGTCAATTGTAGCGATGAAAAGTGGATATTCCTTATCCTCTTCTTTCAACTTCTTATCACGGAATTGCTTTTTGATATTGACATCGAATGCTTTCGCATCCTCTTGAATGTTTCCATTCATGTCAAGTACCAAAGCATCATCAAGGTCTACATATTTCTTGAATTCTGTCGGCGCATTCTTACGATCGATCTTCTCGTATTCATCATCCGTAAGGATTGCCTTAAGAATATCCATTTGCTTTTTGACCTTCTGGTTCTTTTCTTGAAAAGGTTTTGTCCACATAGCGATACCTGCTAGCAGAACTCCCACCACAACTACCAATGCAATTGCGAAACCGAAAGTATAACCGTTACTATCTCTATTCACTGCCATGATTATGCTGTTTTAAGTCGTTTTAATCTACGCTTGATGTTCGATTGAACTACGTAGTGATCAATAATTGGTGCCATCACATTCATGAATAGAATCGCTAGCATTACTCCTTCTGGATATGCTGGGTTGACTACACGAATCAAAATCGCGACAACTCCTCCAAAGAATCCATAAATTATTTTACCTGTTGCTGTTTGTGCAGCTGTTACAGGGTCTGTAGCCATAAAGATTGCTCCGAAGGCAAAACCACCGATTAACAAGTGATGCGCTGCTGGAAGATCCATGTATGGATTCGTTCCGATTGCATTCATCAAAAGTCCTGTCAAGAATCCTCCAATTCCGAAAGACAGCATGATTCTCAATGAACCAACACCTGTAATCAATAACAGGGCTGCTCCCAAAAGACATGCAATTACCGATGTTTCTCCGACTGAACCAGGAATCATCCCGATAAAAGAATCTAACATTGAGTAGCTATTGTTGAATGCTTCCATGGCAGCTTCACTGGTTTGATTGACCACATCTGCTCCAGCCACTGTCATCTTCTCAGTTGTAAACGTTGCTAAATCACCAAGGGCAGTTGCTCCTGAGAATCCATCAACATCTGCTTCTTTTCCTGCCATCCACACATTGTCACCTGACATTGATGTTGGGTAAGCGAAGAAAAGGAAGGCACGAGCGGTCAACGCGACATTCACGATATTCATACCCGTTCCTCCGAAGATTTCTTTTCCAATTACAACAGCGAAGATCGTTGCCACTGCTACCATCCATAACGGAACATCCGCAGGCATGATAAGTGGGATCAACATTCCTGAAACGAGGAATCCTTCGTGAAGTGAGTGACCTTTGATTACCCCGAAGATAAATTCAACGATCAATCCAGACGCATAGGACACAACAATTAAAGGAAGAACAACCTTTAACCCCATCCCAACTTTTGTCCAAAAATCGGCTAAGTAAGGAATATTACGGTTTCCCTCAGCAGCCACCATTTCCCAGTGACCAGTGTTGTAAATACCGAATAGCAAACAAGGAACCAAGGCAAGGATCACCATCATCATTGTTCGCTTCAAGTCTACTCCATCTCGAATGTGTGCCCCTTTCTTTGTTACTAAGGCTGGAGTAAATGCTAGTGTTGTAAACGATTCGAAAACAGGATTCCACTTCTCAAGCTTACCACCTTTGGCAAACTTTGGTTCATGTTTGTGAATGATTTTTTCTAAAAATTTCACGCTTTCTAATTTTTAAGTCCTACATACATTCACTTGCGATCAAATCCAACCCTTGTCGAATTTCATCCTGAATGTTAATTTTTGACGTACATACATATTCACACAGAGCGAAATCTTCTGGAGCTACTTCGTAGATTCCAAGATTTTCCATTCCGTCGATATCATCCGTAATTGCTGCTTTCACCAATTGCATTGGGAAAATATCGAAAGGGAATACTTTTTCAAGTTCTCCAGTAACAACGAATGCTCTTTCCTCTCCATTTGTATTTGTATCCAAACGGAACTTCTTACTTTTTGGAAGTATCCATGTTGGGAACGTTCTTGAGTTTGAGAATCGTTTGAAACCTGGTGCCATCCACCCTTCTGTCGCAACGAACTTCATTTGGTCTCCTTCTGGAATAACTGTCACTTCATTGTGATAGAATCCAAGGTAACCATCTTGATCGATCTTGTCACCAGTAAGTACATTTCCACTGATTACACGAACGTTATCTGTTTTGATTTTTCCATCTAACAAATCAGAAACACATGCTCCAATAATCGTTTCAAAATATTGAGGCTCGCTAATTTCTGATCCAGTAAGAGCAATTGTCTTTGTTGTATCAAACTTACCAGTTAAGAAGTATCGGCCAATAATTGCTACATCTTGAGCATTTACTGTCCAAACGAACTCACCCTTATTGATTGGGTCAATATGATGAATTTGCGTTCCCACGTTTCCTGCTGGGTGCTTACCAGAGATCGTATTAATCTGAACTCCTTTGGCATTTTTGAACATATCCGCTGAAGTAGACTTCGCATCAAGTGTTAAATGCACCTTTCCAGAAGTTAGCATTTTCAGAGCGTCGAGACCAGTTTGAAACTCTTCCTCCATACCTTGCAAAAGGAAATTGTAATCTGGAGCCAATGGTGCACTACTGAAAGCAGAAACGAAAATTGACTTTGGAGAATTCTTAGGATCAGCAACAACATCGATTGGGCGTTGGTTGATCATTGGCCATAAACCTGATGAAAGAATAATTTCCTTCACTTGGTCTGCTGACATGTCCGACAATTTCCCAATTGTTGATTCCTCATAGGACTGCTGACCATCCGATTCAACAACCACCTCTAAAATTCGACGTTTAGCACCACGAACTATCGCCTTTACCGTACCACTTATTGGTGAGGCATACTTGATAGATTCATTGTACTTATCGTAGAACAAGGTGCTTCCAGCATTTACTTTTCCACCCTCTTTGACAACCATCTTTGGCGTCATACTATGGAAATCAGAAGGTTTTATCGACACTGACTTTGGTAAAGGAAGCTTTGACTTTGTCGTCTTTGCTTCTCCAATCAGCCTGATATCAAGACCTTTTCTGAGCTTTATTGATTTTGACATGCTCTAAAGCGTTTAAAATTTAATCGCAAAAATAAAAATTTCATAATGTTCAGTAACATTGAGCACAGTCAAGATAGAACAAAAACACAATTTAGAATGATTCTAAATTATAATATTTCATTTAACCATTATCTTCTTTCCATCGTCTTTAATACTAGAAATCGTAGGATTTTTAGTTCTTTATAGTTCTTATCCGACGACAAAACATACCGTATGAATACGTTAACGACATCCGGAGTACAAATCTCAGTTCGAACCGACTTTCGATCGGACTTATCTGAAATTACTAAATCAAGTTACTTCCACAATTATCAAGTACAAATTCAAAACACAAACTCATTTCCAATACAACTAAAAACAAGAGATTGGTACATTTTCGACAGTTTAAACGAAGATAGGTATGTTCGAGGAGCTGGAGTTGTAGGAGAATATCCCATTTTAAAACCAGGCGAGTCCTTTCAATACACGAGCGGATGTGATCTTCGGTCAGAAATTGGTTACATGAAAGGTTTTTACACCTTTATCAACCTTCTTGACGGGAATCTTTTCGAGGTTGTTGTTCCTGACTTCAGACTGGAATATCCAGCTAAACTTAACTAGCTCTCTCTTTATACAAAAGCATAATAAAGCTTCCCAGTAATATAAATGTTAGTGTGATTTCAGTTTTTCGAGAATGGTCATTGGCAATCTCATCAAGGGATGTAAACGAAACTGCTAAATCCAGTATTTCACTATCTAAATTACCCATCAACTCCAATTCAGCTTGCAGCAGATCAATTTCCACTTGAATTGGCTCAATATCATGAAAGCGCCTTTGATTCTCCGCAATTTCTTTCAACAGGAGCAAACAATCCAATTGCCAAGAAATGACACCTGCATCTTTGGAAAGCTCCTCTCCCAACAATGCATATTTATGAGCTTCATCGAATCTACCCGTTTCAATATTTAAAATTGCCAAATTGTAGTATCCCTCAACAATTGGTCGGGTAGCTCCAACCTCCTTTCGAATACTTAAGGCTTTTTGAAACAGCATTTCTGCAGAATCAACTTTTTGTTTCGTGAAAAAATCGATAGCTTTATTCGTGTGCGCATTAGCCCAGTGCGTTTTCGAATTTGATCTCCACGCATAAACGTTTCCCCTTCTGTAATACGCCGACATCAGCTCTACTTTACCTTTCAAACCTTCAATCATCCCAAGGAAACCACACGCATCAGAGGCCGATTCAAACTTATCATTTTTTAGACACCTCTCTAAATACTCTCGCACAAAACGAACACCTCGGATAGTATCGCCAGTTGCACAAATTGTCTTTCCGAAACCTATCATACCATTGTAACTAGCAGTGACATCAGCAATGTTTGCACCATGAACCATTGAGGAAAAGTAATATCTCGAGGATAAATTATAATTACCCTTCAAAAAGTAAGCGTTACCTATTTCATTCTCCGTTTCTGATAGAAGAGCTGCCGATCTTTCTTTTGCAAATAATTCACGGGCCTCTTCAAGCAACTCAATTCCTTTTGGAATATCGTTTGTTCTGATGTGAAAACTTCCCAAATTAATCAAGCCAACAGGGTATAATGACACATATTTTGAATCCACCATTTCAGATCCCACGATTTTTAATGAGTCCACACTATTTCGAATATAATAACTCCATGCCTCAAGCCCTTTCTTTACCAACAACACCGAATCCTTCTCGTTATGGAAATCTTGATAAGAAAAAGCCTGAGTTCTACCCAATGAAGAAACCAAAACAAATTGAAGAAAAAGGAGAATTACCTGTTTTTGAATCATATTACACAGTGAAATAATCGTATTAAACTAACAAAAATTCTTAAAACATATAAATCCGGCATAAAGTCAACAGATATCCCTCACGGTTGATGAAGTCACCAACATTGGTTACCTTTGCACAAAGAAAATTTTAAGAAAATGGCAAACGCAATATTCCAAGTACCGATAGCGGTAAATGAACCAGTTCGACCTTACAAACCAGGAACAGCTGAACACTCCAACCTGATTGAAAAGTACAAGGAAATGTATAGTCAGGAACCTATTGATGTTCCTATGCATATAAATGGAAAAGAAGTTAGAACTGAGGATAAACGTCCAATGTCTCCACCACACGATCATAAAAAAGTACTAGGTCACTTCAACTACGGAAGCGCCGAGCATGTGAATGAGGCTATTGATGCTGCGCTTAACGCTAGAGAAGAGTGGGCAAACTTGCCTTGGGAGCAACGCGCTTCTATCTTCCTTCGTGCTGCCGATCTACTCGCAGGGCCATTCCGAGACAAAATGAATGCTGCTACAATGTTGGCTCAATCTAAAAATGTCATGCAAGCTGAAATAGATGCAGCATGTGAGTTAATTGATTTCTTTCGATTCAACGTTCAATACATGACTGAAATCTACAGTCAGCAGCCCGAATCTCTACCTGGAATGTGGAATCGCCTTGAATACCGCGCTCTAGAAGGATTCGTTTTTGCCATCACTCCATTCAATTTTACGTCTATTTGTGCAAACTTATGTGCTGCTCCAGCTATGATGGGAAATGTTGTTGTGTGGAAACCTGCTGAATCACAAATTTATTCTGCACAAGTAATCATGGAGTTGTTTGCTGAAGCAGGACTTCCTGATGGTGTAATCAACATGATAACCGTGGATGGTCCAGTAGCAGGAGATATCGTTTTCAAACACAAAGACTTTGCTGGACTTCATTTCACTGGATCAACTGGAGTTTTCCGCCATTTATGGAAGGAAATTGGTGCAAATATTGCAAACTACAGAAGCTACCCTAGAATTGTTGGTGAAACTGGAGGAAAGGATTTCATCATGGTTCATAAGTCAGCGAATGCCAAACAAGTAGCAACAGCATGTACGCGTGGAGCATTTGAATTCCAAGGTCAAAAATGTTCTGCTGCATCTCGCGCATACATCCCTTCAAACCTTTGGGATGACGTAGAGAAAGAAATTATCCGTCAGGTTTCTGATTTCAAAATAGGATCACCAGAAGACACTTCTAATTTCATTAACGCCGTAATTGACGAAAATGCTTTTGATAAAATTGCTGGATACATCGATTATATTCATGCTCAAGATGATTCTAAAGTAATCGTTGGTGGGAAGTACGATAAATCGGAGGGATATTTCATTGAACCAACAGTAGTTGTTACAACGAATCCAAAATTCCGTACGATGTGTGAAGAGATTTTCGGGCCTGTTCTTACAATCTATGTTTATGATGAAAATGATTTTGAAGCAACATTAGAGTTGGTTGATAGCACTTCTGATTATGCATTGACAGGATCAATTATCTCAACTGACCGATATGCAATTCAAACAGCAGTGAAAGCTCTACAAAATGCAGCAGGAAACTTCTACATTAATGACAAGCCAACTGGTGCCGTAGTCGGACAACAGCCATTTGGTGGAGCTAGAGGCTCAGGAACAAACGATAAAGCTGGAGCACCAATGAACCTACTTCGTTGGACATCCGCAAGAACAATCAAAGAAACGTTTGTTACTCCATCTGATTACAAATATCCATTTCTTGGATAGAACAAATACGAAATAACGCAAAAGCACACCTCTTACGGTGTGCTTTTGTATTTTACATCTAACCATTCACAACATGGACTTTCAAAAGAAATACCCTATCCTGCAGGATCCCAATGAGTACATTTTAGTACAATGGACTCGGGGTTACAGAAACGTTGACGTTTTATACAAAAACAGACTCGTCTCAAGTATTTCTGGATCAACCAAACTAAAAAAAGGCGTACGAATCAATGATTCAGAACTAGGACTGGTTGAATTGAAGTTATCCGAGAAACCAATTGCCATTGATCTAAAGGTTGATGGATATCATAGCCCCGTCAATGTCTCTTACCCAACAAAAGAACTCGCTTCTGTGGCAAACATCTTTATTGTTCTTGCTGTAATTTCCGTTATTGGGGCTCTCTATGAAGGAATGAGTGTAACCATGTGGTATGGAGGTCTAATTGGAACCATAATCACCGTAATAAACGTTTTGAGTATTGCCATTTATGCAACTACCGCGGCGCTTGTTAAAAATGGATACGCTTGGGCATTCTTTCTTGGAAGCTCATGGTATTCTCTATTCACCCTGTTTTATGTCTCGGATTTATTCTTGAGCGGGTTTTATCTAGACACTTTTTTCATTGCTGCTCTCAGGATCGTTGTCACCATTATCCTAGCCTATTACCTAAGAAATGCAATAGATAGCGTCCGACACAAAAGGTATGATCACAAAAAAGCTGTCAACCCCGAAGTGATTGACAGCCTTTGACAAAAATTGTATTCTATAGTTCCTTAAAAGAATGTGTCATTTCTTCTACCTCCTCTGAGTAAGCATCTTTACGCGACAAAAGTGTCCATGCGCTAATCATATAGAAGTGATCTTGCCCTTCGATATAGGTGAAGAAATATGCTATATCTTCAGGAATTCCAGGCACGGAAGCATCTACTTCAATCGAATATGCTTTTCTACCGTTAATCATCTCACTTTTCAAATCAGTCTCCTCAATCACTGAAATCCCACTTTCTTTCAAGTAACTTAAGCGTGTATCCACGTAATTCTCAAGCATTGTTTTTGAGTCATCGTATACACCATAATCGTTCATGAATGTTTTGATCTCATCACGTTCCTCCTCCAAAACAGTTACATACTTTTCCTTGAACGGATTATTGTATTGTAATGAAGCATCTTCCTGTAACTCTTTAGTAACAGTCATAAAATCTGGCACTTTCATCGAGTATAAATCGTTAATTTTAATGACATTATACTTTACTGAAGGCTTCGACGCAATGATCTTATCAAGAGAACTTTCACCTGAAGTTGAGAAACAAGCCGTAAATGCAAACGGAAGGGTAAGTAGACCCAATGTGTAGATGATTTTTTTCATAAGGTTATTTGATTTGCTTCAAAAATACGAATTCTTGAGTATTGTTGATCGAAAAAACTTGATCGAACTCGGTTTATTTCAAACACTTAAAGTAATCAAAAGGCTCTAAACATTCCTCACATTGATAATGTGCCTTACAAGCAGTACTACCGAACTGACTGATCATTTTTGTTCGCTTGGAGTTGCATTTTGGGCAAGGAACTATTGGCCTTTCAGCAAAAAGAACGCTTTTATCTACCTCGGCCACAGGTGGCGCAATTCCATATTCTTTCAATTTCTTTTTCCCTGATTCAGACAACCAGTCCGTAGTCCATGCAGGTGATAAAACGAGCTCAACAGATGCATTCTCAATGCCGTTTTCTTTCAATTTCTCAAGGATGTCATCCTCGATTCTTTTCATAGCTGGACATCCCGAATAGGTCGGGGTAATGGTTATCTTCCAAGAATCATTCTCAAAATTAACATCCCGAACAACCCCCAAATCAACAACTGTAAGAACAGGAACTTCTGGATCGAAGACCTCCTCCATTAGCTCCCATATTCGTTCTTTTGCTACCATTCCATTCCTGGGTATGCGCGTTGCATGTACTGAAGCTCAGCCAAAATATATCCTAGATGCTCCGAATGAAGTCCTTTTCGTCCTCCGTCGTGCTGCCAACCATTTGTTGGAATCTCCAATGTTGCTTGATCAAGCACACTTTTCACCGTTTCTTGCCACGTATTCTTCAAGTCCTCCATCGAAAACGTAATGCCTCTCGATTCGAGATCTTTATCTACTTCATCCGTAAAAAACATTTCGTCGGTATACCTCCAAAGATCATTCAAGGCGTTTTGAACCCGCTCATGCGACTCCTCCGTTCCATCTCCTAGACGAATGACCCACTCGGCAGAATGTTTAAAGTGATATTTCGTTTCTTTCAATGATTTCGCAGCGATTGCAGCAATTTGAGCATCTGATGAATTCACCAATTGCTCGAACAAAGGTTTTCTGAAGGCATCGAATAGGAACTGGCGCATCATAGTAACACCAAAATCTCCATTTGGTTGCTCCACAAGCAGGGTATTCCTGTACTCTCTTTCATAACGTAAAAAGGCTAAATCATCCTCTGTTCGTCCTTTACCTTCAACCTCACCTGCATACTTTAGAATTGAAGTTGTTTGTCCAACCAAATCCAAAGCAATATTCGTCATTGCGATATCTTCTTCCAAAATCGGTCCATGACCGCACCACTCCGAAAGTCGATGTCCTAAAATCAAACTATCATCGCCCAAACGAACGAGATATTCAAATAATGCATTATCCATACTACTTCAAGAATTACATGTGTTCAATTCCCTCAGGAACATCATAAAAAGTAGGATGACGATACACCTTCGAATGAGCCGGTTCGAACAAAGCATCCGCATCCGTTGGATGTGAAGCATGTACATGACTCGATTCTACCACCCAAATACTAACACCTTCTGAACGTCTTGTGTACACGTCACGCGCATTACTCACCGCCATTTCAGCATCTGCCGCACGTAAGCTACCAACATGTTTGTGGTTCAATCCTTGTTTACTTCTAATAAACACCTCCCATAGAGGCCATTCTTTATTCGACATTTCTTTCTATTTGAATTAGGATGCTTTTTTCATCTTTTGTTTCGCAGCGTATGCATTTGCCGCTTCTCGAACCCAAGCACCATTTTCTTTCGCTTTTCTACGCGCCTCAACGCGTTCTTTATTACATGGCCCATTACCTTTTACCACATTCCAGAATTCATCCCAGTTGATTTCTCCGAAATCGTAGTGACCTCTCTCCTCGTTCCATTTCAAATCTGGATCTGGAACAGTCAATCCAATTAATTCGGCTTGAGGAACGGTAATATCTACCATTTGCTGGCGAAGCTCATCATTTGTTTGGCGTTTAATTTTCCATGCCATTGATTGAGCGGTGTGTTTCGAATCTTTATCACTCGGTCCGAACATCATCAAAGCTGGCCACCAAAAACGATTCAACGCATCTTGTGCCATTGCTTTTTGTTCTGGTGTACCATTTGCCAAGGTCGTCATGATTTCATATCCCTGTCTTTGGTGAAATGACTCTTCCTTACACACACGTACCATGGCACGCGCATACGGTCCGTATGAACATCTACAAAGCGGTACTTGGTTCATAATCGCTGCACCATCAACCAACCATCCAATCGCTCCCATATCTGCCCAACTCAAAGTTGGATAGTTGAAAATCGATGAATATTTTGCTTTTCCAGAGTGTAGATCATCAATTGTATCTTCTCGATCGGCGCCAAGTGTTTCCGTTGCACTGTACAAGTACAAACCATGTCCTGCCTCATCTTGCACCTTCGCCAATAAAACGGCTTTTCTGCGCAAGTTTGGAGCTCGAGTAATCCAATTTCCTTCAGGCAACATTCCAACTATTTCTGAATGCGCATGCTGGGAAATTTGTCGGATCAATGTTTGCCGATAATTATCTGGCATCCAGTCGTTCGGCTCTATCTTGATGTCCTTGTCTATTTTCTCCTGAAACCTACGTTCCAATTCATTTATATCAAGTTCTTTCATCTGCACAATTGTTATTTAACAAATTTACGAAATTTCAAACAACTAGAATATGATTAAAGTCAACTTCTATCTATCGAAATTTCGTTAGATTTGGCGCAAATAAAAGCCAGTTATGACTCCAACATTTCACACCTTAACGGTAAAGGAAGTTAGACAGGAGACGGAAGACACCGTTTCTATTGCGTTTGATATTCCGGAAGAACTAATGGAATCCTACCAATATAAGTCAGGACAGTATTTAACGTTGAGAACGGAAATTGATGGCGAAGATATTCGAAGATCTTACTCGCTGTGTTCTGCTCCTCACGAAAATGAATGGCGCGTTGCTGTAAAACTCGTTCCTGGCGGTCAGTTTTCCACGTTTGCAAATGAAGTTTTGAAAGCAGGAGATAAATTGGATGTGATGACTCCAATGGGGAATTTCACCATTGATTCGGACAAATCACACAAGCGTTCAATTGTGCTTTTCGCAGCTGGTTCAGGGATTACGCCAATTATTTCGATTGCCAAAACGATTCTCACACAAGAACCGCAATCTGACGTAACTTTGTTTTATGGAAACAAATCAATTTCAACGATTATATTCCATGAGGAAGTTGAAGGTTTGAAAAATGAATACATGAATCGACTTCGGTTCATCAATATACTTTCAAGAGAAAACTTGGGAACACCACTTTTGAAAGGGCGAATGGATGTTGAAAAAACAAATCAGCTCTTTAAAGTTTTTCTTGAGACGAGTACACCCGACGCTGTTTACATCTGTGGTCCCGAGCAAATGATTTTGGATGTAAAAGAAAGCGTTCTGGCGAATGGAATTGATCCGTCGGCTGTCCATTTTGAGTTGTTTACAACACCGAATTCGGCCAAAGGTGCTCCCGTTGAAAAATACGAAGGACCTCAAATCGATGCGAATGTCTCTATTATTCTCGATGGAGATCGCTTTGATATTGCATTGGAATCTGACGGTGAAAGTATTTTGGATGCTGCATCGAAAACAGGTGCCGATTTGCCCTATGCGTGTAAAGGAGGTGTTTGTTGTACATGCAAAGCGAAAGTTTTGGAGGGAGAAGCCCGAATGGACGTGAATTATGCGCTCGAACCAGAAGAGGTCGAGGCAGGCTACATATTAACATGTCAAGCGCACCCAATGAGTGATCAACTCGTGGTATCGTTTGATGATTAAATCAGTTTATTTTGTTTAAAAAGTTATTTGGTAAAGGCGGTAAAAAGAAAGCGCCCAAAGGATTTTATGAATTAACGATTGCTTCCATCAATAAACTGACGGATACTACAGTTGAAGTGGGATTTGAAATCCCCCGAGACAAGCAATCTTTTTTCAAGTTTACTCCAGGGCAATACCTCAATTTCGCAATTGAAATGAACGGAGAAGAGATTCGAAGATCCTACTCCATTTGTTCAGGACCTGAAGAACAACTTGCCGTAGCGGTTAAGCTTGTAGAGAATGGAAAAATGTCGACGTGGTTCAATCAAACCGCCAAGGTTGGTGAAAGCATTTTTGTTTCTCCTCCCGAAGGAAATTTCGTTCGTCCGAAAGAGGCTAAGAATATCGTTGCTATTGCAGCAGGATCAGGAATTACACCTATCATGTCGATGGCGAAAGCAGCAGAATCATCGGAAGTGCAAATGCAGCTTTTTTACGGTTCGCGCTCTCTCGATCAAATTATCTTCAGAGACACTATTTCTCAGCTCAAAAACACGAAAACAACTCACTTTTTGAGTGGTGAAGCTTCAGAAGGTTCCGTAAATTCTCGCATTACAAAAGAAGTATTCACAGGAATCATCAAGAACGACTTGAGTATTTTGAAATCAGATGCTTTCTTCCTTTGTGGACCTGAGCAACTGATTGTTGACATGGAGGAAGTGCTCAAATTATTTGGTGTAAACGAGGATAAAATTTTCTTCGAGCTATTCACTACACCAACCTTAATGACGTCTAACAACACGGGAGATGTTCAGGGATCATTCTCTGGAACAAGTAAAGTAACTGTTCTGTTGGATGATGACGAGATGACATTTGACCTTGATGCCGACGGTCCTGCCATTCTTGACAAAGTGAATCAAGAAGGTTTCGACGCTCCGTACTCCTGCAAAGGAGGTGTTTGTTGCACATGTAAGGCAAAAATTATTGAAGGAAATGCACGAATGACCGTGAACTATTCTTTAACAGATCAAGAAGTGGAAGAAGGATACATTCTCACATGTCAAGCGCATCCTGCAAGTGAATCACTAAAAATTAGCTACGATGACTAAGAAAATTGTCGTTGTTGGTACGAGTCGTGGAATTGGTAAAGCACTCGTTGATCTTTTTGCTCAGAATGAACACCATGAAATTCTTGCTCTAGGAAGAAATCTAGGTAAGATGAAATCCAATTTCGAGCAGTACTCGAATGTTACGTGCAAGGACCTCGATCTTTCGCGTAGTGATGTTCGGGAAGCATGTGAAGAGGTTTTTCAGGATTTGAATCGGATTGATATTTTGGTTAATAATGCTGGTTTTTTAGTGAATAAACCGTTTGATCAACTCACGCATCACGACCTCACAGAAAGTTACCAAGTCAATGTGATTGGTGTAATGGAAACTGTTCAGGCAGCCCTTCCCAAAATGACAGAATCGCACATTGTGAACATCAGTACTATTGGTGGATTTCAGGGTTCGGTAAAATTCCCGGGGTTAACCGCTTATTCGACTTCGAAAGCAGCACTTTGTAGTTACACCGAGTTATTTGCAGAGGAATTTAAGGAAACCTACATCAAAATGAACTGCTTGTGTCTGGGGGCTGCTCAAACGGAAATGTTGGAGGCGGCATTCCCTGGTTATCAAGCTCCTGTGAGCGCAGAAAAGATGGCTGAGTACATCGCTGATTTCGCAATTAAAGGTCATCAATGGATGAATGGGAAAATTATTCCTGTTTCTTTGAGTACTCCGTGATGTTACTTTTCTTTATTCGTACATTACAAGGAAAACGAAAACTTCTTTGAAGCGCGAAAAACATATCAAAAAACTGAGTGAACCCGAGATCATCGCCTTGGCGAAGAAAGATCGGAAGTACTTTGGAACATTGTACAATCATTATTTTGATCAAATCTTTCGTTTCGTGTTTAAGCGTTTAGGAGGAGATGAAGAAAACGCAGCGGATTTAACGCAGCAAACGTTTATCAAGGCGATGGCTAACATGGAAAAGTACGAGGATCGTGGTTTCCCATTCAGCAGCTGGCTTTACCGCATTGCGCAAAATGAAGTTTCGATGTTTTTCCGTCAGCAAAAGAAAAATTTCTCTGTTCCTATCGATGAAAATAGAATTTTAGATGTCGCAGCAGAAGCAGAAATTTTTAGCTCGCACATGTCGATGGGAGATCAGGAAAAATTGATCGAATTGCTCAATAAACTGGAGGAAAGTCACCTCGATTTAATCGAACTCCGCTTCTTTCAACAAATGAGTTTTAACGAAATAGCCGAAATTTATTCTGTCAGCGAAGCAACAGCAAAGATGCGAACTTATCGTATTTTAGAACGAATTAACAAACAGTGGAATCACGAGGGATGAGAAAATTCACCGTAAATAAAGACAACAAGAAATTGGATCCTACCGATGCTCAAATCAAGCGTCACAAGGACTTTTCGCGTCTTCACCACGACTACGAGAAATTGACAAAACGTGGTAAGAAGCCCTTGTACCGCGATCCTAAAATGTTTCTTTTCTTCCTGATTATCGGGATCATTCTCCTACTTATTTTCCTTGGAGAGATTTAATCGAAATCTGATTTTCACTAACTTTCCGTCATGAAACATTGGCGACTCATTCTCTTCTTCTTTTCAGCAATGGCTTTTTCAGGCTGCTCGTTCCAACATTATTTTATCCTTGGGAATTCAACGGATCAGAGTATCTTGATCGAATACACTCTCGAAAATCCGCAAGAGGAAAATGTGATCTTTGGAAGTGAAGGCGAAATTTATCAATCGAGTCGAGATTATTCTCCGAACTGGGAACACCCTCTTCCCTATCGTGATTTCAATAATTCGGATGAAAAAGTTTCCATCAAGTTAGGACCAAAAAGCACGCTTGTTTTTGGTATGCTTTCAAACGATCAATACGACGCGCAATCGATGAAGAGTGCCAGCGGTAAATTGTTCAATCTAACGCAAATGACTTTCACAGTAAATGGTGTTGAATACCTCATTAACAAAGAGAATTTTCACGATTTCTTTCTGGAAGATGGCGGTGTACACAAATATGTCATCCAACCATGATTGCTGAAACCAATAGATTGATCCTTCGCGAACTTTCAGTTGCAGATGCTCACAACTTTTTTGAACTCAACAATAATCCCGAAGTACTGAAGTATACGGGTGACCTTCCATTCAAATCCATCCAAGAAGCTGAAGCATTTCTTCAGAATTATTCGGACTACACCAGAAATGGATTTGGTCGATGGGCCGTAATCCGCAAAGAAGACAATGCATTTTTAGGATGGTGTGGACTCAAGCGAAACGAAGAAGGCTACGTAGATATCGGTTTCCGTTTTTTTCAAACTTACTGGCATCATGGATATGCTACAGAAGCTGCGCAACGATGCATCGAAATAGGATTCAGTACATTCGGTTTGAATGAAATAATCGGGAGAACGGCTAAACAAAACCTCGGTTCTATTCGCGTCCTGAAAAAAATCGGAATGGAATTCTTCAAGGAAGGAGATTGTCATGGAATTCCTGATGCAATGTATTTCAGAGTTCGAAATGACGCACATTTTTCGTAACTTCAACGGTTAAACGATATCACTTGAAAAGAACATCGACCTTTCTAACGCTACTTTTGCTCGTCACGAGTTCGATCGTGTCCGCTCAAGATGTTCATTGGTCGCAGTTTGATGCCAATCCGATCTATCAAAACCCTGGGAATACGGGTCAATTCAATGGAGACATCCGATTTGTTGGAAATTATCGCGATCAATGGAGAAGCGTTACCGTTCCATTCAATACTGTCAATGTCACCGCAGATGGGACACTTCCTTTCAATCGAAACATTGGTGTTGGCGGGATGCTCTTTCATGATGTAGTGGGCGATGGACAGTTTCGTACGGTTGAGCTTCAAGCAAATGCGTCGTATCTTCTGAAGTTGACAAGCGATTCCATGCATACCATTCGACCAGGAATAAATTTCGGGTTGAATCATCGACAGTTGAACACCGATCAGTTTTACTTCGATAATCAATTTGATGGAATTCAGTACAATCCAGGGCTTTCGAGCAACGAAGTCTTCGGAACGGATCGAAAAAGTAACGTTTCCTTCGGAATGGGGGCAATCTATCAATACTATGAAAACGAACGCCTCAACTTTACGGGAGGATTTGCCGTTTTTAATATCAACCGACCGAATCAAGGATTTTTCACGACAGAAGTGAAACGCGATCGCCGCGTCAACATCTTCGCAAATGGAATCTACAAGCTCAATTACGACTGGGATGTATTGCCGAGCATGCAATTTTCCGTGCAAGGCGTTTATCGAGAATTTATGATTGGTGGTCGTGCGAAATACACCTTGGTGAATCGCCTTGGAGAATACCGAGCCTTGTACGGTGGACTTTTCTACCGAAATAAGGATGCCGCTTTCCTTTCCGTTGGAATGGATTACCAAAATTGGTTCGTTGGCATGAGTTACGACATCAACTTTTCAAAACTTGTTCCTGCAAGTCGACTTCGTGGAGGGTTCGAATTATCCGTTCGTTATATCCTCACCCGTTTTAAACCTAAAAAGATCGTTCACAGAATATGTCCAGATTATATTTAGTCGTACTGTTGATGTTTGGAACATCTTTCGCCTTTGGACAGAATAACCTGCCAAAGTACCTCAAGTTTGCCCAAGAGCAATACGAGAAGGGTGATTATTATTACGCACTTCAGTACTATGAAAAAGCTATGGAGCTCGACTCCAACACCGTTGACATTCTCTGGAGGTATGCCGAAACGCTCAAGGCATACAAAGATTATCGAAAAGCAGAAGAATACTACCAGAAAGTCTACGACAAGGAATCTGGGAAATTATATCCGTCCAGCTTATTGAACCTCGGTTTGATGCAAAAGCAAAATGGAAAATATGAGGAGGCCATTGAAACCTTCAAGCTCGCCAAGAAAAAATACTACAAAGACAAAAAGGGATATCTCTATAAAAAATCAAAACGCGAATTGGCGAGCACCATTTGGGCCACTTCCGCCATGATCGACTCTGCAAAAGGAGACTTCGTACGACTTCCAGAAACGGTCAATACGGTCAATTCTGAATTCGGTCACGGCATTTACAATGATGAACTCATCTTCTCGAGTCTTCGTGCCGACTCCATCAGTGCGAGCGAAGAAGTGTACAGTCCAGAATACAGTACTTCCATCTACCGAAGTCGGAAAAACGACGTGAGTTTCGAAAGTTCAGAGCGCATTAAAGCGTTGTTTGTCGATAAATTGAGTACGGGAAATGGCACGTTTTCATTGGATGGAACCCGCTTTTACTTCAGTTTGTGTGAAGAAGAAAACTTTCAATATCGCTGCAAAGTGATGGTTGCGCAGTACAATAATGGAGAATGGTTTGCATTGGATTCATTGGGAAGTATTATCAATGAGCCTGGAACCAATACCACTATGCCATGTATCGCTAAGCTCGGAGAGGATGAAGCCTTGATTTTCGCTTCTAACCGAGAAGACTCAAAAGGCGGATTGGATCTTTATTACAGCAAAATTCGCAATGGAAATCAATACAGACGTGTGCGCGCCATCAAAGGAGCCAACAGCTTAGATAATGAAGTCACTCCTTGGTGGAATGAGAAAGAGCAACGTTTGTATTTTTCATCTTCATGGCACGACGGATTCGGAGGATATGACGTCTTCTACCTCGATTATGATGGTGGCTTTGGCAAGCCCGTAAATGTTGGACAGCCTATCAACAGTCCTGCGAACGATTTGTATTATTTCAAAGACCTAGACACAGGCTATGTTACTTCGAATCGAATTGGCGTGATGTTTAGCAAAAACCCGACATGTTGTAGTGATATTTTCAGCTTCAAACCGCCGAAAATTGTCATTCCTCCTACGCCAGAAGAAACACTGGCAGATCTCAACAAACGACTGCCTGTTACCCTGTATTTTCACAACGACGTCCCGAATCCACGGAGCTGGGACACCACTTCAAATGTCAATTACATCGATTCGTACAACGACTACACCGCGATGATCGACACGTACAAGAAAGAATACTCCAAAGGGTTGTCGGGCACGAAATCCAACGAGGCAGAAGAAGACATCGAAGATTTTTTCATTCAATATGTAGACAAAGGAGTTGCCGACTTGGAATTGTTCCGTGACTTGTTGATGAAAGAATTGGAAAAAGGCGCTAAAATCAACATTACAGTGAAAGGTTTTGCGAGTCCGCTTGCGAAAACCGATTACAACGTCAACTTGACCAAACGACGTATCGCTTCTTTGGTGAATTACATGTCTGAATACGACAATGGTATCTTTCTCCCCTACTTGAATGGAACGGCCGAAAATGGTGGGAAAGTTGTTTTCTCTCAAGTGCCTTTTGGCGAATACACAGCCAATCAATTGACGAGTGATAACCCCAACGACGTTCAGAATTCCGTTTACTCACGTGCAGCCGCGATTGAACGAAAAATTGAGATCCAAAGTGTGAGTTATTTGGAAGATGAATCTGAATTTGCTCTTGTATCGGCGAAACCTGTAATTGATGCTGGAACGGTAAAACGTGGCGAATTGATTACCGGAACATTCGAAGTTAGCAACGATTCTGATAAAGAAATTTCTTTCAAAGAAATCCGTATTCCGTGTGATTGTATCAAAAGTGAATTACCGAAAAAGACCCTTGCTCCAGGAGAGAAAATGAACGTCAAAATGGACATTGATTCGAGTAATCTGACCGATTTCTTCGTTAAATCTATTTATCTAGGAGTTGAAGGATCTGATCAAGAGCTCCGACTCTACATGTCAGGAACAATTGTAGATTGATTTCACTTCTTTCCGTAATCGAAAAATGAAAAAGAACAGCGTTTATATCGCCACAAGCTTTGATGGCTACATTGCCGATAGAAATGGCGGACTCGATTGGCTACATTCCATTCCTAATCCAGATATGGAAGACATGGGGTACGCTTCCTTCATGGAAAAAATTGATGCGCTTGTGATGGGACGAGTTACCTTTGAAACCGTTTGTTCCTTTGATGTTGACTGGCCATATACCAAGCCTGTGTTTGTTTTGAGTAATACGCTAACTGAAATTCCGCAGTCGCATCAAGGCAAAGTATTTTTGATGAAGGGATCACTCGAAGAAATCATCGATGAAATTCATCAAAAAGGACATCACCACGTGTATATCGATGGCGGAAGTACCATTCAACAGTTTTTAAAGGAAGATCGCATCGATGAAATGATTATCACAACCATTCCGATTTTATTGGGTGGAGGTGCGTCATTATTTGCAGAAACACCAACGGAATTCCCTTTTGAGTTGGTGCGAAGCCAGACCTTTCTTGGACAAATTGTCCAAAATCACTATCGACGTAAGCGAAGTTAACCAAGCTCCAAAAAGTTTCAGAGTCATTCAGTTAGAGAAGGCATTTATTTCCGAGGTGTGCAGAAAAGTGAGGCATGCATCAATTGATAGCTTTTCTTAACAAAGAAAGCTTCGTTTTATCACCTAGAATATGCATATTTATGGTAGTGACAACACAAACCATAACATAAATCAAAAACGATATGAAAATTCAGTTTAACACAGATAATAACATCACAGGGAAAGAATCACTTGAAGCGTATGTTTCCGAAAAAATCAATGCTGGCTTGAAGCAATTTGCGGATAAAGTTACCCGCATCGAAGTGCATCTTTCTGATGTAAACGCACACAAATCTGGCGGTGAAGATATTCAATGTAAGATTGAAACGCGCTTGCAAGGCGTTCAACCCATTACCGTAACGGCAAAAGATACATCCAAAGATAAAGCGGTAAGCGAAGCGATTAGTAAAGCAAAATCTGCATTATCTAAAGTAGTTGGGAAAATGCAAGATCATCACTAGGATGATTCTCTCATTGAAAAGTGCCTTCGGTTTGATGAAGGCACTTTTTTTTGCTCCTTACTTCATTTACCGCAATCTCAACCCGTGCGCATATTGCTGTCAATCATCCATGCGTATCCCTAGAATATTGATTCTCGTTTCCAGACAAATCTATGCGACTCGAAGATTCCATTTCAAAATCGAATAATTCAGTTGGTCCTTTTTTCAAGTAAGGTCAAGTGTAAAGAATGTTGTAAATTTGGCATCTGATTTAAACAAAATGTCAAGCACTAACACGACAACCGTTCCCGCAAAAGCATCCGATAAAAAACCTCGATTGAAGTTTATTGACATGGCGCGTTCAATTGCCATCTTAATGATGCTTGAGGGACATTTTACTGGAGCCGCTCTTGATTGGAAATACAGAGACACGGACTACCTGCTATTCAAAGGGTGGCACTTGCTACACGGATTAACTTCCCCTCTCTTCTTTACTGTTACTGGGTTAATCTTCGTTTATCTGCTCATTGGAAGCAGACAAGATGTAAGCTTTTGGAAAAATGTTCGCGTTCGAAAAGGTGGGCGCAGAGTACTTCAATTGCTTTTCTGGGGCTATTTTATTCAGTTAAACTTGTGGGTAATTGCGAAGTCTATTTATTACGGAACAGAGTTTCATATGGACTGGTTTTATGCCTTTCACGTTCTCCAATCCATTGCTGTAGGGCTTCTTTTTGTGATCTCCATTTACGGCGTTTATCGGTTACTCAAATTTGGTAAGCTTCACTGGTATTATTTCATTGCTGGTGTTATTATGTTGATTTTCTATTCATGGATGAAGCACTACATCCGATTGGACGAGCAATTACTACACGATGGCCTGGCAACAGAACCATCCTATTGGCCACAAGGAGCACCTAAGTTCATTCAGAACATGTTCTATGGACAATTCTCTACGTTCAGCTTTGTGCGTATGTCGTTCTACACCATTTTTGGAGGAATGATCGGCGCAATCATCCGACAATATGAACACAAAGTTCGCGAATGGTGGTTTGGAGTCGTTGTAATCGTGGTTGGACTCGCGCTCAGTATTTTTGCACGTGATTTATTCTCTTCAATTGACGACTTTACAGAATACATCGGACTGACAGCAAAAGGAGTATTTGAGTTGAATTCAACGTCGATGTCGCGATTGGGGCAAGTAATTGTGCTTCTCGGATTACTTATTTTGATTGATCGATCCTTCAAAATTAAGGCGCCTCTCTTTCTCAAAGTTGGACAAACAACATTTCCGGTCTACGTTGTACACGTGATTATTCTTTACGGAGGTGTTTTCGGAATTGGTTTGAAGCCTGATGTATTTAACCGCGATTTATCGCCTTATGCGGCCGTTGCGATATCTGCTACAGCGATTGCCTTTTTCGTGTTGATGGTGAAGTATATTGAACCATTAACGGCTATATACAATCGCGTGGTATACGCTCTTCGATTGAAAAAACGTCCAGAACAGGATTAATCCTTCTTGCGCTTTTTGCGTCGGTTATTTCGCTCGTTTAATATCAAGTCGAGATTTCGATAATAGGTACGTTTGCTATCACATTCCGTAACGATATCAATTTGTACTTTCGGATTTTCTCTATACTTCACTGTAAAAGCACCTGAAGCATCTTCAAGTATTCCGCCATCACCATACTTCAATTGAATAGATTTAGCGCCAAGGTAATTGATGTTGTATTGAACGACGGCTTTCTCTGGATCAACTTCATCTGTTTTCGCCTCTAAATCAATTTGAAATCGATCTAACTTGTACGACTCTCTTTTCTTAGACAATACGTCCTGCACGGCTGCACTAATTTTCATCGCACGTCTTTCCCGTACGATACCAATGTCCTCACCTTGCTGCATTCCGAAAATCGACTGAAAGAAAGTGCTTGCAATCAAAAAAGAGCCATATTTACTCGGGTGTGCGCGATCTTTCACGTAGAGATCCATCGTATTCGATTCCTTCACTTCCTTCCAAACCATGCCCACAGGAACAACAGGTGCATTGTACAAGTCACTCAGGTAGCGATAACCTTCCTCAATTCTTTGAGTCATCTTCGCGTACGTATCCGTTTCTTCTCGTTCGTGATAGCCGTCTTCATATCCCCAGGTCATGTAGAATAACACATTTGTACACTTGTTATTCTTCTGGATGGAATCCATTATTTTATTGAGGTAAGGAACCGTAGCCGTATCGATATGGCTTGGTTCAAAGGTCAATTCGCGACTATAGCCTTGAAGAATGATGTAGTCCCACTTTCGTTTGCTGATCGACTCGTATACTTCAGGTCTTTCAGAATGGACTTTGAAAGAAGCTCCAGATTGGGCACATTTCTCCACATTCACATTCATTCCAGCATCCTTCGCGATCTTATCGAACATGGATGGCATGTTATTCATGTGTGTGTAGCTGTTACCAATGAAAAGAACATTCAACGGTTCCACCTGGGCAGAAACAGCACTGCTTGTTGCAAAAAGTGCTAAAATTCCATTAAAAAACTTCTTAAGCATGATATCCTTCATTGAGTTTAGAAAAGTCATACGCATGGTTTTAGTTATCTCTTAGATATCGTATCAAAGATCAAACCAAGTTACACTTCCTTCTACTACGCTGTGCGAATTTTTGTTGCAGTTTGAGCGAGTTCTTCTTGACTGAAAGATGCTTTCTCCGCTGTAAAATCCATGTCGTGCAGCGAATTGATTGGAATAAGGTGAATGTGGGCGTGTGGCACTTCTAAGCCAATAACAGTCACTCCAATTCGATTACATGGAATGGCCGCTTTCATTTTCTTTGCAACTCCTTTGGCGAAAACCATCATGTCCGACAACAATTGATCATCGATATCGAATATGTAGTCTATTTCCGTTTTAGGAATTACGAGAACATGTCCCTCGCGTACTGGGGTAATATCCAAGAAAGCGAGGAATTGGTCATCTTCTGCCACTTTGTGACATGGTAACTCACCGTTTACTATTTTAGTGAATATAGATGCCATTATCGTGTGATTTCGAGTACTTCAAATTGAAGAACGCCATTAGGAGTTTGGATATCTGCGATATCTCCTACAGATTTACCGAGTAGTCCTTTCCCAAATGGAGATTCAATACTGATCTTCTTTGCTTTTAGGTCCGCTTCGTTTTCCGCAACAATAGTATACGTCATCTCCATACCATTCTTTACGTTTTTAATCTTCGCCGTAGACAGGATGAAGATTTTCGAATGATCAATTTCAGAATCATCAATTACACGAGCATTGGATACTACCTCTTCCAGTTTGGCAATTTTCATTTCAAGGATACCTTGAGCTTCTTTTGCCGCATCGTACTCAGCATTCTCCGATAAATCTCCTTTATCAATTGCCTCACCAATTTGTGCGGATATAGCTGGGCGTTGCACTGCTTTCATGTCATGCAGCTCGTCCTTCAATTTTTGCAACCCCTCTTTTGTATAATAGCTAATTTGTGACATAGTCTAATTTTTATATAACAAAAACAAGAGAGCCCAGACGGACTCTCTTGATACTCAAATGTAATAAATTTCTATTTATTTCAAGCTAATCGTAGCTCCAATTGTGTGAATTACACCAAACACACCAGCGAAACGAGCAGCATACTCGATTCCCATTGCATTCTTGCTTTCACCAACCAAAGCATCAACAGAGAAACCAGCAGATGGTCCGATCAAAGCGCTTGAGCGATTTTCTACGCTAAACAAGTTCTTTTCGTAAACGAAACCACCTCTTACGTTGAATGCCATTTTCTCAGTTGTCATTCCGTAATCCAATCCTAATCGCAATTGATCACTAGAGAATGAGTTAGCTGTGAATCCAAAAGCAAGGTTCAATTTGTTACGCTCATCGAAGATGAAGTCGTAAGAAGCACCCATTGCAAGCAATGAAGGCATTTCGAACTCTGCAGATCGTTGCTCCAACGTAGCGATCACACCAGTTTCAGTGTACTCGATTTGTTGTGCCAATCCGTCACCTGCGTAACTCATTGTTGGTCCAACATTTTTCAATGCGATACCAAACTTGATTTGATCTTGTTCACCAGTTACGTAGCGAATACCCGCGTCAATTGCAACTCCTGTTGATTTCAAGTTTGAAATACTTTCAGAAATTACTTTCACGTTAATTCCCCCATAGATCGAGCTTGAGAAAGTACGTGCATAACCAACGTTAAACACATTCGTTCTTGGAGAGAAGAAACCGATATTTCCTTCAGGGTTAGCTACTGTCGTAATTGGAATTTCACCGAAGTTAAGTGACTGAACACTTACAGCGATCACATCACTCTCAGAAATACGTTGAGCAATTCCGGCAGAATTCATTCCAATACCAGCACTTCCGAGCCAGTTACTGTAATTGAATTTGATCTGCGTTCGATCTGTAAATGCCAGACCAGCGATGTTTGTATAAGTTGCTTCCAATCCATTGATTTGCGCAATTCCTGCTCCACCGATGGCCGAACTTCTCGCCCAAGGGTTGATTAACAATTGTGATGCACCAGCAGATCCAACTCGATCTTCGTTTCCAGCATGAGCAGAAAAACCTGTCATTACCAAAACTCCGAGTACTATTGTTTTTCCTATTTTCATCATTGAACTATTCATGTCAATTCGTTTTGATCTGTTTAAATACCTTGTAAATCCACTTGACGCATACCTCCGAAGAACTTAACGACCTTCTCGCCAACGTCTGGAACATCAACGTGAATTAAGTATACACCTCCCGCAACTGGGATATTCTTCCAGTTATTCAAATCCCAATCGATTGATGTTACTGGACTATCCTTTTTGAATGTTCGAATCAACTTACCGTTTACACTGTAAATCTTAACAGTACATCTTTCAGGAAGATTCGTAATTTTCACACGTGTATCCAATCGAGTACGCTCGTATTCAGAGTAAGCGTAGTAAGGGTTTGGAACCACGTTGATCATATCCAATGCTTCAGCAAGTCTGTCAATACTTCCAGTTGTCGTGGCAATATCATCCATACTCCATGAGTACATTGGACGACTTCCATTTTGTCCTGTAGCACTGTAGTTCTTGTACTCCTTGTTAACTCTCAATTCGATTTCCGCGTCTGTTGGGAAACCATTTGTGATATCGTATCCAGGAGCAGCAAGTGGATAAGCAATCCATGCCAAGTTTTTGTAAACAAACTGCTTAGCAACCGTGTTATTTGCTTCAACCAACTGGTATTGGTTATACAACTCGTTACCCGCGTTGTTTTCTGCAACACTTGGAATATATGCTGGGAAATCATTTCCAATAAATGGATCACCTTGAATAGAAGCGTAGTGATATCCGTATACATAAACCGGATGAACACCACCCATTAGAGGAGATCCTACTCCATCAACAAGTCTATCTGTTGGGTTCCAAATCATATCGGCACCGTTCTCATTACCCAAGAATGAATTCTCACCGAATGCCATGTACAAACGAACACCAGATTCTACGTCAATCGCATATCCTGGGAACCATCCCATACCAGTTCCTGTTCCATCGTCATTTCCGTACTTGTCAACACTATTGCTCTTACGCAGTGCACCTGGTTCAGCACCTCCAACGTTAAGAGAAGGATCACGTCCAAGCTCAATTACCGGACAACGTGTCCATTTAGAGCGATCTTGTGTTAATACAATATCCACACTTGGTAAGTAACTAATTGAAGAACCGTTCTGCAATGAAGTTACCGATGATGTGTTGTAGTACGCCATTGGCATGTAGTCTGATTGATATCCCACCAATTTGTGAGGAGCAATTGTTCCATCCAATAACTTCGTGAACTCTTTATCGTCATCACCCCCTGCTTGATCTCTGTAGCTACAAGGATCTAAGTATGATAATGCGTTTGGATTACACTCGTACGCTGGATCATTTGGATCTGTTTCTGGTGTGTAATCGCCTGATCGAATCCAGTTAGTTGGGAAGAACCCATCGTTATCTTGAACACCAGACAACCAACGTTTAGAACTATCTTCATAGTAGATGTCAGATCGAAGTACATCCGTTGAATAAGGAGCAATTACACCACCTCCTGTCAAGTCAGTCAAGAAGTATGGTTGTTGTTGAATTTGAACTGAGATACCCCATTGAGGAATCAATTGTTCATTGTTGAACTGAATAGTGAATTCAGACTCAACAGAATCAAGCAAAGTACCTCCTAGCTTATCATATCGATTAATCACCCAAGATGCAGTATCTGCAGCGTTAAATGTTGGGCTAATTGCGTAGTCTTTGAATACACATTCAAAATAACCATCTTCAACATTCAATGGATCGATCACTTTAATGTTCAAAGGACCTCTTCCATACTCATATGTTGGTGCGTCCATCACTCCGTTTGCCACAATGAAATCTTTCGAAGCTTGTGTCAACTTGAGGTCATTTCCACCATTTCCATGTCCATCAAGACGTGTAATTCTTGGACTTGAACCGTATTCGATTTTTTGACCTGTACCGTCTGCTTCAGGCATTGGGTTATGAGGAACCGCTGCTACTGATTTAATCGATGTACCATCAAAACTCAAACGAGAAGAGATGTAAGGAATTTTTTGTCCATCCAAAGACAATGCATCTGTTGGATCGTACTTCTTAAATTCGTTGTGAGCGTAAGCAACCGCAACATAATAATATGTTTTGTGGTTAACCAAAGCACGTTCACCTTGAGCAAATTCATCTTCTGTCACTAAGAATGAGTGACGAATCCCCTTGTTTTCTCCATCCACTCTTTCAACTGGAACAGCGAAACCAAGTTCATCATCAAATTCGAAGTTGATAATTCTATCGATGTCATTTTCGATATCACATTGTGCTACCAAACGAGCTTTCTCTGGATCATCCAAATCAGATACACCTGTTGCTTCATCAAGTAACTGATAGATTTGGTAACCTTCGAATGTATAAACACGGTCAAGAGTTGGATCAGTAATGTTCACTTTATCCTCTTCTGCATATTGCTCGAGGTAGTTGTTTGATGTTACAGGGTTCTCAATTGTCAATACCAATTGATTTTCCAATTCTTGAATTGTCAATTTTGGAGCATCTGGTGGTGTTAAGATTGCGAAACATGCATCGAAAAGTGCTTGTGCTTTAGTATCCGCTCTTTTCATTGCGTCTACAGACGAGAACAAGTTTCCTTCCGTACCACGTCCATAAACGATACCAACAGTAATGTTGTTAACCGCACCTGGCGTCAATGTAAACGGTCCAGCTGACTGAACGAAACGACGGTCACCTGCTGGGTTGTTATCTGTTGCTTCATCCCACTCAAACCCAGGATCAATACCTGCAGTTGCCCAGTGTAATGGATCAGAATCTCCAGGGAACATGTAATCAGACTCGATGTTTGTTACACCAGTAGATCCTGGGAATCCAGTTCCACCAAAATACGTCTCATCTCCAAATCTCCAAAGACCTTGCATGTAGTTGTAGTACTGAGCTGCAGATGTCGGATCCGACTGTGTTCCTGGAGCAGTACTTGTGTAGTATGTAAATCCACGCATTCCGTAACGCTCATTGTCAGGGAATCCGTCACCATATCCAACACCAATTCCTTGGTAAACAATACCTCCGTCATTAAGCGCTTCTGTAACTGTAGGGGTAATCAAAGAATCTAAAATTGTATCGAAGTACGGTCCAACGTTATCCTTTTGATCGGCATCTTGGTAAGGTCCTTCGAAGAAG
>PDWJ01001087.1_pt1 | contig 35902 bp, 38 predicted proteins | sample 1430881 | NCBI WGS metagenome assembly PDWJ01 (sample SAMN01162460, study PRJNA174530) | Oral metagenome, whole genome shotgun sequencing project. | biome: Marine environment; feature: Marine mammal; material: Swab sample of the gingival sulcus; isolation source: swab sample of gingival sulcus...
ACGGTACCATCGTCAAAGTTCACCGCGCCGGACAGGGCGCAAAAGGGGGACTCTCCGTCAAGCTACAGGTAAGTCGAAAGGTGGCTGGACGACAAAAATACCAGCGCTGACCGATGCGCTCGGGAACCTCGTGCGGTTCGTCCTGCTGCCGGGCAACCGCTACGATACTGTCGGCGTCGCGCCATTAATCCATGGTCTGTCCTTCGATGCCCTGCTTGCGGACAAAGCCTTCGACAGCAATTGGACCATCGAAGAGATGAATATGCGCGGAGCAACCATCTGCATCTCGCAAAGACCGCAGAGAAAGGAACCGCTGGCGATTGACGCAGAAATGTACAAATGGCGGCACCTGGTCGAGAATTTCTTCTGTGATCTGAAAGACTTCCACCGTATTGCCCTGCGAAAAGACAAAACGGACCTCAGCTTCGCCGCAATCATCAACGCCGGCGCCGCTCTCGTCAACTCAAAGTGAATCTCAACAGACCCTATGCCGGCAGCGACAGATCGGCGAGGTTGACGCGCCGTTCGAATGCCGCGCCATCCGCCCGGAACAGATGCGCCCGGGCGCCGTCGAACCCAAGCTCGGTGCCGGTGCCGACCGCGATCGGCGCGGCACCGTCGACCTGGGCACAGATCGCTTGTCTGGTGGAGGTCACGCCGAGGATAATGCTGTGATTGCCCAGCCGCTCGACCACTTCCGGCATCATCTCGAGCCGCGCCTCGCCCTTGCCGACGCGCAGATCGTCCGGCCGGATGCCCGGCACCAGCGCCTCGCCCTCGGCAGGCTTGCCGTCCACCGGCAGCAGAGCCTCGGCGCCCGAAACCAGCTTCACCCGCACATCGTCGGGGCCGGACCCCAGACAGGTGGCGTCGAGGAAATTCATGTTCGGATTGCCGATGAACCCGGCGACGAACCGGTTGACCGGCTTGTGGAACAGCTCCAGCGGCGAGCCCACCTGCTCGATCACGCCGCCTGATCCGCTCCACCGGCTGGCAGGGCGGCACCGGCAGCGAACAGGAGGCATGCAGCGCATCCACCCCGCAGGCCATCAGCCCACCCGCGGCTTCGGGGGTCACACCGCCTCCGGCCATGATCTCGATCCGGCCCGCCGCCCGCGCCGCAGCGGCCACCAGCCCCGGCCCCGGCCCCGGAGTCAGCCCGCCAAGCGCGAGGCCCGAACAGAACTCCACGCGTGCGGTCCCCGCGCGCCGGGCGCTCGCCAGACCCTCTGCGCTGTCGACACAGATCTCCGGTGGCATCGGCTGCGGATGGCCGATTGGCCTTCCTGCGAAGGTTCTCCCGGTGAAATCACAGGCCCGGTCAACGACCGAACGGCCTGGACCTGTTGGGCGCATGCTCAACATGAATTCGGGATTCCGACATGAATTTTTGTTAAGCCAATATTTTTGCTCCGAAATCTTGTTTGACAAAAATACCTGAGGAAATAACTGTTGGCTCATGACTCAGGCTCCCGACCAGGATCTGATGACGCGCGTCCGGGCGACGGCTCCGGGCATGGCCCCCAAACTGCGCGCGATCGCCGAGTTCAGCCTTCGCGACACCGAACGTTTCATCCGCAACACGTCGCGCGAGATCTGCGCCGAGATCGGCTCGTCGGAACCCACTCTGGTGCGGTTCTGCCGCGCCTTCGGCTATTCGGGGCTGTCGGATTTCCGCATTGATCTGGCGCTGTCGCTCGCCCGCCAGCCACGCGCGCATGGCTTTGTCGAGCCCCTGCCCCGCGACCGCCGCCTTGCCAATCTCGACGCCAAGCGGCGGATCGCCGAACATGCGGTCACCCTGCCCGGCCCCCATGACACGCTGCTGATCGACAACGGCTCCAGCGCCGAGTTCTTCGCCGCCGTCCTGCCGCCGGAGCCGAAACGCACGATCATGACCAACGGGCTGGTGGTGGCACAGAACGCCATGGAGCGCGGCCGCCACAGCGTCTGGCTCACCGGCGGGCGCATCCGGCCGCAGGCGCTGTCGCTCACCGGGCGTCAGGTGGAGACCGCACTGGCGGAGATGCGCTTCGGCACGGTCGAGGAAGGGCTCGGGTTTTCGACCTTCCGCGAGGACGAGGCCCATGTCACCCGCACCATGGTCGAGGCCGCGGCCCGGGTGATCGTGCTCGCCGACCGCACCAGGTTTCGCCAATCCGCCCTGCACCGGATCTGCGGCTTCAGCGAGATCGACGATCTCGTGACCGATCTGCCGCCCGACCATCCGGCGCTGCCGGGGCTGCGCGCCAGCGGGGTGCGGGTGGAGACCGTTTCGACCGCCCCCCGGAAACCCAGGGAAGACACATGACCAGCCTGCCCGCCGGGCTCACCGAAAGCGCAACATGGGGCGAGATCCACGCCCAACCCCGGATCTGGCGCGACTGGGCGGCGCCGCTGGCCGCCGTGGCGGGCGACATCCGCGGCTGGATCGGGGCACGCAAGCCGCAGCAGATCTGGCTCTGCGGCGCCGGCACCTCGGCCTATGTGGGCGACGCGCTCGCCACCGGCGACGCCCGGCTTGCCCCCGTGCCCACCACCAGTCTGGTCTCCGCGCCGCAGGATTATATCGCCCGCCCGGGCCACGGGCTGGTGGTGCAGTTCGGCCGCTCCGGCGACAGTTCCGAAAGTGTCGCGGTGCTGGATCTGCTCGACAGGCACCGCCCGGAATGGGACCGGCTGCATGTCACCTGCAACCCGAACGGCGCGCTTGCGACACGGCCCGCCCCCGGCCCCGGCGAGGCAAGGGTTCTGGCGCTCCCCGAAGCGACCCATGACGCGGGCTTCGCGATGACCTCGAGCTTCTCGACCATGCTGCTCTCGGCGCTCGCCTGCCTGTCGGATTTCGACGCCGCGACCCGGCTGCCGAAGCTCGCCGACACCGCCGAGGCGCTGCTCGCCAACCCGGACGTGCTCGCGATCGCGCGGCCCGAACGGGCGATCTTCCTTGGCTCAGGGGCGCTCGCGGGGGCCGCGCGCGAAAGCGGGCTGAAGGTGCTGGAGCTCACCGCCGGCGCCACCATGACCTCCTGGGACACCGCGCTCGGCTTCCGCCACGGCCCCAAGGCCGCGGTGAACGGCGCCACCCATGTCTTCGTGCTGCTCAACCCCGATGCCCACACCCGCTGCTACGATGCCGACATCGCCGCCGAGATCCGCGCCCAGTTCCCCGAGACCCGGGTCACCACGCTCGGCCCCGGCGGCGATCTGCCGCTCGCGGTCACCGGCAATCCGCGCGCCGATGTGCCGCTCTATGTGCTGCTCGCCCAGCTTCTGGGGACGCGCTGGTCGGCGGAGCTCGGGCTCCATGTGGACGACCCGTTCCACGGCCGCAATCTCAGCCGCGTCGTCTCCGGCGTGACCTTCTACGATTACGAGGGCTAGGCGATGCTCTGCGGCGGCATCGACCTCGGCGGCACCAAGATCGAAGCGCGGCTGTTCGACGGCGCCGCCGCGCGCACCCTCGAGACCCGGCGGATCCCGACCCCGAAGCAGAGCTTCGAGGCGATGATGGCAGGGCTCGGCGAACAGCTCGACTGGCTCGAGGCCAGATCCCCCGGCCTGCCGGTGGGGGTGGCGCTCCCCGGGGTGACCGATCCGGTCACCCAAGAAAACTTCACCTCCAACATCCCCGCCACCGGCCATTCGGTGGGGCGGAGCCTTGCCGCCGCGCGCGGCCGCCCGATCCCGGTGGTCAACGATTGCATGGCCTTCGCCTTCTCCGAGGCCCATGGCGGCGCGGGCGACGATTTCCATTCGGTGATGGGGCTGGTGCTCGGCACCGGGGTCGGCGGCGGCTTCTGCCTCGGCTCGGAACTGGCCTATCGCCACGCCGGGCTCGCGGTGGAGATCGGCCATGTGGGCATTTCCGCGCGGGCGCTGGCGCGTCACGGGCTGCCGCTGTGGTCCTGCGGCTGCGGCCGGGTCGCCTGCATGGAGACCTACGCCTCCGGCACCGGGCTGGCGCGGCTGGCGAAGTGGAAGCTCGGCGAAGACCTCACCGGCGCCGAGCTCGCGGCGCATCCGCGCGCCGAAGAGGTGCTGGAGATCTGGGCCGACCTCACCGCCGATTGCCTTGACACCATCCAGTTGCTGCTCGACCCTGACTGCATCGTGCTCGGCGGCGGCTTGTCGAACATGGCCGGAATCATCGAGCGTCTCGAAACCGCGTTCGGCGCCCTGAAGCTCGGCAATGTCCGCCTGCCGGCGCTGCGCATCGCCCGCCATGGCGACAGTTCCGGCGCCCGCGGCGCGGCGCTGGTGGCGCGGATGCAGGCCGAGCGGACAGATCGGAACAACGCCCCCTGAAAGGGCCAAAAACAAGGAGACCCCCCATGCTGTTGTGCCCCGACAAGATCTGGTCCGACGGTGAATTGCTCACCAATATGGCGGTGGAAACCGATGGCACCCGTGTCACCGCCCTGCGCCCGCGTGCGGCCGGCGACAGGGGCCACGATGAGGCCGCCGCCCCCTTCCTGCTGATGCCCGGCTGCACCGACATCCAGGTCAATGGCGGCGGCGGGGTGATGCTCAATTCCGACCCCACCCCCGAAGGCTTGCGCCGCATCGCCGAGGCCCATGCCCGGCTCGGCAGCCGCTGGATCCTGCCCACGGTGATCACCGACCGCCCGGAGGTAACGCAGGCCGCGGCCGAGGCGGTGATGGCGCTCTGGCCCGACCCGAACATCCTCGGGCTGCATATCGAAGGCCCCCATATCGCCCCCGAACGCCGCGGCACCCATGACCCGGCGCTGATCCGCCCGCTCGACCGCGGCACCGTCGATCTCGTCGCCCGGCTGCGGGCGCAAGGCATCCCGGTGCTGCTCACCCTCGCCCCCGAACGCGCCGACCGTGCCCTGCTCGCCGAGCTCAAGGCCACGGGCTGCGTCATTTCCGCCGGCCATACGGCGGCGAACACCGCCGAGGTGAAACAGGGGCTGGCTGACGGGATCAGCTGTTTCACCCATCTTTACAATGCCATGCCGCCGATGACCTCGCGCGAACCCGGGCCGGTCGGGGTGGCGATCACTTCCGGCGCCCATGTGGGCATGATCGCCGACGGCATCCATGTGTCCTGGGAAATGGCGCGCATCGCCTGTGCCGCGCGGCCCCGGCCAAGGCGGCATTTCCTCGTCTCCGACGCCATGGCGACGGTGGGGGGGCCGGATCATTTCACCCTCTACGGCCAAAAGATCCACGTGAAGGACGGGGCGCTGGTCAATGCCGAAGGCTCGCTTGCGGGCGCCCATATCGACCTCGTCACCTCGCTCGCCAATGCCCATGTCCACATCGGCCTGCCGCTCGCCGAGGCGGTGGCGATGTGCACCGATGTGCCCCGCGACGTGCTCGGGCTGCCGCGCCAGACGATCGCCCCGGGCACGCCGCTCGCCGATCTGATCTGCCTCGATCAGCATCTCGCCCTCACGGAGATGCCCCATGGCTGACCGGGCTGCGCCCCTGGCGGCGCTGCGCCTCGAACAACACTACCGCACGGATACCGGCGCCGAAAACGGCAGCTTCATCTTCCGCATCCACCACCTCGGCGGCGCCACGCTCACGCCGGAGAAGCTCTGCTGCGCGATCCGGTTTCCCCCCGCCGCCGACACCCTTGTGACCGGTGGCCGCCTGATCCGCCGCTTCGCCAACCATTTCCAGTTCGCGCCCCCAAGGGGCTCAGCCTCGCCCCCGGCGAGGTCTGGCAGCTGGAAATCCACAAGCTCGCGGTGCCGCCCACCTGCCGCAGCCAGGGGGTGGCGGCGGGCTGGATCGAGAGCCCGGAGGGCCTTTGCGGGATCGACATAGGCGATCTGCACCCGCCCGGCGACGCCCGGCGCGGCGCCCCGAAGGACTGGCCCGAAGGCCGGCTTGAGTTGCCGCTTGGCCTCCTGCCCTGGCCCGCTTCGGTCGAGCTGGCCGAAACCGGCCCGGCGCCGCTGCTCTATCCGGCGTCCCCCGGGCTGAAACCGGAGATCGCCCGCATCGCGGCGCTGCACCGGCGCCTGTTCCCTACCGCGCCCGCGCCCTTCAGCCTCGACCCGGCGCCGGACGGGCGCGCCAGCGAGGCCACTGGCCCCACCGAAACGCTGCCCCCGGGCGGCCACCGGCTCGACTTCGCCGGGACCATCACCCTCGCCCATGGCGATGCCGACGGGTTGCGCCACGGGCTCATTGCGCTCGCCCAGATGGCCCATGCCGCCCGCAGCGATCCCCGGTTCCGCTTCCCCGCGCCCGGCGCGCCACGCCCACGCCCACACCCAGAGCGCTGCCGCTCAGCACGCCCACGCTCCAGAACCCGTGGCAGCCGTTTGAGGCCCAGGGCCGCCTGCACCTCGGGGATGCGCGGAAACCACGCCCCGCGAATGAGCGGCTGGAGAAAAAACGCCCAGCGTATACCGCGCACATCCTTCATCGCCATTGCCTGCGTTCCGCGACTCTTCCGGCGCAAAGGTTGCGCCTGCAACCGGATGGATTCCATTGGTTTTTCCGGGCCGGGCCAAACCGGCGGCGGCCCTCGCGGCGCTGAGGCAGCAGGGTTTCGGCGAGGGGCACGGCCCCGGCGGACCGGCTCACTGGCAGGGGGGCGGCTAAATCGGCGCCGGCAGGTTGGTTTCGGCCTGCGGGGCCACCTCCGGCCGCCGGACATGCCGGACATAGAGCCCCGGACCGAAATGCGCCGGCACACCGAACAACAGGAACCCGACCAGGACAAACCCCGACCAGAACGGGCGAAACCTGCGGCGCCCGCGATGCTCGACCATGGAGGTCAGCAGGTTCAGCGCGGCATCAATATCCCGCGCCCGCACCTGCACCCGCACCCCGCCAACCGCGACCGTATAATGCGGGACCATGCGGCACAGGGCCTGATCGCGCAGAAACACCTCAAGCCCGGCGGCTTCGAAAGCGGCGCAAATGCAACTGACCTCCCAGGTGCTGTAGGCGTAAGCGACTGTCGTCAGGGCGTTTTCATCGGTTTCAAGGTCCATGGCTCGGGCAAGGCTCCTGTGTTTTCAACGCGTTGACAAGGAGCCCAGACCGACAGCCCCCGTACCTGACACACCCGATGTCCCCGGGCCGGTTCAGAAATGGATCGCCCGGCCCCAGGCGTCGAGCACGCTTTCGTGCATCATCTCGCTCAGCGTCGGATGCGGGAAGACCGTGTGCATCAGGTCTTCCTCGGTGGTCTCCAACTGGCGCCCGACCACATAGCCCTGGATCAGTTCGGTGACCTCGGCGCCCACCATATGCGCTCCGAGCAACTCCCCGGTCCTGGCGTCAAACACCGTCTTCACCAGCCCTTCCGGCTCGCCCAGAGCGATCGCCTTGCCATTGCCGATGAACGGGAAGCGGCCGACCTTCACCTCGTGGCCCAACGCGCGCGCCTTCGCCTCGCTGTAGCCCACCGACGCCACCTGCGGATGGCAATAGGTGCAGCCGGCGATGCTTTCGGGCCGCACCGGATGCGGTTTCAGCCCGGCGATCTTTTCGGCGACCATCACGCCTTCGTGGCTCGCCTTGTGCGCCAGCCACGGCGGGCCGGCGATGTCGCCGATGGCATAAAGCCCCTCGACCCCGGTGCGGCAGTATTCGTCCACCACCACATGGGTCCGGTCGAGCTTCACCCCCAGCTCCTCGAGCCCCAGCCCCTCGACATTGCCGACGATCCCCACCGCCGAGATCACCGTGTCGAAACCCTGCTGCACCAGTTTGCCGCCGGTCTCGATATGCGCGGTCACGCCGCCCTTTCCGCGGTCAAGCTGCTTCACCACGGATTTCTCCATGATCGTCATGCCCTGCTTGACGAACGCCTTCTTCGCGAAGGCGGAGATCTCTTCGTCCTCCACCGGCAACACCCGGTCGAGCACCTCAACCACCGTCACCTCGGCGCCCAGGGTATTGAAGAAGCTCGCAAATTCGATCCCGATGGCACCCGAGCCGATAACCAGAAGCTGCTTCGGCATCCGTGGCGGCATGAGCGCATGCTTGTAGCTCCAGACCAGATCGCCATCGGCCTCGAGCCCGGGCAATTCGCGCGCCCGCGCGCCGGTGGCGAGGATGATGTGCTTCGCCGTCAGCTCTTCGGTGCCTTTGGCCGTGGTCACCGCCACGCGGCCTTGCCCGGCGAGCCGCGCCTCGCCCATCACCACCTCGACCTTGTTCTTCTTCAACAGATGCCCGACCCCGCCGGACAGCTGTTTTGCCACCCCGCGCGAGCGCGCGACCACCTTGTCGAGATCGTAGCCGATACCTTCGGCCGAGAGCCCGAACTCGCCCGCCCGGCTCATCAGGTGAAACACCTCCGCCGAGCGCAGCAGCGCCTTGGTGGGGATGCAGCCCCAGTTGAGGCAGATGCCACCGAGATGTTCGCGTTCGACCACGACGGTCTTCAGCCCCAGCTGCGCCGCCCGGATGGCCGCCACATAGCCCCCGGGGCCCGCGCCCACCACGATCACGTCACAGGTTGTTCCGGCCATTGGCGCCTCCCTTGGGAAAGTCGTCTGGTGGTAAACCATTTTCCGGGCGCGTTCAATCGTCGCGCTCGCGCGGCACCGCCCTCCGGCGGCGCTCCGGTGGCTCCGGTAGCTCCGGTGCGGTTTTGGTTGCCGCGTGCCGGGCGGGCTGGCAGACTTCCACCGTCCGGGTGCGCTTCCGCCGCCCGGCCCGCCCGATCCTCACCCCCGCCGCCACGGAGCCCCCGCATGACCCGGCAAAGCCCCCCGCAAAGCCCGTCTCCCGCCAACCCCATCGCCCTGCGCCTCACCCTCGCCCTGCTCGGCGCCGCCGCCGGGATCGCGCTGTGGTGGCTGTTCGAAAGCCTGGATCCACTGCTCGACCACGACACCGCAGAGGCCCGCGCGATGCTGGCCGCGACGCTCTTTGCCAGCGGCTTCTTCGGCGTGACGCTGATCGCCACCGGGCCGCTGAGCCTCGCCCGGGCCGCCGCCGCGGCCGCCCTGCTCGCCGGTATCGCGGCGCTCCTGTTCACCTGGGCCAGCCTTCGGTTCGACAGCCCCGCCGCGGCGCTCGGCTGCACCCATTGCCTCGCCGCATGGGTCTTCCTGCTGGCCATCCCGACCCCCTTCGCGATCGTGGCGCTCACACCCGGCACCCGCTGGCACGATTACGAGGCGCTTTTTGCCCGGGCCTGGGAGATCGTCGTGCGCTACGCCGCGGCCCTGGTCTTCACCGGCGCCTTCTGGGCGGTGATGCTGCTGTCGGATCTGGTGCTGAAACTGGCCGGCATCTACGTGATCTTGCGGCTGATCGAGAATCCCGCGTTGACCTCGGCGCTGACCGGGCTGATCCTCGGCCTCGGCCTTGGTGTGGTGCATGAGCAACGCGCGCGGATCTCGCCGGTGCTCCTGCTGAGGCTGTTCCGGCTGCTGTTGCCGCTGGTCTTCGCTGTCAGCCTGGTGTTCGTGCTCACGGCGGGGTCCAACGGTTTCGGCGGACTGCCGGCCAGACTTTCGGTGGCAAAAGCGCTGATGGCCATGGCCGCGGTCGCGGTGACGCTGATCACCGTCAGCATCGACCGGAACGACTCCGTGGCCGCCCGGGCCCCGGTGCTGGCATGGTCGGCGCGGCTGATGAGCCTGCTGGTGCCGGTGCTCGGCGCGCTGGCGCTCCGCGCGATCTGGATCAGGGTCGGGCAATACGGTCTCAGCCCGGTGCGCGTCGGCGCGCTCATCGGGGCCGGGGTCACCCTTGCCTACGGGCTGGGCTACGGGGCGGCGGTGCTGCGCGGGGCCGGCTGGCGCGGCCGGATCCGGCGGATCAACGTGGCGCTGGCGCTGGCGATGGTGGCGCTCTTCGCGCTCGCGCTGACCCCGGTGCTTGACGCCCAGAGGCTCTCGGTGCGCTCGCAACTCGCGCGGCTGGAGGCCGGCGCCATCAAGCCTGACGAGCTCGATCTGTGGACGCTCAAGCATGACTGGGGCCGGCCCGGGCGCGAGGCGATCGCCGCCTTGCACGATCCGGCCCACCCGATGGCGGCGGCACTGGCCCCGCTGCTGACCCGGCTCGACGCCGCCAAATACCGCAGCGACTGGCGCGAAACCACGGTTATTTGGCGCGAACGGCACAACCATGCGGCGGACTACGCGGCGCTGCGCAGGCAGATCCCGGTGTTGCCCGCTGGCCAGAGCCTGCCCGAACGGCTGTCCGACGCCATGCCCATCGCGGTCGCGACACTGATCGGACACGTCACTGCGGGCTGTGCCCGCAAGACCCCGGCAGGCGCGCCGGGCTGCGTCGCGCTGCGGGGCCATTTTCGCCCCGGCCCGCATGAGGACGCGTTGCTGGTCTGGTGGACCGGGGATAGCGTCAAGATGCAGGGCATCAGCGCGGATGGATCATTTTACTATATGTCGCAGCTTTCTCCGGTCTCGGATACGGTCAAAGATCCGGCCTTTATCGACGAAATCCTCGCCGGCGGCTTCACCCTCGCCCCGCCCGATTTCGACGCGCTCCACATCGGCGACCGGGCGTTCTGGCTGAGATGAGAGGGGGTGCGGTTTGGGGCTGTCGTGAACAACCGGCCCAAGACGGTGCCCGACGCCGCTGAGCAGCCGGCACCCTTAAGATCAGTGCCATGCGGGAGGACATGAGCCGACAGGCCGGAAACAGGCATGTTTCCCCGGGGTGATTCTCGCTGGGGCGATGCTGGTCATCGCCGCGGCGCCCTTTCGGTTTCGCCGCCCGCCTCTGCCCACATCAGGGGCCGCATCAGCTGCCCGCGCGTCTCAGCCCTGCATGGCTTGCAGAACCGACCGGTAGCCGCCCGCGGCGTTGAAGGCGTTTTCGTCGGCGGTATCGGGCCGTCCCAATGCCGCGTTCCGGTAGGGAAAGCGGCCGTAACGGCGGATCAGCTCGCGATGCGCCCGCGCATGAATCAGATTGTCGCGCCCGTTTTCCGGCATCCGCGTCAGCAACAGCCGCACGCAGCGGTCCTGATCGGTCTGGCTCTCGGAATGCATCAGCGGCAGATAGAAGAACTGCCGGGCAGGCTCGGGGATCTTCTCGTCCCAGCGCTTGTCGATGGCGCATTTCGCCGCCGCCAGCGCCGCCGGGTCGGTCGCATAGGCCCGGCTGCCGCCACGGAACATGTGGCGCGGGAACTGGTCGAGCAGGATCAGATAGGCCAGCACGCCGTCCGGGCCGGTGAGCCAGTGCGAACAGGCCCCGTGCTGCGCCTGCTCCCAGACGTCCAGGAACCTTTCGCGGATCTCCCCGTCCAGCGCCCTGCCGCCGGCATACCACCTTTCCGGACCGACGTCATCGAGCCAGAATGTGAGGATTTCTTCCGGTTTCATCATCTGCCGCTCCCCTTGCACGCCCTCACCAGAAGGGCATACCACGTCACAACAGGAAGGGTCGCAAAAGCCCCCGGCTTGCGCAACAGGTTTCGGGCCATTTGCGCCGGTGCTCAGCGATCTGTTGCCATTGTGGAAACACTCGCCCCGGAGTCGCCGTCATTGGCCGTTGTTTCCGCATGAGCGGTTTCCGCCGCCTCCTCAACCGCCTCCACATAGAGCTCCTGGGCCAGATCCATCGCCACCTGCGAGGCAGAAGGCAGCACCGGCGCATAGGACTGGGTCTCGTCCACCGAAGGCGCCGGCCGGCGGAAGGTGCGCCAGATGCCGTAGAGCAGCAGCGCCCCGAAGGCGATGGTGAGATAGGCGAAGAACCCGTTCGGCCCCACCGCCTCCATTGCCCAGCCGGCGGCCAGCGGGCCACCGATGGCACCGAGCCCGTTGAGAAACACCAGCCCGGCCGAGGCCGCGGGCATGTCGTCGGTTTCGAGAAAATCGTTGGTATAGGCGATCAGCAGCGCATAAAGCGGGTTCGACATGCCACCGATCAGGAAGGCCGCGCCCAGAATTGCCGGATAGCCGGGAACGAGGAGCGGTCCGAGCGCCGCCGTGGCGCCGAGCCCCGAGGCCACGAGAATCAACGCCCGCCGGTCCATCCGGTCGGAGGCCCAGCCGATGGGGAATTGCAGCACCATCCCGCCGGCATAGAAGGCGGCAATGAACAGCGAGATCTGCCCGACACTCAGCCCCGCCCGCGCCCCGTAGACCGCAGCCATGCCGAATTGCGCCGAAAACAGCAGCCCCATGACCAGCATTCCGACGAAGCCGAGCGGTGAAATCCCGTAGAGCCGGCCAAGCGTCATCCGCCGCGTCGTCCCGAAGGCCGGGGTTGGCGTGATCGACAGCAGGATCGGCGCGACCGCGAGCGACACCAGCACGCTCGGCAGGATGAACAGCACATAGCCCCCGGCATCGGCCGTCACCACCAGCGCCTGGGCGGCGATGATCCCGAGCATCTGCACCACGAGGTAGAGCGAGAGGGTCTGGCCGCGGGTTTCGTTGGTGGCGGCGTGGTTGAGCCAGCTTTCGGCGGTGACATAGACGCCGGAGAAGGCAAAGCCGATCGCCACGCGAAACAGCGTCCAGGCAATGGGATCGACCACCAGCGGGTAGAGAATCAGCACCGCGGAAACAAAGCTCGCGAGCGCGGCGAAGACCCGCACATGGCCGACCCGGCGGATCAGCCCGGGGGTCATCCGGCTGCCGCCAAGAAAGCCTGCGAAATACCCGGACATGACCACCGACATCTCGAAGGTCGAAAACCCTTCGAGCTCACCGCGAAGGCCAAGCAAGGTGCCCTGAATGCCGTTGCCCAGCATCAGCAGCAGCACCCCGAAAAGCAGCGCCCAGGAATGTCGCAACGCGTCCAGCATGGCGCCAATCTACAGATTTTCCGGACCCGGGCACGTCGGAAACGACCGGGCATGGCCGGTTTGCGGCGCCTGGCGGAGATCGCGTGAGACGGCGGGCCAGGTGTGGGCGGGGCGGGCGACGTGTGGGATGCGGAATGAGCGGGGTGAGGGGATGGTTGACGAAACCTTAACGGTCTGCGCCCTGTGGCGCGAAGGGGCGTTTAACCTGCTGTTTTATATGAGCAAAAGTGCATTTTCATTAATCCGGTATTCCGGACTAATGAACTTTCCCGGCAAGCCGGAAATCCGCCCTGCGCCGGGCCTTCCCTCCGCAGCGGGCCGTCCGACCTCCTCTGCCCTCCGCGGCAGCTCCGGCCTTCTGCCCGCCACGCCGCGGCCCCCAGGGCCGACCATTGGCAAAACGTTAACGCCCTGTGCCCCCACGCGCGCAGAATCGCTTAACCTGCTGTTTTATATGAGCAAAAGTGCATTTTCATTAATCCGGTATTCCGGACTAATGAACTTTCCCGGCAAGCCGGAAAGCCACCCCGCACCGGGGCCTTCCCCCCGCAGCGGACCGTCCGGCCTCCTCTGCCCTCCGCAGCAGGTCCGGCCTTCTGCCGTCACCGCCCGGGAGAGCATGCGGCTCCGCCAAACGGCCGCCCGCGCTTTACAGCGCCGTCACCCAGAGGATCAGGGCATCTTCGGCGCTCACCGAGATCACGTTGTGCCCCATCGAGGCATCGTAATAGGCGCTGTCGCCGCGGCGCATCTCGATCGGCGCGTAGAACTCGGTGATCAGCCGCACCGCGCCGGTCAGCACATAGAGGAATTCCTCGCCGTCATGGCGCACCCAGCCATCGAACTCGTCAAAGCTGCGCGCCCGCACCCGCGCCCGGTAGGGCAGCATCGCCTTCCGGCTGAGGGCGCCCGCGAGCAGCTCGTGCTCGTAAGTCGCGGTCGGATGGGCCTCGCCCTCGCCCGCCCGGGTCACCGCCATGCGCCCGGACACACGGGTATCCTTCGGCGCGGTGAACAGCTGCGGCACCGAAATCTCCAGCCCGACCGCGAGCTTCTTCAGCGCCTCATAGGTCGGGCTCATCTGGCCGTTCTCGATCTTCGACAGCGTCGAGCGCGCCAGCCCCGCCTGGCCCGCCGCCTGTTCCAGCGTCAGTCCGCGTTCCTTGCGCAGGCCGCGCACCCGCGCGCCAAGGTCGAGCGGCTGCGGATCGGGTCCGGCGCGGCCGCTTTCACGGGCCAGGCGGATGAGGCTGGGCTGTGGTGTCTCGGTCATGGCCGGGATATACGCCGCCCGGCAGGACAAAGGCAAATGCCGCCCCGCCTGCCTCTGGTCAAGCCCGGGCAAAACCGGCATGACATGGGCGAAAGGAAACCTCATGCGCCTTGCCGCCCCGACACGTCCCCTGCCCCAGGCCGAACTGGTGGTGCTGCTGGCCGCGCTGATGTCGATGATGGCTTTCAGCATCGATTCGATCATGCCCGCGCTGCCCACGGTTGCGGGCGAATTCAGCCCCAACGCGCCGTCGCGGGCCCAGCTCACGATCTCGGCCTTCGTCTTCGGCACGGGGCTTGGCCAGTTGTTCATCGGCCCGTTTTCCGACAGTTACGGCCGCCGCCGGGCACTGGTGCTGGGCATCGGGCTGTTCATCGGCGGGGCGCTGGCGGCACGCGGGGCGGGCTCGCTCGATGCGCTGCTGGTCTTCCGGTTCGTTCAGGGGCTGGGCGCGGCGGCAAGCCGGATCGTCAGCCAGGCGCTGATCCGCGATCTCTACGCGGGGCGCGAACAGGCCCGCCTCAGCAGCAAGGTGTTCACCTTCTTCGTGGTGGTGCCCGCAGTGGCGCCACTGATCGGGCAATGGGTCGTCCAGGCGACCGGCGGCTGGCGTGGATTGTTCACGGTCTATGCTGTTCTGGGCGCGGCGATCCTCGCCTGGTTCCTGGCCCGCCAGCCCGAAACCCTGGCGCCGGAACACCGCCGCGCCTTCCGGCTCGGGCCGGTTTTCGCCGCTCTGGGCGAGGTGCTGCGCACCCCGGTGACACGGCGCTACCTGTTCGTCTCCACGCTCGGCTTCGGCCAGTTGCTCGGCTATATCAACTCGGCCCAGCAGGTGTTTACCGACACGCTGCACGCGGGCGAGATCTTTCCGATCAGCTTCGCGGGTATCGCGCTTCTGTCGGGGGTGTCGGGCTTTCTCAATGCCCGGCTGGTGATGCGTTTCGGCATGCGGCCGATGGCGCGGGCGGCCTTTGGCAGCCAGGCGGTGATCGCGGCGCTGGTCTGGGCGGCCTGGCAATCGGGGCTGGTGGCGGGGCTCACGCCCGATGCGCAGCTGGTGCTGTTTCTCGCCTGGTCGGTGAGCCTGTTCTTCATGAACGGGCTTACCTTCGGCAATATCACCGCGCTGGCGATGGAACCGCTCGGCCATATCGCGGGCACGGCGGCGGCGGTGCTGGGGGCGCTGTCCTCGGCGCTGGCGGTCTGTATCGCCATCCCGCTCGGACAGGCGTTCGACGGCACCCCGCGGGCCCTGCTTCTGGGCGTGGCGCTCTGCTCGGCGCTGGCCTTCTGGCTGGTCCACCGCGACCGCAACCGGGCGCGCGGCTGAGGGCGGGGCCGCGCTTGTCGCACAGCCTCAGACTTCGCATTCCGGCCGGGGCGTTATGGCGCCGGGGCGTTCCGGCGTCTGTTTTCGCATGGTGAGTTTCGCACGGTGAGGTTTCGCATGCGACGTGTCGCAGGGTAAAAGGGCAACACCCGTTGCCGCTCCTGATGAAAGCCCTGCACCCCGCGCCGCCGCAGCCCTGCCCTCCCCTGCCCGGCGCGGCAGCCCTTGAGCGCCTGTGCTACACCGCTATGCCTCGCGACCGGTGCGTTTCGCCGCCTGGACCTGCGCCGCGAGTTCCTCGAACGGATCGACCATGGCCTTCTCGGACACGTAGCCGTCGGGCTCGAAATCCGGCAGGTAGAGCCCCTGGGTCCATTCGTCAGGCAGCTTTTCGATCCATTCGTTGAGAAACCGGCTCACAGAAGCGGCGCGCAGGCGGACCTCCTCGGCCTTTTCGGGGTTGCGGGCCTTCAGCCGGTCATACCACTTGACGACCATTTCCTCGATCGCATCGGGACCGACAAGCGCCCAGACGGCAACCACAAACAGCACCAGGAAGAACAGGAGCAACAGCGCTTCCGCGGTGAAAAACAGGAAAAACAGCACCAGCAAGACCAGCGCGGTTTTCCATTTGGCATCGGGACGGCGGAAAAAATTCCGGACCCGGTTCAGCCCCGATATGCCCAAGGCCTCGGCCTGCCTTTCGAGCGCCGCGAACCCGCGCCCGATGAGACTGGGAATCCAGCCGAAAAGCCGCCCCCCCAGGCCGCGCCGCGGCCCGGAGCCACCGCGGCCCCTGCGGCCGGGCTCCACGATCCGGTAGCCCGGATCGCGGGGCTGGCGGGCGCCCCGGCTGAAGATCCGTCCGATCATTCCGCGGCGGCGCGGCGCGGCGCCGCCGGGCTCGACCGTGCCGGTCTCCAGGATCTCGTAATCCGCGCCGGAGGCACCTCCTCCCCGGCTGAACACCCGCCCGAACATCCCGCGCAGACCCCCACCCCCGCCGGCCTCTTCCTCGTCGATCTTCACGATCCGGTAGCCGGGATCGTCGGTTTCGTCGGCCCAGCCCTCATCGCGGGAACCGTGGCTGTCCCATGGCGCGCCCGATGATTGCGCGTCGGTCCCGACAGGGCGCACAAGAACCGGCACCAGCTCAGATCCGCCGGTCTGCCCGCCGCCTGCACCGCGCTCGGGCCGCTCCCGGGCCGGTCCACGGCGCCGCAACGGCTTGGCGGGAATGGCTTCCGCCTGCTCTATCAGAGCCCTGACGTTTTCGAGGGTCGCATCGCCCCCGCCCGCCGTTTCCGACCTCATGTCCAGCGCCGCCTCCCCGACGGGCCGCCTGTGGAATTTCTTACCCATCACACGCACCTTGCATCCGCCCCGGATTGCACGAGTTTGCGATGCAATCCGGGCCAGATAAAGGCAAGACGGGATTTTTTCAAACTTTACCGGCCCTCCGGCCCGCTTTCGCGGCTCCAAAACCGCCTGGTCGTTTTCGCTTCGTGAAAAGTCCGCTCGTTCCGGCTTTTTTGGCCACGGACAATACCCATTGCCCGTGAAAGAGATTACCTGCCCGCAAACGGGATTTCGCAAAAACGAATCTGTCTCCGGACAGGCCCGCCGGAAGAAGGACGCCAGAAAATGGACAATTTGCGCGGCGCGCTGCTGATGGTCTTCGCCATGGCGGGGTTCGCCGTCGAAGACGCTCTGATCAAGATCCTGTCGCGCAGCGTGCCGATGGGGATGGTGATGATCTGCCTCGGCGCCGGTGGTGCCCTGGGCTTTGCGCTGCTCGCGCGGCGCGCGGGCGTCGCGGCGCTGACGCGGTGCTTCTGGCACCCGATGGTGCTGCTGCGCAACCTTGCCGAAATCGCCGGGACCGCCGCCTTCGTCAGCGCACTGTCGCTGATCCCGCTGTCGCTCGCCACGGCATTGCTGCAAACCAACCCGCTGTTTGTCAGCCTCGGCGCGATCGTGTTTTTCGGCGAACGTGTCGGCTGGCAGCGCTGGGTGGCGATCGGGGTCGGGCTGGCGGGCGTGCTGGTGATCCTGCGTCCGGGGTTTGCAAGCTCCGACCCGAAGGCGCTGCTGGCCGTTTTCGCCGCCTTCAGCCTGGCCATGCGCGATCTGGCGCTGCGCCACTGCCCGGCCGGTGTTCACCCGCGTCAGCTTTCGGCCTGGGGCTTCGCCATGCTGATCCCGATCGGGCTCGCGATGCTCGCTTTCGACAGCGGGCCGGTGCGGCCCGGCCTGCGCGAGGCGGGGCTGATGCTCGCCATCATCGCGCTTGGCATGGGGGGGTATCACGCGCTGACCCACGCGATGCGGGCGGGCGAGGTCGGGGTGGTAACGCCGTTTCGCTATGTGCGGGTGGTGTTCGGCTTTGCCCTTGCCTGGGCGGTGTTCGGCGAACGCCCCGATCTGTGGATGTTCGTGGGCGCGGCGATCGTGGTGGGGGCCGGGCTCCATACGCTGCTGCGCGAAGGCCGCGCCGCCAGGCGGGTGGCAAAGGCGGCGGCGTGACCGGCCGAAAGCCGCTCCCGAAATCCGGCACGCATGGCCGCCTTGCGGCCTTTGCGCTTCCAAAGCCGGGGCCTGCGCGTTATGACGCAGGCAATCGACACCCAGACATATGGAACAGCGCCATGAGCACCATCATCGACATTTTCGGCCGTGAAATCCTCGACAGCCGCGGCAACCCGACCGTGGAAGTCGACGTCGTCCTCGACGACGGCACCATGGGCCGCGCCGCCGTGCCCTCCGGCGCCTCCACCGGCGCCCATGAGGCCCATGAGAAGCGCGACGGCGACAAGTCGCGTTACGGTGGCAAGGGCGTGCTCGAGGCGGTGGCCTCGGTCAATGGCGAGATCGCCGAAGCGCTGGTGGGCATGGACGCGACCGATCAGGAAGCCGTCGACGCGGCGATGATCGAGCTTGACGGCACCCCCAACAAGGCCCGCCTCGGCGCCAACGCGATCCTCGGCGTGTCGCTCGCCAATGCCAAGGCCGCGGCCGAATACACCACGCTGCCGCTCTACCGCTATATCGGCGGCTCGGCGGCGCGGATCCTGCCGGTGCCGATGATGAACATCATCAACGGCGGCGAACATGCCGACAACCCGATCGACATCCAGGAATTCATGATCATGCCGGTCTCGGCGCCCAATGTGCGCGACGCCATCCGCATGGGCGCGGAGGTCTTCCATGCGCTGAAGAAGGAGCTGTCGGACGCCGGCCACAACACCGGCATCGGCGACGAGGGCGGCTTCGCGCCGAACCTCAGCTCCACCCGCGAGGCACTCGACTTCGTGCTGAAGTCGATCGAGAAGGCGGGCTACAAGCCCGGCGATGACGTCTATCTCGCGATGGACGCCGCCTCGACCGAATATTACCAGAACGGCAAATACGAGATGAAGGGCGAAGGCCTGTCGCTTTCGGCGGAAGAAAACGTCGACTACCTCGCCAAACTGGTCGCCGATTACCCGATCATCTCGATCGAGGACGGCTGCGCCGAGGACGACTGGGAGGGCTGGAAGCTGCTCACCGAGAAGCTCGGCGGCAAGATCCAGCTGGTGGGCGACGACCTCTTCGTCACCAACCCCGAGCGCCTTGCCAAGGGGATCAAGGACGGTGTGGCCAACTCGCTGCTGGTGAAGGTCAACCAGATCGGCTCGCTGTCGGAGACGCTGAAGGCCGTCGATATGGCCCACCGCGCGCGCTACACCAACGTGATGTCGCACCGCTCGGGCGAGACCGAAGACGCCACCATCGCCGATCTGGCCGTGGCCACCAATTGCGGTCAGATCAAGACCGGCTCGCTGTCGCGCTCCGACCGGCTGGCGAAGTACAACCAGCTGATCCGCATTGAGGAGCTGCTGGGCGAAGTGGCCGAATATGCCGGGCGCTCGATCCTGAAATAAGGGCACCTTGCCGCTGAATGGACGATGGAGGCCCCGGGGGGTGATGTTCCCCCGGGGCCTTTTCCGTTTGGAACACGGGCGGCGGCGCGGGGCTCCGCCCAATCCGCTTGAGGATTGGGTCAGGTATAGGTGAGGGGCTCTGCCCAATCCGCTTGAGGATTGGGCCAAGTATACGCCCCTCACGCTCCCCGGAGTATTTCGACCAGGAAAAAGGGGATGCGGGGGACTGGAGGGCGCGGGCGGAGAATTTGGCGAGGACTTCGGGCGGGAGCCTTTTCGCGCCCGGCGATCCCTGTCATGATCGGCGCGACCAACAGGGAGCCCGGATCATGCGGTTTATCGCCTCGCTCAAACCGGCCGAGAAGGCCGTGGCCGGTTTTGTGGCCCTTTATCTCACGGTGTTCTCCGTGTGGTTCTTCTCGATCGGCAACACTGAATTCATCATCTATATCGTCACCATGCTGGTGCTGGTGGCGCTGGTGGGGGCGACGTTGCGGGTGGCGGAATATCCGGCGGCGATGCTCTGGGCGCTGGCGGGCTGGGGGCTTCTGCATTGCGCGGGCGGCGGTGTGCCGGTCGGGGGCGAGGTGCTCTATGCGGTGCAGGTCTTGCCGGTGATCGGCGACGGCTCGACCGAAATGACGCTGCTCAAATACGACCAGATCGTGCACGGGCTGGGCTTCGGCATCACCGCCTGGGTGCTCTGGCATGTGCTGGTGCGCCATTACCCGGAGACGCGCCACAGCTGGACCGCCTATGCCTTCCCGGCGCTGGCGGCGATGGGACTCGGGTCGGTGAACGAGATCATCGAGTTTTCGGCGGTGGTGGCGGTGGAGGACACCGGCGTCGGCGGTTATGTCAACACCGCGCTGGATCTGTGTTTCAACGCCACCGGGGCGGTTCTGGCGATGGGTCTGGTCGGGCTCGGGGAGCGCGCCCGGGGCTGAGCGGGGTCTGTCTGCCCTGCCCTGCGCTTTGCACCCGCCGGGCCGGCCCGCGGGGTCAGGCTTCGAGACGGCTGACCACCACGGTGACTTCCGGTCTGCGGCCGATCTCGCTCTGCGCGGTCTTGCGGGCGATGCGGCGCAGCTCGTCTTCGAGCTTGTCGTCATCGGCGAGGGTCTTGCGCCCGGCGCGCATCAGCAGCTGACCAAGGTCGGCTTCGAGCAGCTCCGCCAGCGGCACCCGGGAGCTGCCGGTCTCGGGCAGGCCCATGGTCTCGACCCAGGGGTCGCCGAGCGGCGCGTCGTCCTCAAGGATCACATGCACGATCACATGGCCGTTCAGCGCCAGCCGGATACGGTCGCGCACCACCCCGTCAAGCGCGCCGATGAGGATGTCGCCGTCGAGATAGATCCGGTCGGCCTCCACATGTTCGACCACATGCGGCTCCGGCCCGCTGAGATCGCAGACCGCGCCGTTGACCACCACCATCGAGGCCCGTCCGCCCGTTTGCGCGAGTTTCGCGTGCTGGCGCAGATGCCGGTGTTCGCCATGCATCGGGATCACCATTTCGGGGTCGACGAGCGCATGCATGCGTTCGAGATCGGGGCGGTTGGCGTGGCCCGAGACGTGGTAGCGGTCGTCATCGGCGACCACCTCGATGCCCATTTCGGAATAGGCGTTGAGGATGCGGCCGATGGCGCGTTCGTTGCCGGGGATGGTTTTGGAGGAGAACAGGAAGGTGTCGCCCTCGGCCATGGAGAGGCCAAGATATTTGCCGCGCGAAAGCTGGGCGGAGGCGGCGCGGCGTTCGCCCTGGCTGCCGGTGACGATCAGCATCAGCCGTTCGCGGGGCAGATCGCGGGCGTCTTCCGGGGTCACGGTTCTCGGGAAATCCTCCACGATGCCGGTTTTCACCGCCGCCTCGATCATCCGCCGCATGGCGCGGCCGAGCAGGCAGACCGAACGCCCGGCGGCGCGGCCAGCCTCGGCGAGGGTCTTCACCCGGGCGACGTTGGAGGCGAAGGTGGTGGCGACCACCATATGCGGGGCACCGGCGACAAGCTCGGCGATCGGCCCGGCAAGCTCCGCCTCGGAGCGGCCGTCGCGGGGCGAAAACACATTGGTCGAGTCGCAGACCAGCGCTTTCACCTTGTCGCCGCAGGCCTCGCGCCAGAGCGCCGCGTCCCAGGGCTCGCCCACCACCGGATCCGCATCGAGCTTGAAATCGCCCGAATGCACCACCCGGCCGCCGGGGCTGTCGATCACCAGCCCTGCGCTTTCCGGGATCGAATGCGAGATCGGCAGGAAGGACACCCGGAAGGGCCCGGCCTCGACGGTTTCGGGCCAGGGGCGGACGATGTTGACCACGCCCGGATCCTGGCCCGCGTCTTCCATCTTGAGTTGCGCCAGATGGCCGGTGAAGGCGCGGGCATAGACCGGCGCCTGGAGCCGCGGCCAGAGGCGGCCGACGGCGCCCACATGGTCTTCATGGGCATGGGTGATGAAGATCGCTTCCAGCCGGTCGGCGTTTTCCTCGAGAAAACCGAGGTCGGGCATGATCAGGTTGACGCCGGGGGTGGTGTCCATGTCGGGGAAGGTCACGCCGATGTCGACGAGGATCAGCCGCTCCTTTCCGGGGGCGCCCCAGCCGTAGACATAGGCGTTCATCCCGATCTCGCCGGCGCCGCCGAGGGGGAGGTAGATCAGCCGTTGCTTGGTCATCGTGGTTCCTTGGGGTTGGAGGGCTTTGGGCCTGTTGCGGGGCGGGGGCCAGTCAAAGGGGCCAGTCAAAGGGGCCGGGTCAGGTGTTGCCCATCGCTTCGTTGTGCTCGAAAATCCGCACCAGACCGTGCATCGTCAATTCGTCGGCAAATTCGTCGAACACCGCCGCATGGCTCTGGAACAGCGGCGCAAGGCCGCCGGTGCCGATCACCTTCATCTCGCGGCCGCGCTCTTCCTTGATCCGGGCCGAGATCTCCTTCACCAGCCCGACATAGCCCCAGAAGATCCCCGATTGCATGCAGGCGACGGTGTTGGTGCCGATCACATGGTCGGGGTGGGTGATGTCCACATGGGGCAGCGCCGCGGCGGCCATATGCAGCGCTTCGAGCGAAAGGTTCACCCCCGGCGCGATCACCCCGCCGATATAGGCGCCGTCGTGGTCCACCACGTCGAAGGTGGTGGCGGTGCCGAAATCCACCACGATCAGATCGCCGCCGAAAAGGTCGTGGCCGGCCACGGTGTTGACCAGCCGGTCGGGGCCCACCTGCGTGCCCACATCGACCCGGACGTCGATCGGCAGCAGGCAATCGGGCTTGCCCACCACCACCGGGCGCAGGCCGAAGAACCGGTCGGCAAAGACCCGCAGGTTGAACACCACCCGCGGCACGGTCGAGGAGATCACCACCCCGGTGATCTCGGGGCGGATGCCGTGGTGGCGGGTGAGCGTGTCCCACCAGACGAAATACTGATCGGCGGTGCGCTGGTGCTCGGTCGAGGTGCGTAGCGTGGCGAGAAACCGCGTCCCGTCCCAGATCGAGAAGACGGTGTTGGTGTTGCCGGTGTCGATGGCGAGCAGCATGGGCGGTTCCTGAGGTTGGCCAGGCGGGGGGCGCGTGCGGGGCGCTGGCACCGGCTTAGAAGAAGATGTCGCCCGCTGCAATGCGGCGTTGGCCCCGGGGGGTGGCGAGCAGCAGGTGACCTTGCGTGTCGACGTCGCGAAACACGCCGGTGATTTCCTCGCCCGGCAGCCGCGCGGTGATGGTCTCGCCGAGACGCGCGGCGCGGGCAAGCCAGGCGGCACGGATGGGCGCAAAGCCGAAGCCCGCGAATTGCGCCTCCCAATGGGCATAGGCCGGGGCGAGGGTTTCGAGAAAATCCTCCGGGGGGAGGCGCACCCCGGTCTCCCCGGCGAGCGACACCGGCTTCAGCGCCCCCGGCTCCACCGCCTCTGCCTCCGGGGCGCGGGCGAGGTTGACCCCGATGCCGATCGCCAGCCCCGCCACCTGCCCGCCCGCGATCAGGCTTTCGAGCAGGATGCCCGCGAGCTTGCCGCCGTGGAGCAGCACGTCATTGGGCCATTTGAGGGCGAAGGCCTCGGGGCGGCCGGAGAGCGCGGCACAGGCGTCGAACAGCGCCAGCGCGGCGACGAAGCTCCGGAGCGCCGCGGTTTCCGGGGTCACGCCCGGCAGCACCAAAGTGGCGGCGAAATTGCCCGGCGGGTTGACCCAGGCCCGCCCCCGGCGGCCGCGCGCGGCGGTCTGGGCGGCGGCGGTGATCCATGTGGGGCCGGCGAAATCGGGCAGACGGCGGGCGGCCTCGTCGAGCGTCGAGCCCACGGTGCCAAGGGGCAGATGCCCGTATCCGCGCGGCCAGGTCATGGGCCGAAGCCGCCCGCGGCGCGCCTTGCAAGGCGCGCGGCTGTGCCGCCGGGAAAGGCCCCTGCCCTGCCCGGCCCCCCGGGCCCGGTTGCCAGATCGGTTGACAGCTCAGTTGACAAGAGCCGCCGCCGCATTGGCCGCCGCACCCTCGACCCCGAACATGTTGAACAGGCCGAGCAGCATCACCGTGGCCGAACCCACCAGCATCACCCAGGCCGCCGGGCTCATATGGGTCTCGACCACGCCTTCGCTCTCGCCGAAATACATGAAATAGACGACCCGCAAGTAGTAGAAGGCGCCGATCACGCTGGCGATCACCCCGGCGATGGCGAGCCATGTCATCCCCGCCTGAACCGCCGCGTTCAGCACCGCGAATTTGGCGAAGAAGCCGAGCATCGGCGGCACGCCCGCGAGCGAGAACAGCAGCACCAGCATCGCCAGCGCCTTGACCGGCTCGGCCGAGGCATATTGGTTCAGCGCCGCGATCTCGGTCACCGGCTTGCCGTCGCGTTCCATGGCCATGATGAAGGCGAAGGTGCCGATGTTCATCGCCAGATAGACCGCCATGTAGATCAGCATCGCCTGCACCCCATAGGCGCTGCCCGCCGCAAGCCCCACGAGCGCGAAGCCCATATGCGAGATCGAGGAATAGGCCATCAGCCGCTTGATATTGGCCTGCCCGATCCCGGCAATGGCGCCGAGGAACATGCTGAGCAGTGCCATGAGCGCCACGATCTGGCTCCAGTCGCCCACCGCACCGCCGAAAGCGTCGAACATCACCCGGGCAAACAGCCCCATGGCCGCGAGTTTCGGCGCGGTGGCGAAGAAGGCGGTGACCGGGGTCGGCGCGCCTTCATAGACGTCGGGGGTCCACATGTGGAACGGCACCGCCGAGACCTTGAAGGCCAGACCCGCGGCCACGAAGGTGAGGCCGAAGAGCAGCCCCATGGGCAGATGGCCGTCGGTTGCGGCGGTCACCAGCCCCTCGAACCGGGTGGTGCCGGAATAGCCATAGGCGAGCGAGGCGCCGTAGAGCAGCAGCCCCGACGACAGCGCGCCGAGCAGGAAATATTTCATCCCCGCCTCGGTGGATTTCTCGCTGTCGCGGTTCATCGCCGCCACCACGTAGAGCGAGAGCGATTGCAGCTCGAGGCCGAGATAGAGGGTCATCAGATCGCCGGCGGCGACCATCACCATCATCCCCACCGTGGCCAGCGCGATCAGCACCGGATATTCGAACCGGTCGAGCCCGCGGCGCCTCAGCGTGTCCTGGCCCGAGACCAGCACCGCCGCCGCCGCCAGCAGGATGCCGGTCTGGGCGAAGCGGGCGAAGGCATCATCGGCGAGGAGCCCGCCGAAACCGCCCATGGGCACGCCCGGGCGCGAGGCCACCAGCAGCGCCAGCGCCAGCATCACCGCCGCGGTCACCCAGGTGGCGAGCGCGGTGAACCTGTCCTTGCCGGAATAGACCGCCGCCAGCAGCGCGCCCATCGCATAGAGGGCGAGCAGCAGCTCCGGCAGGATCACTTGCAGATCGAAGGAGGTCATCTGTTGTCCTCTCAATGCACGGCCGGGAGGGCGCCTGCGTCAAACGCGGGCGCGGGTCCGGCGGCCTGATACTGGTCGATGAGCGCGGTCACCGACGGGCCGATGATGTCGGTGACAAGGGCCGGATAGACGCCGAGCAGCAGGGTCATTACCACCAGCGGCGCGAACATTGCCTTTTCGCGGGCGTCCATGTCGGAAATCGTCTTCAGGCTTTCCTTGATGAGTTCGCCCAGCGCCACCCGGCGGTAGAGCCAGAGCGCGTAAGCCGCCGACAGGATCACGCCCGAAGCCGCCACCGCGGCGATCCAGGTATTGGCCCGGAACATGCCCACAAGGGTGAGAAACTCGCCGACGAAGCCGGAGGTGCCCGGCAGGCCCACATTGGCCATGGTGAAGAACAGGAAGATCAGCGCGTAAGCCGGCATCCGGTTCACCAGCCCGCCATAAGCGTCGATCTCGCGGGTGTGCATCCGGTCGTAGACCACGCCGACGCAGAGAAACAGCGCGCCGGAGATGAAGCCGTGGCTGATCATCTGGAAGATCGCGCCGTCCACCCCCTGCTGGTTGGCGGCGAAGATCCCGGCGGTCACATAGCCCATATGGGCGACCGAGGAATAGGCGATGAGCTTCTTCATGTCGGATTGCGCCAGCGCCACCAGCGAGGCGTAGACGATGGCGATCACCGAAAGGGCGAGGATGAAGTCGGTCATCACATGGCTGCCCACCGGGAACATCGGCAGGGAGAAGCGCAGGAAACCGTAGCCGCCCATCTTCAGGAGCACCGCGGCCAGGATCACCGAACCCGCCGTCGGCGCCTGCACATGGGCGTCGGGCAGCCAGGTGTGCACCGGCCACATCGGCATCTTCACCGCGAAGGAGGCGAAGAAGGCGAGGAACAGCAGCGTCTGCGCGCCGCCGACCACCTGGATGCCCAGCAGCGGGACGCTCTCGGAGGCAAACTCATGCGACATCAGCTGCACGATGTCGGTCGTGCCCGCCTCGGTCGCCATGTAGATCATTGCCACCAGCATCAGCACCGAGCCGAGGAAGGTGTAGAGGAAGAACTTGAACGCCGCGTAGATCCGTTCCTTGCCGCCCCAGATGCCGATGATCAGGAACATCGGGATCAGCCCGGCCTCGAAGAACAGGTAGAACAGCACCAGATCGAGCGCGGTGAACACCCCGATCATCAGGCTTTCGAGCAGCAGGAAGGCGATCATGTATTCCTTGACCCGGGTCTGGACCCCCCAGGTCGAGGCGATGGTGATCGGCATCAGCGCGGTGGTGAGCATCACGAACAGAACCGAGATCCCGTCGACCCCCATCTTGTAGGTGAAGCCGAGGATCCACTGCTTTTCCTCGACCATCTGGAAGCCGGTGTCGGCCGGGTCGAAGCGCAGCAGCACCACCAGCGACATCAGGAAGGTGGCCGTGGTGGCCGCGAGTGCCAGCCATTTGGCGTTGGTGCGCGCCGCCTCGTCGTCGCCGCGCAGGAACGCCGCGAGGATGAGCGCCGCCACCAGCGGCAGGAAGGTGATGATGGTAAGCAGGTTGTCCATCAGTTCGCCCCTCCGGTGAGCGCCATGATCGTGAGCAGCGCGACGACGCCGAGCACCATCGCGAAGGCATAGGTGAAGACGAAGCCCGATTGCAGCCGCACCGCGGCCCGGGTGAACCACGGAACGATGCCGAGGGCGAGCCCGTTGATCGCCCCGTCGATCACCCGCCCGTCGCCCTGTTTCCACAGGAAGCGGCCGAGCGATTTCGCGGCATTGACGAACAACACGTCATAGAGCCGGTCGAAATACCAGGCGTTGAGCAGGAAGACATGCAGCGGCCGCAGGCTGCGGGCGAGCCTGGCCGGGGTTTTCGGGCTCAGGATGTAGAACCACCAGGCGACAGCGAAACCGGTGAGCATCGCGACGAAGGGCGAGAGCTTCACCCATTTGGGCGCGTGGTGGGCCGCGTCGAGCGTATGGTTGTCCGGATGCATGAAGATCGCGCCTTCCGGGGCGTGGGCGGTGGCGGCGTGGGCGGTGGCGGTGGCGTGGGTGTCTGCGTGACCCTCGGCCTCGGTGCCCTCCTCCGCATGTTCTGTCACCGGGGCCGCGTGGCCGTCGGTGCCGGTATCCGCGTGACCCGCCTCCTGCCCCGCTTCATGACCCGCATCATGGGCCACCTCCGCATGATGCGCCGGAATGCCGAAGAAGGTGTTGACCCGCTCATGCGACCCGAAGAAGGCGCCGTAGAACATCATGCCGGAAAACACCGCGCCGAGCGCCAGCACCCCGAGCGGCACCAGCATCACCTGCGGGCTTTCGTGGGCATGCTCATGGGTGTGCTTGTCGCCCCGGGGCCTGCCCCAGAAGGTGAGGAACATCAGCCGCCAGGAATAGAAGCTGGTGAACAGCGCCGCCACCACCAGCGCCCAGAAGGCCAGCCCGCCATTTGTCCCGGCCCAGGCGCTCTCGATGATCGCGTCCTTCGACAGGAACCCGGCGAAGCCGATGGTGGTGAGCGGAATGCCCACCCCGGTGATCGCCAGCGTGCCGATCAGCATGATCCAGAAGGTGAAGGGAAATGCCTTCCGCAGCCCGCCGTAATTGCGCATGTCCTGCTCGTGGTGCATCCCGTGGATCACCGAGCCCGCGCCGAGAAACAGCATCGCCTTGAAGAAGGCATGGGTGAGCAGGTGGAACATCGCCACCGAATAGACCCCCACACCGGCGGCCACGAACATGTAGCCGAGCTGCGACATGGTGGAATAGGCGATCACCCGTTTGATGTCGGTCTGCACGAGGCCGATGGTCGCGGCCACAAAGGCCGAGGCGGCGCCGATGAACACCACCATGGAAAGCGCCGCCGGGGCGTATTCGAACAGCGGCGACATCCGGCAGACGAGAAACACCCCCGCGGTCACCATGGTGGCGGCGTGGATCAGCGCCGACACCGGGGTCGGGCCTTCCATCGCGTCCGGCAGCCAGGTGTGCAGGAAGAGCTGCGCCGATTTGCCCATGGCGCCGATGAACAGCAGAACCGCGAGCAGGTTGGCGGCGTTCCAGTCGGTCCAGAGGAAATGCAGATTGGTCTCCGCCAGCCCGGGGGCGGCGGCGAAAATATCGTCAAACGCAACCGAATCGGTCAGGAAGAACAGCCCCGCAATGCCCAGCGCAAAGCCGAAATCCCCCACCCGGTTGACCACGAAGGCCTTGATCGCCGCGGCATTGGCCGAGGGTTTCTTGTAGTAGAAGCCGATCAGCAGATAGGAGGCGAGGCCCACCCCCTCCCAGCCGAAGAACATCTGCACGAGGTTGTCGGCCGTTACCAGCATCAGCATCGCGAAGGTGAACAGCGACAGATAGGCGAAGAACCGCGGCCGGTAGCTTTCGGGCTCGAATTGCGGGTCATGCGCCATGTAGCCGATGGAATAGAGATGCACGAGGGCCGAAATCGTGGTGACCACGATCAGCATGATCGCCGTCAGCCGGTCGAGGCGGATCGCCCAGTCCGCCTGAAGGCTGCCGCTGTCGATCCAGCGCAGGATCTGGATATGCTCCGTGCCCTCCGGCAGCCACAGGAAGGTGACCCAGCTCAGAAGCGCCGACAGAAACAACAGCCCGGTGGTGAGATACTGGGCGTTGCGGTCGCCGATCGCGCGATGGCCGAAGCCCGCGATGAGCGCGCCGACGAGCGGGGCGAAGAGGATGATCTGAAGCATGGGATCAGCCTTTCAACACGTTGACGTCTTCCACCGCGATGGAGCCACGGGTGCGGAAGAAGCTCACCAGGATCGCAAGGCCGATGGCGGCCTCCGCCGCGGCCACGGTGAGCACGAAGAGGGTGAAGATCTGCCCGGTGAGGTCCCCGAGAAAGGCCGAAAACGCCACCAGATTGATGTTCACCGCGAGCAGCATCAGCTCGATCGACATCAGCAGCACGATCACGTTCTTGCGGTTCAGAAAGAGCCCGAAGACACCGATGACGAACAGCGCCGACGCGAGCCCCAGGTAATGTTCAAGTCCGATCATGTCGTCCCCCAGTCGTCTCTTGTGTCGTCTCTTCGCGTCCACTGGCCCCGCGTCCACTGACCCGCGTCGCCGCCCTTCGCCTTTGCCGGCCTGCAAGTGTTGCACCTGCAACCATCGGCGCCGGCCCGGTCACAGCCCCTGCCCCGGCTTCACATCGACCATGCGGATCGCCGCCTTCGGGTCGCGGTGCATCTGCGCCACCACGTCCTGACGCTTCACATCCTTGCGGTGGCGCACCGTCAGCACGATGGCGCCGATCATCGCCACCAGCAGCACCAGCCCCGAAAGCTGGAACAACAGCAGGTATTCTGTATAGACCACCCGGCCGATCTCGACCGTATTGGGCACCTCGCCCACCACCGGCGCGGCCAGCATCCCGACGCCGTCGGCGGTGATCCAGCTGCCGAAGATCAGCCCAAGCTCCACCAGCAACACCACGCCGATCAGCAGCCCCACCGGCAGATATTGCGCCATGCCCGCCTTCATCTCGGCAAAATCCACGTCGAGCATCATCACCACGAACAGAAACAGCACCGCCACCGCGCCCACATAGACGATCATCAGCAGCATGGCGATGAACTCGGCACCGAGCAGCACGAACAGCCCGGTGGCGGCGATGAAGGCGGTGATCAGCCAGAGCACCGAATGCACCGGGTTGCGGCTCACCACGGTAAACAGCCCGCCGGTCAGCAGCACCAGCGCAAGGACGTAGAATGTGAAACCGGCGACGGTCATTCGTCCCCCTCCTCGTTGAGTTCGTCGAAGACTTCGCGGGCGATCGCGAGCGCCCGGTTCATCGCCGGAAGCCCGCCGAGCATCGACACCTGCCAGATGGTCTCGGCGATTTCCTGTTCGGACGCCCCCGCCTCGCGCGCATGGCGCAGGGTCAGCGCGATCTGCGGCTGCGCCGTGGCCCCCGCCGCCACCAGCCCGGCCAGCGTGACCAGCAGCCGGGTCCTGGCGTCGAGCCCGTCGGGGTTGAAGGCATTGCCCAACACCGCGTCGAGCCAGTCCTTGGGCATGGTCGGAAACAGACGGTCGAACCCCTCCGGTGCGAACTCGGCCAGCGCCGGATTCATGGCGCGGGCCATCGCCGCGCCCTGTTCGAGCATCCGGGCATAGGTCTTCGCGAAATCATTCATGGCGCAGCCCTCCCCGGCGCCCGGGCGCCCCCCGTTCCGGCCCCGACGGCCGGTCTGTTTCTCCACAACCGGCTCATCGGTAAGGCGCGTCCAGTTCGATGTTGCGGGCGATCTCGGCTTCCCAGCGTTCGCCATTGTCGAGCAGCCTGGCCTTGTCGTAGAACAGCTCCTCGCGGGTCTCGGTGGCATATTCGAAATTCGGCCCCTCGACGATCGCATCCACCGGGCAGGCCTCCTGACAGAAGCCGCAATAGATGCATTTCGTCATGTCGATGTCGTAGCGGGTGGTGCGGCGCGACCCGTCTTCGCGCGGCTCGGCGTCGATGGTGATCGCCTGGGCCGGGCAGATCGCCTCGCAGAGCTTGCAGGCGATGCAGCGTTCCTCGCCGTTGGGGTAGCGCCTGAGCGCATGTTCACCGCGGAAGCGCGGGCTGAGCGGGCCCTTTTCGTAAGGGTAGTTCACCGTGAACTTCGGCTTGAAGAAATACTTCAGCCCCAGTTTGAAGCCGACGACGAAGTCCCACAGGACGAAATACCTGGCGGCGCGAACGTAGTCGAAAGCCATGGATCAGCCCCCCGTGGTCCAGCGCGCATAGGTGCCCCAGAACGCGCCATATTGTGCAAAGAAGGCCACCAGAACGACCCAGGCGAGCGACAGGGGCAGGAACACCTTCCAGCCGATGCGCATGAGTTGGTCGTAGCGGTAGCGCGGGACGATGGATTTGGTCATCATGAAGACGAACCAGAAGACCGCCATCTTGAGGAACAGCCACAGGATGCCGTCGGGCAGCCAGGTGACCGGCGACAGCCAGCCGCCGAAGAACAGGATCGAGATCAGCGCGGTCATCAGCGTGATCGCCACATATTCGCCGATCATGTAGAGCAGGAAGGGGGTGGAGGAATATTCCACCTGATAGCCCGCCACCAGCTCCGATTCCGCCTCCGGCAGGTCGAAGGGCGGGCGGTTGGTCTCGGCGTGCGCCGAGATGATGAACAGGAACACCATCGGGAAATGCGGGATCCAGTACCATGACAGCGCCCCATGGCCCGCTTGCGCGTGAACGATGTCGGTGAGGTTCATCGAGCCGGTCGAGAGGATCACCCCGATGATGATGAGGCCGAGCGAAACCTCGTAGGAAATCATCTGCGCCGCCGAGCGCAGCGCGCCGAGGAAGGGGTATTTCGAGTTCGACGCCCAGCCGCCCATGATCACCCCGTAGACCTCGAGCGAGGAGACCGCGAAGATGAACAGGATGGCGACGTTGATGTCGGCCAGCACCCAGCCGTCGTTGAACGGCACCACCGACCACGCCACCATCGCCAGCACCAGCGAGGTCATCGGCGCGAGGAAATAGACGAACTTGTCCGCCCCCGCCGGCACGACGATCTCTTTCAGCACATATTTGATGAAATCGGCAAAGCTCTGCAAAAGGCCAAAGGCCCCGACCACGTTCGGCCCCTTGCGCAGCTGCACCGCCGCCCAGACCTTGCGGTCGGCCCAGAGGATGAAGGCCAGCGCCACCAGCAGCGGCACGACGATCAGCAGCACCTGCCCCGCGGTCAGCAGGACGATCCCGAGATTGGTAGTGGTGAAGAATTCATACATCGCATGGGCCTCAGATCGTCGGTATCCCGTTTTCCTTGCAGGCCGCCACGGTGACTTCCGCGTCGATGGTCCGCAAGCCCTCCGGCAGCGCTTCGGAGATCATGTAGACAGAATTCCCCGTCCAGCGCCGCCCCTGTCTCCTGGTGGCGGTGCGCAGATGCCGCGCAAAGCCATAGCCGCGGATCAGCGCATATTGCGCCGCCGCGCATTCGCTGTAGGCCACCACATCCTGCGGGCCCCGCGCGCCTTCGATCCCGACATGGAACTGCACCAGATCGGTGTCGAGCACCTGGGTGTCGATGCCCAGATAGTCGGGCGCGGGGGCCTCGTCCGCGCCGGGGGCGTTGCCCGCACAGCCCGCCAGCACCAGCGCCAGAACGGCGGCGATATGGATCGGACGCAGCCGCACTATTCGCACCCCAGGGTCGGCTTGCGGAACCCGTCCACGATCCACTGATCGCCCGATTTCACCGCCGTCAGCGTATAGGCGCAGGTCTGCGAACAGGGCATGCAGGCGGTGCTGGTGATCCCGCCCTTGACGCCCCGGGCCCGGGTCATGTCTTTGCCTTTCATCATTCCGCCGCGATCCTCCCCGCCTTGCGCTCCGCTGCGAGGGCGGAGAGGTCGGCCATCAATGCGCTTGCCCGCGCAATCGGGTTGGTGAGATAGAAATCCCTGATGGCATTGCGGAAATCTGCCTTTGCCGGGGGTTTCACGGGAAGCGGCGCCCAAGGGTTTTCCGCCAGTTTGTCAATCTGCTGGAGATGCGGCACGGCGGTGAACATCGCCGAACGCAGGGCGGAATGGGTGTCCCAGCTCTGGGTCGCGCCAAGCTCGGCGCTGAGCGCGCGCAGGATCGCCCAGGATTCCTTCGCCTCGCCCGGCGGGAAAGCGGCGCGCAGCGCCAGTTGTGGCCGGCCTTCGGTATTGACGAAAATGCCGGTCTCTTCGGTATAGGCGGCGGCGGGCAGGATCACATCCGCCCGGTGCGCGCCGCGGTCGCCGTGGGAGCCGAGATAGATCACCCTGGGCCCCGCGGCAATCTCGATCTCGTCGGCGCCGAGGTTGAAGATCACATCCGCCCCATCGGTGGCCGCCGCCAGCCCGCCTTCGGTGGTCGCGCCCACGTCCATCGCCCCCACCCGGCCCGCGGCGGTGTGCAGCACCATGAATTTCGAGTTGGACGTCTCCGCGAGCCGCATCGCCAGCGCCAGCACCGCCTCGCCATCGGCCTCGCTGATCGCGCCCTGGCCGATGATCACCAGACTGTCGGGCACCGGGCTGTCGGGCACCGGGGCCGCGCCCTCGACCAGATCCTCGAGCGCCGCGCGTCCGGTGCCGAGATGGGTATAATCGTAAGTCAGATCAACGGCTTCGCCGACCAGCGCGATCTCCGCCCCGCCCGCCCAGGCCTTGCGGATGCGCGCGTTCAGCACCGGGGCTTCGTCGCGCGGGTTGGTGCCGATGAGCCGGATCACCTGCGCGCTGTCGATGTCTTCGATCCGCGCGGTGCCGACATAGGCCGAGCGGTTGCCCGCGGGCAGTTTCGCGCCATCGACCCGGCATTCGACCCGGCCACCCTGCCCTTCGATCAGCTGCTTGAGCGAAAACGCCGCCTCGGCCGAGGCAAGATCGCCCACCAGCCCGGCGAGCTTCTTCGCGCCCCTGATCGCTTTGGCCGCGGCCGTCAGAGCCTCCGCCCAGCTCACCGGCTGAAGCCGCCCGTCCTTGCGCAGATAGGGCCGGTCGAGCCGTTGGCGGCGCAGCCCGTCCCAGACGAAACGGGTCTTGTCGGAGATCCATTCCTCGTTCACCGCGTCATGGTTGCGCGGCAGGATCCGCATCACCTCGCGGCCCCTGGTGTCGACCCGGATGTTGGCGCCCAGCGCGTCCATCACGTCGATGGTTTCGGTCTTGGTGAGCTCCCAGGGCCGCGCGGTGAAGGCATAGGGCTTCGAGGTCAGCGCGCCCACCGGGCAGAGGTCGATGATATTGCCCTGAAGGTTCGAATTCAGCGTCTGGCCCAGATAGGAGGTGATCTCCGCATCCTCGCCCCGGCCGGTCTGGCCCATCTGGGTGATCCCCGCCACCTCGGTGGTAAAACGCACGCAGCGGGTGCAGGAGATGCAGCGGGTCATGGTGGTGGCGACCAGCGGCCCGAGGTCGAGATTGTCGCAGGCCCGCTTGGGTTCGCGGAACCGGCTCATGTCGACGCCGTAAGCCATCGCCTGATCCTGAAGGTCGCATTCGCCGCCCTGATCGCAGATCGGGCAGTCGAGCGGGTGGTTGATGAGCATGAATTCCATCACCCCTTCGCGGGCCTTCTTCACCATCGGCGAATTGGTCCTGACCACCGGCGGCTGGCCCTCCGGCCCGGGCCTGAGATCGCGCACCTGCATGGCGCAGGAGGCGGCGGGTTTCGGCGGACCGCCCACCACCTCGACAAGGCACATGCGGCAATTGCCGGCGATCGACAGCCGCTCGTGATAGCAGAAGCGCGGCACCTCGATACCCGCCACTTCCGCCGCCTGAAGGATGGTCATGGCGCCATCCACCTCGAGCTCCATGCCGTCGATGACGATTTTCTTCGCCTCGCCCATGTCAAACCTTCCCGTCTTGCGGCGCTGCGCCGGTGGACTTCCGTCTCGTGGTTATGAGCCCGTCGATGGGCCAGCGTTTGACGGTGAGCCAGATCATCAGCAGAAAAGTCACCAGAGAAGCAGGCCCAAACAACAGGGAACTGAGCCCACGCATCCAGCGCCATCCGGCATTGTTCTCGTCGAGAAACAGAGCCGCCTCAACGTCGAAAAACCGGATCAGCAGCACCGAGGCACTCAGCACCATCACCATCGCCAGCACCCAGAGCCATGCCAGCGCCGTTTTGTCATGGAGCGTGCGCTTGTAAATTGTGGGCAGACAGACGGCCACCACAGACAAGGACACGCAGGCGAATGAACCGAAAAGCAATACCATGGGGACCGCAATCACAACTCAGTCCGGCCGGCCCTGGCAGCCCGGTTCCGGCCTTCGATTTCACCGCGCAGCGCCTGCACCGCAATGCCCGCTGCTTGCACCTGACGGATGGTCATGGCGCCAGCTGCCTTGATCTCCATGCCATCGATGACGATCTTCTTCACCTCGCTCATGTCAACCCTTCCCGTCTTGCGGGGCTGCGCCCGCCCTATACCGTCGCGCCTCGATGCGCCTGTCTATGGGCCAGCGTTTGGCCACCAGCCCGAACACCACGCTCAGGTAAATACCGAACCTGCCCAATAACACAAAACCAATCATGGCTCACTCCGCCCCGATCCGCCCGGCCCCGGCCGTCCGACTTCCCTGCCGTCGATGACGATCTTCTTCACCTGGCTCATCTCAACCCTTCCCGTCCTGCGGCGCTGCGCCGGTGGACGTCCGTTTCGTTGCCCTGAGCCCGTCGATGGGCCAGCGTTTGGCCGCGAACCAGATCGTCAGCAGAAAAGTCACCAGAGAAGCGGGTCCAAGCATCAGGAAACCGAACGCACCTAACCAGCGCCATCCCGGATTGCGGTCGTAGAGGGGCAAAACCTGCTCGTGGCCGAAAAACGTGATCAGGTGCACCGAGACACTCACCGCCATCACGATCGCCAGCCCCCAGAGCCATGCCACCACCATATTCCCGTGGCCCGCGCGCCGATACAACACGGCAAGGCAGACAGCCACCACGGACATCGACACGCAGGCGAACATACCGAGGAAGGGTGCGATCATGGCTCATTCCACCGCAACCCGGCAGGCCCTGGCGGCGCGGATCCGGTGTCCGATCCCGCCGCACAGCACCGATACCCCGATGCCCGCCAGTTCCACCGCCCGGAGGGTCATGGCGCCATCCGGCCCGATCTCCCTTTTCTTCACCTCGCTCATGTCAACCCTTCCCGTCTTGCGGGGCTGCGCCCGCCCTATACCGTCGCGCCTCGATGCGCCTGTCTATGGGCCAGCGTTTGGC
>PDWJ01001059.1_pt1 | contig 35841 bp, 36 predicted proteins | sample 1430881 | NCBI WGS metagenome assembly PDWJ01 (sample SAMN01162460, study PRJNA174530) | Oral metagenome, whole genome shotgun sequencing project. | biome: Marine environment; feature: Marine mammal; material: Swab sample of the gingival sulcus; isolation source: swab sample of gingival sulcus...
TAGGTCATCGCCAAGCATTTAATCACGAGAACCCCCATCGCTAGCGCGGTGGGGGTTTTTTGTTTTTAGCCAGCCGTAGCGAAGACAAACCAAACACCCACCCTGTAGCGAGGCCTGCCCCTGGCCGATAAGTCCTGCATCTTGGCACAAGCCCAATCGCTCAGAGGGCTGAGCTCCAACATGGGCACTTACCCTGTAGCGAGGCCACCCCGTGGCCGATAACCCTGCACCTTGGCACAAGCCCAATCGCTCAGGGGGCTGAGCTCCAACATGGGCACTTACCCTGTAGCGAGGCCACCCGGTGGCCGATAAATCCTGCATCTTGGCACAAGCTCAATCGCTCAGGGGGCTGAGTTCCTACATTGGCACTGACCTTGTAGCGAGACCTCCCTGTGGCCGATATGGCCGAATGGCTATATAATCTTGCTGCACTTAACTGGTATGCTGCCAGGTAAACAGAACTTCTAAGGATGCCAAAAATGTATACAGAAGATGACATTCGCCGTCTGAGATGGCAAAGCAGACGTGGTATGTTGGAACTGGATGTGCTTTTTGTTCCCTTTGTTGAAGAGGCGTTTGCTGATCTTGATAAAGAGGATCAGGATCGATTTGTTAAGCTGCTGGATGAAGAGGATCAGGATTTATTTGTGTGGTTGATGGAGAGAGAAGTACCACAAGATCCCGATATACAAAGGATTGTACGGGTTATATTGGATCGTGTTCAGCCTAAATAATATACCCATCGCCCCGTCTCGCACCTTGTTTGTTATTTCAAGCGGGGTGCATGTCTTGGCGGTGGCTCTTTGTCTGGCTTATGAGTTGCCGTTGCTGTTTCAATTGCTAATGGCTATTACGATTCTATTGGCCTATATCTATTTCTATCGCCGACATATTTCTTTGCTTTCCCCTTTCTCTATTCACAAACTGAGCTGGCTCGCAGAAGAGAAATCCTTTTCATTGAAGCAGAGGAATGGCCAGTGGTTAACCGTTACAGCTATACAGACAAAGCTGATGACGCCTTTTGCTGTATTTATGAATGTGCAGGTAGAGCAGAGGCTTTTTCCTGTGCCCTTGATTATCTGGAAGGATAGCATCGGAGCTGACAATTTTCGCCGGTTGAGGGTGCTCATGGGCTATGCACATATTGATGCACTTAGTGCCAATTAAAATTCACTGGCGTGAGTATTGTATCCAATGCCTCCGGGCCAGGTTCCGGATGATCGAGTGTATAATGCAGCCCGCGGCTTTCTTGGCGGAGCATGGCTGATTGGATGATGAGATCTGCAACAACTGCAATATTTCGTAGTTCAAGAAGATCGTTGCTGATTTTATAGTGACTGTAATATTCGGAGATCTCTTGCTGTAACAGATCGATTCTGTGTTTTGCCCTTTGCAGGCGCTTTGTTGTTCTAACGATACCTACGTAATCCCACATAAAACGTCGAATTTCGTCCCAGTTGTGAGAGATGATGACGTCCTCATCGGAGTCTGTTACCAGAGTTTCATCCCAAGGCGGTATTTCCGACTCTAGCAATGGGCCTGTGAGCGAATTTTCAACATGATTGGACGCTGATTTTGCATACACAAGGCACTCCAATAGAGAGTTGCTGGCCAAGCGGTTGGCACCGTGTAAGCCGGTAAAGGACGTTTCACCAATGGCATACAGTCCGGGTATGTCGGTCCTGCCTTTCTCGTCGGTAATAACCCCGCCGCAGGTGTAATGAGCAGCAGGAACGACAGGAATGGGCTCTGCGGTGATATCTATTCCCAGTTTCAGGCAGCGTTTATAAATGGTTGGAAAATGGCTTTTGATAAAGTCTGCCGGCTTATGGCTGATATCCAGAAACAGGCAATCACAGCCTAGCCGTTTCATTTCATGGTCAATGGCACGGGCAACAATGTCCCGAGGCGCGAGCTCGCCACGCTGGTCAAAGCGGTGCATAAACTGCTTGCCGTTAGGTAATAAGAGCTTACCGCCTTCACCCCGTACGGCTTCGGTGATCAGAAATGATTTGGCCTGGGGGTGGTATAAGCACGTAGGGTGAAACTGGTTGAATTCCATGTTACCTACGCGGCAGCCAGCGCGCCATGCCATGGCAATGCCATCGCCCGTGGCCCCGTCAGAATTGCTTGTATAGAGATAGGTTTTAGATGCGCCGCCCGTTGCAAGCACAACATGAGGTGCCTGGAATACTTCCACGTGTCCTGTGGAATCATTGAGAATATAGGCCCCGACACAGCGGTTGTTGGCCAAACCAAGTTTTCTGCGGGTGATTAAGTCAACAGCAATATGATGTTCAAAGAGGTCGATATTGGGGTGATCTTGTGCGCGTTCAATTAATGTTTGTTGTAAAGCCTTACCCGTCGCATCGGCAGAATGGATAATGCGTCTATGGGAGTGTCCACCCTCTTTTGTAAGGTGGTAGTCATTGCTTTCCTGAGTGAATGAAACCCCTTGATTGATTAACCATTCAATGCTTTCCTTGCCGTGGCTGACGGTAAACTCTACGGCCTTCTCGTGGCTGAGGTTTCCTCCGGCGGTCATGGTGTCTTGAATATGCGCCTGAATGCTGTCTGCTGTGTCCAGTACAGCTGCTATTCCCCCTTGAGCAAGCCAGGTAGAACCGCTGTTGAGTTCCCGTTTACTCAGTACCGCCACTTTTGCACGCTCGGCAAGATGGAGAGCCATGCTGAGCCCGGCAGCACCACTGCCAATAATCAGGGCGTCATAGTAGTGGTGTTCTGTCATTGCTATTACCCTATTAATACTGATTAGCTGTTGTTAGCAGGCATGGAAAGTGCCGGGGTTCGACTTGTGCATTGTCAGGTGTGCAATTTAGCATTTTTTTCTGTAAACAGGGAACTAAGTCGCATTTGTTGGTTCATATAGATATCTCGGCACTCTGGAATCGGGGTTGTAATGTGTAATTGCGGTAAAACAGATACGTGTAGTGACCAAAGCTGCCAAGCCTTGTATTTTGCATAGTATTTTGAATTATATGGATAAAATAAGGAATTTCGAGTGTCGAATGAAAGCCAAACAGTCGTTGACCAGCAGCTTGTCGGGCGTGTTAAAGCTGGCGATAAGCGTGCTTTCGATCTGTTGGTAAAAAAATATCAGCATAAGATTATTGCTCTGATAGGTCGTTATGTGTATGACCAGCATGAGGCAATGGATGTGGCGCAAGAGGCTTTTTTAAAAGCCTATCGGGCTATTCCCAAATTTCGCGGTGATAGTGCTTTTTATACCTGGCTCTATCGGATCGCTATTAATACGGCCAAGAATTATTTGATCTCCCGCGGCCGCCGGCCGGCAGGCGTAGATGTTGATGATGCGCAATTTTTTGAAGGTGATAATGCGTTAAAAGATATTGAAACACCTGAGAACCAACTGTACAGAGATGAACTGGAAGTTGTTATTAAGCAAACCCTTAATAAGTTGCCTGAAGATCTACGTGTGGCCCTGACGCTTAGAGAGTTTGAGGGCATGAGTTATGAGGAAATTTCTGATGTGATGGATTGCCCGGTAGGAACCGTCAGGTCAAGAATCTTCAGGGCCCGAGAGGCGATAGATAAAGAAATTAAACCGCTTTTAGCGGGTTGATAGCAGTTAATGATAATAGAGGTAAGACATTATGGCTGATCGATCTAATGAGTCGGTTTCAGCATTAATGGATGGTGAAATCGCAGACTTTGAATTGCGCCGTACTCTGGAGCGAATAGAGGCGGAGCCGGAGCTGACAAAGATGTGGCAACGTTATCACCTTGTGCGTTCGGTTATGCGCAATGAGGAGGTAGGTAAGCCTGATCTGGATATCAGTTCATTGGTTATGTCGGCGCTCGATGATGAGCCTGAGTTCAGTACTTCTGATGCGCATATGCCTAAGCATGATGATGAAAAGAGTGCTCAAGGAACCGAGTCTCAATTCTGGAAGCCATTAGCCAGTATGGCGGCTGCGGCATCGGTCACGGCGATGGTTATTCTTGGGGTGCAGAATACGAACCGGGAGGACGTTACGATTGCCGATAACCGTCCTGCCTATACGCTGCCTGCTAATACGATTTCCAATGATTTTGTGCGGGCCCGTTTCGGCGCGCAGGGTGTGATTGCTGAAAACGGTCAGGAGCCTGAGATTATTCGGTTATCCCAGGGAATTGAACGGTACATTGATCAGCATAAGCACATGCTTGGGAATCAGCAATCCAGTTGGAAAGCATCCTGGCTGCCAAAAGGCTTTAAGGGGCTAAAGCGTGATGTTATGGCCCACGCCGAAGTTCAGGTGTTTAGTAACGGGCGAAACTCTTTCACTGTCTGTGTAGAAGATTATGGGCATCAAACTGTCCCTGAAGGCGTTGCTGAATCCGGAAATATCGTTGCTGTGGGTAAGCGTATGGGTGATCAGTTTGTTACTGTGGTTGGTGATGTGCCGTTGATGATTGCAGAACGAATTGCGTCATCTGTGGAGCCTAGATGATAGAAGAAAAAGGGCGGGTGGTTGCAATCGATGCTGAAGGTGTATGGGTTGAAACTGTACGCCAGGGCGCATGTGCAAGCTGTGCGGCACGTAATGGTTGTGGACAAAAATTACTTGTCGGCGCAGGTCAGGGTAAAAGGTTTATCTTCCGCGTTAATCACCCTGAAAATGTTCAGGTTCAGCAAGATGACACTGTTTTGTTGGGTATTGAAGAGGGCGCTTTTCTTAAGGCTACCCTGTTTATGTACCTTGTGCCGATAGTCTCGCTTTTAGCAGGCGCTTTGTTAGCGAATTCACTGTTTGCTAGTGAGCCGGTGATTATTACTGTTGCTTTGCTTTCTCTATTGCTGAGTTTTCTTTTCATTCGATACGGCAGCCGGTCTATTTTTAGCTCCTGTCGTTATCAGCCTACTGTAATGCAAGTTATTTAATACTTACTAAAGTTGAATAGGTGTTGTTAAATGAAGATTGCTACTAAACTTATTTTTAGTTTATTTATCTTTATCTCTGTACAAGTATCGGCATCGGGTTTGCCTGACTTTAAATCTCTGGTTAAGGACTCATCTCCCGCTGTTGTTAATATTAGTACCGTGCAAAAGACAAGCTCGGCACGCCGAATTCATCCGTTTGCTTCCCCCGATGGTGACATTCCGGAGATCTTTCGGCATTTTTTCAGGATGCCTGAATTTGAGCAGGGAGATCGCCCGAGGAGGCAAGCCCCGCAATCTCTAGGCTCTGGCTTTATTATCTCTGAAGATGGTTATTTACTGACAAACCATCATGTGATTGCTGATGCAGAGAAAGTCATCGTACGGCTATCGGATCGACGTGAACTGGAAGCTGAAGTGATTGGCTCTGATGAACGCTCGGATGTGGCTGTATTAAAGATTGATGCAGAAGATTTGCCGATAGTGGAAATAGGGCGTTCTGATGACCTTGAAGTGGGTGAGTGGGTACTTGCTATAGGATCTCCCTTCGGCTTCGATCACAGTGTAACGGCCGGAATTGTGAGTGCGAAAGAGCGTGCTTTAGCCAATGAAACCTACGTACCCTTTATTCAGACTGATGTAGCAATCAACCCAGGTAATTCCGGAGGCCCGCTGTTCAACCTGGACGGTGAAGTGGTCGGTATTAATTCGCAAATATATACCCGGTCCGGTGGTTTCATGGGATTATCCTTCGCGATTCCTATTGATGTTGCCATGGAAGTCGCTGATCAATTAAGAGCGCATGGCCGTGTTACGCGCGGCTGGTTAGGAGTGATGATCCAGGAGGTCAATCGGGATCTTGCGGAATCGTTTGGTCTGGACAAGCCTGCAGGGGCACTGGTTGCTCAGGTGCTTCCGGACAGTCCTGCGCTGAAAGCGGGTATTCAAGAGGGTGATGTTATTCTGCGTTTCCAGGGTTCGGATGTTGTTCGTTCCTCTGATCTGCCGCATTTTGTCGGCAGGGTAAAACCGGGCCAGACGGCAAAAGTCGAGGTTGTTCGCGGTGGGAAAAAGAAAACCTTGCGGGTTGAAATCGGGGTATTGCCGGGTAAAGACCACCTGGCTCAAACCGGGCAAGGTAGGGCCGAACAATCACATGCAAATGCCCTTGATATTCAGGTTGATGAACTGGATGCGAAGCGCAAAGAAAAATGGCAAGTTAAGGCAGGAGTAGTTGTTCGCAGGGTTATGCAGGGGGCAGGTTCTGAGGCCGGCTTAATGGTCGGTGATGTCATTACTATGCTTAACGGTGAACAAGTTGACTCCGTATCGACATTTAACAAAATTGTTGCCGACTTACCTCAGGAAAAGTCAGTACCTATGCGAATAGTGCGCAGAGGAAGCCCTCTCTTTATACCCTTAAAGCTAACTAACTGATTTTATCCGGGATTAAGGGGGCGTTAGTCCCCCTTTTTCATAGCTCGCACTAGGCAAATGCTGTAGAATTACGCCTTTTCAGCGATATTCTTAAACAGCGGTATCCAGCACGTGAGCAATCTACAACATATCCGTAACTTTTCCATCATAGCCCATATTGATCATGGTAAGTCGACCTTGGCTGACCGTTTTATCCAGATGTGTGGGGGCTTAACTGATCGTGAGATGGAAGCTCAGGTGCTTGACTCTATGGATTTGGAGCGCGAGCGTGGTATTACTATCAAGGCACAAAGTGTGACGCTTAACTACAAGGCCAAAGATGGTATTACTTACCAGTTAAACTTTATCGATACACCGGGGCACGTTGATTTTTCCTATGAGGTTTCCCGTTCACTTGCTGCCTGCGAAGGTGCGCTACTGATTGTCGATGCCGCTCAGGGTGTTGAGGCGCAGTCCGTTGCAAATTGCTATACCGCGATCGAGCAAGGGCTCGAAGTTGTCCCTGTGCTGAATAAGATGGACCTGCCACAGGCAGAACCGGAGCGCGTTCGTATAGAAATAGAAGAAGTCATCGGGATTGATGCCTCTGACGCTGTCGCCTGTTCTGCAAAAAGTGGCATGGGTGTCGAGGATGTGCTCGAACAGTTGGTAAAAGATATACCGCCGCCTGAAGGTGATGTGGATGCACCACTTCAGGCGCTGATTATTGACTCCTGGTTTGATAACTATTTGGGCGTGGTCTCTCTGGTACGTGTTACACAGGGAACCCTACGCAAAAAAGATAAAATCCTGGTTAAGTCTACGGGACAGAATTACCAGGCAGAGTCTGTCGGTATCTTTACACCGAAGCGCACTGAAACGGGCGTGCTGCAAGCGGGTGAAGTGGGCTTCGTGGTTGCAGGTGTCAAAGATATTCATGGTGCTCCGGTAGGTGATACGCTGACGCATTTAAAAACACCTGAAGTAGAAAGTTTGCCGGGTTTCCAGAAAGTGCAACCTCAGGTTTATTCGGGCCTGTTTCCAACCAGCTCTGATGATTATCAGGACTTCCGTGAAGCATTGGATAAATTAACCCTGAATGATGCGTCACTGTTCTTTGAGCCGGAAACATCCGATGCACTGGGCTTTGGTTTCCGCTGTGGTTTCCTGGGTATGCTGCATATGGAAATCATTCAGGAACGCCTTGAGCGTGAATACAATCTGGATCTGATCACTACGGCACCGACCGTTATTTATGAGTTGGAAATGAATAACGGTGACGTTATCCAGATCGATAGCCCGTCAAAACTGCCAGACCCTGGTTCGATCAAGGAAATGCGTGAGCCGATTGTCGAAGCGAATATTTTGGTGCCCCAGGATTACTTAGGTCAGGTGATCGGCCTGTGTGTGGAAAAACGCGGCATCCAGAAACAAATGAACTATGTCGGTAATCAAGTGCAGATTACTTATGAGCTGCCAATGGCTGAGGTGGTTTTGGACTTCTTTGATCGCCTGAAATCGGTCAGTCGTGGTTACGCATCTCTGGAGTATAACTTTATACGGTTTGAAGCGGCAAAACTGGTGCGTATGGATATTTTGATTAATGGCGATAAAGTCGATGCACTGGCTGTAATTCTGCATAGGGATAATGCCCAGTTCCGTGGTCGGCAGCTCTGCGAAAAAATGAAAGAAGTGATTCCACGCCAGATGTTTGATGTGGCTATTCAGGCTGCTTTGGGTGGCAAAGTCATTGCACGTACTACGGTAAAAGCGCTGCGCAAAAACGTGACAGCGAAATGTTATGGTGGCGATGTGAGTCGTAAGAAGAAGCTGTTGCAGAAGCAAAAAGAAGGTAAGAAACGTATGAAACAAGTGGGCAGTGTCGAAATCCCACAGGATGCGTTCCTTGCAGTATTAAAAGTAGATAGTTAACCGGTGGGATAAGGTTCAGTAGATGGATTTTGATTTTGCAATCGTTCTCGTTACCTTGACTTTTGTTGCGGGCATTATTTGGTTCTATGATCGGATCGCGTTAAAGCCGGCGCGTGAAGCGAAGCTAAGAGAAGCAAAGAACAATGTCGCAGGCGAGCTGCCTGAAACAGTGGTGACCGAGATTAACCGGGTACCCGGTTGGGTTGATACCGGACGTTCCATGTTTCCGGTGCTGTTTATCGTTTTGATTGTGCGCTCTTTTCTGGTCGAGCCGTTTCAGATTCCCTCGGGTTCAATGCTCCCTACACTGAAAATTGGCGACTTTATTTTGGTCAATAAATACCACTATGGTATTCGTCTGCCTGTTTTAAATACCAAAGTTATCCCGATGAGCGATCCTCAGCGTGGTGATGTGGTTGTTTTTAAGTATCCAGATAACCCCTCAGTCAGCTATATTAAAAGAGTTGTTGGTGTTCCGGGTGATGTGGTTCGTTATCAGCATAAGATGTTATACATCAATGGCGAGCCCCAGCCGCAACAGTTATTGGCGCAGTTGCCGCCGAGTAAGCCTGAACGTTTGCTTGTGCAGGAGAACCTGGATGGCGTTGCTCACCAGATTTACCAGGATGTGAAAAGGCCATCGCATAATATGGAATGGACTGTGCCCGATGGTCACTACTTTATGGTAGGGGATAATCGGGATAACAGTAACGATAGTCGTTACTGGGGGTTTGTGCCTGATGAGCTGATCGTAGGCAAAGCCTTTGCGGTTTGGATGCATTGGCCGACGTTCTTTAGCGTGCCATCTTTTGGCGATGTTCGTGTGATTGAATGAGGAAATACTTAATGAAATCTAGAAAGCAGCAAACGGGCGCTTCGTTTTTCTCCATTTTGGTTGTGTTGATCGTAGTCGGTTTCTTGTTCTCCATAGCCTTTAAACTGTATCCGGCGTATACGGATAATATGACAGTGGAATCTGTTATTGAGGATATGGTGGCAGATCGAGAGCAGCTCAAAAAAGGACCAAGGGAGCTTAAGTCGGGCTTTATCAAGAAGATGCGGATTAATCAGGTTAAATTGCCGACTAAGGAGTCGTTGGTTATTACCCAGAAAAAAGGGGTGATTCGCTTTATCCTTGATTATGAAGTGCGCATTCCGATGTTTTATAACGTCGATGCGGTGGTTGTATTTAAAAAAGAATATGAAGCAATAGCACCTTGATCAAGCCGGTATCTGAACTGGCCAAACGAATTGGGTACGATTTTAATGATCTTGCCCTGTTTGAATTGGCACTGACACACCGCAGCTGCGGTAAAAAGAATAACGAACGCCTGGAATTTCTCGGCGATTCCATTCTGAATTTTGTTATCGCAGATGATTTATTTGCGCGTTTTCCAAAAGCGACAGAAGGTGAATTAAGCCGCTTACGTGCCCGTATGGTCAAAGGGGTTACACTCTCTGAAATTGCACGCGAATTAGGCATTGGTGGCTATCTGCGGCTGGGCAGCGGTGAATTGAAAAGCGGCGGTTTTCGGCGAGACTCGATTCTGGCTGATGCCGTGGAGGCGATTATTGGCTCAATCTATCTGGACTCCGATATGGAGACCGCTCGGGGTTTTATCCTCAAATGGTTTGAGCAGCGCCTGAATACTTTGGATCTCAACGAAACCCTGAAGGATTCGAAAACGCGCCTGCAAGAGTTCTTACAGTCTCGTCGCTTGGCCCTTCCGGAATATGAGCTCACACAGGTTGAGGGTGAAGCTCATGCACAAACGTTTTATATTGACTGTACGGTGGCGGGTCTGGAAAAGCCCGCTAAAGGCGTAGGCAGTAGCCGTCGCCAAGCTGAACAGGAAGCAGCAAAAAACGCCCTTACGGCCCTGCAGGTGGAGAAATAATAATGGCTGAAGATTTAATGCACCTGTTGGCCCCGCAGAACCGGGATCAACGCTGTGGTTTTGTTGCAATTGTTGGGCGTCCGAATGTGGGTAAATCGACACTGATGAACCATATTCTTGGTCAGAAATTGAGTATTACATCACGTAAACCGCAGACGACACGCCATCAAATTATGGGGATTAAGACTGAAGGGGATCTTCAAATTGTTTATGTCGATACCCCGGGCTTGCACAAGGATGATGGCAAAAAAGCACTGAATCGCTATATGAATAAAGCTGCTTCGGATGCACTGCGTGATGTTGATCTGGTTGTTTTTATTGTTGACCGCACCGCCTGGACTGAGGAAGATCAGATGGTGCTGGATAAAGTCAAACATGCCAAATGTCCGGTTATTCTTGCAGTTAATAAAGTCGACCAGCTTAAAGACAAATCTGCCTTGTTACCCCAGATGCAATCTCATGCTGAGCGTATGGATTTCGCTGAAATGATCCCTCTCTCGGCCAAACAAGGGCATAACGTGGAACAGCTGGAAGCGCTGATTGCGAGTTACATGCCACAGGGAATCCATCACTTTCCTGAAGATCAACTCACCGATAAAAGTTCCCGCTTTATGGCTGCGGAGATGGTACGAGAAAAGCTGATGCGCAACCTAGGTGACGAAGTACCTTATGGCACCACGGTTGAAATTGAAGAGTTCAAATATGATCAGAAAGGCATTCTGCATATTAGTGCTTTGATTCTGGTAGAGCGTGACGGCCAAAAGCGTATTGTTATCGGTGATAAAGGTGAGCGCATTAAAACGATCGGTCGTGATGCCCGTTTGGATATGCAGCGCATGTTTGAGAGCAAGGTAATGTTAAATCTGTGGGTAAAAGTGCGCCGTGGCTGGGCTGATGATGAGCGAGCTTTACGTAGCTTGGGTTATAACGATAACTAATCAGTCCCATGATTGTTAATCAGCAAGCCGGTTATGTGTTACATAGTCGGCCCTACCGTGACACCAGCCTTTTAATAGATTTTTTTACCCTGGAGCATGGCAAAGTATCAGCCGTAGCTCAGGGAGCTCGCCGTCCTAATTCCAAACTACGCGCTTCCGTGCAGCCTTTTGTGCCTGTACAGCTTTCTTGGCGAGGCCGTCATGAACTTAAGACCATTACCCAGGCAGAGCCTGTTGCCGCCATGTTGTTTTTACAGGGTGACTTTCTGCTGTGTGGCCTCTATCTGAATGAACTATTAGAGCGAACGCTCCTGCCTTTTGATCCTCACCCTAAGCTCTATGTTTACTACCAATATGCATTGAATGAACTGGCTGCAGGGACGGATGTGGAAGGTGCTTTGCGCACTTTTGAGCACCGTTTGCTGGATGAACTGGGTCACCTTCCTGAATTGGAAGGCAAGGTTCATGATAGGGTCTATCGCTTGGACCCAGAGGCCGGTTTTACCCTGGTTGAACAGCTTCATGCGGCTGAAAAATCCCGCTATTTTTATGGCTGGCAGCTATCCGCAATAGCGGCAGATGATTATACTGAGGTGCAGGTTAAGCGGGCAGCTAAACGGTTAATGCGCCTCATGATTGATCATGTTCTGGGCTATAAACCACTACGAAGCCGTGAATTGTTTCAACGATTGTAAGGAGTATAAAGTGATTGAGCCATCCCGACTGCTATTGGGCGTTAATATTGATCATGTCGCGACGATTCGTCAGGCTCGCGGTACATGCTACCCGGACACTGTTCAAGCTGCTGCATTGGCAGAAGAAGCCGGTGCGGATGGTATTACCATTCATTTGCGCGAAGACCGTCGCCATATCCAGGATCGTGATGTATACCTGTTAAAAGAAACCTTGCAGACCCGGATGAATTTTGAAATGGCGGTTACAGAACAAATGATCGCTATTGCTGAGGATGTGAAACCGGCCCACTGTTGTTTGGTGCCGGAAAAACGCGAGGAGCTAACCACCGAGGGCGGCCTGGATGTGGCCGGACAAGAAACGCGTATTAAGGCAGCCTGTGCGCGACTATCTGCTGCCGGTATTGAGGTCTCTCTGTTTATTGATCCGGATACAGATCAGATTGATGCAACTATGCGTTGCGGTGCACCTGTGATTGAACTGCATACTGGCGCTTATGCCGAGGCAGAAACAGCACAGGAACAAAAAGCGGAATTAGAGCGTATTCGTGAAGCGGCAGCCTACGCGTATCAAAAAGGTTTGATTGTGAATGCCGGCCACGGTTTGCACTACCATAACGTAGAGCAGATAGCAGAAATTCCGGAAATAAATGAGCTGAATATTGGCCATAGCATTATTGCCCGGGCGCTCTTTGTGGGTTTAAAAGAAGCGGTCGCCGAGATGAAGCGCCAGATGATGTTGGCGCAATCCAGGGTTCAGCCTAAAAGAGATGCACTGAGTCGATGATTAAGGGGGTAGGCACAGACATTTTGCAGATTAGCCGTATGGCTGCATCTTTGCAGCGAACGCCAAAGTTGTCTGAGCGTATCCTGACAGCGGAAGAACAGGAGCGGTTCGCCTCTGCTGTGAATAAACCGCTATTTCTGGCAAAGCGATTTGCAGCCAAGGAGGCAATCGCTAAAGCTTTGGGTACCGGTATTGGCCGGGGAGTGAGTTGGCAGCATATCCGTATAGCAAAGGATGGTTATGGCCGCCCCGAGGTATTACTGAGTGCTGGTGCACAACAACGGGCAGAGGCATTAGGTATTGTCGCAGTCCACCTCAGCTACAGTGATGAAAAAGAGTATATCGTTGCATTTGCAATCGCAGAGGGTAAAGACTGATGGCTAAAATATGCGTTGTGACTGGAGGCTCTGCCGGGATTGGTAAAGCGGCTGTAGAAGTACTTCTGGCAAAAGGCTATCAGGTCTTCAATCTTGATCGGGTGTCTGGAGAGTCAGGCGAGTATATCCCCTGTGATATGACTCGCTCAGATGATGTGGCTTCCGCTATTGAGCAAATAATAGCGCAGTGTGGGCGTATTGATGGACTGGTTTCAAATGCGGGTATGCACTTTTCCGGTACGATTGAGGATACCCTTGAAGAGGACTTTGATCGGGTTTTCTCACTTAATGTGAAAGGGGCCTACTACATTATGCAAAAAGTGTTGCCGTACATGCGGCAGCAGCTTGGGGGCTCTATCGTGCTGTTAGGTTCAGATCAGTCCCTAGTCGGTAAACGTCACTCTTTTGCTTATAATCTGAGCAAGGCGGCGTTGGCGTCTATGGCGAAAACAACGGCGTTGGACTACGCCGAATATGGCATAAGAGTGAACGCGGTATGTCCGGGTACGGTTGAGACGCCTCTCTATCATCAGGCGGTTGAGCGTTACTGTGAACGTAGCGGGGCAGATAAAGTTGCGGTGCATCAGGAAGAGGCCGCACTTCAGCCATTGGGTCGCCTAGGGCAGCCTGAAGAGGTGGCAGCACTGATCGCCTTGCTGATTGGGGATGAGGCTAAATTTATCACAGGTAGCCTGCAAGTTATCGATGGTGGTTATACTGCGCAATAAAACGAAGTTTGCCTGCTTTATTGTAGGAATAGCGTGTGAATAAAGTCATTGACCCACACCTGCACCTGTTTAACCTAGAACAAGGTGTATATCGTTGGCTCAAGCCTGATCAGGCACCCTATTGGCCGGATAAACAAGCGATTAATAGAACCTTTGTTGAAGCTGACCTGGACCTGGGTGAGCAACTGGAACTGGCAGGCTTCGTGCATATTGAAGCCGGGTTTGATAATGCTGCCCCGGAGCGTGAAATTGCCTGGCTGGAACAGCATTGCACAAAACCATTTCGCACCGTTGCATACACAAACCTGAACACCAAAGAAGCGAAGGAGCAACTTGCCAAGCTAAGTGCTTTTTCTTCCGTTGTTGGCATTCGACATATTCTGGATGAGCAGGCCGCCCCATTATTGGGGAACCCGATTTTTAGGGACAATCTGGCCAGGCTGGCTGAGTCAAGGTTAATCTTCGAAGCACAGCTATCCCTGGTTGATGTTGAGGCCGTTAATCGGCTGGTGCAAATCATGTCTGAATTGCCTGAACTTAAGGTTGTCATTAATCATTGCGGCTTCCCCCGGCAGCTTGATTCAACATGGATGGATTCTATATCTCGCTTGGCCTGTTACCCTGAGTGTTATATCAAATGTTCTGGTTGGGAGATGCTTGATCGCAAGTGGAATGAAGAAAAAGTTAAGCCGTTTATCAGCTTTACTGTTCGTCAGTTTGGTTTAACGCGGGTCATGTTAGCCAGCAATTTTCCGGTATCAGAACTGTCCGCCAGCTATGCAGACGTCTGGCAACGTAATACCCAGGGTATGCAGTGGGGAAGGTTGGAGAGAGATAGGCTCTGTTACGAAAATGCATTGAGGATATATCAAATACCGGTTGAGTGAAAAAGCGCACTATTCAGATCAATTCTGAATGACTCCATGTCATCTCGCCAGCGACAGCCTCTGACCGACCGGGGAGGATTTTCCCCGGACAGTCTGGAAACGTCTGGTTTTGCCGTTGTTTTACTTCACCTCAATGCGTGGTGAACGCATAACGACTTCATCATTCAGCTCAATGCCGATACCAGGCTGTTCTGAAACCTGGAAGAAACCGGCAACAGGCTGTGGGTCTTGAATACAGAGCTCACGGTTCCACTGTTTAATTGCATAGGTATGATGCTCATGGATCAGAAAGTTCGGGATGGCTGTTTCCAAATGCAGTGAAGCTGCTGTCGCCACCGGACCACCACACACATGTGCCTGAATACGTACATCATATACATCGGCGTAATCGCATACCTTTTTGGTTTCGGTGAAACCGCCGCACAGGCCGATATCGGGCTGTAAAACATCGAGGCTTTGGTCTTCCAGATAAGGGCGCACATTCCAGCGGTTATACAGACGTTCACCACCTGCAATTGGTACATTAACCTTATCGGCAACACGTTTATGTAATTCAGAGTTCAGATAGTTTACGGGCTCTTCAAAGTACATGCAGCGGGCTTCTTCGACCAGCTCGCCTAACTGGATAGCGGTCGATGCGCCAGGCAAACTGTGACACTCAAAGATAATATCTCCGTCTTCCCCCATAACATCACGAATAGCCATCAGGCGGTCGCGAAACATCTGCATTTCTTTGTTGGTAAACAGCTTGGTACGGTCAAAGTAAGTCTGACCCCTTTCGTCATACATGATGGGGTCGACCTTAACGGCGTCATAGCCTTCGGCCACTGCCTTTTCTGCTGCTTTTGCATAGTCTTCGGGGTCGGTCAGTGCAGCGAATTCACTGTCCCAGTCAAACTGAAGCTGGCTGGCATAGGTGCGCAGTTTGGCATTAACCTTGCCGCCCAGCAGTTGATAGACAGGTAGCCCCAGGGCTTTGCCTTTGATATCCCAGAGTGCAGTATCAATGGCACTCATTGCTGCATAGATAACAGGACCGCCGCCCAGTCCCCAGAAGCTGCCTCGCAGCATTAAATTCCATAGGTCTTCAGTCTGGAATGGGTCGCGGCCAAGTAGCATCTCTTGGGCAAATTCTTTAATCATATGGGCGGCAGCGCTGTGACCTAAATCATAGGCCAGGCCGGCTTCACCCACCCCGCTTATTCCCTCATCAGTGTGAATGCGGACGAATACCGGATTCCAAACCGGGCGCTCAGGGCAGTGGATATCGAAAATTTCAACGCGATTAATTTTCATTGCTAAACCTTAATTGTTCGGTCATTCGTATGATTATTGTTCAAAGCCGGGGTCAAGGCGGTAGGCCTTACGGAGCATGGCCGGCCAGGACTTTTGTCCACCGGTGGAGCCGGAGTGAACGACATTCGCCTGTTTGGATATCCCGTCCACAATGTCCGGGCTCACTGCGATAGCTTCCTGGCCGGTGGCCTGAATCATTAACTGGATCTCGCAGGCCCGTTGTAAGTCGTACATGCGCATAAACGCATCCCCTACCGTCTGCCCGACCGTTAAAGCGCCATGGTTCGGTAACAGTAAGTGGTTATTGGTACTTAGGTCTTCCTGTAATCGCTTCTTCTCTTCAAGGTCGACCGCGAGTCCCTCGTAACTATGATGGGCGATGGAGTTCAGGGAAAAGCAAGCGTATTGGGACAGAGGTTGTAAGCCGCCTTTAAGGCTGGCGACAGCGATTGTTGCATTGGTGTGGAGGTGCAGTACACAGTGCGCATCCTGGCGTGCCTCATGAACTGCGCTGTGGATTGTAAAACCGGCAGGGTTGATGGTAAAAGGTGTGTCATCCTGAATATTGCCCTGCAAGTCCACTTTGACAAGATTGGAGGCGGTGACTTCATCAAACGTCAGGCCAAATGCGTTGACCAGGTAATACTCGGTGCCGGGTACTTTGGCGGATATATGCGTGTAGATCAGATCCCCCCAACCAAAGTGTTCGACCAAACGATAACACGCTGCCAAGTCGACACGCGCCTGCCACTCCTCAGTAGAGACTTTGTTTTTTAAATCAAGATGTGGCAATTCAAGCATGGTGTTCCTCATGGGTAACTATGGCCTAATGTGCGCATTATACAGCGGTTTACTCTGAGAGAATGAGCCTGATGTGAAAATTTTATAAGTAATACCAAGCATCATTTGTATAATGCTATCTCTGAATGGCCATTTTTATAGCAACGGGTATAAACAAATGTATCCCATGCTTCTACCGTTTGCGTTGTTATGGCCTTTGTTGTGGCGATAGGCTTGCGTTAAGGTTCGTACCTTCCCTCGGAATATTCGAGCTTTGAGCGTTAAAAGAATAGAATAGGCACCGCTAGAAGGATAAGTGCGGTGTTACCAGGTTACAAAATAAACTTACGCCCGTATTTTCGTGCGGATAAGAATAATAAAAACCTCGTATCGGTAAGATCAGTTTTCGGAGTATAGGGCAGTATGGTTAAGGTTCGTCAGGATCACCCCGTCTTGGAAGATGGCAATGTGGATCTCGGAATATGGCTTGAACAGCTTCAGGATTTGACCGAAATAGATGATGTTGACGAGGTTCAGCGAGCCTGTGAAATTGCCAAACTGGCCCAGGAAAAGGCAGAAGGGTCAGACGATGCCTGGGCTGAAAATTTCCTTAATAGCTATCACACCGGGCTGGAAATGGCCCAGATTCTGGCTGACTTGCATTCAGACCAGGAAACCCTGATTGCATCAATTCTTTATCGCAGTGTTCGCGAGAAGAAACTGCCCATTGAGCGTGTTCGCAAGAAATTTGGTAAACCTGTTGCGAAACTGATCATGGGTGTTCTGCAAATGGCGGCCATTGGCAGTCGTAAAAATCCACGCATCGATGAAAGTGTTCTGGGCAGTGGCACTGCCCAGATGGATAACATTCGTAAGATGCTGGTGGCGATGATTGATGATGTCCGTGTTGCGCTGATTAAAATTGCGGAACGGACGTGCGTGATACGTGGTGTGAAAGATGCCAGCCGCCGTAAACGCTATCTGGTAGCCCGTGAAGTTTTTGATATTTATGCACCCTTAGCGCACCGTCTGGGCATTGGTCATATCAAATGGGAGCTGGAAGACCTGTCCTTTCGGTACCTGAAACCCAACGATTACAAGCATATCGCACAGTTATTGGATGAAAAGCGCTTGGATCGTCAGCAATATATCGATCGTGTTGTCCAGTGCCTGGAAAGCGAGCTTGAAGATGCTGGAATAGACGGCGAAGTCAACGGCAGAGCCAAACACATTTATAGTATTTGGCGGAAGATGCAACGTAAGAACATCGAGTTCAGTGAGGTGTATGACGTTCGTGCCGTCCGTATTCTGGTACCCCATAGTCGTGATTGCTATGCCGTGTTGGGTATTGTGCACAGTCTATGGCGCAATATTCCACATGAATTTGATGATTATGTCGCCTCGCCAAAACCGAATGGCTACCGTTCCTTGCATACGGCGGTGTTTGGCCCGGAAGGCAAAGTGCTTGAGATTCAGATCCGCACCTATGAGATGCACGAAGAAGCAGAGTTGGGCGTATGTGCCCACCATCTGTATAAGGGTACAGACACAAAATCCAAGAGTGATGCCTACGAAGATAAAATTGCCTGGTTGCGGCAAGTCCTCGAATGGCATGATGACCTGGGTGAGAGCGAAGGCTTTGGTGAGATACTTCGCGGTGATGTGGTACAGGATCGGCTTTATATCTTTACGCCGAACGGCCATGTAATTGATATGCCAAAAGGCTCAACACCGGTCGATTTTGCTTACCGGGTGCATACAGAGATAGGTCACCGCTGTCGTGGGGCTAAAATTAATGGTCGTATAGTCCCCCTTAATCGACGCTTGCAGACGGGTGACCAAGTCGAGATCATGACCGGCAATGAAGAGCGCCCGCGCCGTGACTGGCTGAATACTAACCTGGGCTTTGTAACCAGCGCCCGTACCCGTGCGAAGGTTGCTCACTGGTTTAAATTACAGGCGAAAGAGCAGAATGCTGAAGCCGGGCGCAATATAATTCTGAAGGAGTTCAGGCGATTAGCGATTGAGCTGGATGAACTTGATTTTGAAAAAATGAGCATCGATGTTAACTATAAAACGGTCGATGATATGTATGCTGCCTTGGGTGCAGGCGATCTGAGATTGTCTCAGATCATCAATGCGGCTCAACGCCAGCTTATGAGCGAGCATGAAGAACAGCAGCTTGCTCTTGAACTTCCTACATCGACATCGACATCGGTTAAAGAGACGCAAGCGGAAGGTGTTCGTATTCGGGGTGTCGGTAACTTGCTGACGACAATGGCGAGTTGCTGTAAGCCGGTACTGGGCGACCCTATTTCTGGTTACATAACTCAAGGACGCGGCGTATCTGTACACCGGGAAGATTGCATCAATATGGTTCAGCTTCAAGAACATGAGCCAGAGCGCATTATTGAAGTAGAGTGGGGCGAAGTAGGTGAGACGACCTATCCGGTTGATATCTTTATCGAAGCTTTCGACCGTCCGGGTTTGCTCCGGGATGTCATGCTGGTGGTTGCGGCTGAGGATTTGAACGTTATCGCGGCGAACACGCTATCAGATAAGGAAGAAAATATAGCACGGCTGACTTTGACTGTTGAGATCACCAGCCTGGATTTATTGGGCCGTATCATGGATAAGATCAATCAGGTACCGAATGTGATGGAAGTACATCGCCAGCGCAGTGGTGTGCGTTTGTAAGCTTTATGTTCACGCGATAGGAAGCTGTTATGGAGAAGTATAGCCTTACCGATCTGCTCTATCTGATGCAACGTTTGCGCGACCCTGAGCTGGGTTGTCCCTGGGATATCAAACAAGACTTCGCTTCAATTGTTCCACACACCATTGAGGAGGCTTATGAAGTTGCTGATGCGATTGCTCAGCAAGACTGGGCCCACCTGAATGATGAGCTGGGTGATTTGCTGTTTCAGGTGATCTTCTATGCTCAAATGGGGGCAGAACAGGCTCACTTTGACTTTTCCAGTATTGTTGCCAATTTGGTCGAAAAGCTGATTCGACGCCACCCTCATGTATTCCCTGATGGAACCTTACAGTCCAATCGCTCTGACGCGCCGATTTCTGAAGATGAAATCAGGCAGAATTGGGAACGTATCAAACAGGAAGAACGTGCAGGGAAAGAAGCCCGTGGCATAAGCCGTGTTTTGGATGATGTACCGCAGGCACTTCCCGCGCTGTCACGGGCAGCTAAACTGCAAAAGCGTGCGGCACAGGTAGGCTTTGACTGGAATGACGCTGAATCGGTGTTGGACAAAATCGAAGAAGAACTGGCTGAGCTACGTGCGGCGATCCAAAGCGGCAATAAGGACGCAGTTGCTGATGAGATGGGAGATATGATCTTTGCTCAGGTCAACCTGGCACGTCATTTAGGGGTCAACCCCGAAGAGGCGGTGTCTGGTACAAACCGGAAATTCGCGCGGCGGTTTAACCATGTGGAAGATTGTGTGAACGCCTCAGGGCGTGATTGGAATGAATTTACCCTGCAAGAGCTCGATCAATTCTGGGATCAGGCAAAAGCTAAAGGGCTATAAGGGGCGCTGTGCATGACAAATATTAAATGGTTTATTTTAGCTTTTATTGTTATCGCCGGGTTGGGATATTGGAACTGGAAAAAAAGTGGAGAACAAGTCAAAGCATTACAAGCGAGCGGATTCTCGATTACAGATGATTTGAAAGGAGCACCAAAATTGCTGGTGGATAGCTCCAGGCAACAGATTGCTGTGGTGTATGCCTCTGAATATTACCTCTATGATTTCCAGCAGATTAAAGCCGCACATTATCTTTATGATAGCAATAGAGCCACAGAAACCAATTACCGTATAGAGCTCTCTATTCAAGCCTCGAAAACAGTAAAAGAGGTTATTGCATACGCAGATGAGTGGAGTGCCAAAGAACAATACCAACGTCTGCAAGCTCTGATTAACTAAATGTTTTTTTCCTGTGATAGAGTGCAGTCGTAGCGGCTAATGGCATTGCTGGTCGCAATGGCTGATGTTTCCGCCGGGGTGGGGAATACGGCTTAGCCTGAGAAAGTTTCACCTTGTATCGCAATGCAGCAATTAAGGCTTGAACTGCAGCTACCAGATGGCGTAGTCTCAACAGCACAAGATTAAATCCTGTAACCCCTCCCTATCCTTATGAGCGGTGTTTAGGGGTTTTATTTCTGAATTTAAGCCGATTTATGTTAACCGTACACAGTCCGTACTCGGTTTATCGATGCAGAATAAACTTGTATAGCAGTATTAAAGAAAAAACTAAATGTACTGGTGCGACATCCAGGTTAGTCCTAATGTCGAATTGTTTGGCAAGGGGGGCGTGGTATCGTCCAGCATCAGCGTTTAATAATGACAGAACTCAGTCGTGTTGATGCCAGTTACATCAGCAAGGCCACAAGATTTATAAAATTATAAACTTTTAAATTAGGAGTCTCCTGTATGCGTATTATTCTTCTGGGCGCACCAGGCGCAGGTAAAGGTACTCAGGCACAGTACATTTGTGAAAAGTACAGCATCCCACAGATCTCTACTGGTGATATGCTGCGTGCTGCGGTGAAAGCGGGTACCCCACTTGGTGTAAAAGCAAAAGAAGTGATGGACGCGGGCCAGTTGGTTTCCGATGAGATCATTATTGGTCTGGTTAAAGAGCGTATTACGGAAGAAGACTGCGCCAATGGTTTCCTGTTTGATGGTTTTCCACGGACAATTCCTCAAGCAGATGCACTGAAAGATGCTGGCGTTAAAATCGATGCGGTAGCCGAGATTGACGTTGCTGATGAAGAAATTGTGCAGCGTATGGCAGGACGTCGTGTACACCCAGGCTCGGGCCGTACTTACCACGTTGTTTTCAATCCACCCAAAGTGGAGGATAAAGATGACGTAACGGGTGAAGACCTGGTTCAGCGGGCTGACGATGCGGAAGACACAGTGCGTGATCGCCTGAAAGTCTATCATGACCAAACAGCTCCCCTGGTTTCTTACTACAAGGGCTGGGCTAAAGAAGACGCCGCCGCAGCACCTGCCTATGTTTACGTTCCCGGTGTCGGTTCCGTAGAAGATATCCGCGATGCGGTATTTGCAGGCCTGGAAAACGCTTAAGCTTCCCTGAGCTCTGAGTTTAAAAAACCGCATCTGTCAAAGGTGCGGTTTTTTTATTAAAAGGCGGTGGGGTAGAAGTGCCGCTTCACATGCAATCACCTGATGGCAATAAACGGATAGATAATCAGCTCACTTGGCGTTGGTGAAAATCCATGCGTTTTCATATATCCTGCGAAGATTTTTTAGGTGATCTTTATAGATAAAACAATGAGTTAAATTTGGTACGCCAAAAAATTAATGCCGTGGTAGAATGCATTTATATGCAAGTAAACAGCGGCTAGGATACAAAAAATTCAGTAGCGTGTTCATTATTTAAAAAGGAGGAAATTTATGGATTCACAAAACGTAAGCGAGCATGAGCATGAGGGAATGCGACTGCGGGTTGCATTTATTCATTGGGCAGCTTGTTTAGGTGTGTTTATTTTGCTTGTGGTGCTTGCTTCTGTATTTGAATCAAGTATTTTTGGTAATTTAGCATTCTTCTTCTATTTTGTGGTGGGCTTTTACCTGAACCGGGCTGTTCTCAGGAAAATTGTTGAGTGGCACCCAATGCATAACACACTTGGCAACATCACTTCGGAGAAACTGAAATTCTTCCTTCTATGGCCTATAACCTATCTTTTCTTATTCATTAGCTTAGGTGTAAACAAAGTTCTTTGAAAAAACGCTTCTAGGGTGTAAGAGTCTGCATACCTCCCTTAAGTCTAATTCTTTTGGTTCCCAACGCTGATGCACTTTCTTGCAAGGCTTTTAGGGGGCGTTTTCAGCAACAACACCTGCTGCTTTAGAGGAGCTATGACAGAAATATTTTGCGGCAATACCCAGCTTCTATAAATCCGGAGGCAAATGGCTAAGCCATATTTTCGCCCGTCGATGGTAACCCGGATGTTGCACTCGTGCATTTGGTTTTTCTAACTGGATGCTGTTGTGTAAGCGTTGTGAACTTCGGGTGACTTGTGTGCAAATGAGTCAAGGCTTTATCCAACCAGGGTTGCCCCGTTGCAATATGTTTTTCTGGGCTTTTAGCCCTGGTTTCGGGATAATTAATTTTCGTTGCTTAGGAATCCCCTACATGAACCATCCTGAAAAAACAGCCGTCTTATTAGTGAATCTGGGAACCCCGGACAAAGCCGAAAAAGGGGCTATTCGCCGCTATCTGAAAGAGTTTTTGTCAGACAGGCGAGTCGTGGAAGGAACGGGATTACGCCGTTTGTTATGGCTGTCTGTGCTGAATGGAATTATTTTGAATACCCGCCCGGGTCGGGTTGCGGAGGCCTATGCGAGTATCTGGGAAGAAGATTCTCCGATGCGGATTATTCTTGATAAGCAGGTCAGTGAGTTGCAGCTTCTGTTACAGAGTCAGCATGGGGCGCACTCGCCTGATGTTTATGCAGCAATGACTTATGGCAAGCCCGGATTGTCTTCTTTATTGCACAAATTGGCGGATACCGGTTATCAGAAGTTGTTGATCATCCCAATGTACCCGCAGTACTCCGCAACGACCACGGCGGTGGTTTATGATCAAGTCGCAAAATTTCAGCTCAAGCAGCGCAGAGTGCTGGATATCCGTATTGTTAACCATTATTTTGCTCACCCTCAATATATTACGGCACTGGCCGAACATATTGCCGAGTATCGAGCAAGCCAGTCGGATTCGGGCGTTGATAAGCTTATCCTCTCTTATCATGGTATTCCTCAAGAGTATGCCGACAAAGGTGACCCTTATCCTGAGCAATGCCACCGCACCTCCGAGTTATTAGCTAAAAAACTGGGTTTGGCTGATACCGAATGGATGACAACCTTCCAATCCCGTTTTGGTCCCGCCGAATGGTTACAGCCATATACCGATAAAACCCTGCAAGCCTTGCCGCAGCAGGGTGTGAAAAAAATACAGATTACCTGTCCAGCTTTTTCTGCGGATTGTTTGGAAACACTGGAAGAAATTGCTGAGGAAAACCGGGACGTTTTTCTTAATGCGGGCGGCCTATCCTATGATTATATTCCGGCGCTCAATGCCAATGAAAGCTTCATCAAACTGTTATCACTATTGGTCCGTGAACAGGCGGGCGATTGGATAGGAGCACGCTAAATGCAGTTTGAGCCTTTGTTTGGCATCCATGCGGTGAGTACAGCCCTTAAGCGTGATGCAGAACGGATTCAGAAAATTCTGATTATGAAAGGGCGGCAGAATGCCAAGGTGCAGCGCCTGATTGATGCTGCCCTTGATCAGAGGGTTCAGATCGAGCAAGTCTCCAAGCGAGAACTGGAAGAGCTGGTTAAAGGTGCTGTTCACCAAGGTGTTGTAGCGCTATGCAAACCATTACCAACTTACAATGATAAATACCTTGATAGGCTGCTCGATGAATTGGAGCAACCGCCATTTCTGTTGGTGTTAGATGGTGTCACAGATCCACATAATCTGGGTGCTTGTTTGCGTACCGCGGATGCAGCCGGAGTTCAGGCTGTGATTGCACCAAAAGACAAATCTGCACCCCTGAATGCAACGGCGGCGAAGGTAGCTTGCGGGGCTGCAGAAACGGTGCCCTATATTCTGGTGACGAACCTGGCCCGAACCTTAAAAGGGCTACAATCACGCGGTATCTGGACCACAGGCACTGCGGGGGAGGCTGATCAGGATGTCTATCAGGCCAACCTGACCGGGCCTGTCGCATTCATCATGGGGGCTGAAGGGCAAGGCATGAGGCGCCTTACCCGGGAGCACTGTGATCAGCTGGTGAAGATCCCAATGGTAGGGGAGGTTAGCAGCCTGAATGTCTCAGTTGCTACGGGCATTTGCCTGTTCGAAGCCGTTCGGCAGCGTGGTTGCTAACCCGGATGCTGCATTCGTTGGCGGAAGCTCCAGTGAAAACTGGCAAATGCGAACCGTAACAGTGTGTCCTCCGTTTATCATTGCGGAATACACTTGTACAACAGTGCTCAATTGAAAAAACAAATGCCCCAGTGCAACCTCCGGCTTAATCCCGTACTTAATTGCTCCTAAGTTTATTGAGGCCCGTATGCTGTCTGATATCTCCTTTCATCCACAACTGGAAGACAACCTGAAAAAATCGGGCCTGAAGGCCGCAACCGAGGTGCAACAGCGAGCTATTCCATTGGTAATGGAGGGTTGTGATTTGTTAATCAGTTCGCCTACCGGATCGGGCAAAACTGCAGCATATTTACTGCCTTTGATTCAGGAATTGAGCGCGGGCAAGTCCCCCCTTCGACAGCCTAAGGCGCTTGTGTTGGTGCCTGTAAGAGAACTTGCTGAGCAGGTGGTGACGCAGTTTTCCAAGCTGAGTGCTGGGATGGAAATACAAGCGGTTGCCATTGTGGGTGGTCAGGATTTCAAACAGCAGGAGAAACTGCTGGCCCAAGCGGACTTGATTGTTGCAACACCAGGGCGCATTGTCCCGCATCTGGATAATCGCTCTATTGAGCTGGATAGCCTGGATCTACTGGTCCTAGATGAGGCGGATCGGATTCTGGAAACCGGTTTTAAGGATATGTTGGAGCAGGTGCTTGCGTTTTGCCCTGATGCTCGGCAAACCTTGTTGGTTTCGGCAACTTTACCCACACCGGTGTGTAAACTTGCGCAGCATATTTTGCAGGATGCGCAGTGGATTCGGATTGGGCAAAAACGTGAAGTTGAAACCAATATTCTGCAAAAAATTATTCTTGCAGACGATCCTGATCATAAAGACAAACTGCTTTGTTGGCTTTTAACGCACGAAAACTACAATAAAGCGATGGTCTTCTGTAACAGCAAAACAGAAGCACGCCGCCTGGATGGCTTCCTCCGGTACCATAAATTTAAGGCCGCACTGCTTCATGGCGATGTACAGCAAAAAGGCCGCTTTGCAACCATTGATGGCTTCCGTAAAGGCAGTACCACTGTACTGGTTACAACGGATCTTGCTGCGCGAGGCCTGGATGTAGAGGGCGTGGATTTGGTGATCAATACAGAGATGCCGCGCAAGGGGGATCTGTATATTCATCGGGTTGGCAGAACAGGTCGCGCAGGTGCGTCCGGAACGGCAATCTCGTTAATTGCTCCATCCGAATGGAATCTGATGTCTTCAATCGAGCGGTATCTTAAAACCCGTTTTCGCAAGTTTGAAATTCCGGGGCTTATCGCTAATTATAAAGGTCCAAAGAAAGTTAAAGCCTCAGGCAAGGCGGCAGGGAGTAAGAAAAAGAAGAAGTCTACTGGTGCTAAAAAGAAAAGGGCCCGAAAGATTGGATAAAAGGGATGCAATCACCCCTTCTACCCTCTTTTCTTAAGCCGTTCTCAGTCGAAAATCAGGCGATAGAAAGTTCCGTCTAATTAGGAAATCAGCTCCATAACATGCGTGGCAATCATCGCTTCTTCATTCGTCGGAATGATACGAATAGCGACTTGAGAGCGCTCTGAGTGAATGACCGGTTGACCCTGAATATTGGCTTCCGGGTCAAACTCCGCGCCAAGCCACTGGCAGCGCTGTAATATACGTGAACGCACATCCGCATCATTTTCACCGACTCCGCCGGTAAAGACGATTTGCTGTAGCCCTTCCAGTGCTGCAGTCAGGCGGCCTATTTCCAATGCTGCACGGTAGCAGAACAGTTCAATTGCCTCATCTGCTGCCGGATGTTCCGACTGATGCAGTTCCAGCATATCAGAGCTGACACCGGAAACACCAAGCCAACCGCTTTCCTTGTAAATGAAGGCTTCCAGGTCATCCGTGCTCATGTGGTGATGGCGTTGCAAGTATAAAAGTACACCTGGGTCGATGTTGCCACAGCGGCTGCCCATCGGTAAGCCATCAACTGCAGTGAAGCCCATGGATGATGAAACGGATTGCCCCTGTTTAATCGCACACATACTGGCACCGGCGCCCAAATGGCAAACGACTGTGTTCAGTGAGCCGCTATCCAAAGCGTTCAGTTGGCGCTGAATATATTCGTAGGAGAGTCCATGAAAACCATAGCGCTTAATGCCTTCCTCGGTATATTTTCGCGGGATGGCGTACTGCTTTTCCAAACGGGGCTGATTGGCATGAAACATCGTGTCAAAACAGGCAATTTGGGGCAGATCTGGGGCCAGGGCTTTACAGGCGGAAACCAGCTTCAGATTATAGGGTTGGTGCAGGGGTGCCAAAGGAATGAAAGCTGCTAGTTGCTCCAACAGCTCATCGTCAAGTATATGGGGGGCACTAAAATCTTCACCGCCATGAACGACTCGATGACCGATGGCGGTCAGCTTTGGCGAGTCAGGCTGTTGATTAATCCATGAGAATACAGCTTCAAGACAGGCCTGATGCCGTTGATCCGATGGGATATGAGAAAAATCGGGCTGTTTATCGCATAGCTTGTTGCCATTGGCATCAAATATCCGAAAAGAGGCTGTGTTCAGAATATTGCCCAGCTTAAAACTATAAATAAGACTTATAGCACCAGAGGAGCGCTCAAAAAGAGCGCACTTTAAGCTGGAGGAACCGCCATTGACTGTCAGAATAGCCTGCATAAAACCTACTTTTGGTTCACATGATGAACTAAATGCGATGCCAGTGCGCAGGATGCCAGGCGTGCCAAGGTGTTGTCGGCGCGGCTGGTCAGAATAATGGGCACACGGGCGCCGAGTGCAATACCGGCTGACTTGGCGTTGGCCAGGTAGACCAGCTGTTTGGCAATCATATTGGCGGCTTCGAGGTCAGGAGCCAATAAAATATCGGCATCACCCGATACATTGGAAACAATATGCTTATCGATTGCAGCTTGCTGAGAGATTGCATTATCAAATGCCAGTGGGCCATCCAGCAGCCCCCCCGTGATTTGCTCTCTATCGGCCATTTTACAAAGAGCCGCAGCATCAATAGTGCTCTGAATATTGGGTTTAACTTTTTCGACAGCGGAAAGAATCGCTACCTTGGGCGTTTCAACCCCAAGCGCCTGACAAAAATTGATCGCATTTTGTGTAATATCTTTCTTGCAATGCAGATCCGGGTCAATATTAATAGCCGCATCGGTAATCATGATGGGTTTATGATAATTTGGAACATCAAACACAAATACATGACTCAAGCGGCGCTCAGTGCGAACCCCTTTTGTTTTATGAACAACAGCACGGAGCAGCTCTGATGTACCAAGGTGGCCTTTCATCAGCGCCTCTGCTTCACCACGCCGGATCGTATCGCAAGCGGCTTCTGCGGCTGCGTGGCTATGTTCTGTATTAATCAGCTCATATTGGCTGATATCCAGATTCTTTTCCTCGGCTACAGACATTATCTTTTTTTCCGGGCCGATAAGAATAGGATTGATCAAGCCGTGTTTGGCTGCCTCAACTGCACCTATCAAACTATTACTGTCAGTTGGATGGGCTACCGCTGTTGTAATAGGTCGGGTAGCTTTGGCTTGTTGAATAAAAAACTCTAATTGGTCGTGAAGCGGTGGCTTCTCTTGAATAGCCATGGGAACCTCAGGATCTTTCTCGAAAAGTAACATTCTATTGCCTGCTGATATCTTGTCGCTGTTAGTACGGTCTTAGTATATTACATAACCATGTTGCGATGCAGCATTTTTTCGCTGCGGGGCACGTGTCTATCTTAAAGCAGCTATTGTTAAGCTATTATGATAGTGGCTACATTATTAAGCAGGCATGAATGATTAGTTTTTTATTTGCTGCCTCTTATTCTTTTGTGATCCCTCCTTGCTTCCCAGTACACAGTTTTGGTTGGGATAAGGAGTTTACTGTGGATGCCTGGACCGTCTGGCAATATGGGGCAGCTCATTTATGATCAACCGGTAGAGTGGTTGATGATATGGCTTTTACATTATATAAGCGTGAGTTGTGACATTGTCCCCGATTTGTCATGCCAGAATAAGCCTGTGTAGCTGCGTACCCCCGTCTACCATTGCGGAGTACACTTGCACAACAGCACTTAGTTGAAAAAACCAAATGCACTGGCGCAACATCCGGGTTAATGGTGAAAAGTAATGACTGAGGAGGTTAGATGTCAGCGACTTTAAAAGATGCACTTGTTGAAGCGCTCAACGATGAATACAAAGCCCATGCAATGTATCGGCATGTAATTAATAAATTTGGTGAGATACGGCCTTTTATTAATATTGTTGCTGCAGAGCAGCGCCATATCAGGGCGCTATTGCCCTTGTTTGAGAAGTACGACATTCCTGTTCCTGAAGATGATTGGGCTTCTCGAATTGAGGCCCCGGCATCCATCCGCGAAGCTTGCCAGGTGGCGGTAGAAGCTGAAATCGAAAACGGGGAGATGTATGACCGTTTGCTTGGCTTTGCATGTGATTATCCTGATGTTCAGGATGTCTTTAAAAAATTGCAAAGTGCATCGCTTGAAAACCATCTTCCGGCTTTTCAGCGATGTGTTGAGCGCGGCGAAAGTGCAGGTAAGGGCAAAGGGAAAGGCAGAGGGAATGGCAAAAATCGACATTGCCACGGGTGCTGACTACATTGTTTAGCCGATGGCTGACAATCAGCCTTCGAATGCCTGTTCCTGCTTTGTTTGCGCGTATGCCGCTAACGCCCTTTCTCTGCTGGCCTTAATATCAACAATGGGCAATGGGTAAGTTTTACCTAAGGTGATATTCGCTTTCTCCAAGACGTCTGCGGGGGCTTCCCAGGGCTTGTATAAATATTTGTTGGGTAAGTCCTTGAGTTCAGGGAGGTAGTGTCTTGTGTAAGTGCCTTGAGGGTCAAACTTTTCACCCTGAGTTATCGGGTTAAAGATTCTGAAGTAGGGTGAAGCATCGGTGCCGCATCCGGCGACCCACTGCCAGTTGCCGCTGTTGCTGGCCAAGTCCGCATCAACCAGGCAATCCCAAAACCACTTTGCACCTAATCGCCAGTCTATCAATAAGTTTTTAACCAGAAATGATGCGGTAATCATACGCACACGGTTATGCATAAACCCTGTTTGCCAAAGCTCACGCATACCCGCATCTACAAGAGGGTAGCCTGTTAACCCTTTCTGCCACAGTGTTAAGTTATTGCAGTCAGTTTTCCAGGGGAAATGATCGAATGCTGTTTTCAGGTTCTTATGGGGCAAGTCTGGCCAATGGTAAAGCTGGTAATATGAGAATTCACGCCAATATAATTCGCGGCTAAAGTGCTCTTTGTTGTTATCATCCATAACTGACAATAAGCCATTTTGGATCTGACGTGGTGATATTTCGCCAAAATGCAGATGAGGTGAGAGTGTGGAAATCGACTCTAATGCGGGAAAATCACGTCCTTCTTTGTAGTTTTTTAAACCATTATTTAAAAAGTTATGCAGTGCAGAGTGGGCACCAGCCTCTCCGGGTTGCCAGTGTTTATCGAATTTTTCGCCCCATTTATGCCGGGGCAAAAGTGATAAATCTTCGAGAGGTATCGCGCAGTCATCGTTGATCATTGCATCAGGGAATACAGGTGTCGGCAGGGGTTGAGATTCTAGGTCGATTTTTGCACATTGCCGGTGATAGGGCGTAAATACTTTATAAGGGGTTTGATCGTGTTTGACTATCGACCATGGCTCATTGAGTAAGGTGCCGTTAAAGCTGGTGGCGGCGATGCCCCGCTCTCTTAGTGTTTTCTTAATTTCGGTGTCCCGGAAAATGCGCCAAGGCTCATAGCGTCTGTTCCAAAAAACATGGCCGACCTTGAAGCGTTGAGTCAAGTCAGCAATAACCGATTTGGCATCGCCTGTATAGAAGCGTAACTGACCGTGAACTTGCTGGTTTAATTGCGCTAAGGATTGGTGTAACCACCACTTGCTGGCCGCACCCTGTTGATAAATACCGGGGTTTTTATGATCCAGGATAAAAATGGGGAGAAGGTCACCCTGTTGTAAGGCGGCGCTGAAGGCCGGGTTATCGGCCAAACGCAGATCTTGCTCAAACCACATGATCGTGATGGCTTTTTTCATCTTCCTTCCTTTGCTTCCTTCTTGCGTCAGTGGCAATTTTGTTACGTATTATACGCTATGTTTTGGATGCAGGATGAGGGAATGGTGAGTTCTGACGCTATCTGGAAAAATGAAAATGTTCTTTCTTAAGGGAGGATCAGCGCTTCGATAATAACTGTGAAAGCTTGTGGCACAGTTTGAATAAGACAAAAAGTTGCACTGATTCGCATTTAGCTTATATATTCACGATTAATTTGTAGTCAATATGGATAAGTTATCGCCAGTATGGATACACAGGCAGAGTCTATTGTAGACACAGGTCTACGTGCGTTAATTTCGATCGCTCGATTTCATCAGCTTCCAGCGGAAGAGCCTCAAATACAGCATCAGTATGGGGTTCCTGGGGAACTATTTGGAACGACTGAGCTTCTACGGGCTGCTAAATCCCTCGGTTTTAAAACCCGGCATACCCATTTGAGTTTCAAGAAGCTCAATAATTCTCTTCTACCTGCAATCATCGTTACCAAAACTGGAGAATATGCAGTTCTGGCTAAAGCCACACAGGCGGGAAAGCCTGACTCTGCGAGACAAGGGGGTAAGGATGGTTTGCTTGGTAAGGCATTAGTATTGCTCCCCAACAAAAGCCAGCCAGATACACTATCGGAATCTGAACTTAATAATATCTGGTCTGGAGAGATAATTTTGCTCAGTAAGCGTGAGAGTTTGTTGGGCAATTTGAAAGAGTTTGATATCAAGTGGTTTATACCTGCTTTGCTGAAGTATAAAAAGTTCTTCGCTGAGGTAATCTTGATTTCCTTCTTTCTTCAGCTATTCGCTTTAGTAACACCACTCTTTTTCCAGGTGGTAATGGATAAGGTTCTAGTCCATCGAGGCTTCACCACTCTGGATGTATTGGCTTTCGGTTTTGTTTGTATTGCAATATTTGACGCGATATTGGGTGGGCTACGAAATTATGTTTTCTCCCATACAACGAACCGGGTTGATGTAGAACTGGGGGCGCGTCTTTTCAATCATCTGGTTTCTTTGCCGTTGTCTTATTTTGAGGCCAGGCAGGTGGGGCAAAGTGTTGCGAGAGTGCGTGAGCTCGACACCATTCGGAATTTTATAACCGGTACGGCTCTAACTCTGGTCATTGATATGTTCTTCACGGTGGTGTTTTTTGCGGTGATGTGGCTCTATAGCCCTACACTGACCATAATTGTGATGCTTACCATTCCTTTCTATATCGCACTGTCTATTTTTATCACACCCATTCTGCGTCACAGATTGGATGAAAAGTTCAAATATGGCGCAGAAAATCAGGCCTTTCTGGTTGAGGCGGTGACAGGAGTAGAAACCTTAAAGGCTATGTCGGTTGAGCCCCAGATGCAGCGCAAATGGGAAGACCAGTTATCCAGATACATAACCGCATCTTTCCGCACCCAGAACCTGAATAACATTGCCAACCAGATAGCCGGCTTTATCAGCAAAATAACGACCGTACTGATTATCTGGTATGGCGCACATCTGGTCATTGAAGGGGCTTTAACCGTAGGCCAGCTAATTGCATTTAATATGATTGCGGGCCGTGTATCCGGCCCTATCCTGAAACTGGTTCAGCTTTGGCAAGATTTTCAGCAAGCTGGGATATCTGTTAAACGCCTTGGCGATATTCTGAATACGCCAGCCGAGCCCGGGTATAACCCGAACCGCAGTACCCTGCCGCAACTAAAAGGGCAGGTAAATTTTGAACACCTGAACTTCAGATACCGCCCGGATGGGCCTCGCATATTGCATGATATTTCACTACAGGTCAGGCCGGGTGAAGTGATTGGCATTGTTGGCCGTTCCGGTTCCGGTAAAAGCACCCTGACCAAATTGGCTCAACGCATGTATGTACCTGAGGCAGGTCGTGTATTGATTGACGGTGTTGATCTGGCCATGGTGGACACCGCATGGTTAAGACGAAATATCGGCGTTGTACTGCAAGAGAACTTCCTGTTTAGCCGCAGTATCCGTGAAAATATCGCTTTGGCAAATCCTGGCCTGCCGCTAGAAGCGGTTGTTCAGGCTGCAAAACTGGCCGGTGCCCATGAATTTATTCTGGAGCTGCCAGAAGGCTACGATAACCCGGTAGGGGAGCAGGGGTGTAATCTCTCTGGAGGTCAACGCCAACGTATTGCCATAGCCCGGGCTTTGATTACCAATCCACGTATTCTGATTTTTGATGAAGCCACCAGTGCATTGGATTATGAATCAGAACGAATCATTCAGCACAATATGGCGGCTATCTGTCAAAATCGAACGGTGTTTATCATCGCCCACCGCCTGAGTACGGTACGGCAATGTAATCGCATCATAGTGATGGATAAGGGACGCATTGTCGAAAGTGGTGATCATGAGGAATTAATTCAGCAGCACGGCTACTATCACCAGCTTTATAGTATGCAAAGTGGCAGTGGTAAACCGCCGAAGCCCGTATAAAGCGAGCCAAGGCAGAATAGCCAGAATCCAGTCAGTTACTAATTGCGATGGTTAACAAGGATGGTCAGTTAAGGTGAAATGGGTTAAACAAGTGCAACAGAAATGGGAAGAACGCTCGAAACTGGGAGAGCGTGACCTAGCCCGTCAGGAACTGGCGTTTCTTCCGGCGGCTTTGGAAATAAAAGAGAAGCCGCCTCATCCTCTCAGCCGTATAACGGCCTATGTACTGCTTTCCCTGTTTATCATCGGGGTAGCCTGGGCCTGTGTCGGGGAGGTGGATATTGTCGCCACGGCAGAAGGAAAAATTATACCTTCAGGCCAGGTAAAACAGATTCAGCCTTACGAGCGAGCGGTAGTATCGAACATACGGGTTAAAGATGGGCAACCGGTAAAAACAGGCCAGCCCCTTATCGAATTGGATCGAGGGCAAACTGGAGCAAACCTGAAACAGATTGAGCAAGAATTACAGCAAAATCGCCTTAACCATCAGCGCTTAACTTACTTTAAATCTTTTTTGGATCAGTTGGATCAGTTGGATCACTCTTCTTCCTTCTCTGCTAACGGCACTGCAAAAAACACTGCAACATCACTTTTATCTCTACAGCCATCAAGACAACAAAAATGGCCTGCAAGCCCTGACTATCAGCAGAAACAACAAGCCCTTCTACTTCAACAGCAGCAAGAAAGTGTTCAATCTGAACTGATGCGCCTTCGACAACAGCTTCTAGATCGTGAGGCCGAGCAACAGGTTAATGATGCGCTTATCAATAAACTCAAAGCCACGTTGCCGCTTATCAGCCAAAGGGTAAATGCACTTAAAAAACTGATGCAACAGAAGATGGCAGCACGGGTTCAGTATCTGGAACTGGAGCAGCAACGAGTAGAAATGCAACAAGATCTTATTGGCGCACAAGCAACTGACCGCCGCTTATTGGCACAGATAGATGAGCTGAAACAACAGAGAAACAGCTTTATTGCGCAAACACGTAGTGACAATCTGCAACAGCTACTGCAAACCGATCGGGAATATCTAAGCCTCACCGAAGAGTTAAAGAAAGCCAATGATTTGAACAAAAAGCAGATTCTTACTTCGCCCGTAGATGGCATTGTGCAAGAACTGGCCGTTCATACCGTAGGGGGTGTGGTTACAGAAGCGCAGCCTCTTATGAAGATTGTCCCGGAAAACCAGCAACTGGAAGTTGAAGCCTGGTTAGAGAACAAAGATATTGGTTTTGTTTACCCTGGGCAACAGGCAGAAGTGAAGATTCATACATTTCCGTTTACTAAATACGGCATTATCAACGGGAAAATCGAAACAGTTTCGGCTGATGCTACCGCAGATGAGCAACGGGGGCTTATTTACAAAGCCAAGATTATTCTGGACAAAAGCAGTTTGCTGGTGGATGGGCGCAATATTCAGCTAGTACCAGGGATGGGGGTAAGCGCAGAGGTCAAGATCGGGAAGCGACTGTTAATTGAATATATTACAGCGCCGTTGCTTAGGTATAAAGATGAAAGTTTGAATGAAAAATAAAATAGAATTTTTACCTGTTATTGGTTTTGTTTTTATAGTGGGTTGTGGTGACTCTAAAATGAAAGCTTTCTTTATGCATTTTAAGCTAATTGTGGTAGCTGCGGCATTAAATTACCACCTCTAGGTGGATTTAAATATATTGATCGATTTTTGGGTTTTTCTTAATGGTTAAATTAATTTTAAATATTTGTTGAAATGAGTTAAATATTTCTTATGAAAGTTCTGAGTTGATTGTAAAAACGAGGCAGTATGTTAGGACTGGCGGTGTTATTTGGGTTGGCGGTTTGGATAGCCATTACAATTGGGGCAGTTTTTTTAGGCGCTAAAGCGCTAAAAATATGGTGGACGAAACCCTACGCAGGCCTATTGGGCGGCTTTCTGGGATTTATGCTGACTATGGGCGGATTTATGGTTTATTGGGCGGTTGAATATATCCAGATTCAAAGAACCGTAACGCATCTGTGTGAAACCGAAGGTGGTATTACTGTTTATGTAACGCCTGAAGAATGGCGGAAACAGATTGGGGAAGAGGAGTGGGGTGAGTTGGTCGCCTACAACCGATCCCAACGACAGAGATTTAATAAACACCATAAAGTAATTGACAATATAGAGTATTATTCCACTGAAAAGTTTAGTAATAGGGTAATTAAATATACGGCGTATAGGACTATAGGAGAGTATATAGGGGAAATGAATTATATAGTTGTTGATGTGCCTACCAGTAAAGTATTACTAGAGACAAAATTCTTTACAGTGGGTTCGGGATCTTGGGCTGCAGGTGGTAGCTATAAGTCATGGATAAATAGTGTTAATTCATGCTCCAGAATTATTAGCCAAGATTTCTATAAATTAATAAGATCTTATTCAAATAATAAAATAGGTACAGCTCAATGAATAATAAATACATTTTTGATTATACCTATCTGGCAGAGTCAAGCTATACGGACTTTTCTCAACTTGAGTCGGACTATGATAATTTACAGGGTAATGGAGAAAAGACAGAAATATTCGCCGAACTGGTCACCAATAACTACACCGTTGAAGCCCATTGGAAGGATCGGGGTACAGCGTTTAATTCCGAAAGTGGCTTTTCCGGTACTTTATTTAAAGGGACGGGTCATAACGGTGGAAATAACGGTTATGTGCTTGCATTGAAAGGTACCGAAGGTGGTAAAGATCTGCTG
>PDWJ01001074.1_pt1 | contig 35796 bp, 31 predicted proteins | sample 1430881 | NCBI WGS metagenome assembly PDWJ01 (sample SAMN01162460, study PRJNA174530) | Oral metagenome, whole genome shotgun sequencing project. | biome: Marine environment; feature: Marine mammal; material: Swab sample of the gingival sulcus; isolation source: swab sample of gingival sulcus...
ACATAAAAAATCATGCGTTTCGTGGTTGCAGCAGCTTGACCCGCGTGACGATACCCGGCAGTGTCACGGACATAGGCCAGCACGCGTTTCAGGATTGCAGCAGCTTGACCCGCGTAACGATACCCGGCAGTGTTACGGACATAGGCCGTTGCTCGTTTGAGTATTGCAGCAGCTTGACCCGCATCACGATTCCAGACAGTGTCACGTCGATACACGATTGGGTGTTTGCGGGTTGCAGCAGCTTGCCCAGCGTGACGATACCCGGCAGTGTCACGTCCATAGCACATCATGCGTTTAACGGTTGCAGCAGCTTGACCCGCGCCCTCTTTTTGGGGGACGCGCCCGGCGAATTCGATTCAGATGTGTTCCGCAATTGCGCGGACAACTTTACCGTTTTTCATCGCCCCGGGAAAACGGGGTTTGAAACCATATGCAGCATGTATCCCTGCGCCTTAATGACGACGCAGGCGGGGATTGACGTGTTGTTATTGACCGAATGATGCGGATGGCTGTTGTAATCGGGTATGTACGCAGGTAAGGTTCACCGGCGGAGAAGGGGCGATTTGCGTTTTGCTGCGCTGTTTGTTTGCGAAAAACACGGTCAGACAGGGTGGCGGCCCCGGAAAAAGACGCGTGGGGCAGGTATCGCGGCTCCTGTCCACCTTGTTTTGTCAACCACGCTGCAGTAAAGCGACTGCTTCAGTTCTCCAACCAACTGAACATATAAAAAGGCGGATACTGGCAGCGCGGTTAAATGAAAGCATTCTTTGATGCCTCTGATTTTGCAAAACATTCCATTGAAAAAATTGTCGTTGACCGCAAGTGCAATGACAGCTGCATCAGGGGGGCCCCGAACAAGCATTCGTTTTCCCGGAAGGAAAACGAATGCTTGTTCGGTTGGGCGTATGTGCGCGACAGTACCGTTTGTTACATGCGGCTGACGTTTTTCGCCGCGGTTCCCCGGTCTGTCTGTTCAACTTCGAACTCGACACGTTCGCCTTCTGCCAGGGTACGAAAACCCGGCATGTTGATCGAAGAATGATGGACGAAGATATCCGGACCTTCTTCGCGCTCGATGAAACCATAACCTTTTTTATCGCTGAACCATTTTACAACACCGACTGACAAAACCCTTCCTCCTGTACTGAGAGATTGATACAGAAACGATCCGAACCGCAGCCCGTTGCGGTATACGGTAACGCCTGTATAAAATTACGCCTTCGGAAACCGACCGGCTCCCGGGTGGGGATATCCGATGGATACACAGAGGCGATATCCTCTGATGTGTTAGGATTTCCGTGAAAACCCTTTGTGTTTCTCAATCTTTCTGTTTGATTCATTCGATTACAGCAACAGTATAAAGGCTTTTGTCAATTGGCAAGTAAAATGTTAATCTACCTTAATTTTTTTGTATTTCTTCCAGGGCTGTTTCGACGAGACGCCTGTATTTTTCCAGTAATTCCGGTGTACTGGCTTCGAACCGCAAGACAAGTGCTGGCTGTGTATTGGAGGCTCTCACCAGTCCCCAGCCTTGTTCAAACAGGATGCGGGCCCCGTCGATATCAATCACGTCATGGGTTTCTTTAAAATAGGCCACCGCTTTTTCCACCACGTCGAACTTGATGGCATCCGGGCTTTCAACACGGATTTCCGGTGTCGTGAAGGTGTTGGGAACGTCTGTTAAGAGTCCGGACAGCGGAGTATCTGCGGCAGACAGAATTTCCAGCAACCGGCAGGCCGCGTAGGTGGCATCGTCAAATCCAAAGTACCGGTCGGAAAAAAACATGTGTCCGCTCATCTCACCGGCCAGCTCGGCCTGTTCAATGCGCATCTTGTCCTTGATCACGGAATGGCCAGTTTTCCACATGATGGCACGGCCCCCGTTTTTCTCGATATCATCATACAGCACCTGGGAGCATTTGACTTCTGAGATAAAGGTGGCGCCCGGTTTCCGGGACAGAATCTCCCGGGAAAAGAGGAGCATGAGCAGATCCCCGTAGATGATCTCGCCGGTTTCATCGACCACGCCGATGCGGTCACCATCCCCGTCAAAACCGATCCCTGCATCCAGTTGTTTTGACTTCACCAGCTCGATCAGGTCCTGCATATTGGCGCGTACCGTGGGATCAGCTTCATGGTGGGGGAACCGGCCGTCCATGTCGCAGTACAGCGGGTGGACCTCACATCCCAGTGCTTCCAGGACTGGGACGGCAATGACGCCTGCCGTGCCGTTTCCGGCATCCACACCCACGCGCAGGGGGCGTGACAGGTGGATATCGCCGGTGACCTGTCGGATATAGTCTGGGATGACGTCTGCAGAAGAGCGGGTTCCTGCGCCGGTCAGAAAATCCTTTGCTTCAATCAGGTCGCGGATGGCAAGGATCTCTTTGCCGTGGATGGACTGTTTTCCCCTGGAGAGTTTGAACCCGTTATACTCGGGCGGGTTATGGCTGGCCGTTACCATGACCCCGCCGCCGGCATTCAGGTGATGAATGGCAAAATAGCCGACGGGCGTGGGGCAGACGCCGATATCAATGACATCGCATCCCGTTGCCAGGAGCCCGCGGGTCAGCGCGTCAACGTACCGGTCTGAGGTCAGCCGGCAGTCCCGCCCGACAACGGCATTGGCAGATCCGCTCCGGAGCAGGTAGGTACCCACGCCCCGGCCGATCTGTTCCACATCCTGTTCATTAAATTCTTCATCTGCAATACCGCGAATATCGTATTCCCTGAAAATGCTTGACTGCATTTAAGATCTCCTTTTTTGATAACAATGGCTGCTGACGGATCTGTCAGCAGGTTGCAGCCGGATACGAGCCAGCTCGGTTTTTGGGTTCAGCACCCGGATCACAGGGCCAGTGCCAGCAGGCCGGCACCGGCGCAATAGGGCGCAAAACGGTGCAGCCGACCGGCATGCACTAGTTTCAGCAGCAGTTTCAGAGCAATCAACCCTGAAACAAAGGCCGCCAGGGTGCCTGCCCCCACGTGGGGAAGCCGGTGCAGGTCCTGAGGGTTCAGTTCAATGAGGCTGATCAGCGCCGCGCCCATAATAGCCGGGATGCTGAGCAAAAAAGAAAACCGGGCCGCGAGATCCCGGTCAAGGGTTAAGAACAGGCCGGCGGCAATGGTGGTTCCTGAACGGGAGATACCGGGGATAACGGCAAATCCCTGGATCATGCCGATCAGCATCGCTTTTCGAATTGTCAGGCCGGCAGCCGCAGCATCCGAATGGACCTGTGCGGTTTTCCAGAGCACCATTGCCGTCACTAGCAGCATGGCGCCCACCAGACGGACCGAGGAAAACAGATGATGGGACTGGTTTTTCAGCAGCAACCCGATGATCGCTGTGGGAACCGAACCGATGATCACGCAGACGGCCATGTGTAAATGGTCCGAATTTTCCGGGTGCCGATTGTCTGACAGTGGGTTGCACACGGAAATCATCCATCGAAATACGGCTGCGGTCATGTGGGAAAGATCGTTGAAAAAAACAATGAAGACCGCTCCCAGGGTTCCCATGTGCAGGCTGATATCGAAAAACAGGTCAGGTTCAGCCAGACCCATGAGATGCTGTCCCAGGACCAGGTGGCCGGAGCTGCTGATGGGCAGAAACTCGCTCACACCCTGCAGGATGCCGAGAAAAATGGACTGCCAGAAGGTCATGTGTTCGACGCCGATTGATACGGATGTCAGGTCTGTCATGGTATCAGCCGGCCAGTGCGGTCTTGATGCGATCCATGGCAGCTTCCACATTTTCCCGGCTGTTGAAGGCGCTGATCCGGATATAGGTCTGGCCGCAGCTGCCGAACCCGGCACCGGGTGTGCAGACCACACCAGCCTCGTTCAGCAGTCTGTCAAAGAACTCCCAGGAATCGGTTTTTCCGTTGATCCAGATATACGGTGAGTTATCACCGCCCACCAGATCATACCCCAGATCGGTCATGGCGTTTCGGATGATGGCGGCGTTTTCCATGTATCCATCAATCAGGGCGTTTACCTGAGCGTTGCCCGCGTCGGTATATACTGCTGCAGCGGCCCGTTGAACCGGATAGGACACGCCGTTGAACTTGGTGGAATGCCGGCGGCTCCACAGGTTGTGAACCGGGTGGGCATTGCCGCTGACATCATAGGCCATAAGGGTTTTGGGCACCACGGTGAAGGCACACCGGGTTCCCGTGAATCCGGCGGTTTTTGAAAAACTGCGGAATTCGATGGCCACCGCTTTTGCCCCGTCTATTTCATAAATAGATCGCGGCGTGTCCGGATTCCGGATAAACGCCTCGTAGGCGGCATCATAGAGAATAATGGCTTTCTGATCCCGTGCAAATTCAACCCAGGTTTTCAGTTGCTCCCGGCTGATGGTTGAACCGGTGGGGTTGTTGGGAAAGCAGAGGTAGATGAGATCCACCGGTGTCGTGGGCAGTGAAGGGATAAACTTGTTTTCTGCGGTGGCATCCATATAGACGATACCGTCATACCGGCTGCCGGCGGCATCGCCGGTACGACCGGCCATAACATTGGTATCCACATAGACCGGATAGACTGGGTCAGGAATGGCAATGCGCGCATCAGTTGAAAAAATTTCCTGGATATTTCCGGTATCGCACTTGGCACCGTCGCTGATAAAAATTTCGTCCGGGTCAATATCCGCACCTCGGGCGTTGAAGTCGTTTTGGGCAATGGCTTCACGCAGAAACGCATATCCCTGCTCAGGGCCATATCCCCTGAAATCGGCTTCCCGGGCCATTTCATCCACAGCTTGATGAAACGCCTCGATACAGGCGGGAGGCAGGGGCCTGGTGACATCACCGATACCGAGTTTAATGATGTTTTTCTCCGGGTTGGCTGCTTGAAACGTTTGAATTCTCCGGGCAATGTCAGCAAAAAGGTAGGAGGATTTCAGCTTGAGATAGTTCGCGTTGATAAGCGTCATGGGTGTCTGCTTTCCTTTGAATGATCCGGTAACAGATACCTTTCCCGTAACCGGAGGGGAGGCGATCCTGTGCGGTGATAGATATCCCCGACTATTGTTTTTATTAAAGCCGAAATATAATGGAATGTCGGTCTGCTGTCAAACCGGCCCTGCCGCTAAAATCTGTGACGGACGCGGAGAGATCACCTTTTTTTTACATGTGGGGTTGATATTTTCAAAATCGACATTAAAATGAATAAATTCGGTTGATGCGCTCAGACCCAAGAAGCGGTCTTCTCCGTCCGCAGGCCGGATCGTTGTAATACGGTCGCTGTAGCGACGGCCAGATGACCCGATACAGGCAAGGGTGGAATATGGAAAAAATCGACTGGTGTGATGCCTATTGTGTCGCGATCAAGGAGATTGATGAGGATAAACGGATCCTGGTTGATCATATCAACCGGCTGATAGACGTGAACAACGGCACGGATACGTCGGTGGATATGGTGGATGCCCTCATGGCGGTGATCGACTGCGCGCGGGACTATTTCCGCAAAGAAGAGCGCTGCCTGGCCGAGTTCCATTACCCGGAACTGGATGCCCATAAACGCGAGCATAAAGGATTTTTAAAAAAGATGGGGGGATTTAGAAGACGGTTTACCGAAGATCCGGACCGTCTGACATCAGATATCGTTACCTATCTTCGAGAATGGGTGGTGTCCCATACCTGTGAAAGTGATCTCAAATATGCTCCCTTTGTCCGTCTTCAGAAATACCTGAGTACCTGCGGAAAAGGGAAAGTCTGTTTGTAATCTGTTCTGCGGGGATACCGCATGTCAGGATGCGCAGTCGGCGGAATATCCGTTGACTGCGTTTTTTTTTGCTGTCAACGGGACCTCACCGTTGAATGACGGTGTTGTTGTTTCAGCCATGAACGGATTCAGAAGGTGACGGCGCATCGCTGGGGTTATCCGTCGGGAGATCCGCCACCCCAGACCGGATCCTGGCCAAATCGCTTGATCCACCATTCTTGACCCGTCAGGTATTTTTCGACTTCCGATCGTTCAAACGAAAACCGGTAATTTGCAATATATTCAAGCAAGGTTTCGTATGCCTCGTTCAGACGGGCGGTCATTTCCCGGCAGGCGTCCGGGGCGTGTTTGCTCACATCCGGGTGCCATTCCCGGACCCGTGCATGATATCGGGTTTTAATATCCGGCAGGCTTGCCTGTTCGGGGATACCCAGGAGTTCACGGGCTTTTGTGATGCGTTCATATGTACCGAGTTCGGTCATGATCGTGAGGGTTCCTGTTTTTTCATCTTTGCCCAGGTGTCTCTCAGGGTTGCGGTGCGGTTGAACACCAGTTTTTCGGGCGTGGAATCAAACCGGTCCACGCAAAAATAGCCTTTGCGTTCAAACTGAAACCGGGATTCGGGCAGGGCGTCTGCCAGACCAGGTTCCACCTGGCTGCCGGTGAGCACCTTAAGGGAGTCTGGATTCAGACAGTCGGTAAAATCTGTATTCGGATCCGACTCCGGGTTGGGCTGGCTGAACAAGCGGTCGTACAGCCGGATTTCAGCAGGCAGGGCATGTCTGGCCGAGACCCAGTGAAGCGTGCCTTTGACTTTCCGTCCATCCGGGGTGGACCCGCCGCGGCTTTCCGGGTCATAGGTGCAGTGGATTTCCGTAATTTCGCCCGTGTCCGGATCTTTGACCACATCCGTGCAGGTGATGTAATACGCACTGCGCAGGCGGACTTCCCTGCCTGGCGCCAGACGGAAGAATTTCTTGGCCGGGTTCTCCATGAAATCTTCCCGCTCAATATACAGCTCTTTGCTGAATGGTACCTGCCGGGTGCCGGCTTCCGGATTCAGAGGGTGATTGGTGAGGGTCATTTCTTCTTCGCGGTCTTCCGGATAGTTGTCGATAATGACCTTTACCGGATCCAGAACCCCCATCACGCGCAGGGCATGGGTGTTGAGATCGTCGCGGACCGCTTCCTCGAGCAGGGTCAGATCGATCCAGCTTTCCTTTTTACTGACCCCGATGCGGTCGCAGAAGGCACGGATGGCGGTCGGCGTAAATCCCCGCCTGCGCATGCCCTTGAGGGTGGGGAGCCGGGGATCGTCCCAGCCGGATACATGGTTTTCCGCGATCAGCCTGAGCAGTTTCCGTTTACTGACAACCGTATAATTCAGGTTCAGCCGGGCAAATTCGATCTGCTGGGGATGGCAGGGAACTGACAGATGGTCCAGGATCCAGTCATAGAGCGGCCGGTGGTCGATGAATTCAAGCGTGCAGAGGGAATGGGTGATTCCCTCGATGGCATCGGACAAGCCGTGGGCGTAATCGTAGGTGGGGTAGATGCACCAGTCAGTTCCGGTCCGGTGGTGATGGACCTTCCGGATGCGGTAGAGCACGGGATCCCGCATGTTCATATTCGGCGCGCCCATGTCGATTTTTGCCCGGAGTACATGGGCACCATCTGCAAACTCGCCGGCCCGCATGCGGCGGAACAGGTCCAGATTTTCCTCCGGTGTCCGGTTCCGGTACGGGCTGTTTTTGCCGGGTTCCGTGAGGGTACCCCGGTAGGCCCGGGTTGCTTCGGCGCTCAGGCTGCAGACAAAGGCGTGTCCGTTTTCAATCAACGATTCGGCAAAATCGTAGAGCTGCTGAAAATAGTCAGACGCAAAATAGTTCCGGTCTTCCCAGTCAAAGCCGAGCCATTTCACATCTTCCTGAATGGATGCGATATACTCTGTACTCTCTTTTTCCGGGTTGGTGTCATCGAACCGGAGATTACAGATTCCGTTGTAGTCACGGGCAATACCAAAATTCAGGCAGATCGACTTGGCGTGTCCGATATGCAGGTACCCGTTGGGCTCTGGTGGAAATCGGGTCATGACCCTTTTGTTCACCTTGCCGGACGCAAGGTCCTGGTTGATGATATGCCGGATAAAATTCGTGTTGACGCCTTCCGTTGCTGACATGGGAATCTCCACTCCAGGTACTGTGGGGGTCACCACGTAACCGCAGTGACAGTAACAGACAACCGGCAGTCTATCTGATACCGGATGAGTCGAACACCCCTATAGCATATCCCCGGCTTTCAGACCAGTCTAAATCCGTTTAAGGCCGTGTCGATACCGGATCTGACTGTCGAAAATGATAATGAATGATTTTACGGGGGGACGGATCCACACTCAGAAGTACGCGACTGGAAAAAAAATGGCGCATGGGATGGGCCCTGAGTCGGTGCAGTGCATCTCTGTCCACATCCAGGGTCAAGAGCATGGCCGCATCAGCACTCAGACAGGCGGATGCCAGTCTGCCGTCCGGGGTGAGCCCCAGGGCAACCCCAGGAAACAGAAGATGCTCGCCATTGGATCCCACGGGATTTCCTGCCATGACATACAGGGAATTGTCATAGGCTCGTGCCGGGAGGTGACGCATCCAGCTGTCCCTTTTTTGTTCAGGCGTTCCCCGGGGAGAGGCATGGGGGATGAGGAGGACATCAGCGCCCTCCTGTCGCATCAGGGTGGAAAGCTCCGGGAAATGGGCATCATAGCAGAGCTGAATACCCATCGTCATGCCGTACAGATGAAACAGGGGGATGTGATGGCCGGGTGTGAAAATTGTTTGTTCGCCGGGGGAAAGGTGGAGTTTTCGATACCATCGCAGGTGACCGGATGGGTGGCAGACCAGGTGCGTGAGATAGCGCTTGCCGGATCTGGATCGTTCCATGATACCGCCGCAAAGAACCATGCCATGTTTGACGGCAAGGTTCAGCAGATGATCGGATCCCGGACCGGGCAGGGGCTCTGCAGATAACAGGGCCGACGGACTCAGTCCATATCCGGTAAGTGAGAGTTCCGGAAAGGCAAGCAGCCTCACCCCCGCGTCTGCAGCGCGAATGCACCGTTCCGTATGAGAGGCACGATTGGCTTCCGGATGACCGATCCGGGAAGTCAGGCTGGCAAATCCCATCCGAACCGGGACAGCCGGTTTCCGGTCTAGGGGGGTTGGGTCATCAGACGCGTGTGGCATGATCAGAGTGTGAACTGGGCGTTGAGTTTGAACAGATGGGTGGCTGGCAGATTGAGAATGTCTGTCACGCCGGTTGTCTGCGAAATATCCATTAAATGTCGCTGGATGATCTCCATGGAAGGGGCAATGAAGGTAAACCAGATATTATAGGCATGGTCCCGTTCGTAATTGTGGGTGACGCCGGGGTAGGTGTTGACAACACGGGTAAATGCCGCGATGGCATCTGTGGGTACCTTTGCCGCACACAGGGTACTCACGTAGCCGAGTCGGCCCGGGCTGAAATTTCCGCCGATTCTGCGGATAATGCCATTTTCCTTCAGTGATTTTATCCGTCGAATGACGCCGGATTCATCAAGTCCAAGATGCTCGGCGATGACCTGATACGGGCGCCCGGTGATGGGGAAATCAGACTGGATGATGTTGATGATCTGTTTGTCGATGGCGTCAATCATAGTCAGTTCCTGAATAGAGGCACGCGGTTTTCAGCATCGGCACGGATGGCGGGTAGATGTACAGGATAAAAAAAAAGCTCTGCCCGGAGGGACAGAGCTTTTAAGATTCAGGTAGTTACATGAGGTTGTGGGATCTTATACACAACCGGTCGGCTTGGGCAGACCTGCCATTTTACAAGCTCCCTTACCCGGTCCTGAGGGAAACAGCTCATAGATGTGCTTCAGTTTGAAACCGGTCAGCTTGGACAGTACGCGTACCATGGGAGCAATACCGTTTTTCTTGTAATAGTCCTGCAGAACGTCGATCACTTTGGTGTGCTCGTCAGTCAGTTCCGGAATACCTTCTTCTTTCATGACGAAGGAGATCCACTCTTCGCTGAAGGTGTTAAAGTCAAGCAGGAAACCGTCTTCATCTACGTCAAAAGATTTGCCATTCACTTCAACTGTTGCCATTGGAAAAAACCTCCTGTAGATATTATGTCCATTTTCAGTAGGCTATGCCTATATTTACATGATCTCATTATCCAGAGATCATATATTGGCACCGGTTGTCTGTCAATCATTATTTGGCAAGCCTGAGGATAGAATCTCATCTTGTTTGACAAACATTGAAATATATAAAAATCTTAATGTGTTAAAAATGCCCGGTCCATTGACCGGGCGTTCGTACCTTTCGGCTTAGTACTCTTTGGGCATGAGATTCAGCTGATCCAGGGTAAAGACCGGGCCGTCCTTGCAGACCAGTTCCTTACCAATGTTGCAGTGCCCGCACATGCCGATACCGCATTTCATACGGTTTTCAAGAGACATGATGATATGATCATGCTTGTAGCCCAGGTTGTCCAGAACCGGCTGGGTAAACTTGATCATGATCGGGGGACCACAGACGATGGCATAGGTGTCATCGCTTGCAGGGGGCGCTTTCAGCTCGGTGATGGTGGGAACGAAACCGGTGTTGTATTTCCAGTCCGGATCGTCGGTGCCGTCTACCGTGATGTGCATGTTGATGTCATCGCGCTTTTCCCATTCGATCAGCTCGTCCTTGTAGAGCAGCATGCCGGGGTTACGGGCACCGTAGACAACGTCGATGGTGCCGAATTTGTCCCGGTTGTCCGGATGCAGCATGTAGACAATGGATGACCGCAGGGTGGTGAAGGCAAACCCGCCGCCAATGATCAGGATGTTCTTTTTGCCCTGTTCCAGGATTTCCCACGGATACCAGTTGCCCATGGGACCGCGGACACCCATGATGTCACCGATGCTCATTTTATGCAGATGATCGGTGACTTTACCGGTCTTGAATACGGTAAATTTTACAAAGCCCTTTTCCGTGGGAGAGGAGGCGATTCCAATGGGAATTTCGCCCTGTCCCGGAATGGAAAGCTCTGCAAACTGACCGGCTCTGTAGGAAAACATTTCTTCGTGTTCCGGGTTGAGAAACACAAAGGTGTAGGATCTCAGGCTCTTGTCCTCGGTTGCAATTTCGATATTGTCGATGCGAACCGGATAGGCCTCGTAAGGATTCGGATTTCTGACCACGTTATTCCTCCTTTGTTCGCACGTCTAACCGGCCGCCGGCGGTTCGTAGTTGTTCATGATCTCACAAACCTTGCGGATATCGATATTGACCGGACACTGCTTGACACAGCGGCCGCACCCCACACACATAATGCCCTGATTGTACTTGTCCATAAAGTACTTGAGCTTGTGCATGAACCGCTGCCGGACACGCTGTACCTTCTTTTCACGCGGGTTGTGACCGGAACCGTGTTCGGTAAACAACCCCTCCATGCAGGTATCCCAGTTTCGGGTCCGCACGCCCTTTGCACCGAAGTTTTCGTCCTGAATGTCAAAACACCAGCAGGTGGGGCAGACATAGGTACAGGTGCCGCAGTTGAGGCAGGCAAAGGAGACATCTTCCCAGAAGGGGGCTGCATGCAGTTCCATGATTTGACGTTTGGCAATGGTGTCAAAGGTGATCGTGGATTTGATTTTGCCTTCGGCTGCCGTTCGCATGGCATCAATGGTGGCTTCCGCTTCAGCGCCGGCATCTGCAGAAAAACCGGCTGCCGTCGCATAAGCCTCACCCTTGTCGGTGAGCACCTTGGCCAGGTAATGATCCCCGGCATCCACCAGCAGGATGTCGAGACCGGTTTCATCAAACGGGCCGGTGCCGCAGCTGGTTGAAAAATCCGTGGGATCCGGTTCGTTGATGGCCAGCCCGATGAAGGTGCAGGCATCGTATGCGTCACACCAGTACGGATCACGGTAATCCGGTGTGTGATAGTTGAGTTTGACAAGCTGAATCGCCTTGGCGTCAAAGGGACGGATCCCGATGATGGCCCGGGCGGGATAGGCCTTTTCCGGCCGTTTCAGAATATGGTGATCCTCTTTGGTCATGTCGGTGATGTACGTGAACATGACTTCCGACTGGGGAAAGACGATCGATTTGGGTGACAGCCGGGATTCGGAATAGGCCATATCCGGAAGCTGGCCTTCGCCGAGTTCCATAAACTTATGGTATTGCTTTTCCTTGACCGGGCCGACGAGCCGATAGTCGGATCGCGATTTCTCTACGCCGGCTGACCAGTCATTTTTATCGATTTTCAAGACGTTCATCGCATTTACCCTTATTTATCTTTCGCTCGATGTTGACGGCAGTCCCGACTATTTGATGAAATCATCCGGGTCATCAACCTTGAAGGCATCCAGAGGTGGACGTTGATCCAGGCTCAGACCCGCTTCCCATCCGAACAGTTCAAAACAGTCTTTTTCAAGCTTTTTGGTCAGCGTGCGGACTTTGATTTCCATGGGGCAGGCGCGTTCACAGGCACCGCAGTCCGTACAGCGGCCGGCGCAATGGTAGGCCCGCAGGATGTGAAACGTCTTCAAATCCATGAGATCCGGGCTCTTGCCAACCCACTGGGGACGGGATTCGTCCACAAAACAGGTGGGACAGTAACAGAGCGGACAGGCGTTCCGACAGGCATAACAGCGGATACAGTCGCTGTACAGATTATCGAAGTAGGCCTTTTTCGCTACCGGTTCCATGGCTTCGATTTCACGAACGTCTGCGTAACGGTCCACATCTTTTTGTTCTTCGACCAGATCGCCGACCAGGCTGTCATAGATCACCGGGTTGCGATGGACGCAGATGGCGCAGTTGTCCTGAAGGACATCCGTTTTATTCAGAGTCTTGCTGAATCCGTCACCAGTCACTGTGATGGCGTCGCCGTCTTCGGTTACGTTTTCAACCGGCTTGTCAACAGCAGCTGCAACCTTGTGCCGGTCGATCATTCCCTTGCAGGGCACGCCGATGATGACCAGCTGGTCACGCTTGATCTTGTTTTCAATGATATGGGTGACGATGTTTCGGGAGTCACACCCTTTGGCCACAACCGCAATTTTCTCTTTGCGGTCGGTGAGGTAGTTTGCCAGATTGATGCCGCAGTTGCTGTCCCAGACCAGATCTGTCACATCTTCGGGTTTCCGGGCAACATGGGGCTCGTTCATCATGGGGACGGTTCCTTTGCGGAAACCGATAACCATATCGACTTTGCCGTCTTTTAACAGCTGCTCAGCTGTTTCTCGAATCTTGTTTTCGTATTGCACCATGTCACTTTACCTTACTCTGCCTTGATTGGTTCTTTGACAAAACCCGCGTTCGGGCCTGCAGCTTTTACCGATTCCGTGACGCGTTTTGCCACATCCACGAATTTTGTGGATTCCGCAGAGGAGATCCAGGAAAAATGAATGCGGCCCGGCTCGACACCGATATGCTCCATCAGGTTTCCGAACAGAGCAAACTTACGACGTGCATAGAAATTACCATCCAGGTAATGACATTCACCCGGATGTCAGCCGGAAACCCACACCCCGTCGGCGCCCTGACGCAACGCGGCAAGGATAAACTTGGGACTCATGCGACCGGTACAGGGAATCCGGACCACGCGGACGTTGGTCGGATACTGCATGCGGCTGACCCCGGCCAGGTCAGCAGCACCGTAACTGCACCAGTTACAGAGAAAACTGACGACTTTTGGTTCAAATTCAGACATGGGATTGTCTCTCCTTTAGTCGGGCCGCCTCCAAGAGCGCGTCTGGAAGGCGGCAATCTATTATCATCTGTTAAACAGCTTCATTCATGGAGAAGATCTGGGCGAAGATCTGGTCGTTGTCAAAACCGTTCAGGTGGATGGCACCGGAGCGGCAGGAAGATACGCAGAGACCGCACCCCTTACAGAGAACCGGGTTGATGTTGGCCCTGCCTTCAAATCGGCCGTTTGCATCCAGCTTGGGTGCCGAGTACGGGCAGATGGCCGCACAGACACCGCAGCCGCTGCACATGGTCTGGTCAACCCGGGCGATGGTGCCGCTGGTTTTGATGTTCCGCTTGGCCAGCAGGGTGACCGCACGGGATGCCGCCGCTTTTGCAGATGCGACCGACTCATCCACAGGCTTGGGATAGTGGGCCATACCGCAGAGAAAGACACCGTCTGTGGCAAATTCCACCGGACCCAGCTTGGCGTGACGCTCAATAAGGAAACCATCGTCGCTGACCGGAACCTTGAAGAAGTTGGCCAGCTTGTCATCTTTGTTGGCGACAATGGCCGTGGCCAGGGTCAGGAAGTCCGCATCAATTTCAAGGGGCATGTTGAGAACGTGATCTGTTGTGCGCACACGGACTTTCCCGTCTTCAATGGCAACCGACGGTTTGTTGTCAAGGTTGTAGCGAATGAAGATCACACCCAGTTCACGCGCTTTTTTATACAGCAGCTCCCGCTCACCATAGGCACGGATATCCCGGTACAGGATATAGACGCTCATCTCAGGATTCTTTTCCTTCAGGACGAGGGCATTGTCGATGGAATGGGTACAGCAGACCCGGGAACAATAGGGCCGATCCGGTTCACGGGAACCGACGCATTGAATGAAGACCGCTGTTTTGGCTGTCTTGAGTGCCGGATCATCGGCCATGATTTTCTGGTCCAGCTCCTGGCTGGTCAGAATGCGGTCATCGTCACCGTAACAGTATTCCATGGGATACAGGGGCGATCCGCCGGTGGCGATGATGGCAACGCCGTGATCGATGGTGGGACCGTTATTGGACAGCGTGGTCTTGAAGTTGCCCACAAACCCGTCCACTTCGGCAAGCTCCGAATCCAGGTGCAGGGTGATATTGTCTGTGTTTTTGACACTTTCGATCATTTCCGCCAGTTTTTCTTGAACGTTTTGACCGTCCGGTGTCTGGTAGAGCCGGACGGCCTGGCCGCCGAGTTGACTGCTGCGTTCCACCAGGTGGGTTTTATACCCCTGATTCGCCAGGCTTTTGGCGACCGTCATGCCGGCAATGCCGCCGCCCACGATCAATGCGGTCTGGTTGACGTCGAGTTCCGCTTCCGCAAGCGGGGCGCTCAAGGCAACCTTGGCAACGGCCATGCGGACCAGGTCTTTTGCCTTGTCCGTGGCTTCGTTGGGAAAGTCCTTGTGCACCCAGGAGTTGTGGTTCCGGATGTTGCACATTTCGATCAGGTATTTGTTGATACCGGCACTGATCAGTGTATCCTGAAACAGGGGTTCGTGGGTCTTGGGCGTACAGGCGGCCACGACCACGCGGTTTAGACCTTTTTCCTTGATGATCTGGGCCATGCCGTCCTGGGCATCCTGGGAACAGGAATAGAGGTTTTCCGCCGTGTAGGTGACATAGGGCAGGGATTTGGCGTATTCGGCGACAGCAGTACAGTCGACCACACCCTTGATGTTGATACCACAGTCACAGACAAACACCCCGATGGAGGGCCGGTCTGCGGAGACTTCTTTTTCGGTAATCTTCTCGGCCTGCTTGATCAGGCTGCCGCGCGCCGGTGTGAGGGCTTCGCTGACAGCGGCCGCTGCCGCGCTGGCGTCAACAACCGACTGGGGGATATCTTTGGGTGACTCGAAGGCACCGGCCACATAGATCCCGTCACGGCTGGTTGTGACCGGGTCAAATGCACTGGTCTTGCAGAACCGTCCCGGGGTCAGTTCGATGCCCAGTTTATTTGCCAGTTCAACGGTTTCCGGGGCGGTCTGCAGGCCTACGGAAAGCACGATCATGTCAAAGACTTCCGTTACCAGCTCGCCGCTTTCCGTGACATAACGGACTTCAAGGTCATTGGTTTCCGGAATTTCGTTGACCGTATGCACCCGGCTGCGGACAAACCGTACGCCCGTTTTTTTGGCATTTTCATAGAAGCGTTCAAAATCCTTGCCCGGGGTCCGCATGTCCATGAAGAAAATGGAGGGTTCGACCTCCGCGCTGTGTTCCTTGGCTATGACAGCTTCCTTGATGGCGTACATGCAGCAGACGGATGAACAATAAGAATTGTCGCATTTGTTCATGTCCCTGGAACCGACGCACTGGAACCAGGCGATTTTCTTGGGTTCACGGTGATCCTTGGACTGACGGACCACATGGCCCTGGGTCGGGCCGGACGCGGACAGGATCCGTTCGAATTCCAGAGAGGTGACAACGTTGGGGAACTTCATGTACTGATAGTTGTCAAATCCGGAAGGATCAAAGGCTTTGAAACCCGGCGCCAGGACCACCGCACCTACGTTCAGGTTCAGGGTTTGGGGCTGCTGATCGTATTCAATGGCGTTTGCCGGACAGACTTTGGCGCAGTTACCACATTTGTCCTTGGTCAGTTTAATACAGTATTCGGGATTAATGGCATACTTCAGGGGCACGGCCTGTGCGTATTCGACGTAGATCGCTTTACGCTTGGCAAGACCCGCATTGTACAGGTCTTCCACTCTTCTGGGGCATTTCTCGGCGCAGGCCCCACAGCCCACACAGAGATCCTCGTTGACGTACCGGGGCTTTTTCAGCACTTCAACCTGAAAGTCACCCTTTTCACCTTTAACGCTCTGTACTTCACACAGGGTAAGTAACTCAATGTTCAGATGCCGGCCGACCTCGACCAGTGTGGGGGAGATAATTCACATGGCACAGTCGTTGGTCGGAAACGTTTTGTCCAGCTGGGCCATTACGCCCCCGATGGACGGACCTTTTTCAACAAGGTAGACATAGTATCCGGATTCTGCTAGGTCGCGTGCGGCCAGCATACCGGAGATGCCACCACCGACAACCATTACGGAGCCGATTACATCCTTTGACATGGCAAACTCTCCTGTTACCGAATTTGTATCCCGCAACCTACTCGGCACGAGACACAACGTTAACGAACTTAATATATTAAAATTTACACCTAAACAAAAATAGTATAATTATTTTGGTCGACTATACAAATAATTAGCGTACATTATTACCGCCGATATTCCGCGTTGTCAATAGGAAACGCGGGGTGTGTCATTGTTGATGGAGAATAATGCAATACCTTTTCTTTTCAGTGGGATATAATCACCTATGCAGAGGATCGTAATTATAAACGGCGCAACGGCGTCCGGAAAGACCGGTGCCGCTATCCGGCTTTCGGGCCGCTTTGCCGGTGAAATCGTGAGTGCGGATTCGGTGCAGGTCTACCGGTATCTGGATATCGGGAGTGCCAAGCCCACAGCCGCAGAAATCGCCGCTGTACCCCACCATCTGGTGGATATGCTGGATCCGGATGAACCCTTTGACGCTGGGGCCTTTGTCGGTGCTGCAGACCCGGCCATCGCAGACATCGCCAAAAGAGGTCTGCTGCCATATATTGTCGGCGGTACTGGATTGTATATCAAGGCGTTGCTCCACGGTCTGGCCCGGGTGCGGCCCCCCGATCCCGACATCCTGGCCCAGTTGCAGAAACAAGGGGAAACCCTTGGCACGGCTGCCATGCATGCCCGTCTTCACGCCTGCGATCCGGACGCAGCTGCCCGTATTCATCCCAATGACGGATTTCGGATCTACCGGTACCTCGAGATTTTTGAAGCGACCGGGATCCCCATGAGTGCGCACCATGCGGCGCACAGATTCAACGAAACCCGGTACCGGTATGTTAAAATCGGTCTGGATGTGGAACGGACGCTGCTCTATGAGCGGATCAACCGCCGGGTGGATCTGATGATGGCGGAAGGCTGGGTGGATGAAGTCCGGGGGGTACTCGCAAAAGGGTATGATCCGGGGCTGAAACCCCTCCAGACCATCGGGTATCGACACCTCTGCGCCTACCTAACAGGGGAACGGGATCTTGCGGATACAGTGGCACTGATCAAGCAGGATACCCGCCGGTATGCCAAGCGTCAGCTGAGCTGGCTCCGGTCAGATCCGGACATTGTCTGGATAAAACCGGAGGAGGACGACCGCATGGCAGACACGGTTGAAGCCTTTTTGTCAGACACCGGGCGTTGACTGAGATGCGGACAGGCTAATCGAATGCGGTGTCTTCTTTATTCATTCTGATTGATGACAGCGTCATTATAGTCTGCAACCCGATCATTGTAGGCTTTCATTTTGTCCTCAAAGGCCTTGAGCTGTTCATTGTAGCGCTTGACGCGTTTATCATAGGCTTTCAGCTTTGCACGGGTAACTGCTTCTTTCCGCAGCTTGAGCAGGGTTTCCCGTTCCGTGTCGAGTGCTTCTTTCTCTTTTTCCAGGCTGGCTTTGAGGGTGTTGAGCTCCGTTTTTTGCCTGTCAAGTTCAGATTGTGCCGGCGTTGCATCGTCTGTTTTCTTGTCTGTGGCTGCTGTTTGTGTCTCTTCTGTCATTTCAATGGCAACCGGCGCGACATATTCTTGGCGGGACTCCACAGACTTGCGCTGATCCTTGGGGACGTTTGAAAGATCATCGGTAAACAAGGTCTGGCCCGTATCCGGATCAATGTATTTGTAGATCTCTGCGGATGCGTTGCACGCCGTCCAGATCAGTATGATCAGTGCCAGTGAAAGGTGAAGGGAACGCATAAAGGGCCTCCTGTGGGCAATGGGGGTATTAGCAGCAGTTTTTCTTTGACATTTCACATCTGCGATGTGTACTTAAAGTTCCATCCCAGTCATGGATCCAACCGACCCTGTGAACAAATATTTTCTAATACCATGCATAGAATTGGTTAAACAAGTGAATAGTTGAGTCATGCAAAGATATGTGAAAAAAATAGACATAAGAATGATCCGTATGCTGACCCTGCTGGCTGTGATGACGGCCGCAGGGTGCGCCACACAGCAGCCAGTGACGCCCGTTGACACGGCAGAGACCCGTCAGCGGCTGTTTGAAAAAGCCGAAAAGGCTTTTGCCGGTGGCGCAGACCAAAAGGCCCTTTCCTATTATCACGAATACACAGAAACCTATCCGCGGGACTCCCATGCAGCGGAAGCCTATCTGAAGATCGGCGCGATTCTCGAGGACAGGAACCGGCCGGCCGATGCCCGTATTGCCTATCAGACCATCCTGGATCTCTATCCCGGTTCAGACCGGGTTTTGCAGGCCCGTATGAAGATTCTCGGTACGTATCTGCATGAAGAAAACTATCCGGCGGTTCTGCAGCTGGGACCTGAACTGCTGGCGTCTGTGGCAGCCCCCGGTGACCAGGCCCGGATTCACATGGCGCTTGGCGAGGCTGCCTATGGGTCCGGGGATCTCGCCGCTGCCGTGATGCACTGGGAGGCGGTACTCGGCCTTACCCTGCCCGAAGCGGCGTTTGAACTGGAGAACCGTATGGTGGCGGCAACGGAGCTGATGACAGAGCCGGTGCTGAACCTGCTGATGGCCCAGGTCACGCATCCCTTTGTCAAAGGGCTGCTCCTGTTCCGGGAAGGGGAGCTTCACTTTTCAAAAGAAGAACTCGAGGCTGCGGAAGACGTGTTTAACCGCTTTATCGATACCTATCCGGATCATTTGTTGACAGGAGAAGTCCGGGACCGGCTGCTCGCGTTGGCAACCCGGGGTGCATTTGAACCCTATACCATCGGCTGCCTGCTGCCCTTATCCGGCCCGTTCAAGGCGGTTGGCAGGCGCGCTCTTCAGGGGGTTGAAACCGCTGTGCGCCTGCTGGCCCAAACCGGGGCAGACGCACCGATCCGGTTCCTGTTCCAGGACACCCAGGGGAAGGATGAGCTGGCAACAGACGGCGTCCATGCCCTGAAAGCGGGGGGGGCTGCTGTGATTATCGGCTCTATGATCACAGCGGATGCGGCGTCTGTGGCTGCACAGGCTGAAGGGATCCCCATGGTCGTGTTCTCGCAGAAACCGGACATCACGTTGGAAAAGCCGTTTGTGTTCCGGAATTTCATCAAACCCGCCGATCAGGCGCGCGCGCTTGTCCGGTATACCATGGAAGACCTGGGCATGCGCCGGTATGCCATTCTCTATCCGGAAGAAACCTATGGCCGGCAGTTTATGAACCTGTTCTGGGATGCGGTGATCGCACACGGGGGCGTGGTGACCGGAGTGGCCTCTTATCCGGTGGGACAGACCGATTTTTCAGATGCGGTAAAGGATATTTCAGGGCTCCTGTATGAAGTGCCGGCGGATCTCATGCCGGAGCCGCCTGAAGACGCGCAGCTTGATGAAGCTGGAGAGGGCTTGGACTCACTGGAGACCGGATCCGATATGGATGCGGAAGCAGAAGGGCCGGGAGAACCGGAGCCGGTCATTGATTTTGATGCGGTTTTTATCCCGGATGCGCCGTCGGTTGCCGGGATGCTCATTCCGCAGCTGCGGTACTATGACATTGAAGGCGTCCGGATGCTGGGTCCCAATCTCTGGCATTCACCGGCGTTTGTACGGGTCGGGGGGCAGTATGTGAATCACGCGCTATTTACGGACGGGTTTTCAGCTTCGGTCAGCGATGCCCGTGTGAAGGCGTTTACCCGGTTGTATACGGCCACATACGACACGGCGCCCGGTTATATCGAGGCAGTGGCCTTTGACACTGCCATGATTCTCAGCACCATTTTGTCCCGGCCGGATATTCGGTATCGCACCAGTATCCTCAGGGCCCTGCGTCAGCCCCAGGGATTTGAGGGGGTGACCGGGCATACGGTGTTCGACGATACCGGAGAAGCGGTCAAGCCGCTTCAGGTCATGACCCTTCGGAGAAACCGGTTTATACCGGTTGGTGGAAAATAGGCCTCTGTTCACAACGGTTAAATCATCGCCTCCTGACCCGTGGCTTCGCAGACCGCGTGCCAGAGACTGCCGTCCGGATCCACGTGCTTTCGCTTGCCCACCGAGGCCTCCATGGGAAGGTGAACATACTGGTCGTTCCAGTGACCTACCAGCATCCGCGTCTTTCCTGCCATGCCGGCATGCACGGCATGGCGGCCGAGAAAACTGCAGAAGACATGATCATTGGCATTGGCCGGCAAACTGCGGATTATATAGCTGGGATCAATGTACTTCACTGCATGTTCAATTCCTTTTTCCGAGAGATAATCGGTGATGCGCTGTTTGAGATAGACGCCGATATCCCCTAACCTGGCATTTCCCGACGCATCAACGCGATCATTCTGTTCAAGAAACGTCTGACCCGCGCCTTCGGCGACCACGATGACCGCATGGTGACGGTGAGCGAGGCGTTTTTCCAAGGCGGGAAGAAGGCCGTTTGCGCCATCCAGGGTAAATGGCACCTCCGGGATCAGGACAAAATTGACATCTTGCTGCGCAAGGGCGGCTGTGGCGGCAAGGAATCCCGAATGCCGGCCCATGAGTTTGATGAGTCCGATGCCGTTTGGATACCCGACGGCCTCGTTATGCGCGGCGCGGATGGCCTGGGTGGCCACATCCACGGCAGTATCAAAGCCAAACGAGCGAGAGACCAGGTGGATGTCATTGTCAATGGTTTTGGGAATCCCGATCACGCTGATTTTCAGATGGCGCGCCTGGATTTCGTCAGCAATGCGGCTGGCGGCCTTGAGGGTGCCGTCGCCGCCGATCATGAAAAGGATGCCGATGTGCATCCGCTCCAGGCAATCGACAATGGCGCCCATATCCTGAGCGCCCCGGGAGGAACCGAGAATGGAACCGCCCCTGTTGAGAATATCGACCACCGTTTCCGGGGTCAGGGAGAGGGGTTCATGACCGAATGCGGGAATAAACCCCTGAAGTCCATACCGGATGCCGTGGATGTGTGTTACCCCGTAACGGAAATAGAGTTCCAGAACCACGGACCGGATGATGTCGTTCAGACCGGGGCAGAGTCCGCCGCAGGTGACCAGGGCGCAGTTGAGTTTGCTGGGGTCAAAATAGATGTATTCCCGGGGGCCGGCGGTTTCAAACGAGAGAAGGGGCTTGCCGGCATCGAGCCGTTCCATGAGGCGGCCGGGGTGCGCATCGATGAGAACCCGTTCGGTTTCCGGGATAAAGGGCTGGCGTGAGGATGCCGGCTCCTGAGTGGAAAGCGGAGAGGTGATGCGGGGGGTCCCGATGGTTGAAATCTGTGTGGGCAGGTGATCGGGCAGTATCATCGGGCAGCTCCTGAGAAGTTCACCGCGCCTTTGCCGAGAATATCATGCAGGTGAAGAATCCCGGAGGGCCGGCGGTGTTTGTCGATAACGGGCAGAACCGTGATCTGATGCGTTTCCATGAGATTGAGGGCCTCAAATAATTGGGTGTCGCTGGTGACCGCCCGCGGTGAGGCGGTCATGGCATCGGCTGCAGTGGCGGTTTCGATTTTTCCGTTGCGGACCAGAAACCGCCGGACATCTCCGTCGGTGATAATACCGGCAAGCAGATCGGTATCGGTTTGAACAAGGATGCTGCCCAGTTTCATGGCATCCAGCCGTCGGATCGCGTCGGGCAGGGGGGTGGTGAGGCGGGTCAGGGGAATTTTTTCACCGGTGATCATCACATCCCGTACAGCGCCGGACAGACGTTGGCCCAGGGCTCCGCCCGGGTGCACTTTTTTGAAATCTGCAGCGGTAAAACCTTTTTGCGTGATAAGGGCAACGGCAAGGGCATCCCCCATGGCCAGCTGAGCGGTGGTGCTGGATGTGGGGGCAAGGCCCATGGGGCAGGCTTCTTTTTCAACGCCCACGTCGATGACCACGGTACTGATGCGGGCAAGCGTGGATGCTGGATTTCCTGTCAGGGCGATCACTGGGCATCCGCGGGCGTTGAGCACGGGGATCAGTGTGGTGAGTTCGGTTGTTTCGCCACTGTTGGAGATGGCCAGCACCGGGCTGGCTTCTGTGACCATGCCCAGGTCGCCGTGCATGGCTTCGACCGGGTGGAGAAATACGGCATGGGTGCCGGTACTGTTGAGGGTGGCGACTATTTTTCGGCCAATCAGCCCGGATTTTCCAATACCGGCAACGATCACCGGGCCGGTGGCCTGGTACAGGATGTCGACGGCGCTTTCAAATCCGGCGTCCAGCCGGTCGATGAGTTCGAGAATGCTTCGGGCCTCAAGGGCCAGGACGTCTCTTGCCTGATTTAATACGTGCATGGAAGTACTTGCCTGATTCGGGTCATCATGTCGTAACTTATGCTTCACTTATTAGAGGGTACTGTGTCAGGCTTTGGATGAAAAATCAAGAAGACCCGAAGGACCTGACCGTCCTAAAAAAAACGGCCCAATTTCCAGCCACCCGGTTTTTCTTGACATCAGCGTCCGTGAAACGTATTGAACAATGGACTCAAGCAGGGCAGGCGGATCCTGAAAGGCCGCCAGCCGAAAATCAAGAAACAGCTGACCAACCGTTTCAGGGGACCCGGGATACGATCCATGCATCCGCTTGCCGAACAATTGAACACCACCATCAACGCCGCACACCCCCATCTCTTTTCCATGCTTTCAGACATGGGAAAGCGCTTGTTTTTTCCCAAAGGGATTCTCTCCCAGAGCGCTGAAGCCAAAGAAAAAGCTCACACGATCAACGCCACCATCGGGATTGCCACCGAGGGGAAAAAAGTGATGACCTTTCCATCCGTTGAACAGCAGCTGAACGGAATCCCCGCTGAAAGCGCGCTGACCTATGCGTCTTCCTTTGGTGTGATGGCCTTGAGAAAGGCATGGAAGGAGGCGCAACTGGAAAAGAACCCGGCCATGCGGCACTTTTCGTCCAGCCTGCCGGTGGTTACCTGTGGTCTGACCCATGCCATCAGTACGGTGGCTGACATGTGGGTGAATCCGGGAGATGCCATTCTGCTGCCCGACCTCTACTGGGGGAATTATAATATGGTATTTTCCGTAAAACGGGGGGCTGAACTGCATGCCTTCCCGCTTTTTTCCGAAACCGGCGGCATGGATATTCCGGGGTTTGAAACAGCGGTAACTGAACTGGCCGCAGTGCGGGAAAAAATCATTGTCCTGCTTAATTTTCCCAATAACCCCACCGGATATACGGCCAGTAAACAGGAAGGGGCGGCACTGGTCCGCATTCTCAAAGACACCGCAGACAGGGGAAAGCAAGTCATCGTGCTTCTCGACGACGCCTACTTCGGATTGTTCTTTGATGAAAATTCCCTGCAGGAGTCCCTGTTTGGTCACCTGGCCACGGCAAGCGACCGGTTGCTGGCTATTAAGATGGATGCAGCCACCAAGGAAAACTATGTCTGGGGTCTTCGCGTGGGATTTATCACCTACGGCATTCCCATATCCGGAGATCCGGCGGCTGTGTATGATGCCCTGGAGCAGAAGACCGCCGGCTGCATTCGGGGAAACATTTCCAATGCGTCCCACCTGGGCCAGACCATTGTGCTCAATTCGCTCAACCATCCGGCGTTTGCCAGTGAAGCACAAGAAAAAAACGACACGCTTAAAGCACGGGCAGACCATGTGAAAGCAGTGCTCAGCGACACAAAATTTGATCGCGCGTGGGAACCCTACCCCTTCAACTCCGGGTATTTCATGTGTCTGAAGCTGAAGACGGTAAACGCAGAAGCGCTTCGGACTCATCTGCTTGATACCTATGGTATTGGTCTCATTGCCATTGGTGAACGTTCGCTCCGGGTGGCGTTTTCCTGCCTGGAAATAAATCAGATCCCCGCGCTATTTGATCGGATTCTGGATGGGATTGACGATTTGACCCGTACGGCCTGATACCAGACTACGGCAGCCGCTGCCAGGTGGCTGCCCCACAGGATTCAATGCAAGGAGGCGGCACCTCATGGATGTCTCTCAACGGCTGCGGTCATTTCTCATGCGTCGCGCGGACGCGGTACCCAACCTCCGGTTTGCCTTGCCCGGCAAATGGGCATGCTACTATATTCTCATCGGCCTGATCGCCGGTTTGGGATCCATCCTGTTTCATGTGCTCTGCGAACTGGGTGTTCACTATTTCATGGACGCCTTTGCCGGATACCGGCCGCCGGCTCCGGCCGGTGAGCATTCCCTGCTGCTCCCCACCAATACCCCTTTCAACCGGTGGCTCCTGCTTATTCTGCCGGCCCTGGGCGGTATGGTCAGCGGTTTTCTGGTTTATACGTTTGCACCGGAAGCTGAAGGCCATGGAACCGATGCGGCCATTGATGCCTATCACAACAAAGGCGGGTTTATCCGTGGCCGGATTCCCATCATCAAGACCCTTGCCTCGTCAATCACCCTGACCACCGGCGGTTCTGGCGGACGGGAGGGACCTATTGCCCAGATCGGGGCCGGGTTCGGATCGTTTCTCGCAACCCGACTCAACCTCTCCCACCGGGATCGGCGCATCATGATGGCTGCCGGTATGGGTGCCGGGGTCGGGAGTATTTTCCGCGCACCCCTGGCGGGAGCACTGTTTGCAGCCGAGGTGCTGTACCAGGATCCGGAGTTTGAATCGGAAGTCATCATCCCGGCCGGCATTTCTTCGGTGGTGGCCTACTGCGTGTTCTGCCTGGCCTTTGGCTGGGGATCGCTCTTCAGTTCGCCTGAATTCGTCTTTCATAACCCCCTGGAACTGGGCCCCTATCTGGTGTTGGCCGTGATACTCATGGGCACCGGGGTTGTGTATATCAAATCTTTTTATGGCATCACGGCCCTGTTTGGGAAGTTGCAGCTTCCCAATCACATCAAGCCCGCCATCGGGGGCCTCTGCACCGGCGGTATCGGTTTTTTCTTCCCGTTTACCCTGGCCTTTGGGTACGGGTATGTCCAGGACGCCATCTACAATCACCAGACCATCGGGTTTTTGTTGGTACTGGCTTTTGGAAAAATCCTCACCACCTCCTTTTCCATTGGTTCGGGCGGGAGCGGGGGGGTGTTCGGGCCGTCTGTTGTCATCGGCGGGGCCATCGGCGGGGCGGTGGGCCTGGTCTTCCATTCTTTGATCCCTGGGGTGGTGACCCATCCGGGGGCTTTTGTCATTGTGGGAATGGCTGGGTTCTTCACCGCCGTCTCTAATACGCCCATTTCGACCATTATCTTTGTCAGTGAAATGACCAACTCCTATCATCTGCTCCTGCCCAGCCTGTTGGTCTGTTCAGTGACCTACATGATCGCCCAGCAGTGGACCATCTACGAAAAACAGGTAAAATCACGGGTGAATTCGCCGGCCCATGCCGGTGAGTTTATGGTTGACGTGCTGCAATCGATCCAGGTGAAAGATTTAACGCATTTGTTTCAGGATGTTGCCTGCGTGCACCAAGAGATGCGATTTTCAGATTTTAAACCGTTTTTTGCCGAGACCAAACAGCACTATTTCCCTGTCATGGATGCCGATGACCGGATGGTGGGGATTTTTTCGAGTACAGATATTCGTGGCGTGCTCTTTTCCGAAGCCATCGAGCCATTGATCATCATGCGGGATATCATGACCCGGAACGTGATTGTTACCCGTCCGGGCGAGGATCTCAATACGGTCCTTATCAAATTGACGCGCAAAAACATTGACAGCCTGCCGGTGGTGGATGAAGATGATCCATCTGTCCTTATCGGCATGCTCACCCGGCGGGCGGTGATTGCTTTCTACAACCAGCAGGTCCAGCAGCTCAAACGGGCGTCCTGACCGGATTGTTGAGGAGATTGACGCGTGTATAAAGGTAAATCCGTTGGCGTGGTTATTCCGGCGTATAACGAAGGAACGCAGATTCAACGGGTCATGGATACCCTGCCTGACTTTGTTGATTTTATGATCATCGTCAATGACGCCAGTACCGATAACACGGCCGCTGTGGTGGCACAGCAGCAGGCCAGCGATCCCCGGGTCATCCTCCTGAATCACGATGAAAACAAAGGGTGCGGCGGTGCGCTGGTCAGCGGCTATCGCTGGGCCATTGAGCAGGATCTGGATATTGCCGTGCGTATGGATGGAGACGGGCAGATGGATCCGGCAGACCTGCCCCTGCTGCTGGATCCGGTGGCGGAAGGGAAAGCCGACTATGCAAAGGGTAACCGGTTTTTCAGCGGAAAAGCCTATGAAACCATGCCGAAAATCCGGTTCCTGGGAACGGCTTTTCTCTCCCTTCTGACCAAAATCGTGTCCGGGTACTGGCATGTCTCGGATTTCCAGTCCGGCTATACGGCCATCAACAAACAGGCCCTCCGGACCGTGGACTGGGACCGGATGTATTCGCGCTACGGCCAGCCCAATGATCTCCTGATTCTCCTGAATGTGAGCAACTTCCGCGTGGCGGACGTACCCGTGGAGCCTGTTTATAACGTGGGCGAAGTTTCCGGTATCAAGGTGAAAAAGGTGATTTTTACCATCGGGTGGCTGCTCTTCCGGCGGTTTTTCTGGCGCCTCAAGGAAAAATACATCATCCGGGATTTCCATCCCCTGGTCTTTTTCTACGGCCTGGGCGGCGTCTTCGGCCTCCTGACCTTTTTTCTCTCCTGCCGGATGGTCTGGATCTGGGTTGTTGCCGGGGTAATCCCGTCCATCAACGCCCTGGCTGCCATGACCGCCTTTATCAGCGCCAATCAGTTTGTGCTCTTTGCCATGTGGTTTGACATGGAAGCCAACAAAGAACTTAAACCCTGAAGGTCAACAAATGACCCCCTTGCCTCCGGCGGGCAGGGGGATGATCCCCCTGCACCCCCAGGATTGCGGGTTACGGGGGGAGGGTGAAGACTGCGTCCGGATAGACGACGTCTTGCAGGTACAGCCCATGCGCCGGTGCGGTCGGACCGGCTGCGGTTCGGTTTTCAGCGGCAATAATGTCAGGCAGGGCATCGGGTGAGAGCCGGCCATTGCCGACCCATTCCAGGGTTCCCACAATATTTCGGACCATATATCTGAGAAATCCGTCACCGGTGATGGTGAACAGCAGATCGTCTCCGTCTGTTGACCATACGGCCCGGGTCAGGGTTCTTACCGTGGAAGACCGCGGACTCCCGGTGGCCTCAAAAGAGGCGAAATCATGGGTGCCCATGAGGTGGTCTGCTGCTGTCTGCATGGCCGCCACATCCAGCAAGACCGGCCGGTGCCAGGCGGTTTGCCGGCTCAGGGCACTGCGGATGGGGTGATTGCGTATCTGGTAGACATAGGTTTTTGCGATGGCGCTGAAGCGGGCATGAAAGGAAAGCGGGACCTCTCTGCACTCGATTACGGCAATGGCGTCAGGCAGCAGACTGTTCAACCCGCGGACAAAGGCGTCCGGTCCGAATCGGACCTGGCACTGAAAGCTGGCCGCCTGGCCCCGTGCATGAACACCGGCATCGGTGCGGCCAGACCCGGCCACGACCACCGCCTGTCCGGTCATCCGGCTGAGGGCGGTCTCCAGGGCCCCCTGGATGGTCGGGACATCCGGCTGCACCTGCCATCCCTGAAACGGGGTGCCGTCATATTCAAGCCGTACGAGAAAATTGCGTTCAGGAATCAAAGACACAGCGGACGCAGGGATCATAGACGATTCACCGGCACCGAGGCCAGCATGTCTTCGAGAATATCGTCCATTTTGTCCGCATAGTGCTCTACAGGAAAAACAGCGCTGCAAGACTTGCAGCGAAGAATGGTTTTCTGTCACATGCGGACCAGGGTCAACGGCCCCTGACACGCTTTGCACACAGCCGTATCCGGAGATACGGAGCGTCTGAATCGGCGCATGGCGGTTCGGATCCTCTCTGTTTTGGATGTATTGATCATAAAAGGGATCGTAAAGTATGGCGCAGGCGGTGTCAATTCCCGGGGCAGAATTTAAATCCGAAAATACGGACCGTTGATTTCCAAATGCGGTTACCCTGTTTTACCCTGGGAGGGTGATCTTGACAAATGTAAAAAATCATTTTACTCAATTAAGGTTTATCATTGTCTGGTCCTGTTTCCTGTGCTGTTTCAGTGGCGCACTTGTGACCGCATACCGGCAGGCATCCGGTGATCCGATGACCCTGAATCGATAGATTTCTATGTATACTTAAGGATGAACGCCTGATGATCATGAAATTGTTTACAAAACTCTTTGGCAGCAAGGCGGAGCGTGACATCAAACGCCTGGGCACGGTGGTGGCTGCCATCAATGCCCTGGAACCTCAGATGGAGCAGATGACGGATGAAGCGCTGACAGGGCAGACCGCGCTTTTCCGTGAGCGGCTGAAGGCCGGTGAAACCCTGGATGATCTGCTTCCTGAAGCCTTTGCCACCGTACGGGAAGCCTCCCGGCGCGTGCTCCACATGCGGCATTATGACTGCCAGCTGATCGGGGGGATGACCCTCCATTCCGGCAAAATAGCGGAAATGAAGACCGGTGAAGGGAAAACCCTGGTGGCCACCCTGGCGGCCTATCTCAATGCCTTGTCCGGAAACGGCGTGCATGTGGTGACGGTCAACGATTATCTGGCCCAGCGGGATGCGGAATGGATGGGAAAACTGTACCGGTTTCTCGGCCTGACCGTGGACACCATTGTCCATGGAAAAACCGATGCCGAGCGTATTGCGGCCTACCGGGCCGATATCACCTACGGCACCAACAATGAATTCGGGTTCGACTATCTTCGGGACAATATGAAATTTTCCGGAGAAACCCTGGTCATGCGGGATCTGAAGTTTGCCATTGTTGACGAGGTGGACAGTATTCTCATTGACGAGGCGCGAACCCCGTTGATTATTTCAGGGCCTGCTGAAAAATCGACCTCTCTGTACTATCAGGTTAACACCCTGATTCCGCGCCTGAAAAAAGACGATGATTTCACGGTGGATGAAAAGGCCAGGTCTGCGTCCCTGACCGAGGAAGGGGTTCAGGCTGTTGAAAAACTGCTGAAGGTTGAAAACCTGTATGATCCCAAGCATATGGATCTCCTGCACCATGTAAACCAGGCGCTCAAGGCCCATGCCCTGTTCAAACGGGATGTGGACTATATTGTGAAAGACGGCCAGGTGGTCATCGTTGATGAGTTCACCGGTCGGCTCATGCCGGGCCGCCGGTACTCTGACGGGCTGCATCAGGCACTGGAAGCCAAAGAAAACGTCAAGATCGAAAATGAAAACCAAACCCTTGCCACCATCACGTTCCAGAACTATTTCCGTATGTATGATAAACTGTCCGGCATGACGGGTACGGCAGAGACCGAAGCAGAGGAATTCTACAAAATCTACGGTCTTGAGGTGCTGGTGATCCCGACCCACCTGCCCATGATCCGGAAAGACTATGCAGACAGCATCTACAAGACCCGCAAGGAGAAATTTGACGCGGTGATCGAAGAGATCATTGCCTGCAACAAAACCGGTCAGCCGGTGCTCGTGGGTACGGTGAACATCGATGTCTCTGAAAGCCTGAGCCGGAAGCTCAAGCGTCGGGGGGTGCCCCACAACGTGCTCAATGCAAAGCATCACAGCCAGGAAGCACAGATTGTGTCCCAGGCCGGACAGATGGGTGCGGTGACCATCTCCACGAACATGGCCGGCCGCGGGACAGACATTGTGCTGGGTGAAGGGGTCCTGGAACTCGGCGGGCTCCATATTATCGGCACGGAGCGCCATGAGAGCCGCCGGATCGACAATCAGCTGCGGGGCCGCTCCGGCCGTCAGGGAGATCCCGGTTCTTCCCGGTTCTTCCTGGCCCTGGAGGATGACCTCCTGCGGATCTTTGGTGGTGAGCGCATATCCAGTATCATGGAACGGCTGGGGCTGGAAGACGGGGAACCCATCGAGCACCGGATGATCAGCCGGGCCATTGAGAATGCCCAGAAAAAGGTCGAAGGGCATAACTTCGATATCCGTAAACAGCTCATCGAGTATGATGACGTGATCAATGAGCAGCGGGAGGTCATTTATAAACAGCGTCGCCAGGCTTTGACCGGAGAGAATCTGCGGGAATTTGTCACGTCCATGATTGCGGAAAAATGTGATGAGATCGCCGAACGTGCCGGCGGGTTTCAGGCAGAACCCAAGGACTGGGATATGGAAATGGCAAAAGAGATGTTTCTGCAGCAGTTCGCTATCGATCTGGTCGACGACACGCCGTTTGCCGGTGCGGAAAAAGGGGAGCTGGGAAACCGGCTGTATGAGGTGGCCATAGCCCGGTATGAACAGCAGGAAACCGCCTTTGACATCGAACGGTTTCGTCAGATCGAAAACTTTTTTGTGCTTCAGACTGTGGATAATCTGTGGAAGGATCATCTGCTCAACATGGATCATCTCAAAGAGGGAATCGGGCTTCGGGGATATGCCCAGCAGAATCCGCTTCTGGTGTATAAAAAAGAAGCGTTCAAGATGTTTCAGGACCTGATTGTCCGGATCAAGGAGGAAATACTCGGTATTCTCTTCCGGATTCAGCTCGCCGCGTCTCATCCCCTTGAAACGATGCAGGCAAAAGAAGAACAGAAACTGAATTTTTCCCACGGCGATGCGAGTGAGCAAAAGAAAACCCCGGTTCGTGCAGATAGCAAGGTCGGACGAAACGATCCCTGCCCCTGCGGCAGTGGTAAAAAATTCAAAAAATGCTGTGGTGCTTGATTTTGAACTGCCCAGCTCCTATGATGACTCAAGAACGGATGACAGGGGAACCCGTGAATAAGGATATTCGGACATGAACGTCTATGAACCGGATGTCAGGGAAAAAACAGCAGCGGATCAGGATATGTCCACTGCTGAACCACCCATGTTCAAAGTGCTTCTTCACAATGACGACTATACCACCATGGATTTTGTGGTCGAGATCCTGATGACGGTATTTCAGAAGTCTCTCGAAGAGGCGACGCGGATCATGCTCAGCGTGCATCATCACGGTATCGGTATGTGCGGTATCTACGTCTTTGAAGTGGCGGAGACAAAAGTGGATACGGTCATGCACCGCGCGGCCGCAGAGCAGTTTCCGCTGAAATGCACCATGGAAAAGGTTTAACCGTTTATGATCAGCAAAGAACTCAGCGCAACACTCGGATTTGCCGTACGCGAAGCCAAGCGGCGACGGAACGAGTATGTGTGTGTCGAACATGTCCTGTTTGCCATTCTGCATGACGGCAAGGGAGTTGAAATTGTAGAGAGCTGCGGTGGTAATGTGGATGCCCTGAAATCACGGCTTCGGCATTACTTTGATACCAAGCTTGACAGCGTGCCGGAAGAGACCGAATACGTGCTCCAGCAGACCGTCGGTTTTCAGCGGATGATTCAGCGGGCCGTGAATCACGCCCGGTCTGCGGACAAGCAGGAGGTCACAATCGGGGATATCCTGGCCAGTATTTTTCAGGAGGATCATTCTCATGCCGCGTTTTTTCTGGAAGATGAAGGCCTGACGCGGCTGGAAGTACTCAATTATATCTCCCACCGGATGCCGTCAAGGGAAGCGGGAAAACCGTCGTCGTTTACGGAATCCGGGCGACCGGAAGAGCGGATGTCACATCGAAAGGGAAAGATCGATCCTCTGAAAGCATTTACCGTGGATTTGATTGACAAGGCTGCCAACGGCCGCATTGATCCACTGATCGGCAGGGAAACTGAACTGGAGCGCGTCATCCATGTGCTGGCCCGGCGCAGAAAGCATAATCCGGTATTTGTCGGCGACCCGGGTGTGGGAAAAACCGCCATTGTGGAAGGTCTTGCCCAGCGGATCTATGAGGGCGATGTTCCCGAGGTGATGGCTGATGCCAGCATCTACGCACTGGATCTGGGCGCCGCTCTTGCCGGGACCAAATACCGGGGAGACTTTGAGCAGCGGCTCAAAGGGGTGCTGAAAGCCCTTGAAGAAATTGACAACGCCATTTTGTTTATCGATGAGATTCATACCATTGTCGGCGCCGGTGCAACGAGCAGCGGATCCCTGGATGCATCCAATATTTTGAAGCCGGCCCTGACCCAGTCAGACATGCGGTGCATCGGTTCAACCACCTACGAGGAGTACCGGAACAATTTTGAAAAAGACCGTGCGCTCTCCAGACGATTTGAAAAAATTGAGGTAATGGAACCGTCAATTGAGGCGTCTGTCGAGATTCTAAAAGGGCTCAAGGACCGATATGAAGCGCATCACGGGATCACCTATGCACCGGCTGCGCTGGAAGCGGCGGTGAATCTGTCTGCTAAATATATCAACGAACGCTATTTGCCGGACAAGGCCATTGATGTGATCGATGAGGCCGGCGCTTTTCTGCGGATTTTAAATGACGCCAGCCGTCAGCGGGTCGAAGTGGCTGACGTGGAAGCGATTGTGGCCCGTACGGCCAAGATTCCGCCGCAAACTGTCTCACGAAACGACAGATCACAGCTGGCCCGACTTGCAAAACGCCTCAAGGGCGTGGTGTTCGGTCAGGATGCGGCACTGGACGCCATGGTCACTGCCATCAAACGCTCCCGGGCCGGCCTGGGCGTCCCGCACCGGCCCGTGGGGTCGTTTCTGTTTACCGGTCCGACGGGGGTGGGAAAAACAGAGGCCGCCAGACAGCTGGCCGCGCAGCTGGGTGTGGAATTTATCCGGTTTGACATGAGTGAGTATATGGAGAAACATGCGGTGGCGCGATTGATCGGCGCCCCTCCCGGATATGTGGGGTTTGAGCAGTCGGGTATGCTTACCGAACAGGTGCGGAAACACCCGCATGCGGTGCTGCTTCTGGATGAAATTGAAAAAGCCCATCCCGATATCTATAATGTCCTGCTTCAGGTCATGGATTATGCAACCCTCACAGACAACAACGGAAAAAAAGCGGATTTTCGGAATGTGATCATCATCATGACCTCCAATGCCGGGGCCCGGGAAATGAGTGTGAAACAGATCGGCTTCGGTAGTGATGATAGGGATGTGGCCGCCAAAGGCATGGGCGCGGTTGAAAAAACCTTCAGTCCGGAATTCCGAAACCGGCTGGATGCGGTGATTCCCTTTTCTGCACTTGATCTGCCCGTCATGGAACAGGTCGTGGAAAAAATGATGGTTGAGATCCGCCAGCAGCTGGCGGACAAAAACGTGACCCTCCGGCTGTCTGCGGCCGCGCGTCGGTACCTTGCGGAAAAAGGCTATGACAAACGGTATGGCGCCCGTCCGCTAAGCCGGGTGATCCAGGTGGAAATCAAGGACGCCATTGCAGATGAAGTTCTGTTCGGCATCCTCTCCAAAGGCGGGGGCACGGTTTCCATTGGATGCCGAAAAGGCAGGCTCACATTTAATTTTATCGCGTGATCCAAGGCTTTTATCCGGTGTTAACGGAGAACGGTTTCGGTGTCGTGGAAAAGGAAGCAGCTACACGCATGGATGATCGGGACCGTCCCATCTATCGCCTGTCCAACGCACTGGCATTTCCCGATCCTCTGGAGGGACGAAGGGATGGCCTGCTGGCTGTGGGCGGTGATCTGAAACCAGAGCGCCTGCTTTTGGGATATCAGCTGGGAATTTTCCCCTGGTACACAGAGGATGAGCCGATTCTCTGGTGGTCCCCGGATCCGCGCATGGTCCTGTTTCCTGAGCAGCTTCATATCCCGAGAAGCCTGAAAAAAAGCATCCGCAAAGGGCGTTACCGGATAACAGCGGATACGGTTTTTTCACAGGTCATCACGGCCTGCGCACACACGCCCCGGCCCTTTCAGGACGGGACCTGGCTGGTGACGGATATGATCGCCGCCTATCACCGGCTGCACCAACTTGGATTTGCCCACTCCTTTGAAGCATGGAACGCCGAGGGACAGCTGGTTGGCGGATTGTACGGCGTCTCCATCGGCCGGTGCTTTTTCGGTGAATCCATGTTCTCTCTGCAGCCGGACGCGTCCAAAACCGCATTTGTCAAGGCCGTGGCATGGCTGGAGAAACAGGAGATTGAACTGATCGATTGTCAGGTCACCACCGATCACCTGGAACGATTTGGCGGTGTCGAGATTTCACGGCAAGATTTTTTGGAACACCTGGCGGCTGCCGTCAACCATCCCACACGGCGGGGGAGATGGGTGATGGAGGGGTAGGGCTGCCATGTGCGCTAGTTAAAAGAACGGTCTACCCCGGGTCAACAAAAAAAAGGAGGATACTGCTGTGGATGCTGATTGTATTTTTTGTAAAATTGCCGCTGGCCAGATTCCGAGCACGTTTTTAGCCGAAAATGACACCCTGGTGGTGTTCCGGGATATTAATCCCCAAGCGCCGGTACATCTGCTCATTGTCCCGAAAAAGCATATCCGGAGCATCAATGACATTAGCACCGAAGACAACGCGATTCTGGCTGAGATGCTTCAGACAGCAAAACAGATGGCTGCCGAAGAAGGCTTGAAAACATCCGGTTACCGGCTGTTTTTCAATGTGGAAAAGGGCGGGGGCCAGGAGGTGTTTCATTTGCATCTGCATCTGATCGGCGGATGGAAGCAATAACCGGTTTGTGGGAGGATAACCGGTTGGGCCGACCGCGGGCGAAGCCCAAACATTATCCTGAGAAATCTAAGCAGTTTTTTTTATAGAAGACGCCAAAGCACATATGACAACAGGTTGGGCGTCTTGTTTGCAAACCATCAGTATAGAGAATGCTTGACACCTGCGGGTTGATCTGGCTGGTCAATGGCGGCGGCAGGCTTTCTGCAAAAACATCAGAGGCCATCCAGGCTGCTGACATTGTTTATGTAAGCGCTGCAACAGCGCTGGAAATCGGCTGTAAAGCTGCCCGTAAAAAAATGACCTGCCCATTGAAGCAGAAGATTGGTATCATAAAGCCCTTGAGGTTCATGATCTCGTGGAGATCCCTGTAACCGGAGAAATCGCTTTACGGTCTGCCTCTCTCCCCTTTCTTCATAAAGATCCTGCGGATCGGATCATCATTGCCACTGCAAAGTTGCACCACCTTCCAATTGTCACCCATGACAACCGGTTTGAACACTACTCGGTTACCGTTCAACCCATGGGCCTGTCCCTATTTCCTTGTTTTTTTGACAGAAACTTAAATGTACATGCAATGCTACTCGTCCATTGCCCTTGGCGTTCTTTCGTTCAGCACCCCAAGTATTCCGGTGTCTATCCACATCATTTCGTTTGTCGAGCTGTCTTGGCAAAGGGCCGAAACCAATCCAGCAGCACCGGCGTCATAAAATAATCCGCTGCCAGAGCTGCCAGAATACCTGCAGGTACCAGCATCCCGATACTGACATACACCTTGGCAAGTGAAGCCAGATAGGCAGAAAAGGTCAAAACAAGCACTATTGAGGTGAGAAAC
>PDWJ01001061.1_pt1 | contig 35788 bp, 25 predicted proteins | sample 1430881 | NCBI WGS metagenome assembly PDWJ01 (sample SAMN01162460, study PRJNA174530) | Oral metagenome, whole genome shotgun sequencing project. | biome: Marine environment; feature: Marine mammal; material: Swab sample of the gingival sulcus; isolation source: swab sample of gingival sulcus...
GAAAAAAATGCAAATTCTAAGTTTAAATGTACGCATTATACTTCAAGCTTAAAAAATGATACAATATTTACAACAAATAAAGATACAAGCGAAAGATTTGAAAGGGGCATCACAGATACTGTTGAAATAGTTTTTCCTGATGATAAATATTATTATGACTTATTATCAACCGATATTTCAATCAAAATGTGTTTGAAGACGGAAGAAAATGATAAATGGACATTTGAAAAATGCAAAATATATTATTACGAATCAGAAACTCAGGGTGATTTTGAAAAAATAAATATTAAAGAGAAAAATTATAAAGAGTTGACCGAATTGTTTCAGACAAGTGCAACAATTAATAATGTTTATGAACCTCCCATTTTTTTATATAAAAAACGCTATATTACTGAAGACAAAAAATTGAAAGCAATCGCTCTTAAATTTCATACCTCTACAAAGGAGGAAGGAGGTACAGCTGCTTTTTTATCTATTAATATCGGAGACAAAGAGTTCATTATTTCTACGATTGATGGTGGGGTTATTTTTCCTCTAAATGAAACGGATCTTAAGGGTACTCTTGATACTAAAAAAATTAAGACAATAATAAAAAATAATAAGGCAATGTATGACTTAGGTTTTAGATGTAAGCATTATACCGCTCATTTGAAAGATGAAACCACATTTAGAACCTCCAATAGTACAGAAGATAGGTTTGAAAAAGGGATTACTGATACGATAGAAATAATTTTCCCCAACGATGCCAATTACACCTATTATAATTTATTATCGCAAAATATATCCATTAAAATGAAGTTTAAATTTGGGGAACATGCTGCTTGGACTTTTGAAAGATATTGGATTTATTACTGTGAAGATAATGTTTCAGAAGAGACTTTTAATAATATAGACAAAAAAGAGAATCTATATACAGAATTAAAATCAAGGAAAAATTATTATACCTTATCTAATGAAAGTACTTCACCAATTATTTTATTGAAGGGAAAACAATATAAAAGACCCAATAAATTAGAATATGCTGACCTTGGTACAAAAATGAATTCAATTAAGAATCCTATTTTAGAGAATTATCGTGAAAAAGGAGGAAGTCTGCGTGGAGCAAGAATAAATGAACCCAACAGAAATTTATATCATAAAATTTTCGAAAATGTTGATGAAAATTTAAGTATAGAAGACCCTAATTACAAATATCGTATAGAACCTTATGTACGTAATGTACAAGAAGACAATATCAACAATGCCTTAGCAATGACCATCCATGACCCTTTATGGATGTTAGCTCGACAATGGCAATTTGGAGAGTTCCAAGGTAATGATGCTGGTAGTGTTATTTTAGCCAAACTAAAAGCTAAAAAAACAGAAATCGATAAACTCTACTCCACTGCTCAGCCGAATAAGCATATTGATATAAAAAATAAGCCTTTAGAACCCTTGGTGGAAGCACTTCCTGTAGAAATAGATTGGCAAGTAAAGGTCGAATCGGCACATTATTTCTTATCGATGTTACAATTTAATAAGCACATAAAAAATAGACAAAGTCTAAAAAATGATTTGCTGACAGAATTTCCATTGACCAATAAGGAGAATACTCATGATGATTTAGAAGCGTTAAAAGAAGCTTGTAAAAAAGAGACCCAAAACTATATCGCCCACTATTCTAAGCGTATTTTTGACGGATATCAATTATACAAGTGGTGCAAAGAATATATTAAAAAACGAAAACAAAATTCCAAAAAAGCTGTTTTTAAAGAGCACGAACTGACTTGGGAGTTGTTTAGTGAATATGCAGAATGGTTTGAAAACAAATACCTTTTAGAAGAAAATAAGTTTTGGAAACCCGAAGCACTTAATTACAGTTTTGGTGTCAGTACTACAGCAGATGATACTCAATTGGTCGCTGATAATTATGACTCAGGGAAAGTATCATGGTTCTCGTTTGAGAATGAAAATAAAAAAGGGATTAAAGACGCTTCAGAAGTACTAAAAGAAGAAAGTTATACCGAAAAAATGTTCACTTTCATTCCTACAATGGCACGCTATGCGGGAATGCCGAAAAAACGACTATGGGAATTGGAAAAAGGAACTGTTGATATGGGCGTATCAACAGGTGTAGGAGTTAGACATTATGCCAATGCCTTGATTTTACAATATGCTACGATGTATGCCAATGATTGGATGATGTTACCAATGGAATTAGACATTAGCACCATCACGGATGTAGATAAAGTATTATTAACCAATGTTTTTGGGGATAGAACCGTTATTTATTCAGACAAAGAGTCAAGCTCTGAGGAACGATTTATGAATAATTGGGAAATGTTTACATTATCTCATACAAATCCATATTTGACGAATACATTCAGTTCGGATAAACGAATGTTCTATCCTCCTGCATTATACTCTGGAATGGAAAGTCAGCCCATTGAAGAAATTCAATTTTTAAGAGACGAAATGTCGAATATGATTTGGGGAGTAGAAAATGTCATCAATCAAGGATGTGGTATTCCTTTAGATGGTAAGCATTTTGCTGCGGTTCTTGAAGAAAAAATTAACGAAACCAATCAACGGCATATATTACCAAAAAATAATAAAAAAGAAGAAAGAGCAGAATACACTTATACTTTTCAAAATTCAGTACCTGCCAATTGGATTCCGTTTATCCCTGTAAAAATGGAGAATACAACTCATCATGATCGTAATATCCGCTTACAAAGGGCAAAGATGCCAATTCATTTTAAGAATGATTACATCGCCATGACCCCTAATACCGCTTTCCTAAAATCAGGACTTTTTGATCAAGAATACCAACCTTTATTCATTAATGAAGAAGAAATAGAAGCAGTCGGTTCAAAATTGATAAAAACCTATCAACGAGTTCGTTGGATAGGAGGAAAAACCTTTACTTGGATGGGATACAAAAAACAACTGAGCGGATTAAAAGTTAACAGTAATTTAAAAGTAGATAAATTAGAAAAAAATAGATAAATAGTTTTGATTAATATAAAAATATTTTTATATTTGTAGTGTAACATAACCCGACATTCGAGGTTGCTTCGTGAGTGGTGTTTTTGCTGAGTTATAGCTTTCGTTGTTTACGACGTTTTAAAGTGAAATTCAGAGTAATTAACTAAGCTAGGAAGCTGCAGCGGACAAGGAATACGTTAGTGGTCTTGTGATGCAGACCTTATGCTAATTTCGTTATTAGTGTGAGTGATTCCACTTCAATGACTCTCTCATGAGAGTGAGACTTAAAACTTAGGATAACAGCGGTATTTTATTTGGTATCGTAATGGGCTTAAGTTGAACTGTAGATGCCACCGTTATGCTGATTTCAATTAGCCAGAGGGGTGGCTTCCTTTTTTGTGCCTTGTTAGCACTTTATCTGTTTTTTGAAACCAATCAATTCCTTCTGTTTTGATATTTTTTCTTTTTGATGACTTTGCGGAACAGTTTAGGATTTAATGTATACCACTTCGCTTATTTATCTAATTGATTGGTAAGTTCTTCTTTTGTGATAAGCCCTTTGTGTTGCCATTTTATTTCTCCATTTTTGAAAAGCATAAAAACAGGTACGCCTTTTATATCATAGTGTTGAGCGATGTCTTTGCTTTTATCAGCATCTATTCTAATGACAATGGCTTTGTTTTCGTATTCTTTTTCTATTTCATCAATTACGGGAGCCATTTTTCTACAAGGTGCACACCAAACGGTATGAAAATCAACTAATACAGGTAAATTTGTTTTTAATAATTGATTGAAATCTTCAAGACTCATTGATTGGATATGTTCATCTTTTGCCGAAGTAGATTTGGTCAAAGGGAGTTTACTATTTTCCCAAGCCATTGTTCCTCCGTTGAGTTGATAGATTTTAGTGAAACCATTTTTTTGTAAAATTTTAGCAGCATCAGTACTTCTTCCTCCCGATGTACAATAAACACAAATTGTTTTCTCTTTATTGATTAAATTAATCTTATTCACGAAATCTTCATCATAAAAATTAATATGACTACTTCCTTTTATATTTCCTTGTGCTACTTCCTCAGGGGTTCTTACATCAAGTATCACGACATTCCCTTTGTCGATTATTTTCTTAAATTCTATTGCATTAACATTTTTTATAGCAGTGGTTACACGATTGTTTTCAATATTATTATTTATTTTTTCGCCATTTTCTTTAGACTCGTTACAACTGAATACCAGGAGTGTTCCCATTAAAAATACAATGCTTAAAATACTTTGCTTCAAATCAATATTTATTTTCATAATATTTGTCTTTAATATTTTCGATAAAGGTAAGCAAATTTAAAAAAACTTTTTAAAATAATCCCAAAAATAAATTTTGAAATAAGGATAAGATGTGGTATATTGTCGACCAAATTTAAAACAAAAATATAATGAGTCAAAACGATAAAAATTTCGGAATTGAAGATTCTCTAAAAAAATTAGGTATTAAGGCCGAAAATAAGGGCGTTTCTTATGGTGAAGGTTACTTTGCTAATGGTGAAGTCATAGAAAGTTATTCACCTGTAAACGGAAAATTAATCGGTAAAATTCAAATGGGTAATAAAGCAGATTATGCCCAAGTAATGGAAAAAGCAAAAGTAGCTTTTAAAGAATTTAGATTAATGCCTGCTCCAAAAAGAGGAGAATTAGTGCGTCAGTTTGGAATGAAACTTCGTGAATACAAAGAAGATTTAGGGAAATTAGTTTCTTATGAAATGGGTAAATCTTTGCAAGAAGGTTTAGGAGAAGTTCAGGAAATGATTGATATTTGTGATTTTGCAGTTGGGCTTTCAAGACAATTACAAGGTTTCACGATGCACTCAGAAAGACCAGGACATAGAATGTATGATCAATACCACCCATTAGGAGTAGTAGGTATTATTTCGGCATTTAATTTCCCAGTAGCCGTTTGGTCTTGGAATACCGCTTTGGCTTGGATTTGTGGAAATGTAACGGTTTGGAAACCATCTGAAAAAGCAGGACTTTGTGGAATTGCTTGTCAGAATATTATCGCAGAAGTATTAAAAGAAAACAATATGCCAGAAGGAATCTCTGGAATGATTGTAGGTGATGCAGAAATTGGAAAAGAATTAGTAGCTGATACCAATGTTCCTTTAATTTCATTCACAGGTTCTACGAGAGTAGGAAGAATGGTGGGAGCCAAAGTAGCCGAAAGATTTGGTAAATCTATCCTTGAATTAGGAGGAAATAACGCTATTATTATTACCGAAAATGCAGATTTAGATATGTCGATTATCGGTGCGGTATTTGGTGCAGTAGGAACAGCAGGACAAAGATGTACTTCTACTAGAAGATTGATTATCCATGAATCTGTTTATGACCAAGTAAAAGAAAGATTAGTAAAAGCTTACGGACAATTGAAAATCGGTAATCCATTAGATGAAACCAATCATGTAGGTCCATTAATTGACAAAGATGCTGTTAATCAATACTTAAACTCTATCGAAAAATGTAAAGCTGAGGGTGGAAACTTCATCGTAGAAGGTGGCGTTTTAGAAGGAGAAGGTTATGAATCAGGTTGTTATGTGAAACCTTGTATTGCAGAGGTGGAAAATACTTATGAAATCGTTCAGCACGAAACATTTGCCCCTATCTTATACTTAATTAAATATAGTGGAGAGGTAGAAAATGCAATCGAAATACAAAACAATGTACCACAAGGATTAAGTTCAGCGATTATGACGAAAGATTTAAGACAGGCTGAATTATTCTTATCTCACGCAGGTTCAGATTGTGGAATTGCGAATGTAAATATCGGAACTTCGGGAGCAGAAATCGGTGGAGCATTTGGTGGTGAAAAAGAAACTGGTGGAGGAAGAGAATCAGGTTCTGATGCTTGGAAATTCTATATGAGAAGACAAACCAATACCATCAATTACACAACCGAATTACCATTGGCTCAAGGAATTAAGTTTGACTTGTAAATATAACAATTTATCAATGTAAAAGTGTGACAATGGTATAAATTGCTACATTGTTACACTGCTACATTAGTACATTAATTTAATAATAAAACAAAAAAATATATGAACGACTCAATAGAATCGCACCCAGAGGCGAGTAATGAAGTAAAGAAAATTTTATCAAGACATATTTTAGCAGATGGTTTTGATTTTGTAATGGATTTTGAAAAATCTCATGGTTCGTGGATTCACGATAAAAATACAGGGAAAGAAATGTTAGATATGTTTTCGATGTTTGCATCGGCATCTATCGGATACAACCACCCTTATATTGTGAAAAACTCGGATTGGTTAGGGAAAATGGCGATTAATAAACCAACTTTGGCAGATGTGTATTCGGAAGAATATGCAGAGTTTATGAAAGTTTTCGAAAAAGTAGCCATTCCTGAGCATTTGCAATATGCCTTTTTTGTTTCTGGAGGTGCTTTGGCAGTAGAAAATGCAATGAAAGCTTGTTTCGACTGGAAAACAAGAAAAAATTTCGCCAAAGGAATCGAAAAAGAAGCAGGGATTTGTATTCACTTTAAGCAAGCATTCCACGGAAGAAGTGGTTATACTTTAAGCTTAACCAATACTGCAGACCCAAGGAAATATCAATATTTCCCAAAATTCGATTGGCCAAGAATTGTTAATCCTAAATTAAACTTCCCTATTACAGAAGAAAATTTAGCAGAGACTAAAAAGCAAGAAGAAATCGCTTTGAATAGCATTAGAGAAGCTATTAAAAATAATCCTGATGAAGTGGCATGTATCATCATTGAACCAATTCAGGCAGAAGGTGGAGATAATCATTTCCGTGATGAATTTTTCGTAGAAATCAGAAAGATTTGTGATGAAAACGAAGTATTATTTATCTTTGATGAAGTACAAACAGGATTAGGATTAACAGGTAAGATGTGGGCTCACGAACATTTCTCTGTGAAACCTGATATTATCTCTTTTGGTAAAAAGGCTCAGGTTTGTGGTGTTTTAGCCAATAAAGAGAAATTTGATGAAGTAGATAGAAATGTATTTAGAGAAAGTTCGAGAATCAACTCTACTTTTGGTGGAAATTTCATCGATGTAATGCGTCTAAAACTGACTTTGGAAGTGATAGCGCAAGAAAATATGGTGGAAAATGCCAAAGTAGTAGGAGACTATCTATTGGAAGGATTACAAGCATTAGCAGTAAAACACGATGCTATTTCTAACCCAAGAGGTAGAGGTTTAATGTGTGCTATCGATTTACCAACAGGTGAAATGAGAGATAAATTGCAACACGAATTATACGAAGAAGGATTGATTATTTTAACTTGTGGAACGCACTCTTTGAGATTCCGTCCACATTTGAATGTAACTAAAGAAGAAATTCAGATTGCATTGGATAAAATAGACGCTTGTATAGCGAAAATTTAATTTGAAAAAAAAGAGGAAAGTAATATTGTATAGCTTTATTCTTTTCTCTTTGTTCTAAAAATCTAAAAAAAACAAATTATGGAAAGAGAGACAAAAGTAGTGGTTTTTGAAAGCAATAATGCTACCGAAATAGAATTAATAAAATCTAAATTGAAGAATATTGGTATTGTAGCTGAAACTGAGAATTCTTATATGTCTTTTATGTCTACTCCTACGGCAGGAAATTTGAAATTAAAAGTAGATTTAAAAGATGAACAAAAAGCATTTGAAGTTATTGATGCTTACCTTCAAGAAACGGATTTAGATATTGATAATCCTGTAGGAAGAAAATAGGAAGGAAAACTCGTTTAAGGTTTTTAGCCTTAGATGAAAATATAAACGAATTCAAATAAAAATTGCCTGAAAATTAATTTTTCAGGCAATTTATTTTATAAAATAAAGAATTATTTTTCTTCTTTATTATTATCCTTTTTAGGTCTTGGTTTTCTTTCAGGTTTTGGAAGAAGCACCTTTCTTGATAATTTCATTTTCTTACGATTATCATAACCCATAAATTTCACTTCGATCTTATCACCTTCATTATAAGGCACTTTATCGGTTCTTGTCCATTCCATTTCAGAGATGTGTAACAATCCTTCTGTTCCTTTAGCAATCGATAAGAATACACCGAAATCAACTACTTTTACTACCGTTCCTGTGTACACTTCTCCAATCACTGGCACGAAAGTAATTTCATTAATCTGAGCCACGGCTTCGTTAATCATCGCTCTATCCGTTCCTGAAATTTCAATATGTCCTATATCGTCCTTCTCTTCGATAGTCACTACCGTTCCTGTATCTTTTTGTAACTGCTGAATGATTTTTCCACCAGGACCAATCACTGCACCAATGAAATCTTTAGGGATTTCCATCATTACCATTTTCGGAGCGTGAGGTTTCACATCTTCTCTTGGTGTATCGATGGTTTTCATCATTTCTCCTAAAATATGTAATCTTCCATCTTTCGCTTGCATCAAGGCACCTTCTAAAATTTCCATAGATAAACCTTGTACTTTAATATCCATCTGACAAGCGGTAATTCCGTCTTCCGTTCCCGTTACTTTAAAGTCCATATCTCCAAGGTGATCTTCATCTCCTAAGATATCAGAAAGTACGGTGAATTTGTCTGATTCTTTATCGGTAATCAATCCCATTGCAATACCAGAAACAGGTTTTTCAATTTGAACCCCTGCGTCCATTAATGCTAATGTTCCTGCACAAACCGTAGCCATAGAAGAAGAACCATTGGATTCTAAAATATCAGAAACAATTCTAATCGTATATGGATTATCCTCTGGAACAATTCCTTTCAATGCTCTTTGGGCTAAATTTCCGTGTCCTACTTCCCTTCTTGAAGTTCCTCTTAAAGGTCTTGCTTCTCCTGTTGAGAATGGTGGGAAGTTATAGTGTAAATAGAATCTTTCTTCGTGCTGAGTAATTACAGAGTCTATACGGTTAGCGTCCATTAACGAACCTAAAGTTACCGTTGTTAAAGATTGCGTTTCCCCTCTTGTAAATACAGACGAACCGTGAGATGCTGGTAAATAATCTACCTCACACCAAATTGGTCTAATATCTTTGTTGGTTCTTCCATCTAAACGAATATTTTCATTTAAAACCAATTGGCGAACAGCCTCTTTCTGAACATCGTGGAAATAAACCTTAGCCAAGTCTTTTTTCTCTTCTAATTCTTCTTCCGAATATCTTTCTAAAAACTCATCTACTACTGCTGAGAATTTTTCTGATCTTTCCTCTTTTGCACTTGGACTTTTGGCTATATCATAATATTTCTGATACGCATAATCCCAAATTTCTTTCTTTAAATCTTCGTCATGCTCTTCGTGGCAATATTCTCTTTTAACTTTTGATTTTTCAATCTTAGCAGCTAATTTTTCTTGTGCCTCTACTTGTGCTTTAATCTCGGTGTGAGCAAACTGAATAGCCTCAATCATTTCTTGTTCGCTAATCTCGTCCATTTCACCTTCTACCATTACGATAGAATCTTTGGTTGCTCCTACCATCATATCCAACTCTACTCCACTATTTAAAGTTTCCCAAGATGGATTAATCGATAAAACACCATCTTTTTTAATGACTCTCACTTCTGAGAATGGTCCATTAAATGGAATATCGGTAATGGATAACGCTGCCGATGCTGCAAAACCTGCCAAAGAATCTGGCATTGCTTCTTTCTCATCATAAGAGATTAAAGAAATCATCACCTGAACTTCTGCGTGGAAATCACTTGGAAATAAAGGACGAATAACCCTATCTACTAATCTCATCGTTAAGACTTCGTCGTCAGAAGGTCTTGCCTCTCTACGAAAGAAGTTTCCAGGAATTCTCCCTGCACTACCAAATTTCTCTCTATAATCTACTGTTAAAGGTAGAAAATCTACCCCCGGGTTAGCATCTTTTGCAGCCACTACGGTTGCTAAAAGCATTGTTCCACCCATTTTTACTACCACAGAACCATCGGCTTGTTTTGCTAAAAGCCCTGTTTCAATGGTTACTTCTCTGCCGTCCTGAAAAACGACCTTTTCTCTAATTGCTTGAGGTTTACTCATAATATTTACTGTCTTTGCATTCCGTATGAATGCGATTATAATTTAAATTTTTTTTAAATTTTCTGCACAAAGATAAGAAATTATTTACCATCTGAATCAATGTATTAAAAGTTTTTCTGAAATGGTCTATTTATAGAGCAAAAAGCCCATCAATAAACAAAGCATAAATAGGCAAATTCAATAACAAATAAACGAATTTTCCCTTGTTTGAATACCGAGATGATCTCAATAAAAGTACCAAAAGTACAGTATTTATAATCATTAAGATAGGGGACAAAAACACATTAATCAATCCCAATTCCAACCTCAATTCTTCCCGAATTTTATTAGATAAAAGAAGTTGAAAATGAATAATATACAATGCAAATAGAGGTAAATAATTAAAGAGTTTACTTTTCATTGTCATTACAAAATGAAAAGGTCTTATTTCACTACCAAATTATTCTTACATTCTACCTTTAAATAATGTAAATACTCTTTTATTTTTCGATTTTGTGTTACAGATACATCCCCCGTAATGGTAATTACGCCATCTACTCTATCTACTTTTACCGATGGAAAAGACTCCAATTCTACTCTTACTTTCTCAAGGTCGGCATCTATTTCTTTGGGAGTGGTTTTATTATCTTGGGCAAGCATCGTTGTATCCTCATAAGTTACTTGGTTTTCCTTTTTATCCTCACAAGAGAGCACACCAACACATAAACCCAATATCAAAATTATTTTTTTCATAATTAAAAGTTCTTATTTTTAAGTTACAAAGATAATCCTTTAACGCCGAAACAACAATTTTATTTTTTGTAGATTTGTAAAGAGATGAAAAAACACCAGCGCCCCATATTTTATTTTAAAGGAATTTTAAGTCTGCTTTTTATTCCTTTTTTGGTGTATGTTTATCTCAAACCAAATTATAAAGAGTCTTTTTACGGAGTTGTTGATATTGGTATTCCTACAACAGAAATGATACAAAGATATTTTTACGGGAATGTACCAAATTCATTAAGTGATGATGAAGGTCTGCTTATCTCCCATCGTCCCAAAATACACAACTATAAATACACCGAAACCATTCATCTGCCGAAAACGATTAATAATAAAGACCTTGATGCTTATCAAAATTTAATCAGAAATAAAACCAAAGAAATAAAAGAAAAAAATATCCAACAGTTTGTTATAAAATTTGAATTTTCAGAGCAAAATACTTTGCAAGATATTATAACATTACTTGATTTAAGTCATATAAATAATGATGATGAATTTTATGTAGATTTTTTTGAGGGTACGGATAGTTATTATTATATAATTTCCAATCACGATTACCGAGACCCTAATATCGAATATGATGATGATTATGAAATGACACCTATTTGCCATATCGATTTTGACTATGGAAAATATTTTCTTAACGAAATACCCAAAAGAATAGCGACAGAATATTTTGCTTTATTCATTGCTTTTTTTCTGGTTATTTACCTTTTAGCCTTTCTACTCACAAAATCTAATTTTCATATTACAAAATTGAATAGAAATTCCGTATTTTTGTAGGCTGAAATTCAAACTATGGCGAAAGATTCGGAAATTGACATCAAAAAAGAAATATTTGTAAAAAATGCTCACCTTAACAACTTGAAAAACATCGATGTAGTGATTCCTAAAAATAAATTAGTGGTCATTACAGGAGTTTCGGGAAGTGGGAAGTCGTCTTTGGCATTTGATACCATTTACGCCGAAGGACAAAGACGATATGTGGAAAGTCTGAGTTCTTATGCTCGTCAGTTTTTAGGCAGATTAGAAAAACCGAAAATTGATGATATTAAAGGTTTGGCTCCCTCTATTGCCATTCAACAAAAGGTCATTTCCTCAAATCCTCGTTCTACGGTAGGAACTTCGACAGAAATTTATGATTACCTTAAACTTTTATTCGCAAGAATAGGACGCACCTTCTCTCCTATTTCTGGTCAGGAAGTCAAGAAAGATTCGGTTTCGGATGTGATAGATGTTATTCAAAGTTCGCAAGGGAAAACATTTTTGTTGAGAGCCAAATTACATTTTGAAGTAGAAAACTTTTCCGAATTATTAAAAACACTCAAAGTTTCAGGGTTTACAAGATTAGAAATCAATGGAAATATCGCTAATATCGAAGACTTAGAAAGTTTTGGTTTCGTTCCAGAAAAAGAAATGGACATCCATTTGGTGATTGATAGATTTGCCTATGAAGAAGATGAACATTTTTTGCAAAGGTTAGCAGATTCTATTCAAATGGCATTTTATGAAGGGCAAGGCTATTGCTCTTTAAAGGAAATAGACACGGAAAAAATTCAAAATTTCTCCAATAAATTTGAATTAGATGGTCAAGATTTCTTAGAACCAAATATTCATTTTTTTAGTTTTAATAATCCTTATGGAGCTTGTCCGACTTGTGAGGGTTACGGAAGTGTTATTGGCATTGATAAAGATTTGGTGATACCTAACAAAAGACTATCCATTTTTGAAGATGCTGTTTTGCCTTGGAAGGGCGATTCGATGAAAAAATGGAAAATGAATTTCATTAAAAAAGCGGAAAACTTCCCTATTCATAAACCTTATTTTGAATTAACGGACGAACAAAAAGAATTGTTATGGAAAGGAAATGGTAAAAAATCTTTTCCTTGTTTAGCTAACTTCTTCCGAATGTTGGAAGAAAATTTATATAAAATTCAGTACCGAGTGATGCTTTCTCGTTATCGTGGAAAAACGACCTGCGATGATTGTAACGGATTGAGGTTAAGAAAGGAAACACATTGGGTGAAAATTGATGGTTATGCCATTCAGGATTTAATCAATTTACCTTTGGACGAATTAGCACCGATTATTCAAAATTTACAACTCACTCCTCACGAGCAAGAGATTGCCAAAAGATTGATTTATGAAATCAGCACTCGTATTGATTTCCTACTGAAAGTTGGTTTGGGTTATTTGACCCTCAACCGAACTTCCAACACATTATCGGGTGGGGAAAGTCAGCGAATTAATTTAGCAACGAGTTTAGGAAGCTCTTTGGTGGGTTCTATTTATATTTTAGATGAGCCATCTATTGGTCTGCATTCTCGTGATACCGAAAACTTAATCGAAGTACTGAAAAACCTCCGAGATTTAGGCAATACCGTTATTGTCGTGGAACATGATGAAGATATTATGAAATCGGCAGATTATATCATTGATATCGGAAAAGAAGCAGGATATTTGGGAGGCGATTTGGTTTTTGCAGGAGAATACAAAGACTTGAAAGATGCCGATACTTTAACGGCAGATTATTTGACAGGGAAACTGAAAATAGAAGTACCAAAGTCAAGACGGAAAACCAAGGAATTTATCGAAATAAAAGGAGCGAGAGAACATAATTTAAAAAATATTGATGTCAATATTCCTTTGGAATGTTTAACGGTAATTACAGGCGTTTCTGGAAGTGGGAAATCAACCTTGATGAAGGAGGTTTTATCGAAAGATATTAAAATCCAAATGGGGAGAGGAGGAAAAAAAGGCGATTATGATAGTGTGAAATTCAATCCTAAAATTATTCACAATATCGAAGTGATTGACCAAAATCCTATCGGAAAATCTTCTCGTTCTAACCCAGTAACTTACCTGAAAGCCTATGATGATATTCGTAATCTCTTTGCCAAACAAAAATTAGCAAAGATGATGAAATATAAGGCTAAACACTTTTCTTTCAATGTAGATGGAGGAAGGTGCGAAACTTGTAAAGGTGATGGTGTTATTAATGTTTCCATGCAATTTATGGCAGATATAGAACTGAAATGCGAAGATTGTAAGGGAACGAGGTTTCAGAAAGATATTTTGGAAGTGAAATTCAATGAGAAAAATATTTCGGACATTCTGCACCTTACCGTAGACGAAGCGATTGATTTCTTTACCGAACATCAAGAACAGAAAATCGTCCAAAAGCTTCAACCTCTTCAAGATGTTGGTTTAGGTTATTTGGAACTGGGACAAAGCTCCTCAACGCTTTCTGGTGGTGAGGCACAAAGGGTGAAGTTAGCTTCATTTTTAGTAAAAGGTTATACAAAGGAAAAAACTTTATTTATTTTTGATGAACCTTCCACAGGATTGCATTTTCACGACATTCAAAAGCTATTAAAATCTTTTGAAGCACTTATAGAATTAGGTCATTCTATTATCGTTATTGAACATCAGCCTGATATTATTAAATGTGCCGATTACATTATTGATATTGGTAAAGAGGCAGGAAAAAATGGTGGAAATATTGTTTTTTCAGGAACGCCAGAGGAACTTATCAAGTGTGAAAATTCACTTACTGCAAAATATATTCAGGAGAAATTGAGATAAATGATTTCATTTAAAAATATTGACTTAGCCCTTTCAATAATGAAGACACCTCTTCTACCCAAGCCATGGAAGTAGATTTGCCCAAAATGAATATCACGAAGAAAATATACACCAATAATAACATTATACTTTGAATGGCTTTCATTTTTTTGGAAAATAAAAAGATGAAAAAGACTACCACAGTGAGGATAAGAAGTAAAATTCTTAATTCATTGGTGTTTTCTAGTACCATTCCGTTAATTTCAATAGGATTGAAAATCAAAGCATACATGAATAACGGGAATCCCAAAGCGAAACAAATATCAAAAATATTACTTCCCAAAGCATTAGAAACGGCATCGTCATAATTTCCTTTTTGAGCATCTTTTATCGATAAAATAGTATCTGGAACACTGGTTGCCGCTGCTGCTAAAATGACTGCTACGAAATAAATGGGAATATCTAAAACATTACCAAAATGCTCACATGCCAAAACCAAAAAAGCACTCGCCATTCCCACTACTAAAGTGGAAACCAAAAGTAAAAGCCACGCCTTAGAGTTTGTAATAGGTCGGTTTCCGATAATCAATTGCTCTAAGTTTAACCGAATACAATTACCCCAAAAACCATATTCTGTATTGGAAGTTTCTTCCTCCTCCTCATTATTTTCCTCTTCAGAAATGTTTTTTTTCATTGTGGAAAACATCACCACAACATACACGCCGTACATTAACATTAATATTAAACCATGCCACCAATACAATACGCCACTGGCTAAAAGGTAAATTAAAGCCACCTCGGAAATCAAAAGCATTATTCCATCTCGAAGGACTACCTTTTTACTCACCTGTACAAACTTCACCTTTCCTACGGCAATAACCGTTAAAATAACGATTGCAGGAATGACCATTGCATTAAAAATGGCACTTCCTGCGGTTGTTCCTATTCCACCTGAAAAGCCTTCTTGATCATGCAAAATCAATAGAAAAAATATGGTAGTAAATAGTTCTGGAATAGAACTTCCTATGGCATTAATCGTTGCTCCTCTTACTCCTTGACTTAAGTTTCTACCTAAATATTCTGATGCCATTTCAAAACCGTTACTTGCCTTCCAGATAATTAAGCAAGAAAGGACAATGACCATTAAAGATAATACTACTTCCATATTTTCATCAATACTTCGAAACGCAAAAGTAGTGAATAATTTGAGAATCATTCACTACTTCTAATCTTTTATGTTTTATATTAAAAACGCTTCTTGTTTCCTAATGGAATATTATATGCAACGCCTATTCCTAAAGAGCCGATATTATAATCTTGTTTTTCGTAATTGTATTTTTTATCCGTAAATACCTTTTGATAATGAACAGAGAAATTCCAATCACGATTGTGGTATCCAACTTCTGGTTTTACATAAAGTCCGCCATCAGGTCTATTTTTATTCAGTTGACCAACCTCTGTTTTTTTAAGAATTTGGTTATCTCCTGTGAGAAATCCATAACCGATATTCGTTCCAAAGTAGAAACCAGACCTTTTCGGATAAAATCTTATCAAAGCGGATACAGGAACAACCCCTACACTATTATTGTCAAATTGATTTTTATCTCTTCCAAAAAAATGGGTGTAACCTGTGGATAAACCTAACCCGAAATTAGGATTTACCAAATACTGATAAGTAACATCTATCCCTAAAGAAGCTACTGTATTACTCTTTGTAGGTAAAACCATTCCTACATTGGCGCCTACTTTGAGCATATTTTTCATTCCCTTTTTGTGCTTTTGTCCATTAGCAAAACCTGCAGCCAATAAAAGCGATGCTAAGATTGTTTGTTTTAAAATTTTCATAATTTATTTTTTTTATAGAACTCCCTTCAACTCAAAAAGTTGAAAATAAGTTCATTATTGTTGTTTAGTGTTAAATAAAATCTAAAATCGTGCCAAAAATAAAAAATGCCTTACTTTTCGTAAAGCATTTTTATTTATTATTGACAGTATATGATTTTTAGCTCAGTCCTGTTATATTTCCATCTTTATCAATGTTCATACCTTCCGATGCTGGAACGCTTGGTAATCCTGGCATACGCATCATATTTCCTAAAATAGGTACTAAAAATCCTGCTCCTGCGGCAAATTCAAATTCTCTTACCGTAACTTTAAAGCCTGTTGGTCTTCCTATCACCTTATCATTATCACTTAATGACTTTTGTGTTTTCGCCATACAAACAGGTAGTTCGTTCAGTCCTAAATCGTTAATCACTTTCAATCCTGCTTTAGCTTTAGCATTGAAAACCACTCCATCAGCACCATAAACTTCCTTAGCAATGGTATTGATTTTCTCCTCTACACTACTTTTTACATCATATAAAGGTTGATAATCATTACCATATTCTTCGGTTGCTTTTACTACCTCTTCGGCAATCTCTTTCATTCCTTCTCCACCTTGGGTAAATTCGTCCGCTAAAATAGCTTTCACGCCTAATTTTGCACATTCATCTTTAATAAACTGAATTTCTTCTTCGGAATCGGTAGCAAAATGGTTAATGGCTACTACTGGTTTCAATTGCCATTTCATAGCATTTTCGATATGCTTTTTAAGGTTTTCGATTCCTTTTTTCACCGCCTCTAAGTTGGTGTTTTCATACTCTCCTTTTTTCGCTCCACCGTGGTATCTCATGGCTCTAACGGTAGTAACCAAAACAAATGCAGATGGCTTTAATCCTGCATAATGACATTTAATATGCAAGAATTTTTCCGCTCCTAAATCGGCTCCGAAACCTGCTTCTGTTACCACATAATCTCCTAACGAAAGTCCTGTTTTAGTAGCGATAATGGTATTAGTTCCCTGAGCGATATTCGCAAAAGGTCCTCCGTGAATAATCGCTGGATTTCCTTCTAAAGTCTGAACCAAATTAGGCTTAATAGCATCTTTCAATAGAATTGCCATTGCTCCTTCTGCTTTTAAATCTCGAGCGTAAATCGGTTTTTTATCAAAGGTATAACCAACGAAGATATTTCCTAATCGAGTTTTTAAATCTTCAAAATCTTTACTCATACAAAGAATCGCCATTACCTCACTGGCTGGTGTAATATTGAATCCGTCTTCTCTTGGAATACCATTGGTTCTTCCACCCAATCCAATTACAATATTTCGTAAAGCCCTATCATTCATATCCATTACCCTTTTCCAAACGATGGTTCTTGGGTCGATATTAAGGCTGTGCTTTTTATTCTGAAGATTATTATCAATCAATGCTGATAATAAGTTATTGGCTTTTTCTATCGCCGAAAAATCTCCTGTAAAGTGGAGGTTAATATCCGTCATTGGGATTACCTGAGCATAACCACCACCTGCGGCACCACCTTTAATTCCGAAAACAGGACCCAAAGAAGGTTCTCTCAATACGGCTACTGCTTTTTTACCAATTTTATTCAATCCATCACAAAGTCCTACAGAAACAGTAGTCTTCCCCTCTCCTGCTGGCGTTGGGTTGATAGCAGAAACAAGAATCAGTTTTGATTTTTTAATTTTTTCTTCATCAATGTACTTTAATGGGATTTTGGCTTTGTATTTACCATAATATTCTAAATCCTCTTCATTGATATTCACTTTCTTAGCAATCTCTTTGATGTGCTGAATATTAGCACTTTGTGCTATTTCTAAATCTGTTGGAAAACTCATTTTATTCGTTTTTTTTGAGCGTCTAAATTAGTAATTCCAAATCATATAGCCAATAGCATGGTTATTGATTTTTATCATAAAAGCCTGTTTGAAATTACATCAAACAGGCTTTAGGTCATATAATCAATACCGAATTACTCACTCAAAAACTCGGTTTGAGCAATGGTTTTTTGCTCTCCCGTAACGATATTTTTAATTGTAATGGTTTGATGATTAATTTCATCATCTCCGATAAACACTACTTTTTCAATGCCTTTTTTCTCGGCGTAAGAAAACTGTTTTTTAAGTTTTACATTATCAGGATAAAGCTCCGACATTACGCCTTTGTTTCGTAATTGAAAAATAAGCTTTGATGCCTCCAATGCTTCTCTATCTCCAAAATTAAAGAATAAATAATCAGGTTTTACTTCTGTGTTTTCAGGGAATAAATTCAGTTCTTCCATTACCAAATAAATCCTATCCAAACCAAAAGAAATACCAATTCCTGGGATGTTTTTCACGCCAAAAACTTCGGTAAGATTATTATATCTTCCACCGCCACCAATAGAACCCATTGCTACGCCATCGGCTTTTACTTCAAAAATGGCTCCTGTATAATAGTCGATTCCTCTTGCCAAGGTAATATCGAATACCAAATTTTCGGAAATTCCCAATGCCTTGGTCTGAGCAAGTACAAATTCTAATTCTTCCAAACCTGTTTTTCCTATCTCTGAATTTTCAAACTTCTCTCTTAAAAGGCTTAATACCTCTTCCTGACTTTTACCATCGAATAAAAAAGATAATTTTGCTATCGCTTCATCGCTGATTTGTTTCTCTTTCAACTCCTTGATAACGCCGTCTTTCCCTACTTTGTCCAATTTATCCAAAGCCACGGTAAAATCTATCAACTGATTAGAAATATCGGCATATTCTGCCAATCCAGATAATATTTTTCGGTTATTAAAATGAACTTTCACTGCAATTTTCAAGTCTTGAAAAGACTTTAAATACAACTGAACCAAATCCACTTCTTGCCAAAGCGATTCGCTTCCCACAACATCTGCATCGCACTGATAAAACTCTCTAAATCTTCCTTTTTGTGGTCTATCGGCTCTCCAAACTGGCTGAATTTGATAGCGTTTAAAAGGTAAACTCAGTTTTCCGTGATTCATTGCTACAAATCTTGCAAAAGGCACCGTTAAATCATAACGCAAGGCTTTATCTGAAATCTGGGAAGTTAGTTTCTGAAAAGATTTATTTTGCCAATCTTCATCTTTGGTTTTCTTGGTAAAATCTCCTGATTTTAAAATCTTAAAAATCAATCTATCGCCCTCTTCTCCATATTTTCCTGTGAGGGTTGATAGGTTCTCAAAGCTTGGCGTTTCCAAAGGTTCAAACCCAAATAACTCAAAATTACGCTGTAAAACTTCCTTGATATATCTTCTCTTTATCACTTCTTGTGATGCAAAATCTCTTGTTCCTTTGGCTAAACTTGGTTTCATAAATCGTATTCTCTTAATTGAATCACAAAAATAATAAAATAACTTGATTGTACAATGATTAATAGGGCAAACGCACGAAATATTAAAGTGTTAAAAAGTAAAGCGTAATATAAAATGCAAAGTACAACAAAGAAATACTAATCTTTACCATATCAATAAACGAAGTGGCTTTGTTAATTCCCCTCTAAAAAGAGGGGTGCCACGCAGTGGCGGGGGGTGTATGATTAAACCATTGTTTATCAATGTGTTAATATTATATTTAATGAAAATTCGTTTGTTTGACCTTAACCTCCATAACCTCGTAATTCTTATAACCTTAAACTACGATCATTTAAAACTTCATCTCTACGGTTAAAAAATATTCTCTTGGAGCAGATGGAATAATCCCAGGTCCTGGGTAACCCGTTGCCCTTCTCGTGAAATACACTTCATTGAAGATATTAGACACTCCAGCCTCTATTTTTAGATGCTTATTGAGTCGGTAAGAAGTAACGAAATCTACCAACTGATAGGCAGGAATAGTTCCCTGAATCCCCCAAGTATTATCTTTTGGGTTGGTAGGCTCATTGGTCGCAGAAGTATATTGCTCTGATAATTTGGTCAATAGAATACTTCCCAATAGATTTTTATAACCAAAACTCATTCCTGTTTTTAAGTTTAATGTAGGTACAAATTCTACGCTATTTCCTTTAATCCCTGGTGTTTCGGATTCCACGTATTCCGAATGAGTAATGGCTGTATTGGCAAAAATATTCCATCGCCAATTTTTATTATTATTCAATACCAATCTCTTCAAATTGAAATCAATTAAAGATTCTACACCGAAAACAACTGCCTCTCCCACATTCGTTCTTACCTTTTGAACTCCAGAATAGCCCTCTGCTTGGCGAAAAACATTATCAATTCTATTATTATAAAACAACCCATAAACACCAATATCATAAGAAATTACTCTTCTCCATTTTCCTCTTACACCAATATCTGCGGTGTAACCTGTTTCATCTTTAATATCAGGGTCAATGACTAATGCATTATTGACCATCCGAATATCACTAAAAGTTACCGAACGATAATTTTGTGAAAGATTGGCATACGCCTCAAACTGTCGATTAGGTTTATAAGAAGTTCCTATTCCCAAAATAAAGAAATTTCTCAGGCGTTTTTCATCTTCGTGGTAAGTTTCATTAAATATGGTATTTCCTGCATTGTCCAAAATGATTTTTTTGTAAAAACCTTTCGCCTTGGTATCAATATACTCCCAACGAACGCCTGGAACAATTGACCAATCTTTAGACACCTTGAAGATAAACTCCGAAAACAACGCCACATTTTGATTCGGATAAGTGTAATCGGATTGGTGATAATAGTTGGTGTTTTCTTCATCAAAATTAAAATCGGCATCGCTACCTTTTGAACCAGCTCCTTGTCGCCCTGTATTATTGGCTCGGTAATATTTAGCACCAACTAAAAGCGTATGTTTTTTCTTCCCAAGGTGTTGTAAAAATTTGGTTTCCACGCCCCAATTTCTAAATTTCCCCGTGATTAAATCCCTTGTTGCTCCCTCATAATCAGGTTGTCCTACTCTTGCAGGTCGATAGCCCAAACTTTCCCTTTTCGCATCTAAACCAAAAGCCTTTACGCTTAATTTTTGTTTTTTATTAAACTGATGATTAAAAAATACCGACCATAAATTCCAATCTACATTAAACCAGTTTCTCGCTCTGATACTTTGATAAGGATCTTGGTTATAAAGGTAATCCGTCAATCCACCTGGTTGATGAGCCAAGTATTTGAATTTGGTAAATTCAACACCGAATTTGGTCTTTTTGGAAAGGTCATAATTGAAAAAGAGATAACCATTTTGTGATTTATAATCCGAGTTTTCCTGAAATCCATCTCCTTTTTTATAATTAAAAAATCCATAATAAGAGAAATCTCCCAACTTTCCTGTCAATGAATTAAAAGAAGTATGCGTACCAAAAGAAGCAATGGTATTTCGTGAAGTGAATTGTATTTTTCTACGGCGATTCGGTTTCTTGAGCTTAAAATTCAATAACCCTCCAAACTGCGTTCCGTACTGCAAAGATGCCGCACCTCTTACCACCTGAATTTCGTCTATCGCCTCTGCTGTTGGCGTGTAATAACTTTCAGGATAACCCAAAACATCAGCACTAATGTCATAGCCATTCTGCCGAGTATTGAAGTTTGCCGTTCGGTTAGGATTCAGTCCTCGACCTCCCACATTGAGTTGCAAACCACCATCATTGCTATCAAAAACATTGATTCCTGCAATTTGAGAATAAATTTGACGAGGGTTATTAAGTGCTTTATTGATGATTTTAGTATCCATTAAAACCACCTCTGTTTTTTTAGCAGCGAAAATAGAAGTTCCCTCTACAGGTTTTAACCTTCTGGTTTCAAAGGCTTTGATTTTATTATTGATAATAATGACTTCGGAAATGTTTTTCGTTTTCAGAGAATCTGTCTGAGCAGAAAGATACATCGGTGCCAATAAGACCGAATATTTACAAACCTTTAATATTTCCTTTGAAAGGTAAAATCCATTTTTTGGGTCTAAAACTGTCTTCTTCATTGTTTAAATCTACTTTTTCATCAATCATCTTTTGAGGACTTCTCCCGTTTAAGGCAACGAAAGTTTCCACAAAAACTTGTGGCTGATGAACATTCTTATTTTCTTGATAATAATCTGCTAAATAATGAGCAAACTCCAAAATGAAATCAGGCTGAAAAGCCATTTGTTTTTCTTGAGTAGGCGTTAAAAAATCTAAATTATCCACTACAAAAACTTGATTGGTCTTGGTGTCTTTAATTTTAAAAATGGCATAACCCGTTTTTTCCATCAGCATTACTCGCCAAGAAAAACGATAACCTTCTTCTGTCCAAAACAATTCACCTGGATACAATAAATATCGCCAAGGGAAAATCAAGTGGAAAATCAGTAATAAAGTAACGATAAACCTCGAAATAATAGAGCCTTGATAAACAGCATGTTCCGTCCTAAAATAAGAGAAATTTAATCGGGAAATCAGTTCTATTTTTTGCCATAAATTCTCATGCCATTTCGGAGAGAAATAAATGAATGCTCCACCAATCATAATAAATGGAAACATCCCGATTGGAAATAAAATCCAAGTCAAAACATGAAAAACAACTACACCCATAAAAGCCCAACCTCTCGTTTTTTTGGAAAGTAACAAAAAGGGGATTGATAAATCAAAAATCGCTCCCGCCCAACTGAACAGATAAGGCATATACTCCTTGTCCATTAGTCCGCCAATCAATGGAATATAATGTTTGGAAGGTAACCAAATTTTCAGTGGCATGGCGTCAATTAGCCAATCGGAATTGAGTTTGCAAAGTCCAGCATAAAAATAAACTACACCCACCAGTATTTTAATACTATTAATCGTCCAAGTAGGCACTTCGCCCTTTCTGATTGTAGGATTTCTTGCATCAAGGGAATAATTAACATTCATCGGTAAAAAAATCATTAAAAACGCCACCAAACTGATGAAGTAATAATGATTAAGGTAATTGGTCTTGTCCATTAATTGAATATAGGTGAAGGACAAAAAGAAAAGGATGATATTCAGTCTGAAATATTTCCCCAAAATAATTCCAATAGCAGAAATCCCTGCCAAAATGAATAAAAAATAAGTGTATTCTCCCAGTGGTTTTACCCATTCAAAACCGTAATAAGAGAAGAAATAAGTCGGTTGGATATACAAAGAGTCTATCCAACCGTAATAAAAAAATCTAAAAACACTTATTAACATCATTACCCCAAAAACTACTCTGTAAGTAGCTAATGGAGCAGATGAAGTATAAGTATTTCTAAAATTAATTGCCATTATTGAAAGGAATTAATTAATCACCATCAGTATCCATATAGGCAATACTCACATTCAGTACTTGTGGCATACTTACTTTCAGGTTAACAACATTGGATTGTAAAGCCTGATAAGCATCTTTCATTGGCATTATATCGGTGTTCATTTGATTCACAAAACTTGGCTCCAAAGCACTGATTTTGTCTTTGGCATTATTAAAATTTGTATTGATTTTATTTGCAAGGTCAAGATTAGTCTGCTTAGCATCTAAATATTCAATATAATGTTTTAAAGACTTTCCATTTTTAGTACCATCAAAAGAGACTCCATTGAAAAAGTTTTTCATTGCTTTTAAACCTTCCAAAGCATATTCTCTATTGTATTGATTTGAATAACGAGCCTCTACCCATTGTGGTTTTGGGTCTGTATTTTGCGGTAAAAACATCGGTGTTAAAACTCCTGCTGGATAACCGATTTTCCCTGCTCTTAAATCGCTTTCATAATAGCTCACAAAAGCATTAACGATTAAGCTCAAACTTCCCGCTGCATTGTTGGATTGATTTTCAACAAAAGAATCTCTATACCCTGAATTCCAATCGTTTAAAACTTCATTTGAACTTTCAATCATTTCATTGATGATGGCTTTCAAATAAGCTTTATATTGAGTAGCATATTGATCTGTTGTAAATTTAGCCATAATTCCTGCATCGTCATCAGCAAAGCCATTGACCATATAATCTATAGCTGGTAAACCTTGTGCAATCTCTCCATTTGAAATATGAGCAGGAGATCTAAAATCATAAGTTTCATTCTGAGCATAAGTTCTTACATTGTAAGTAGATACAGGATAAGTGTTCAGTCTATACTGATAATTGATATGGTCTGCCTTTCCAAAACGGAAAAACCCAATATATTGATAAGCAATATAAGCTTGATGTAAACTGGCTCTTACTTTGGTTAAGTTAGCCTCATTAGGCGTTGCAAAGAAATCATCGACATTATTGTCCAATGCCATTGATTTTGTTTTAAAATTTTGAAATGCAGGAAGAATATAATCATCCGCCATAAAAGTGGTCATTTCTTTTCTATCAAAACTATCTTGCACATCATCTCCTTTCTTTTCACGAGTACAAGAGAATAAAACCAAGACACTCAGTATGAATAGTAAAATATTACCTTTTTTCATTTTTTCTAATTTTTATAAATTCTAATTAAGGTTACAAAGATAAAATAAATTTCATCAAAAAACACAAGAATTGTCAAAAAAAGCGTACCGAAAAATATCAGTACGCTTTTCAATTAAAACTAAAAACTTAACTAAAAATTAAGCATCTTGTAAATTAAATCCTCCTATTTCTGCCATTTTATTAGCTCCCATTTTCAATGCTTGTGCTATTCCTGGGCTGTATAATCCCATTTGTCTAATCATTTGCACATAAAAAGAACCTTTATGATTTGCTGGTAAAGCTTGACCTTTAGGCGTGAAATCAATAGAATACAAGAATCCTAATCCTTCTGCTATTTCGTGGAATGCTGATGCCTTTTGCTCCATTGTAGCATTAGGATTTTCCAAAACATCTGCACCTTCTCTTAAATAATGAGCACATCTGATGAAACAAACCTTTTCCATTAATTTAACAATCTTATCTCTTTGCTTATCTCTCTCTGCATAATCTTTATCTACAATCGCTTGTCTTCCTTTGATAAACGCATTGTAAATATCTTTTTTAATACCTGCTCCTGCTACACTTCCATCAACAGCACTGATGTATCCAGACCAAAATCTTTTGTATTTTGATTTATTATCTCCTGATGTAATATCCACATTTGAGTCAGCTGGTAGTCCTGTATAACCAAAAGCCTCATCCCAATGATGCTCCATTGCAGTATAGTTTTTACCTTGTGGAATTTGATCATTATCTACATTCAATTTGTCATCTGATAAATAATGGTTGATGATTTGGTCTAACTCAAATGCACCCATTAAACTTTTAGACATCAATTGTACTGTTTCAATACCTTGAGCATCTACCAATCTATTTCCGTACATACCTGCTACTCCATTAGAAGCAGTTGCACCTCTTTGAGAACTTAAATATTCTAAATCATTGAACAATCCTTGGAAATAAGTTTGAACTTGTGCTTGCTGTCCAGACATAGTTGCAGACGCACTTACTTTATTCCAAATTTGCTTGGTAGTTCCGTTCAAATCTGATGCATTATAGAATGCCCCATCCATAACAAATGGATTATCCTGATTTTGAACTAATTTCATAAGATAATCGGCTGTGATATCTGTTGATTTCGCAGAACCTGCATAAGCTTTCACCTGCGAATGCATATCGATTCTCATATGTTGCCCTCCAAAAGAAACAGAAGATGCTCCATTTCTTTCAAACTTATAATCCTTTACCTCTTGGTTTGGATTTACTGGGTCATCATTTCTATTACAAGAAGTGAACAACGCCAATGATGCAACGGATAACACCACTGCTTTTTTTACTGAAAAATTCATAATGATATTTATTTTAAAATTTGCAGCAAAGATATGTTTATTTTTAATAAATCCAAATAAAAATGAAGTATGATTTTTATCAGTTATGTGATTTTTTGTTCAAAAAAAAACTATCTCGTAAAAAGATAGTTTTTAAATTGATGTAAAATTGATTTACTTTCCCCATTTATTTTTAAAAGTACAATTTTTATAACGTTTATCAATCGAAATAAAAATATGAGGGATACGAGTTTCAATCCATTTTTCTAATAACTCGTTTTGTTTTTTCTTAACAGCATAACTCTTCACCCTGTCATAATCGCTTTTCAAAGTCATCTGATGAGCAGGTGTTTCTTCTTCTAAACGAATCAATTTTACTACTTTTCTTTTGTTTAGTTCATCTTCAAAAACTTCGGTGAGATCACCTTTATGAAGTCCAGCAATCTGATAAGCGACATCTGCACCCAAAGCATCTTTCTCTACCCTTGCAGAACCATCTCGACCTTGTAAAATTCCTGCATTATATTTGGTGCTTTTATCATCAGAGAATTTGTATGCTGCTTTCTTAAAAGACATTTTATCCAATTTAATCAGTGTCTTAATACTGTCCAATTTCGCCTTTGCCGTTGCTATTTCGCCTTCGGTAGGCTCTGCCATTAGCAGAATATGACTAGCATCGTATATCTTCCCCGATTTCCTTTCCAATTTAATGATATGAAACCCATATTCGGATTCGATAGGTTCAGAAATTTCGCCGACTTGTAAATTCAAAGCGGCAGCCTCAAAAGGCTTTACCATCTGACCTTTATAAATATTTTTCATCAGTCCACCATTGGCGGCAGAACCTGGATCTTCGGAATAAATTCTTGCCTGACTTGCAAAATCTTCACCATTTAAAATATCGGCTTTTATTTTATTCAATTTATTGATGAGTTCCTGCTTATGACTTTCCGTTAGCTCTGGATAAATGGCAATATTCGCTATTTTCACTTCATCTTTTACCTGTGGCAATTGAAATTGATACACATCATAAAATTCCGAAACTTCCTGAGGCGTTACATCTACTCCTGTTGTAACCATTCTGTATTTTTCTCCCATTAAATACTGTTCAGCATCCATTTTTTCAATGACTTTTTTCATCTGATGAGCCGTTCTAAATTTATACTTCTTCAGCATTTCTCTTTCAGAAGGAAATTGAGATAAAATTCCATTATATTTCCTAAGTGCTTGTTCTTTAATGGCTTCTGTTTGAGGGTCAATAAGGGTATCTTGCTTGGCTTCGTGAATCAATATTTTTTTATTTAAAATACCTTCAAAAATCTCACATTTATCAATTGCAGGATTTTGTTGTTTTGCAAAATTATACTCTTCCAAAACTTCGGATTCTAATATAATTTCGTTTCCCACCACGGCTGCAATACCATCTACTAAATCTCCCTTATTCTGTTGCGCATTGATTACCGAAAATAAACAAAGCGACAAATAAATCGTAATCTTTTTTATCATTCTATTAAATTATATCTTGCAAATTTAAAACTCTTGTTGAATAAAATGTTATTTTTTATTATAATTAATTGTTAAAATTTTATGAGGCTCAGCCTTAACCTTAGCCTAAATCTCTACTTCAAAAGTAGTTAGTTTTTTAAATTCTTGAACTCTCTCCTCTAAATCCTGCTGAGTCACCTCTTTCAATCGTTCTGTCCCAAACTTTTCCACTGTAAATGATGCCAATGCAGAACCGACTATAATGGCAGACTTCATCGTTTCAAAATCAAACTTTTCTTTCTTCACCAAATACGATACAAAACCTCCTGCAAAGGTATCTCCTGCCCCTGTTGGGTCAAATACCTCTTCCAATGGCAACGCTGGAACGGCAAAAATATTACCGTCTTGAAACAATAATGCTCCATGTTCGCCTTTCTTGATAATCACATATTTTGGTCCCATTTTATGGATTTCTTGTGCTGCTTTCACCAAAGAATACTCACCTGAAAGTTGTCTTGCTTCCTCATCATTAATGGTGATTACATCGGTTTTGGCAATCACTTGTTTTAATAAATCCAATGCTGTATCCATCCAAAAATTCATCGTATCCAAAACCACCATTTTCGGTCTTTGAGGCATTTTTTCTAATACAGACATCTGAACCGCTGGATGTAAATTTCCCAATAATAAAACTTCTGCATCTTCCATACTTTGAGGAACTTTTGGATCAAAACTTTCCAACACATTCACTTCCGTTACCAAAGTATCTCTCATATTCAAATCGTGGTGATATTTTCCACTCCAAAAGAAAGTTTTTCCGTCTTCAATAACTTCTATTCCATCAATATTGATGTTTCGTTTTTGCATCATCTCCAAATCTTCCTTCAAGAAATCTCCGCCCACTACAGAAACAATCCCTGATTCTACATTCATCACCGAAGATGCCAAACCAATATAAGTTCCCGCTCCTCCTAATATTTTATCCGTTTTTCCAAACGGTGTTTCTATCGCATCAAATGCTACACTTCCTACGATTAATAATTTCATTTTATTTTGTTGTTAAGTTGTTGAGTTGTTAATATTGTTGAGTTGTTGATATTGTTAAATTGCTTTATTGTTAAACTGTTACATTATTATATTGCTTCATTATTTTATTTCCACTGAAAAGTTTCGATTAAATGCTTTAAATCTTTTTTCACATAACGCACCGCTGGTGCTATAGAGTCAGGTTTTGGGCGAGAATTAAAATACAAACTTGCCGTTACAAAATGCTTGGTACTATCAGTTACAAAAAACTGAATATTAGAAGCACTTTGTCCCTTTAATTCATAAAAATTACCATATGCTTTATGCTCAGGGTATTCAAAAACCTTAGTTTCGATAGAGGAAGCTTTTATGGTGTGCTTATACACCATCTTTTCTGCCTCCTTAATATGTTCGGTAAGGTTATTTTTAATAGGATAATAGGTGATAAAAACTTTCCCTTTCATTTGGGGATAAATCAAATTAAACCAACACTCATTTTTCTTAGACGGAAAAACTTTCGCTAATGTAGAATATTCAAACTGATAATGACAAGCATCATCAAAAACTTGATATTTAGGCTGAGGATATTCCAAACGCAATTCTCCTTTAGGTTTAGGCATCGTGTCTTTGCCACAAGAGAAAAGCATCAATACAACAAAAATAAAGCTTATATTTTTTAACATCTCGCAAATATACAAAAGTTTAGTTTAGAGCCAAGAATCAACATTTTATTTTCGACTTTAAAAAACTTTCTATCGGTTTGGGAAAAGACTTTTGTTCAAAATCGTCGAAATGTATCAACTCCAAATCATGCTCTTGGGCAATATTTTTTAATAAATCTAATGATGAAATTTCAACACTAAAAAAAGAAATTTCCATTTTAATATGGGTTAGAATATGATTCACTTTTTGCTCTTCAATGATATTCAAATCTGTATTTTGGGGCATCAAAGTGGAAAATTCGTACAACCTTTTCCAAATCGAACGATTATCTCTCTGCCTTATCAAAAAATAATCTTGATAATAAAGATAATAATAATCTAATTTTTGGTGTTTGACTTTTACTTTTTTAATCTTAACAGGAAATTGAGTAGTTTTCCCAGTCTGAAAAGCTATACAACCTTTACTAATAGGACAAATATCACATAAAGGATTTTTAGGTTTACAAATTTCTGAGCCAATATCCATGATTGCTTGATTGAAATCTCCCGCCTTATTTTCGGGCATTATTCTGAATGCTAAATTTGAAAAGTACTCAAATGCTTTGGTATTGGAAATATCAAAATCATCTCCAAAAAACCGACTTAAAATCCGATAAAAATTACCATCTATCGCAGGACGATTTTCATTAAAACAAATACTCGCAATCGCCGAAGCCGTATATTTCCCAACTCCTTTCAGTTGGATGATATCTTCATAAGTATTGGGGAAAACGCCATTAAAATCATTGATGATTTGTTGAGCCGCTTTATGTAAATTAATCGCTCGAGAATAATATCCCAATCCTTTCCAATAGAGCAAAACCTCGTCCACATGAGCATTGGCTAAATCTTCCACCCTTGGAAAACGAAGGATAAATTTATTATAATGCTCTAATCCTTGCTGAATCCTCGTTTGCTGAAAAACAATTTCACAAATCCATATTTTATAAGGATTTTTGGTTTTCCTAAAAGGTAAATCTCGACCATTGACACTATACCAATCTAATAATTGAATACCAAAGTTAAGAAAATCAGGGTTTTGTTTGTTTTTTTTCAAAAATTAATCTTATATTTGCACTCCAAAGTTAAAAATAAAATTCAAAATGACAAAAGCAGAATTGGTAAACACTATTTCTAACAAGTTAGGAACAGAAAAGTTAGAAACACAAAAAGTGGTAGAAGCATTTATGCATGAAGTGAAAAACTCACTTTATAGTGGAGAGAATGTGTATCTAAGAGGTTTTGGTTCTTTTATTATTAAAGAAAGAGCAGCAAAAACAGGAAGGAATATTTCTAAAAATATTGCAATAGAGATTCCTGCACACAATATTCCTGCATTTAAACCTTCTAAAACTTTTGTGGAAAAAGTGAAGACGAAAGTGAAAGTAAAATAATTAACATTAATTAAAAAAAATAAAAAATTATGCCAAGCGGAAAGAAAAGAAAGAGACACAAGGTAGCTACTCACAAAAGAAAAAAAAGAAGAAGAGCGAATAGACATAAGAAAAAATAATTCCTCTTTTTAGCAAAATAATTAATATAGTTGGCTATAGTTTTTACATTAACGCCAGCTATATTTGTTTATAATAAAAAAAGCCAATGATATGAAGAAAGAAATGATAATTTCGTATGAAGATGAGCTTACTAAAATTGCACTATTAGAAGATGGAAGACTTTGTGAACTTCACGAAGAGGAAGAAAAAACGGACTTTGTAGTTGGAGATTTGTTTGTAGGTAAAGTGAAAAAATTGGCACCTAATCTTAATGCAGCATTTGTAAATATTGGTTACAAAAAAGATGCTTTTTTACATTATCAGGATTTAGGTCCCCAGTTTTTGACTTATAAAAAATTTTTAAAAGAAACTTTAGCGAAAAAACAAAATTCGTCTGTGCTAAAAGGTTTTAAAAAAGAAAATACTATCGATAAACATGGTAAGATCGATAAAGTTTTAGCTAAAAACGACACAATACTCTTACAAATTACCAAAGAACCTATCTCTACAAAAGGACCTAGAATTTCTACTCAGATTTCTCTTACAGGTCGTTTCATCGTTCTCATTCCTTTTGATAATAAGGTTTCTGTTTCTAAAAAGATAAGAAACGAAGAAGAACGAACAAGACTTAAAAACCTTATTGAAAGTATAAAACCAGAAGGTTTTGGTGCCATTATCAGAACGGTAGCAGAAAACAAAAAAGTCGCTGAATTACACAGTGATGTGGATCAGCTTGTTCAAAAATGGAAAAAAACTTTTTCCAATATTCAAAAAGGTGACCTTCCAAACAAAATATTATCCGAACAAGATAAAGCCTCTTCGATATTAAGAGATAACTTCAATGCTGATTTTGTGAGCATCATTTGTGATGATGAACAAATGGTTCAGGATATGCAAAACTATCTGGAAGTTATTGCCCCTGAAAGAAAAAAAATAGTTCAATTTTATGACTCTCATATTCCATTATTAGAGTATTATAATGTAGAAAAACAGCTCAAACAGAGTTTTGGAAAGCATGTAAATATTCCAAAATCCAAAGGTGCTTACCTTGTAATAGAACACACAGAAGCACTCCATGTCATCGATGTTAATTCGGGACCTAATATTTCCTCAGCAAAATCTAACAAAGAACATGCTTTACATGTCAATAAAATGGCCGCCACAGAAATTGCTCGTCAGTTAAGATTGCGAGATATGGGAGGCATCATCGTAGTAGATTTCATCGATATGCGAGAGGCAGAACACAGAAAAGAACTCTACACGCACTTCCGTGAAGAGATGAAAAGAGACAAATCAAGACACAAGATTTTGCCACCGAGTAAGTTTGGATTAATCCAAGTAACTCGACAAAGAAATCGTTCGGAAAAACAAATTAAAACACGAGAAGATAACCCTAACAAAGACGGAGAAATTCTCGCTCCTATCGTTGTGATAGAAAGAATGGAAGAAGCCATTAAAAATATCATCAAAAAAGAAAAAGGAAGATTGTACCTCCATGTTCATCCCTTTGTAGAAGCTTACCTTACCAAAGGATTGGGAAGCATTAGAATGAAATGGTTTTTAAAACACAAAAAATGGGTGACCATTGTCCCAAGAGACTCCTTTAAGTATTTGGAATTTAGACTTTACAATGCAGACAAAAAAGAGTTAATGAATTACTCTAACTAAAAAAATAAAATGCCGTTACATCAAGGGAACGGCATTTTTTATTATTCAATCTAAAAAACAAAAAACCAACTTTTCAGTCAGGTTTTCGATTATTTTATTCCCACTCTATCGTTGCAGGTGGTTTGCTTGAAATATCGTAAGCGACACGGTTAATTCCTTTCACTTCGTTGATAATTCTATTCGATACTGTTTCTAAAAACTCATAAGGCAATTTACTCCAAGTTGCCGTCATAAAATCAATGGTATTTGCCGAACGAACCACTGCGGTATATTCGTAAGTTCGCTCATCTCCCATTACTCCAACAGATTTCACTGGAAGTAGTACTACAAAAGCCTGAGATACCTTTTCATATAAATCGTTTTTATACAATTCCTCAATAAAAATATCATCTGCCTCTTGTAAAATTCTTACTTTTTCATCATCTACCTCACCTAAAATTCTAATTCCTAAACCTGGACCTGGAAACGGATGACGATGTACCAAATGATGTGGAATACCTAACTCCTCTCCCACTTGTCTTACTTCATCTTTGAATAATTCTCTCAATGGCTCAACTAGTTCAAAGTCCATTTCCTCTGGCAATCCTCCTACATTATGATGAGACTTTATCACCGCCGAAGGTCCTTTTACCGATTGAGATTCAATAACATCAGGGTAAATAGTTCCTTGGGCTAAAAATTTAGCATTATCAAATTTATGAGATTCTTCATCGAAAACAGCCACAAACTCGTTCCCAATGATTTTTCTTTTCTCTTCTGGATCAGAAACGCCTTTTAGTTTCGATAAAAACCTTTCGGAAGCATCTACCATTTTGATATTCATATGGAAATGCTCACCGTAATTTTCCATTACTTTTTTACCTTCATCTTTTCTAAGCAGACCTGTATCTACAAAAATACAAGTCAGTTGGTCGCCAATGGCTTTATGAATTAAAACTGCCGCCACAGAAGAATCCACTCCTCCCGAAAGTCCTAAAATCACTTTTCCATCACCTACTTGCTTTCTGATTTCTTGAATCGTTCTATCGATATAACCCGTCAGTTTCCAATTCTTTTCTGCTCTACAAATATTGAAAACAAAGTTTTCTAACATTTTAGCACCAAATTCTGTGTGGGAAACTTCTGGATGAAATTGTAGGGTATAAATATTTTTTTCTTCGTTTGCCATTCCTGCAATTACGCCACTTCTCGCTGAAATTTCGAATCCTTCTGGTGCTGTTTCCACCTCATCAAAATGACTCATCCATACCGTAGAAGTTTTAGGAACATCGTGAAATAGCGGATTACTTCTTAAAATATCCAATTCTGCCTTTCCATATTCTCCTTTCTCGCCTTTAGCTACTTTTCCACCCAATAAATGAGCGGTCAGTTGCATTCCATAGCAAATTCCCAAAACAGGAATTCCAAGGTCAAATAGTTCTTTTTCTACCAAATGTGCATCCTTGGCATTTACTGAACTCGGACCTCCCGAAAGAATGATTCCTGCAGGTTGTTTTTTCTTAATTTCTTCTATTGGCGTATTAAAGGGAATAATCTCCGAATATACCTCCATTTCCCTGATTCGCCTACCAATCAACTGATTGTACTGCGAACCAAAATCTAATATAATAATTCCGTTGTGCATTCTTTTTTTTAAGTTATAAGGTTATGAAGTTACAAGGTTATGAAAAAACATCATTATTCTGTAATTTCATAACTTTATAACTTCGTAACCTTTTTTCATATTAAAACTTCGCTATATCCTCTCTATAAAAAGCGTAGTCAAATTTTATCGTTAAAGCATCTTGATAGACTTTATCACGAGCTTCTTCATAAGTTTTTCCTGTAGCTACCAAATTGACAACTCTTCCGCCATTAGTAACAATATCGTCGCCTTTGTATTTCGCTCCTGCTAATAAAACAGTACTGCTACTTACTTTGTCTAAATTTTTAATTTCAAAACCAATATCATAATTCCCTGGATAACCTCCTGATGCCATTACTAAACAAACTGCCTTTTCATCTCTGAATTTCAAGTCGATGTCTTTTCCTTCGATACAATTATCAATCACATCTAATAAATTACTATCCAATAGTTCCATTAAAACCTGTGTTTCAGGGTCTCCTGAACGCATATTATATTCTAATAAATAACAACCATTTTCCGTAATCATCAATCCAAAGAAAATAAATCCTTTGAACATTAAATAATTATCCTTTAAACCATTTAATGTTGGTTCTAAAATATTCTTTTTAAAATCTTCAAAATGAGCATCGGTAAATTGTGGACTTGGTGCAACCGTTCCCATACCACCTGTATTAGCACCTCTGTCGCCTTCACCTACTTTCTTATAATCTTTCACAGAAATACAAGGGAAGAAATCTTTTCCGTTTGCAAATGCAATAATTGAAGCCTCAAAACCTTGTAAATAATCTTCAATGACTACCTCTATTCCTGCATCTCCATAGATTTTGTCAATCATAAACTCGTGAATGGTCGTTAGTGCAACATTTTCATCCTCTGCTATCACCACCCCTTTTCCTGCTGCTAACCCAGATGCTTTAATGACCATTGGAAATTGAGTTTGCTTTTCAATAAATGCCTTTGCGTCTACATACGAAGTGAACACCTGAGAATTTGCTGTTTTTACACCAAACTCTTGCATAAATCTCTTCGCATAAGCTTTACTTCCTTCCAAACGAGCAATCTTCTTACCTGGACCAAAAATCCTCAATCCTTCTTTCTCGAATTCATCTACAATTCCTTCCACTAATGGTGCTTCTGGACCTACGATGGTTAAATCTATTGCTTCTTTTTTAGCAAATTTTACCAATTCTGGAATTTCGGTGATATAAACATTCTCACCCAACTTTTCAGTTGTTGCATTCCCTTTCGCAAAAAACATTTCCGAAATTCTACTATCTTCTGATAACTTTTTAGCAATAGCGGCTTCTCTACCACCGTTTCCTATAATTAATACTCTCATTATTATTATGATTTAATGTAACAAATTTACGATTTTTAATTTTATAAAACTACTAAATTAATGTAAAAAATGACGCATTCCTGTGAAAATCATTGGAATTTTATGCTCATTACACGCTTTAATGCTTTCCTCATCTCTCATACTTCCTCCCGGTTGGATAATCGCCTTGATTCCTTCCTCTGCACAAGTGTCTACCACATCTCTAAATGGGAAAAACGCATCTGATGCTAATACCAAATCACCATCAAATTTCTCTTTAGCTCTCGTGATTGCTTGTTCCGTTGCCCAAATTCTATTCACTTGACCACCGCCAATTCCTAAAGCTTGTTTTCCATTAGAAACAACAATAGCGTTAGATTTCACATATTTCACCACTCTTTGAGAAAATAATAAGGCTTTCTCTTGTTCATCGGTTGGCTGAATTTCCGTAACAACCTTAATATCTTCCGAAAACTGATTATCCGTATTCTGAATTAATAATCCGCCATCTACTTTCACCCAAGTTTGCGTGTCAGAAACAGCATTTTTAATTTTAATAATTCTTAAATTCTTTTTCTTTTTCAATACCTCAATGGCATCAGCATCAAAATCAGGAGCCATTACAATTTCTAAGAAAGTTTTATTCAG
>PDWJ01001062.1_pt1 | contig 35780 bp, 33 predicted proteins | sample 1430881 | NCBI WGS metagenome assembly PDWJ01 (sample SAMN01162460, study PRJNA174530) | Oral metagenome, whole genome shotgun sequencing project. | biome: Marine environment; feature: Marine mammal; material: Swab sample of the gingival sulcus; isolation source: swab sample of gingival sulcus...
TGTGGGAGAGTAGGTCGCCGCCGTTTTCCTGTACAAGGGCCCCGGAGTTTTTATCAGCTTCGGGGCCCTTGCTTTTTCACCCCTCACCCTTCCTTTACCCATCCCCAGCTGACTGTATTTGAAATGAAGTGCAAGAATTGAAGGATGTACGAAATCGCCTGAGTACTTACATCACCGGGTCATCATGATAAAGAAGAACAGCGTCGCCTTACTGGTGGGCGAGGCGGGATTCGAACCCGCGACCTTCGGCTTCGGAGGCCGACACTCTATCCAGCTGAGCTACCCGCCCATAATTGAAAAAAGCAACGATCCTTCATAACAGATTATTCCTCCACTTGCCACTCTCTTTTTCGCCTCCTGTTCAGAGAGAAACCTGTTTTCTGCCTTAAAACAAGACACTGACAAAAATCAAGGAATTTTCCCTGAACCGTGTATAGAGGAAAAATCTGAAGCTATTTTCCCCATGTATCACAACTTCCTGTTTCCTGAAAACGGTAGCCAAAACGCTCAATTTCTTCAGCATACGCCTTTTCAACCAGTCTCTTTGTCTCAGAATTGTAATACTGACTATAGTGCGGTCGAATCGTATTTTTTTTTACGGTAATAGAGAGAGGAGGGATACCGATGCTATCGGTAATGTATAATAAATCCTGTTGCAGGTTCTCGTATCGACCTATAAAATCAAGTCCACATTTTGCATTATCAATGAACGCTGTCTGTTTGAGAAAATGTCCATAAAACCCTTTTTCAGCAAAACGACAACCCAGACGAATCATTTCATCAACACTATCACAATCTTTAAAAAAATGGGGTATATGGGGACAAAAGCACTCTGAAATAATGCGATCCCACGGATTTCGAATAAAAGTAAATTTAAAAAACAGACACATCTCTTCTTCAGAAATGAACTTCCCCTGTTCAAGCTGCTGAATGGTCAAGTGATTAAGCGGAGAACGAAAAGCACCAAATTGCTTGCGCTTACAGATTGCAGAATCATCCTCCAGTTTTTTTTCCAGGAACGTTCCTGCAGTTCTGGGAATATGGATAAAAACAAATTTATTTTTGATAGAAATCATCGCCTTGCTTCGATAGAAGTATGGTATATGTTTATGTATCTATAATGAATTTCCAGTTGCACTTCATACATTTATAGACAATACGAAAAAAAAGCATTATTTTTTTGAAGGCGATTTTGATCTTTCTAATTGAATACGATTAATAACAGGAGCAGGAAAATGCTTGATACCAGTATCCCGATCATCAATGAAGACTTCATTGCTGAATCATTTGAGAACGAGATTTTGCTCTACACCATTGCCGATACAAAAGCTGTTTATCTTAATGAAACAGCACATCTGGTATGGAAATTATGTATAGAAAAAAAGTCGGTTGGTGAAATGATAACGTTCCTTGAAAGCACGTACCCGGACCAGCAGGATGTCATCAGAGCTGATGTTATTGAGACGCTCAGCAATCTTGCTAAAATCGAAGCAATCTCTTTTACCGATGACTGAGAATTCTATACGGGTCGGTGTTGAAAACCAAGGCGTTGAAATAGGTTATCATAACCGCATCTCTTCGGAACTGGTTTATTTCCTTTTTCAGGACATGATCGCAACACCAGCTCTTGTTCCCAGGGTTCGTTTTGATGTGGTTGCTGCAGGAAAAAAACCGATGTTGTCGTTATGGCAGAAAGAAAAACGATACTATTTCGGAAAGTCTTTTTACAAACTGGGATACATCCTCTTTAACGAAGTCCTTTACCATTGTATCGCTGACAACAAAAGCCACTATGCGATTCATGCCGGCGCGATCCGTCAGGGCTCACGCGGGGTTATTTTCCCCGGAAAGAGCGGTGCCGGTAAAAGCTTGCTGACAGCCTGGCTGCTGATCCACGGAAGCAGCTACCTCTCCGACGAACTTGTTCTGATTTCTCCTGAAAATGGCAAGATAACGGCTTTAGCAAGACCATTATCATTCAAAAAAGAGGGGCTCACGTTATTACCCGGTTCTGCAGCAGACGATGCCACTAAAATCATTTCCGATAAACGTGGCAGCATGGTCCCCCATCGCCTCTTCAACCCGAACTTTACCCACCAGGAGAGCGTTCTGGATACCATTGTCTTTCCGGAATACAATAAAGACAGCAGAACCCGACTGGAAAAAGTGTCTCCGGCCAAAAGTCTTCTGTATTTATTGTCCTGCTATGTCAATGCAAAAAACTTCCAGCATCTGGGCATATCCAACCTGTCTCAATTAGTCAAACGATGTGATTCATACAAACTGACATATAACAGCTTTGAAGGACTGAAAGATATTATACCTGCCCTTTTATCCCGCTGAAACAAAAAACTACTCTTGTCCTAACGTGAACCGGGTACGGTGTTCTTTCTTTTCCTGTGGCAGTAATTGAATTTGAGAGGAAACGACTGGCTCAGAGAGATACTTCTCTTCAATCTTTCTCAGATATTGATCAATAGCGTTATTCATCTTAATCCATTCACCAACCCCTTCTACATCACTCGGAACATCAGCGAGTATACGATCATACACACGCTCGTGGTAGGCAATCGCATGAGTGCATGTCAGGCCCGTCGGTCGACGTAAATAGCAGCATTGGTCCGCAAGGGGAAAGACCTGATTCCAGCGATGCCCGCCCAGATAAAAAAGCTGCCATTGCTTTTGTTTCAGTTCTTTGACTGACCTTTTCAGACAGGAAACGGTTTCATCAAAAAAGAGTGCATCATCTTCAAAAACAAGGACGTTAGCCAGATGCTGCTGTTTTGCCTGTTCTATGATTGTCCGGTGCGACAACGCACAGCCAATATGGTGATTATCCGGAGTAATGACGGCACTAAAAAGCCTGACCCTGCTTTCAATCCCCAGAGCCTGTAGACGTGGTTTCATCTTCTTCCAGCGTTCTGAATTCCGGTCCTCTGTAATGCAGTATATCGCGTCAAAATAGTGAAAAGGAGATTCAATTTCCAAACTGACTTCAGCAAAGAGTTGTGCAGCCTCATCCTTGCCGAGATGAGTGGAAAAATGTGCCCTCATTTCGTCGGTTTCCAGGCCAAGCTCGTCAAAACCAACCATATAATTATAAATTCTATCCTTCCAGTTAACCGTATAGGGAATACCCATCGGCCGCTGAAATCGATGTACCCATTGTAAAAAAGGAAGGCACAGGGTTTTCCCGCCCGCTTGACGAAATTTCTCATGGATATATCCCTCCTCCCCGCCAAACCCTCTAAAACGAGGATTAAAGCCACACCAGGCATCCTTACGGCAGGCAAACAAACCCAGTCCCTGCATCGGAATCTCAAAAGGAACGGCATCACGATCTGCAGCACGTTCATCAGTTTTCCACTTTCCCAGCATTCCCATTCCCCACTCAGAAATCCAATGGGTACTTATGCCCTTGCAGTTATCCTCCAAAAGCGGCCCCTGAAGCAGATCTTTCGTTCCCTTATGCCGATCCATATACTCAACAAGTTTTTTTAACGCACCTGGAACAATCAAAACATGGCAGTCTATCGATAACACATAATCTGCATGTGCTTCCCGGAAGATAACATCACGAACTGCAGTTCCCGAATGCTCCCGATAGGGAATATAACGGTAATTTTCAACACTGTTTTCCAGTCTTTTCAAGGTTTCAGCACAAGGGCCTTCCGGATTATTATCAACAACCAGAATTTCTGTTAACAAGGTAATTTCCGGATGATACAGTCTGATAGCCTGAACCGTAAAATAGACACCGTCAAAATCATCATATGTTGCCATGCCTATGGTCAATTTCTTTTTCGACCCGCGAGGGGTCGGTTCCGGCACCGGTCTTGCCTTTGTTTCAACAGCATCCAGATTTATTGTTGTCTGTCCGTATAACTCCACCTCCTTTTGAAAAGGAGAAAAAAACCGATGCAGTTCAGAGGGCGCGAATCCATGGTTTAAAAGAAACTGAAGCAGCTCTTTGCTTATTTGGCTGAATTGTTCAGCAGCTCCATAAAAGAGTTCAACGCCAGGAATTTCTCTGGCAATCGATGCTACCGCCCGAAGGCCGTCTATTCCTGCCGCCATGCCATTAAGAAGACAACCCATCAGTTTAAGACCGGATTTCGCGGGACTCAACGGTTTGATATGGAGTGATTGTCCAGGTGAAAACTGAGGAAAAACAATGAATGCCGGTCTTCTCTTTTCTTCGGAAATAAACTGATTCAAGTCAAGATCAAGAAGACCGCTGTCTCGACAAGAATTCATCTGCTGCATTTCATCACCAGGCAAGTCTGGACAACGCGGATCACCACCCGAATCGAAAGGTAATAATCGGGAATAATAAAAAGCCCGCTCTGTGGCTGTATCAATGGCTGCCAGGGTATTACCGAGATATTCACCACCCTGGGTGAGCAGCCAGGAAAGAAATTGATGATTTCCGGGATCAGCAGAACCCGGAATCAACAACGTACTTTTGCCAAACCGAACTGCCGCAGCTTCAAAAACCGGTTTATCACTGATAAACGAAGCGATCTTTTCACCTAAAAGATCACCGCTCCACCATTTAGTCGTACTCGTACGATCCGCCTCGTCGCTTTCACTTATAGCTGTCGCTTTTAATCGTATCGTAAACTGATCAGGCGCACCCTCCGTTATCACCAAATCAACAGGATCGGTTATAACCTCATTTACTGCCGGTTCCCGGCAACAGGAAAGAATACGTGTATCAAGACTATCAGGACACGAAACGGTCAGGGCAGTGCCCATAAATCTCAGTATGACATTTCTCATTTACAGACATGCCCTTCAAAACAAGAACAGATAACCAACGGTAAAAAACAATCCCCCAAAAGAGCGACAACGCGCTCCAACGCAGGGGGAAACGTTTCTCTTGCCTTATGTTTATGGTTTGAGTTTTAATCGTTGAATGTCGTTGTTGGCTGTGGGACTGTAGTCGGCGGCCCGGTGGTTTCCGGCTCACTACTGGGTACATTTACCGAGCACTCTGCCGAACCACTTGCACCTTCAACTGTTGTCCTCACTGAAACGGACATGACACCAGGACCATTCAGGGAAATATTTGCCTCAAAAGAACCGTTACTGTGCGTTGTCGTCTTGACCTTTTTCGAACTGCTCCCACCGCCCATAAGATTGGCAGTTCCAACAATTCTCACGGGAAGGTTGCCTGTCGCTGGTGTAATAAAACCCTTAACCCTGACAACAACAACCTGCGAGCTCTGGTTGCCTCTTATAACCCTTACCGAACAAGGATCATTGAGCGTAGCACCGCTCGTTCCTGCATGAGCAGGCAGAAATACCTGTTCAACAAGAGGCTTGGACCAGTTGGCAGGCATGAGATTATAGGCGGCAATCGCACTGACTCCACCAACTATCGTTTTTACCGCCTTCCTCCTGCCTTGATTTTGAGGATCATGCTCTAGTCTCTCAGCATTCTTTTTTTTACTGTTTTCCATACAACCCTCCTCCCAGTTCCATTTTTGTAAGACCCATCTCTTTTAAGATACAAAACCCCGACTTTTTTTTTAACAAGAATTTCTCTTTCCGCCAACCTTAAAATTCACTGTTTCCCTGTCATGATCAAAAAAAACAAAACAGATCGCATTCTTTGCATAACCTGTACCTGTGCTCTCTTGGCTGCTATCAACAAACAGGAGTCCTGCGCCACGCAAATATTTTTGAAGGATATTGAAAAGACAAGTCCAGTACGCTAGACTCGCGTATCTGAAACAGATTTCCCAGATAATTTTTTTTTTTTTGAAAAGCAACGCTACAAATTCAATGCCTTTACCTGCCGCTTCAAATCATAACCGTATCCGTGGCCAATGACTATGTTACAAACACTCTCTCAGATGCAAACAACCGTGGTAAATCCTGACAGGCTTAACAGAAAAAGCCGTTTGTTTCAAAAGCTTTACCACAAGTTACGTGTTTCTTCATTATATCCATCAACGGGTCGATATCATATCACCCTGTCTCATGAAAAAAAATATCTGGTTTCGGGTGGCAAAGGTAGGTACACGAACCTTTTTTCATCATTTAATCAGAAATCAGGTTCGGCTGGACATCAGACATGCAAGTTTTCTCTACTATCCAGCAAACCTGTATAAAGACTATTTTAAATTCGCCTTTGTCCGTAACCCCTGGGATCGGCTGGTTTCGGGCTGGCTCGATAAAATTGTTCATAAAAACCTTTTTCGATTCAGGGAAGAGGAGCGGCAAAAACTCTTAGCCCTTCAAAGCTTTGTTGATTTTCTTGCACACAGGCAAAACATATTTAACAATCGGCATTTTTGTCTACAATCATCTCTGATTGATCTCAATAATATTGATTTTATCGGCCGTATGGAATCCTTTGAAGAAGATCTGGTCAGTATTTGTACCAGAGCAGGCATTCCCCATCACCATATTAAATCGAAAAACGTTACCAAGAACAGAATGGACTATCGATCATATTATTCTGATGAACTGGCAGAAACCGTTTCTCGCCTGTACAGGAAAGATATACAGATTTTCGGTTACAAATTCTAGGAAACAACTCATTACCTGATGTTTAATCACACCTACTTTTCACAATGGCAGAAAGATCTTGTCGACCCTCAAAAGGAAAGGGATTTCGCACGTCTTATCGATTGTTACGAAAAAAGGGTCCGGGGGTACGGTTACAGCCTGAAAACGCTGTCCCCTTTCACAGGTGAACCTGCCACAAACGATTTACAATAACTCATTAAACGATTCAAAACCGGCATGGTGATAAACATCGTTTCATTCGTAACAATAAGGGACATCCAAACTGAATAACCCCATAATCGTTTGTGCTTTTTCTCTCTGTTTCAAGGAGAACTCGTTTTTCCAGCCATTAAGCAGCAAATCTGTATCCTTTCGATAATCCCTTCCGAGAAAATTGGTCTGTGACTGGGATAAAAGCAGCGAAGTGTCAAGCTTTTTCTCGGTTCTCATAGTAAGAAAATGAAGAAGTCTGGCCAATTCCTCATCGGGTCTGGTAACCAGTTTTTCATAAAAAAGGTAGTAAATATCGTTGTCACAAAACTGGCGCATTGGCACCATTTGAAATATGCACCATTGAAGAACCAGACTTTCGAAGAAATCATCAATATCAACAAGATTCAATGCTTCCTTTATAACCGGATAATCTTCAAGAAGCATTTTCTGAGAAAGAATAATATCGATATCTCTTTTTTTATTGGCCCATCCTCTCCCCCACTTCAACTTTTTCCATGAAAGTATAACCTGCAGCGGCTGCCTGATTACGACAACAATTCTGAGCTCTGGCTCTATTTTTTTTAACCAGCCCAGCATCAGGTTGGTCCGTATGTCTTTAATAAGGATATGAGAACAGGGAAACGGCAGCGATGATCTGTCCACCCACTGATTGTGGAGCCTGCCAGAAAGAATCAATCCAGCCTGACGGGCCAATTTCGGATCATCATGTTCAGGATTCAGATATTGGATATATTCAAAGCCATTCGCCTCAGGAACCCTGCCGGGGAAAAAGGGTTCAAACAATACTCTGCAATCATTGTTACTGTTTATCATATCCCCCACCCAGCTGGTACCGCTCCGTCCCATCCCAGAAACCATAATCGCCCCTTTTCTCTTTAAGCTGTCCTGAAAATTCATGACGTTTCCTGTATAAGATAATGATCTCTGACCGGCACCGTTTACAAACCGATCCAGATATATAGCAGGTAAAGGGAAAAATCGCCTCCTTCCATTTACCATATTTTTGCACAAGGAGCTTGATAAAGACATAACAAAGCGTTAGGATAGGTTCTATTTCATACTATACACTTATTACAATAACGGAGAAAGAACAGTGAAAAGATTATCATTTTTTATCCTCTTACTGCTTGCATCCATTATTATCTGCAGTTGTAGCGGTGGAGGTGACGACAACGGGACCCAGGGAGGCAATGGAGAGATAACACAGGATACTCCTGGAAAAAAACAGGATACAACCAGAAAAGATCCTTCCCCGGAAAAGCCAAAGACAGCGCCAGCAACAGGCCGTAACGTAACACTCAAGGCCTCAGCCGATTTCACCTGTAGCAGTAACTGGACCGTTCGAAACAAAGCGTGGGGCCTGAAGCCCTATAGCGGCACCGGCACCTGCACCGCACCATTTCCTGGCAAATCAGGAAGATACAAAGTTACCCTGCTGATTCAAGCCGAATTTGACGGAAATTCGGCATATGAAGTGGCTATCAATAACCGTGTTATTCAGGCCGGAGTCTATCCACGTTCCAGTGATCTTGGCTGTAGTTGTCCTCTTGATAAGTGGCGAACAGTATGCCCCGACAAAAACAAATCTATTAATTGCGGATCTCACAAGATAAATAAGGGAGACACCATTTCATTTAAAGGAAGTGATGATTACCCATGTGGTCATGACCACGGCTCCTACGCAAAATGGCACAACATCACATTCACCAGAATAGATTAACACTCGAAGCGTTTTTACCCATTGGCAGCAGAAACAGCCGTTTTCTGCTGCCAGATTCCAGATACAAACCCAAACTCCTGATCAGATGAGTCCCTTCAAGCAGGGAGCTTTTCCCGGCTCAACGATTGCCATATCCCGAAGAGATTAGGCCTCCCTCCCTTTCTCTCAACGCACTACTGTTTACCATGTTTTTTTACTGGTATTTCCTGCAAAGATGGTCTATGTATTATTTTCTTCGGATACCGTTCTGACAATGCTTTACAGCCTGAAACCGGCACTATCAGAGGAATAACTCGCCTGCCAGGGTTCATCACCAGCGGGAAGACGGTCGATCTCGACAAAAAGCTGTTCGGAACGTTTGCATTCTTGTCGAATTATTTTTTTAACATCACTATTTCAGGAGGAAACATGAAACGTCTTATTACCGGCATCGCTGCTCTTTTCTTCATGCTCAGCCTGTCCGGGGCAGCCATGGCTAAAAAGTATCAGTTTACCTTTGCAACAAACTGCCCGGAAAACACCATGCGCGGTGTTGCCGAAAAACAGTTTCTTGAAGAACTTGAGAAACTGAGCAACGGTCAGATCAAGATCATGCCGTATTGGGCTCAATCTCTGGTCAAAGGAAAAGAGATCCTGAAAAGTGTTCAGGACGGGGTTGTCGACCTTGGTTTTATCAACGTCAACTATTATCCGAAACGCCTGCTTCTCAACGGTGCTACCGGTCTGATGGAACAGGGCCCCACCACATATGAAAATATGATTGGAGTCTACAACACCATCTATGAAAAGGTGCCGGAACTGACTGAAGAGTTTCTTAAATACAAACAGCGCCCGGTCTACATATATTCGGCCCTGCCCTACTCCTTTTCAACCAAAAAACCGTTAACAAGCTTTGATGACCTGAAAGGCATGAAAGCCCGCTCTTCCAGCCGCTGGAAGCTTGCCGATCTCGGTGCCCTTGGTGCCGTTCCTACCTCCGTGGCCTTCAGTGAATGTTACATGGCCCTGCAAACCGGTACCATTGATACGGTACTGACCAATGTTGATGCCCAGAGCCGGGCAAAGCTGTATGAAGTTGCCCCGCATATCATGGTTGCCAAGGAGATGTGGCTGGCTATCCCGTTCATGATCACCATGAACGAGAAAAAATACCAGGCCCTTCCGGAAGAATTGAAAGCCGTTTTCAAACAGGCGCGGGAAAATGCAGTGAAACGGTTCACCGAATACTATCCGCAGACACTCGCCAGTGAGATCAAAGGCATGGAAGATAAAGGGGTCACGTTCACCTACGCTTCAGCCGAAGACATGCAGAAATGGATGGGCCTTTCGAGTATCGAAGAAAACAAGAGAACCTGGGTTAAGGAAGTAACTGAACTCGGTGCAACAAATCCCGAAGAAATTCTCAAGAAAGTCATTGAAATCAATGATGTCTATCTTGCCAGGGAATAAACCGCCGCAACAGATATCAATCGTTTTCCTTTCCGGTCAAACCGGAAAATGATACGTATCAGGCGGCATGACTCAGATCATGCCGCCTCCACAGAAAAATGCTCACAAGATGCTGGACTGCGCTCCCTTTCCGTTTCACGATGATCCACGTCACAGATCATCTGAAACCGAAATTGCACATCTCAAGAACCAGTTCTTTTAATACAGGTGTTCCGGTGGCTTCCATGATTAAAATCTTAAATACTATTACCGCTGAAATCTGCGGCTGGATGATGAGCGTCGTCATGTTCCTTCTGCTGGCCGATATCCTCTTTCGTACCTTTGCCACACCAATCATGGGTGTCGCAGAACTCGCGATGTTTGTGATGATCGGCACCGTATATGCCGGTCTGGCCAACTGCGAAATGGAACATGGCCATGTCAGGGTCAGTTCGGTAGTCGAGCTTTTTCCCCCGAAACTTCAACGAGGTGTGATCCTCTGTACCTATATCGTCGCTGCCGTTACCATCGGACTGGCAACATGGGCGATGTGTTCAAACGCATGGGCCTCATTCGAGGACAAAGAGGGAATTGCGGGAGCGGTCAACTATCTTCTGTACCCTGTCAAATTTATAATGGCTCTGGGAATGATTCTATATTTTATTCAGATCATTATCAATTTTTTTCAGGAAATAACGAAGCATTGACCCTCGGATGACAAACATCATCTCATAAAACAGATTACCTTTTTCTATAACAAGATCATACCGGAGATCAGCTTTCATGGATTTTACCCTTATTGGAATAATCGGTCTGGCCGCACTCCTTATTCTGCTTTTCCTCGGCCTGCATATGGGTGTGGATTTCATCCTTGTCGGTCTTGTCGGTCTGACCGTCCTGATCAATTTTGAAGCGGCGATGTCACTGCTCGGCGAAACTCTTTATAACGCTATTGCCACTCCGACATTCTGCGTGCTGCCATTGTTCATTCTGATGGGCGCATTCGCCTCACGCGGAGGATTCGCTGAATTGGCCTATGCCAATGTCCACAAGATCTGCGCCCGTCTGCCTGGTGCCCTGGCAATAGCCACATCCTTTGGCTGCGCTATTTTTGCCTCTATCTGCGGTTCAACCATTGCCACGGCCACCATTTTCGGCAGGCTGGCATATCCGGAAATGCAGCGCTATAACTATGAAAAAAGTTACGCGCTCGGTGCTATCGCCTGTTCCGGCAGTTTTGCCTGCATGATTCCACCGAGCGGTATGTTTATCCTCTTTGCCATTTTTACCGAACAATCTGTCGGTAAACTTTTCCTGGCCGGTATTTTTCCCGGGATACTGACTGCTGCTGTTTACGCCTCATGCATGTTTATCAGAGCAAAGCTGTATCCGGAACTGGCACCAATTCATCCGGAAGAATACAAGGTAACTCCAAAAGATCGGGCAAAGGCGACCATTGGTCTGTGGCCCATTGTTCTCTTGGCCTCACTGGTAATCGGCGGCATTTACACCGGTATATTCACCGCCAATGAAGCCGGAGCGGTAGGTGCTTTTGGCGCCTTATTGTTCGGCGTTGCCTATGGCCGGCTGCGCCGACTTCAGCCAATCCGTGATTCCCTGGCAGAAACCGCGAGTACAACGGCGATGCTGTTTTTCATCATTATTGCTGCCATGTATTTCAGCCGTTTTCTTACCATGACAAGAATTCCGACCGATCTTGCCAGTTTTCTTGCCAACTGGCAGGTTCACCCGCATATCGTCTTTATCTGCATTATTGCGGTCTGGTTTTTCCTTGGCATGGTCATCTATCAGGCGGCCGTTTTTGCTTTAACCCTGCCGATTATCTTTCCCGTCCTCGTCGGTCTCGGCTATGAACCAATCTGGATCTGCGTGGTAGCCATGAAGCTTAACGAAATTGCCGGAATCACTCCTCCGGTCGGCATTAATGCCTTTGCCCTTGCCGGGGTTACCAGGAGCAGAGTTGAAGATATATTCAAGGGCGTTCTGCCGTTCATACTCTGCGATATCATCGTCATTATCATGCTGTTCATCTGGCCGGATATTGCACTCTATCTGCCCAATCACATGTTCTGAGAGAAATGATATGAACCATGACCTGCACCAGATATTCACCCGCTTGGAACCAGACATTATCCGGTACCGACGCACATTGCACCAGCAGGCAGAAAGCGGCTGGACTGAATTCTGGACAACTGATTATATCGCCGCAATTCTGGAAAAAGCCGGTTACCATTTACATATGGGCAGGGATATTCTCGATGGCCCGTCACGTATGGGCCTGCCCGATGAAGAAGTCCTTAAGAAGGCGGCTGAACGTGCGCTTGCCAATGGCGCCTCTCCGGATCGTATCAGACTCATGGAAGGCGGTTTCACCGGTGTCGTCGCCGATCTGAAAAACGACTCGTCACCAGTAATTGCACTGCGCTTTGATATTGACGCCAACACCCTGACCGAATGTGAAGATCAACAACACCGTCCTTTTCAGGAACATTTCAGCTCCCGTAACAGAGGGTCTTGTCATGCCTGCGGTCATGACGGCAATACCAGTATCGGCCTTGGCCTTGCCCGTGCGCTTGCCGAAATAAAAGATGATATTGACGTCAATATCAGGCTGATATTCCAACCGGCGGAAGAAGGGGTTCGGGGAGCACGACCAATGGTTAAAGCCGGAGTCGTCGATGGTATCAAGGCCTTTATCGGCTGCCACATGGGGTTCAAAGCCCTGAAAAGCGGCGGCCTGGTCCTCGGAGCCGATAATTTCCTGGCAACCAGCAAATTTGATGTCAGCTTTACCGGCAAATCTTCACATGCGGGTGCATACCCGGAAGAAGGTAATAATTCGCTGCTGGCAGCAGCCACAGCAGCATTGAATCTGCACGCAATTCCCCGTCACTCGCAAGGAGCCACCAGAATTACCGTCGGCCGGCTTGAAGCAGGAGAGGGGCGCAATATCATTCCGGCCCAGGCAACCATCATCGCCGAAACAAGAGGGCAGACGACCGGACTCAACGACTATATGTACCGCAAGGCGCTCAGCATTATTGAACATAGTGCCCGGATGTATGATCAGGAATATGAGATCAGTGCCGCCGGAGGCTGCAAGGCGGCGCTCTGCGATCCGGAAATGATCGCACTCCTGCGAAAAGCAGCAGAGAACGTTGCCTTCTACAATAATGATGATGTCGTAGATTCCGTTGATTTTGGTGCAAGTGATGATGTTACCGAATTCATCTCCGCGGTTCAGGGGCAGGGAGGTATCGCAACCTATTGTATGATCGGCACTGAAATCAGTGCCGGCCATCACCATTTCCGGTTCGATTTCAATGAGAAGACCCTGGCTCCGGCAGCTGAATTTCTGCTGCAGGCCATTCTTCTCCTCGTTGCCGACAACAGCGGCTGAAAACGCCTCAATCGTAATCAGTCAAAAACAGGCCGCTCTTATTCCATCATCATACTGGCACCACCATGCTCAGTGGACCAGGTGACCGGATCATTCAAGAAGCCCTCTATCTCCTCAATGGTCCGATTATCAAAATAATTGGTCTCTTTGCAGGCGGCCAGCACGTCCCACCAGGTAGCCAGCTTGATCATTTTCAGCTCATTGTCCGCCAGCAGTTTTTCCGTTTGGGGAAAGATCGAATAATAGAAGATGACAAAGGTATGAAAGACCTGAACACCGGCCTCCCGCAACGCCTTACAAAAATTGATCTTTGAGCGGCCATCCGTTGTCAGGTCTTCGACCAGTAATATTTTGGTCCCCTGGCGAAAATCACCTTCGATCTGGGCCGCCGGACCAAACCCCTTTGCCTTTTTGCGAACATATTGCATCGGCAGCATCAGCTTGTCCGCAAGCCATGATGCATACGGAATACCCGCTGTTTCACCGCCGGCAATAGCGTCAATACATTCAAAGCCAACGTCCCTGAGGATGGTTGAAGCAGCAAAATCAGTCACCGTCTGTCTCATTCGCGGATAAGAGATCAACTTCCGGCAGTCGATATAAACAGGGCTGGCCCAGCCGGACGTGAACCTGAACGGTTCTTCGGTCCGAAACCGAACCGCATCAATTTCCAGCAGCATCTTTGCCGTCAACGCTGAAATAACTTCCTTATCGACAAAATTCAGTTTCATAGCGGCTCCTTCAAGGTATGATACAACAAGGCGGCTCCCTCAATAAAATCTTCAATCTCCATCGACTCATCCGGATTATGGGATCCGTTATCATTTCGAACAAAAATCATCGCAGACGGGATGCCCGCATTGGCAAACACAGCGGCATCATGGCCTGCTCCACTGGGGATCGTATCGGCTTTGATACCAAACTTTTCAGCCGTTGCCATCAACCGGTCAATCCAGGCCTTGCTGATCTTTGCCGGTGCGGTATATAGTTTTCGATCAAGCTCAAACCTCACCCTTCTGCTCCGCTCAATAGCGGCACATTCCGTCTGCATCAGATGATAAAAAGCCTCAAGTGCATCGGTACTCTGACTGCGTACTTCAAAACTGAACGAAACTTCACGGGGAATCCTCGTCATGGCGTGTTCCCGGGAATTGGTCTCAACAATGCCGGAGGTAATCACCAGATCAAGCCCCCGCTCCAGCAATACCCGCCAATGCTCATCGAGGGTACTGATCAGTTCGGCAGTGGCGAAAAAGGCATCCTGTCTCAACCAGCGAGGAACAGTACCGGAATGACCGGCCTTTCCCCGGCAGGTGATTCTCCGGTGCCGGATAGCCCCTCTGATTCCGGTAACTACTGCCACCGGCAATTGCCGTGAAATCATGACCGGCCCCTGCTCGATATGCAGTTCGAGATAAACCGCAATTGAAGACGGATCAATCAACGGTTCTCCGCGGCTGATTCGTTCAACATCTGCCCCGACCCGGGCCATTGCCTCAATCAATCGTTCATGGCCCGAACGGTGACGGGACGCCAAATCTTCTTCGCTCAGTGCACCGAAAAGAGCACTTGAACCGATATACGGTTTTCCAAACCAGGCACTCTCCTCACAGCGAAAACAGAAGACCTTGATATCCTGCTCAGGAACAACGTTTTCATGCCGCATCCGGGCAAGACCCAAAAGCCCGGCAACAATTCCGGCAGCACCGTCATAGTTTCCGCCGTGAGGTACGCTGTCCATATGGGAACCGCAGACAATGGCCGGACGGGACGAATCTTTCCCCGGCAGGGTCACCACCAGATTCGCCGCATCGTCAACTCCGGTTTCCAGCCCAAACCGACGTCCAAAGGATTCAAACAGCTTCAAAGCCTCCTGTTCCCCTTCTCCGTAGGCTTCCCTGGTAATTCCGACAGAATCGGTCGATGTCTGTTCCAGATCGGCAAAAAGACGTTCAGCTTCAGCCCTGACATCAAAATGCGTTATCTTCTCTCTCCCAGCTCTTGTATCCATACACTTTTCCAGACGAAACCGGCCCGGTAACGCCAGCTGATCTTCATCTTTTTTCAGTAACAAAACAAGTGGTCATCGATGATGGACCGAACAATCATTCGCTTACCTGATGAATACGATCAAGATATTCTTCCCATTCAATCGGCAACATGTTTTTCTTTCTATTATTACAATCCTTGCAACAGGGAACGAGATTATCCCTGGTACTCCGTCCTCCACGGGCCAGGGGAACCACATGGTCCATCGTCAACTCCTGATGCGTACATTTCCCGCCACAATAATAACAGATCCCCGCCGCAGTTTTACGCTGCCACCATCGGGTCTTCCGCAGATCACGGGCTCTGGCCCGTTCACGTCTGATTTCATCTTCTCCGACACCATCGAGCCAGAAGAAATCATCACTCATACAACAACCTCACCAACCAGCAGTTTTCTGAAAGCACCAACCAGATAGAGAGAACCGGCGACAACAATAAGATCCTCTGCCCGTGCCTTTTCCCTGACGGCCACCAACGTATCTTCAACCCGTTCATGACAGGAGAAACACACAGTCCCGGGCGTTGCTGCAAGAACAGCCGCAAGCTCTTCGCAACCTGCCGACCGCTCTCGATCCGGACGGGTAAGCAATACATAATCGGCCATCCGGGCAACCTGACTGAGCATCTCTTCGTAGCTTTTATCTGCCATCGAGGCCCAAACGAGAAAGAGCCGTCGATAGGAGTACTGATTTTCGAGTGCCGTCATCAGATAATCGATACCGGCACGATTATGGGCACCATCCAGCAGAAAACGATGCACAACAGAAGAATGCTCTCTGGTTTCAGCAATCTCAAGCAGTTCCATCCGTCCCGGCCAGTTTGAGTTGGCCAGCCCTGTTCTTATTGCCTCATCGGAAACAATAAACCTCTGTGCCCGCAGGCTTACAGCGGCTGCTACCGCACAGGCTGCATTTGCGGCCTGCCAGCCGCCCCCGGCCGGCAGGTGAAGGTTCTCGACCATCACGGTGTCTGGATATCGATCCTGCCAGCACCATCTTCCGGCAGCTGTTTCAGTCACCTTGAAATCAACACCGGCCTGAATCAACTCAGCCTGCATGGCCGAACAGCGCTTTTCTATCACCTCACGCGCTTCATCATCCGCTACACCTGAAATCAGCGGTATCCGAGGTTTGATAATGCCGGCCTTTTCGTAAGCAACTGCTGCTATCGTATCGCCAAGATACTGCTCATGATCACGGCTGATCGTTGTAATCACCGTCAATAACGGTTCTAGAACATTGGTTGCATCAAGACGTCCGCCCATCCCGGTCTCAATAACCACCAGATCACATTCACGCTCGGCAAACCAGGTGAAGGCCACTGCCGTCGCGCACTCGAAATAGGTAATCGTTCGACCGTTCAGACCGCTTCTGACCCGCTCCATCATGGCGACGAATTCATCTTCACGGATAAAGGCATCATCAATTCGAAAACGCTCTCTGATCGAGCTGAGGTGAGGCGATGTGTACAGCCCGGTCCGGTATCCGGCAGCACTCATCACCGACTGCAGCATCGAACAGACCGAGCCTTTACCATTGGTCCCGGCTACATGCACAGCCGGACAGGCACGCTCCGGTGAACCAAGACCGGCGAGCGTGGTACGAATTGCATCCAGACCGAGCTTGATCTTGTGCATCTGCATATCATCAAGAAATCCAACTGCTGCTGCAAACGTTTTAATCTCCGCACTCACCGTCCGTTCCCTTCTTTCACTCCTATCGTTCAATTGACAACACGAAGCCGTGCATAATCAAGATGCAGCGTCTTGATACCGTGCCGGTCAAAAGAAATATCAAGACTGCGCGGCCGGGTAATGTTCACGACCGTTCCCTCACCAAAAAAAGGATGGCTGACCCGGCACCCGTTACTAAAATCATCAATACGTGCTTTTTTCCGTTTTCTGACCGCTGGCATGACCGGCCGATTCAGCGCCTGCTGATTTTGTGAAAACAGGCTTCCGGACGACTCATCCGTTTCAACTCGTTGATAGACACCCGGGGACAGTTCCGCCAGAAATGGAGACATACCGACTCGTCTGAACCGGCGGTCAGCCCCCATCAACGCCCCAGGATAGGTAAGATACAGCCGCTGCTTGGCTCTGGTGGCAGCCACATAGAGCAGACGCCGTTCCTCCTCCCACTGCTCACCGGGAAAAGCAGAGGAATGGGGGAACCTGCCATCGGCAAGACCAATAACAAAAACCGCTTCCCACTCAAGCCCTTTGGCTGAATGGATCGTCGACAGCACCAGTCTCTCTCCATCGTCAATAACGTTTTCCCGTCCTGTTTCCGGCGGATCAAGAGCGGTATCGTCCAGGAACGATTGCAAATCCTCATAGGAAGCAACAATCGTCTTCAATTGATCAAGATCTTTCTGACGTTTCGGAAAATCATCGGCATAGAGTCGTTCAAAAACCGGCTGGTACCATTCCAGAGCCCGATCACATGCTGCCACCGGTTCTCCGGACGCGTCGTTCAGATCAGCAAACAACCGGACCAGGCCATTGATTCCGTCACGCCAGTTTTTACCTGCCGGATAGGCTGCCAGGGCCGCAAACGGATCAGCGGCAACCGAGATAACGCCGGTAATCTTTTGTGCCGTTTTGGGGCCAACCCGTTCAATACTGAGCAGCAGCCGATTCCACGATAAATTGTCCATCGGATTGACCAGCAGTCTCAAAATAGCAAGCACATCTTTCATATGTGCCGACTCTGTCAATTTCAAACCGCCTCGTTTTTCAAACGATATAGACTCGCTCCCCAGTTCAAGTTCAAGCTTGAACGAATGAAAGCCGGAACGAAACAAGACAGCAATATCCTTCAATTCAACCCCGTCACTGTTCAATTCCTGAATCGTGCGGACAACAAAAGCCGCTTCACTGCGCTCGTCCCTGCCCCGGTAAAGAAATGGTTTCCGGTCTCCATCAATGTTTGTATACAGATTTTTGCTATATTTTTCCGTTGCCTTTCTGATGATATCGTTGGTGAGGGTCAAAATCGGCTGAGCGGAACGATAGTTCTCTTCGAGCTTGATGATTCTGGTACCGGTAAACACCTTCGGGAAACGCATGATATTGTGGAAATCGGCTCCCCGGAACGAATAAATCGATTGGGAATCGTCACCGACCACCATGACGTTATCATGACGATATGCAGCAAGTCTGACAATATCTGCCTGGATTAAATTGGTATCCTGATATTCGTCAACCATGATATACTGGTAACGCCGGGATATCTCATCCCGCGCTTCCTCGACCTCCGTAAGCAGCCGCTTCCAGTTGACCAGCAGGTCATCATAGTCCATCAGTCCATGATCACGTTTAAACCGTGCATAATGCTTCTGCAGCAAGATGATATCGTCCGCAAACTCAACCAGATGACTATAATGATCAAAAATCAGGTCATCAAGTGGCAGAGCCTTGTTTATCGCGCCGCTGATCATATTGATAATGGTTCGTTTCGACGGGAACTGTTTCCTGGGCCCACTCAAATCAAGTGAAGATTTAAGCAGGTTAATGATTCCTTCCGCATCTGCCCGATCAATGATCGTGAAACCGGAACCAAAACCAAGATGACTGCCATACCTTCTCAGCAGCATGTTGGCAACCCCGTGAAAGGTGCCGCCGGTCACCCTGCTGCAGGAATCGTTCAAAATCAGGCCGGCACGCCACAACATCTCCTGACTCGCCTTTCTGGTGAAGGTAAGCAGCAGCATCCGTTCCGGCTCAACACCGCTGTTTATCAAATGGGCAACCCGATAAACGAGGGTTCTGGTTTTACCGCTGCCAGCACCGGCAACAACCAGTACCGGACCTTCCGTGATGCTGACCGCTTCATACTGGGAATCGTTGAGTTCATTTCTGAATGATACGTGATTTTTCATAGCTCGCAAATGTACCACACCCCTGCTGCCGCTGCAATGAACGTTGACAACAGACGTGAACGGACTATAGTGGGATGTCAAACAAGAGATGACAATAACCGTCAGCCCGTTATAAGCCTGTCAGCCCGAATACAATCATGTTTGCGAAACTATTTGACAAAGAGACATGCGGCACATTGATGCCGCCAGAACGATCAGACGAGTTCTTTGAGGCCCTGTTTGGCGATGCCCGGGAAGGGGCCTATGATATTGAACTGCACTACGCCAGTGCCACCAGCGACGAGATACGGTTTGAATTGCTGCTGCATCAACGTCCCGGCCACTGTCTTGCCTGTAACCTGACCCAGGGCCTGCCGCAGGTCTTTTCACGTCATCCGTTGATAAACGTGGCCGGAATGGTAACAGAAATCGATTCCATTCTCGGAGACCGGGCAACCACCGGAGAGTGGCAGCTTGGCTATACAGAACAGAGAAGTAGCTCACTCCATGTGATTCCGTTAAACATACAACTGAATTAGCGACAATTTCAAACAGGAAGACCGACGATAATCACGTCGGTCTTCCTGTTTGAGCAATGCCACACCGGAATCCGGCAACAGGCACGGTTAGACGACAGCCACTCGAGCCCGCCCTTCAGCTTTGGCATGATACAGAATATCGTCTGTCCGCTCCATCCAGTCCTGCACGTCTTCACCCTGCATCAGTTCTGCACAGCCAATTGAAACACCCAGCTTTGTCATGTCGTCAGCCCAGATGTCGAGTCGATCAATCCTGTCGACCAGACGCTCGGCAAGAATCTGAGCATTGACCTGATCGGTATTATTCAAGACAATAATAAACTCATCACCGCCCATCCTTACCAGCAGATCTGTTGAACGAACCGAAGCAGCCAGTAAATCCGCCACCTGAATCAGCGTTTCATCCCCTGCCTGATGGCCGAGATTATCATTTATTTCCTTGAACTTGTCTAAATCAAGTGAAAGCATGGTCAACGGATTATGGTAACGACGGGCATTATCCATCATCCGTTTAATTCGTTCATCGAAAACCCTTCTGTTGGCCAGTCCGGTCAACGCGTCAGAACTGGCTCTCTGAAACAGGTCCTCATATTCCAACCCCCGTTGCAGAGATTCAATAAGCACCGACAGAGAGTCATTGATAATCCGCTGTTCCCACTCTGTTAACGCTTCTTCATCCTTAAGAATAAGGAGAATACCGGTATTATCGGCACCTTCAAATATCCAGCGATGTCCGAAATAGCCATCATCACTGCGGACGACGGCTCGTTTATCAGATATATCACTGATCAGTTTTTCTGCAAAGGCAATCGCATTTCTTCGGTTCGGTCCATGACTCGAGCAAAAAAGATGTTTTTTGTTTCGTTTGCTATTGTTATATCCTATCAGTTCATGGGTAACGATCGGCATCAACCATACGGAATAGGCTTCAATCATACCAGTCATATTCAAAACACCGGCCATCCTGCTGTGCAGTCTGTTTATCAAATCCAACCGCTCGGATTGACGTTTCAACTGATCCAGCTCGTCCATGACCTGGTTGATCTGTTCATGACCGGCGTCCAAAAGGTTTGTATCACGCTGTTCTGCCAATTTGTTCATGTTTCTATCCTGAATAAATGTTACTCCCTTACCTGTCTTATCGGTCGAAGGTCCGCTCACTTTAGCTTCTTTTTACGATTTAAAGAGCAATATACGTGCCATAAAGACGACACCATCCCGAAAGTGTTCCTTCGCAAATCAGATAACGCTTTTATTTTACGTACTATTCAGCCATGAAAGTGCACCGTGGAGCTCCCCTTATAATCAGAAAATCAACTTGTCATTTTTTTGACAGCAACGCCCTGAACCAACGGCGCAGAGAAAAAGTATGGTGGCCTGGTTGCCTGAAATAAAAAAGAGAGGTAGATCTTATCGGAAACAGACTGATAATCTTCAAACCAGACAACAGTATACCCAACCATTTCCAACAATGACGATAGAAAAACAACTTGGCAACCTGTTTATTACCGGTTTCCGTGGTTTGACAATAAACACGGACACTTTACTGCGAGAGTCTTTCGCCAGCAATCCACCCGGAGGGATCATCCTTTTTGACCGCTGTCTTTCAAAACCGGAACAACCGGGAAATATTCAATCTCCCACTCAACTCAAAGAACTGATCAACGAGCTGACACCCTTTGGAAATCCAAACCCGCTTCTGGTCTGTATCGACCAGGAAGGAGGAACGGTTGCCAGGCTCAAGCGAACATATGGTTTTCAGGAGACAGCGGCACCAGCGGAAATGGGACAGAAAGACCAGGAAAGGTACACAGCCCTTCAGGCCCGAACCACTGCAGAAACGCTGGCCGCAGCGGGAATAAACGTCAATTTAGCCCCAACCGTCGATCTGAACAGAAACCCGGACAACCCGGTTATCGGCGCACTGGGCCGCTCATTCTCGGCCGACCCGGAACGAGTCATCCGTCATGCCGCCATCTGGATACAGGCCCACCGACAGAAACGTATCGTTTCCTGCCTCAAACATTTTCCCGGACACGGCAGCTCAACCGCCGATTCACATCTCGGCTTCGTCGATATCAGCAAAAGCTGGGACAGATCCGAACTGATCCCGTACCGGAAACTGCTGGACCAGCTGCCCTGCGGTATGGTGATGGTTGGCCATTTGTATAACCACAGCTGTGACCCGCAATATCCCGCATCTCTGTCCCAAATGACCATACAGAACATATTGCGGGAAGAGCTGGGATACGAGGGGGTCATTGTCTGTGACGATATCCAGATGAAGGCGATCAGCGATCATTTCAGTTTTGACGAAGCTGTCTGCCGCGCCCTTGCAGCTGGATGTGATATGGTGATAACCGGGAACAATCTAAAATATAAACCGAACCTTCATGCACAATGTGTTCGGGCAGTTATCCGGGGCCTTGACAGAGGGATACTGGACGAACAATCGCTGAGAAAAGCGCTTGCCAGAATCAATCGTTTAAAACGATGGATACGAGATGAGAAAAATGATACATGAAAAACAGACAATCAAGAGACCGGACCAACCAGAGCAGACATAAGACCATTTTCCACACGTGACTCTGAACTGCTTCAGCTTATTACTGCTGCATTGTCACCTGAAATGAAAAAAGGAGGAGACAACCATGACTGATAACCGGGACGACTTCTGCCAGCGAAAACCCGATATCGAATACCCCTGTATCTGGGAATACAAGGTAATCGGTACTGACCAGAATAACGTGAGAGAGGCAATCATGACGGCCTGTTCTCCCGCAATTCCTGAAATCAGGCTCTCAAACGTAAGCTCAAAAGGGACCTATTACAGCCTCAATGCACGCCTTGAAGTTGACAACGAAGAGATGCGTCTCGGAATTTTCGACAGAATACAAAAAAATCCAGCCGTAAAGATGGTGATTTAGATGAGTAACGATGAAAACCTGAAAAAATCCCGCCTTATTTCGGCCCTGCGGGAAGGTGTTGCCGTTATCCAGATGGTATTTTTCAAGGAATTACGTACCATGATAACGGAAAGGCATCCGGATTGGCAGTCTTCGATCCAGGCAATGCTTGCCGGAGCAGTGACCAATGAACTGTTTGGCACACCAAATCCTGAACCTCGATTTGAAACGTTCAGAAAAGATTATCAGGCGGAAATAGAACAAATCCTGCTGGGACTTGCGAAAGACCTGCCCCGCTTAAGGCCGTATCTGACCGATGCGCTCAGGATTCAGGTACTTTGTGACAGTCAGGAAGGAAAAAACGACCCGACGATACTCACCCAAGCGAAAAAGATCGGCCTGCTGCTCAACGAACGGGACATTCCACTGCCGTCAGTATTCATGACTCTGGTACGGGGGCTCGGAGAGCAGCACCAGCTGATCATCGCGCCAACCGGTATAACCGAGCAAGACGACACCATTATCCATTAATTTGACCACCACGTCCTTTAAGGCCAGGCCAGGAAGATCAAACGGTAAAAAAACGGATAGACCGTCCATCTGTACCAGCTATCCTCCTTCAATCCCCCTTTTCAGCGCTTCATACTCTTCAACCGCACTGACCACGGCCTCAGACTGCTTTTGTTTCATCAACGCAACCTTGGCCCGCATCTTCTCTTCGTTGATTTTCATGGTCTGCTTGCCAAAAAGACTGTTGCCAAGATATTCGAATGAGAAAAGAAGCAGGGCCACATCGTCATCCTTGATGAGATCAATCGTCTCCTGATCAATCTCATAGGTTTCCAGAAATGAGCTCTCAAAGACAAACCGTCTGAAATGAGACACATCCGTCGACGCCATAAAAAACATTCTCTTGGCCTGTTCAGAAAGGCTCGCCTGGTGACCATATGATTTCCTGCGCATGATCAGCCGCAGCCACTCCTTATTCATCTCGTCACGAACATCAACACCCTGATCAGCCCGCCATTCTCCGACCGTCCATTTTTTCTTTTCTTCATGGCCCTTACAATATGGTTCCTTGACCAGAAAAAAGAACTTCTCCTCTTCTGGAGTAACTTCATTGCCGTCGCTATCCCGCCTGCCACCCTCGTGAAAATCAGCCATCCCGACAGGGTAGTAGCGACAGGCAGTGGGACGATCCGAATAAACCGTACATCCTTCCGGGGTTACAAACGGACATTTGTCATCCTCTTCCCGCATCTTGATCATCACCCCTGGCATATCGGTTTTCTCAAGATAGATTGGAAGGGTGTAGGCATGCAGGAATTCATGGGCCGGGATGTCGAGACGCCGGGTCAGCATCAGAATATCATACGGGGTAAGAACAATCTTTATCGAGCCACAGCAATTGGTAAAACAGCTGACTCCGGGATGACAGCGAAACGTGATCGTGCTGTTCAGACCCAGTTTCACCGGATCAATGTTTGACGGATTTTTCTCTTTGCCAAAAAGCATCTTCTCTTTGGCATGCACATCTCTGTTACTCATATGACTCCTCTACAATAAAATGATCACCGTAATGCGGTATATGCTGTCTCTTTTACAGGAAACGTACATTAAACATTCACTCCAGCCATGTCAAACGACATCTGCTGGCTGGCTATCTGTCATTTTTCAACAAACGCCCTTCAATAGAACCAGCGAGCAAAGGGCAGGTTCAGATAAATCGTCAAACAAAAAATATAACTACATTTACAACAGGAAAAAAGAATTCACGCTGCCACTATAATCTTTTATCCCTTTTTAGGATCTTGTTATCGCTTCACCCTGAAAAAGTACGCTCCTTTCTCCTGACTCTTTAGAAGTATCCGGTTCCGCTTATTTTATGTTATGTTCTTTTCTCATCTGATTTTTTTTGTTATGAATTTACAAACAGGGGCAACATATTTCTATTGCAAAAGTACCTGTAATCTCTGGATATGAGAAATCCAGATACACACAAGCTAAAAAACTGGATCACATATTATATCAATTAAATATCATGGCCATTACCTTCCTTTCGCTTCATATTACCTGCCGTTTTTTGACTACAGCTATTCTCCCCTCCTTTAAAGGCTCAACCTTGCGCGGTTCTTTTGGTCACGCTCTGAAAAGCGTAGTATGCACCCTGCGAAATCAGCAATGTAATGAGTGCCTGCTCAACTCAACCTGCGCGTATTCGCTGATTTTTGCAACAGAAAAGATAAAAGACGATATGGTCTCAGCCCGTCCACACCCTTATATTCTTACACCACCCATGAGCGAAAAACGCCTTTATAATAAAGGGGATACTTTCAGCTTTGGGTTAACACTGCTGGGATCAGCAACAACCTTTCTCCCGCATATCATTTACTGTCTGGAAGAAATGGGACGTCAAGGACTCGGCAAGAAAACTGCCCAGCAGGAAGGTCGTTTTACCATCGTTACTGTTTCTACCGGAGAAACAGTGATTTATCGAGAAGATAAAAAAGAACTGTTGCCCGCACGCCATGAACAGGTTGAAGTAAATGATCACAACGAAAGTGTCTCAACATTATTGATACAATTACGCACACCTTTGCGGCTAAAGGACAGAAATACATTTGTTCGTCGACTTACCTTTCTTCATCTCGTTCGCGCAGCACTGCGTCGGATTCGAATCCTCGAAATCAGTTATGGCGATACCGATATTTTTTTTGATTACAAGAGGTTATGTAGTAATGCGGAAGAAATAGCTCTCGTTTCGGACAACACTCACTGGAAAGACTATCAGCGTTACTCAAACAGACAGAAACACCGTATGCTCCTGGGAGGTGTGATGGGCAGTCTGATATTTAAAGGAGACATGGGAGTTTACCTGCCATTTTTTCGCTATATTGAGAAGGTGCGCTTGGGCAAACAAACCGCCTTTGGTTTGGGCCGGATCTCTTTCGAGGTTATCACGTGAAGATGAAAAGACGGGTACTGCTGGCTCCTTGCGGACTCTATCCTCAAGTAATAACCGAAACACTCTACTGTCTATATCAAAGGGGAAGGTTGATTGATGAGATTCATATCATCACAACATCTCCAGGAAAAGAAATGGTGTTGAACAAGATGCTTGCAGAAGGACAGGGAATGTTTTTTCGCTTCTGTGAAGAGTACGGTATAAATTCAGAAGAAATCGTTTTTTCAGCAACAAATATTCATGTCCCCAAAAATGAAGAAGGTAAGGAATTAACAGATATCTTCAGCAAAGAAGACAATGAAAAGCTCCTCGCTCTTACCACAGATCTTGTCTGCAGACTCACAAGCAACGAAGAAAACGACATCTACTTTCTTGTTGCAGGTGGTCGTAAAACCATGAGTTCCTGCTTAACCCTTGCTGTTCAACTTTATGGTCGCAGACAAGATCGTCTTTTCCATATCCTTGTCTCTCCCGAGTTTGAATCGAATTCGGAATTCTGGTACCCTCCAGTTCAAGCAAGGATGCTGATGGTACGCGATACTGATGGCCGCTATTACGAAAAATCAACGGCAAACGCAAAATTATATCTGGTCCCCATCCCCTTTGTCTCTCTGCGAGCAAAACTCCCACAGGAACTCTTCCAGACCTCTCAGCTTCCGGGAACATTGATTGCCTCACAGACGGATCAAAAAAAACGGTTACTGGAAATCGATCTTGCAACATCCGTCATCTGCTATGGTGGAGTGGAGCTAGATATGCATCCGGCACGACTCGCCCTCTATGCCTTTTTCTGTAAGGCTGCTCTGGCTGACAACAAACCCACTGCCCGTGAAGTTCTCGATCAACAACAGGAGATAGTCTCTCTTTACCAGCAGATTGGTGTCAAATCAATCAATGCGACAAGTGATACAGGGATAATGAACCTCACGGTTGAAAATTTCAACTCATACAAATCGAAGATTAAAAAAGACCTGGAACAGGCCTTTGGCCAGAGCGCTGTTGACCTTGTCATTGCCTCCGAAGGGAAACGGCCTGACACCAGATACGGTATTCTACTGAATCGAAAAAAAATCGTTTTTATCTGAGCAACGTTGCAGAGGTAGATTTCTATAAATAAGCAGGTATAGTAACAAGAAAAAGTTGCTTATACAAAAGACAAGGAAATGATATGCCACGTAAAAACCCACCCCAAAAAGCTCCAAATTGTTTTACCAGTAAAAACGACACTGGTTTGACCTATCGTATTGAAGCAGTTACTCCCATTGTCGGTGGTGGAATAAATAGTTATGTCCCTGACAAAACCAATCCCGTTCGTCCTTCTGCTATCAAGGGGCAGTTACGTTTCTGGTGGCGTTCGATGCAGGATGTTTCTTCTCCAGAAAAATTACTGGAAAAAGAAAAGCGAATCTGGGGCGGCATAGCAGGAACGGATCAGGATAAAGCGGTTGCCTCCTCTGTTATAATGAAAATTGAGGATGTAACAGCGGAATATCATACCGTGCTTGAGAGAAATGACAAAGGATACATAGAATATGATGAATATCCGGCTTATGTCCTCTTTCCTTTCCAGGGACATAAAGAAAAAGACTCTTTTACTTTGACGTTCCCTTGTATTTTCACTCTGAAGCTCCAGTGTCCCCAAAAATACAAAGACGAGGTGGATAAAAGTGTCAGGCTTTGGCTGCTCTTTGGTGGAATCGGTGCCAGAACCTCCAGAGGATGCGGTTCTCTTTACTGTGAACAGGTGATGGAAACATTTAAAGGAAGTTCTGCTATTGAAAAATTTCTCCGGGAGTGCGCCTCTGATATTGCTCCTAAAGCAGGAAGAGCTCCATTTCCAGTTCTTGCCCATGCCCGTTTCGCGTCATCAAGTGATAATACAGGAAATGTGGAAAAAGGATGGAAGAATCTTCTAAACAAATATGGAGCTTTTCGGCAACAGAACGCTCGCGGTGGTAAAATGAACAGAGGTAGGACACGATGGGCAGATGCTGATGCCATTCGACTTATGACGAAAGAATATGACTACAATATACATCCCACCTACTACCAAAAGCCCTATTTCCCCAGAGCAGCTTATGGTCTGCCGATTCAATATGAATTCAAGGAAAAAGCTTTTGATCCTCAGGGGAAATTTGAAGTCCGCCCATCGAATATGGAACGCTGGCCGTCTCCGGTAATAATAAAAACAATACAACTGAATAACGAAAAATATCTAAACATATGTCTTGTATTAAACAGTAAGATTCCCCCTTTAGAATTATGCAAAAAGGAGAAAAGCCTAGCTATTTCTGAAGATGCCCATCCCGATAACTGGAAGAAAAGACGGTTACAGAAAGGACTTGATGAAGAACGAGATATAGGAGAAAATCCTTTCGATTTCCTCTTCGTTTCTCTTGATGTCAAGGAGGTGAAAAATGTCTGATAAACAGACTTTTCTTCTCGCGATATCGGTAGGTCCTGTGCAGGAGTTTATCGCTTCCGCCCGTAAACTGAGAGATCTCTGGTATGGCTCCTGGATTCTCTCCGAGCTCTCTAAGGCTGTAGCAAGAAAATTAACAGAAGCCCAGTGTAAGTTGATTTTTCCAGGAGTAAGTGATGAAAAACTACTTGCACCAAATTCAGAACTAAATGCTGCCAACAAAATTATCGTCACGGTGAAAGCGAGAGAAGAAGAGATATCTGCTCTCACAGAAAGTGGCCAAAGAGCCTTTCATCAACACTGGAAGGAAATTGCGGAAAATGCCTTTGCCAGAGTTCCCGAAAAGGATCAGGCAAAAATCGATAGGGAACTATTTAAAAAACAACTTGATGATTTTGGAGAATATTTTGCGGCATGGACGCCACTAACAGAAAATTATCCTAAATCCCTTGAACACTGCGAACGGCTTCTTGCCGCAAGAAAAAGGTTACGGGAATTTTCCGCGCCCTCTTGGAATGGCAGTGGCCTGTCAAAATCCAGTCTCGACGGTATTCGAGAAACAGTTTTAAAAAAGGATACAAAAATAAGATCCTACCAAATAAAAAAAGGAGAACACCTCGATGCAATGGGCCTGATTAAACGTTTTGGTCCTATACGGGAAACAACCTCCCCTCACTTTGATCACTTTGCACAGCTTGCGGTCGTACCTCTATTGGATAATATTGAAAAACAGATTGCCACCAATTCCTCGGTGGAGGAATTGCTTACCTCTTTTCCTGTTCTGAAAGAGCTTTATCCTCAACGAGATATAGCAAGAAACGGGATACAGAATAAAAGAAACACCTTACTGGCAGATTTTCCTGTTGAATTACTTCTCCCCCTCACTCTGGAAGAGGAAATCGCTTCGAATAAAGGAAAAGATAATAGTACGCTATGGCTCGAAATACAGAGGAATGTATCCAGGTTACACCATAGCATGGGAACTCCTACACCATATGTTTGTCTGCTGGTTGGAGATGGCGATAATATTGGACAGACCCTCAGCCAAATAAAAAAAATGACCGATCATCGTCAGTTTTCTACAGAACTTGATCGCTTTGCCAAAGAAGTACGCCTTCTGTTTAAAAAATATTCCGGACAGGTCATTTATAGTGGAGGAGACGATGTTATGGGCTATCTTCCGCTTCACAAAATGCTCTCCTGTGCAACTGCGGTCAATGATCTCTTTACGGATATCATGAAAACGGCCTGTATGGGAACAGGAATAGAGCAATATCCCACGTTCTCCCTTGGCGTAGCCATTGTTCATGTCAAGGAACCAATGGACCAGGTTCTTACTCTCGCCCGAAAAGCTGAAAAAATAGCAAAACAGCAGGGGCGAAATCGGCTGGCAATAATCCAGTCAAAAAGGAGCGGTGATACTATTGAAATCTGCGGCCTCTGGAACAAAGATAATGCCCTGTTATCTCTGGATAAACGGATGAAAGAATGGGTAGTACGTTATAAAAGAGGGACCCTTAGTTCCCGCTTTGCCTACCAACTTCGTGAAATTGCTAAAGTTACCGGTGACAAAATGACCTGGAAGAAAGAGGATAGCCGTAATGTCAACCCTGTACCTGATTCCCCTGCAGCTCTAGAAGCAATTCGGCTCATGTGTCATAAGGATTTTGGAGACAAGTTCTGCTCCCGTGAAGCTGCAGAGAAACTACTCGCAGGCTATTCGAGTCTCGGAAACCTTGCAAAAGAACTGGTAATAGCCCATCAGCTTGCCAGTGCAGACTTAACACCAATTACCAAAGGAGAAGAATAATGACAAGTAACAGTTATATCATCTTCTCATCTGAGGCACTGGTCTTTCGTGATGGCCGCCCTTTTGGAGACAACGCACAGCTGCATGGAGGTTTACTTCGCTGGCCTCATCCGGGAACAGTCCTTGGAATGTTTCGCAGTCATATTGGATTTGCCAGAGGAGATGATTATTTTACCTGCAAAAATAATAAGGAAAATATTGAGAAAATAAAAAATATTGGCCTCCAGCGTATGATTCCCATGTGGCAGGAAGAAGGCAGCAAAGCGTGGAAACTGCTTTTTCCTGCACCCGCTGATGTTATGATTACTTTGGACAAACAAAATAAAAAAAAACTAGTCCTTAACCCTCTATCCTACAATACCTTAAAAAAAGGAGAAGGCGTTAATCTCCCCTGGAAAAACTGGCTGCTTCCGTTTTCAAATATCAAAGAAAAACCGGTCAAAGAGCCCCCTACTCTCTGGCATGAAGAACAATTCCTTTCCTGGCTGGAAAAAGGGGAAAAACAGTCGCTTCCAGCCGAGGAACTCGGACTTTTCTGGCCAGATGAAGAATACCGTCTCCATACTGCTGTCGATAACAAGGCCAGAACTGTGCTGGATGGTCAACTTTTCTCATCTCGTGGCATACGCCTTGAGGCAAAGACAGAGAAGGATTGTTTGGGCAGATATGGTATCGGAGTTGATCTTGAGGGGCTTGAAGTAAATGATAATCCAGAAGGAACATATTTTCTTGGTGGTGATCGGAAGATTGCTCATATCAAAAGACTTGCAACAAGATTTCCTCCTTTGCCCTCATGGACAAAGGATTCTGCACGCTATCTGCGTCTGGTTCTTATTACTCCCGGAAACTTTGGCGACTGGGCACCTTCATGGCTGATACCCAACAGGGAGGAACCATTGATAAACTGGAAGACATTTCCCGGCAGCACTCTTCAATTACGTTTGGTTTCTGCAATAATACAAAGATGGCAGCCCGTCAGCGGTTGGGACATGGAAAATCGCAAACCAAAGGCAACAACACGACTCGTTCCTGCCGGAAGTATTTACATTGTTGAATTAAAAGAGCCCAAAAAAGCCCCTGAACTGGCAGAACGACTTTGGGGAAACACTCTTGCAATAACATCAAAAGCGGATGGCTACGGCTGTGTCTGCATTGGAAAACAAATGGTTTAAGGAGGATAACTCATGAAAATGCAAATCTATTTTATGCAGACCCGTTCTGGGCTCCATTGCGGTATCGGCCAGGGACTTTCCGATATCGACCAGCCCGTGGCGCGTCACAGCATTACCGGCCATCCGCTAGTCCCAGGAACGACCATTAAAGGTGTCCTCCGAGAGTATTTTGAAGAATGCAATGAACAAGAACTGTTTGCTGCAGCTTTTGGCGGCCTCAAAAAAGGAGAAAGTGATTTCGCTTCAGCTCTCGCGTTTACCGACAGCCAACTTATTACTCTACCTGCCCGTTCTTATTATGGAACCTATGCCCATGTCTCGACACCACAAATTCTTCATTTTGTCAAAGATGAAATGATACGGGCAGGCTTTAAAGACCTACCTGAAATTCCACAATTTCCTCTGTCTCAAGAGACCAGTGAATATCATGCGGCTGTATCAAAGAATTCCAGGCTTCTTCGCGGAAAAACAAAAACACTTCTACTGGAAGAACTTGATCTGCTTGTGGACGTATTATCCTCAAAAGAAACTGATAAATGGGGAGAACTGCTTGCCAAACAACTGTTCCCCGATGATACAGAAGGTCAGAAATTTTTCAAAGAAGGCTTTGTCCTTGTTGATAATGATGTCCTCGATTTTCTCTGTGAAACCGCCCTGCCAGTTGCTGCCCATAACCGTATCAACGAGAATGGTATCGTTGAGGATGGTGCCCTCTGGTATGAAGAATATGTCCCTGCTGAGGCCGTGTTTCTCGGTGCCATATATGCAGAAAATGCCAGAGGAAAAGGTTATAACCATATCTCTGCCGAAGATCTACTCAAAAAGTTCTGTCACCATTCACTCTTTCTTCAGATTGGGGGTAATGCCACCACTGGAAGAGGATTAGTATCCATAACCTTTTCACTAAAAGGAGATGCAGATGCAGAATAAAAGCCAACGCTATGCAAATCTTGTTTTGAAGGATGTACAAAAAATAGCAACCGATAAATCTGCTGAAAAATATAGGCTTCTTACCAAAAAAGCTGGCAGCTTGGTGAGAAATTCTGGGCTTCTGCAGACCATAGCTTTTTTCGAATCAAAAGGAGAGGAGCATTCTATATTGTTCGAATACCTTGAAAATGAATTAAGGACATTGGGAATCCTTGGAAACAGTGGCCTCAAAAAACACGCAGTGGAGAAACCTTTACCAGAATATATGAGGCTGACTCGTGAAACCCTTCATTTATTAAACTGGCATAAACGTTTTGCCGAAACACTGATAAAAAAAAGAGGTTAAGGATGATAGAGTCCGTCCGTAAAGATCTAAGACCTTTTCTTGCAACAGGAGCTAAAAGACGTGATAATCTTGCCTTACATTTTGCTAAACTTTTTGGGGGTATAGATAATACTGGAGAAACTGATCAAAAAGAGGATCTCCTGAATATAATGGAACATGGTTTCTCAGACCAAACACTCAATCTGTATAAATACAGTATGAAACGCCACCACAAGGAATTAGAAAATGACGGCAGAACCCTCTGTTTCGTGATGAAACTGACAAGCCCCTTGATTGTTGGCATGGGGGAACAGAACATTCATGAATTTGGCATCAGTCTTCAGTACCCGTGGGGTACTCCCGTCATTCCGGGCAGTAGTATTAAGGGAGTACTCTCTACCTTTGCTCACCATAAGGGAGACGATCAGTGGATTAAATCTATTTTTGCAACGGATGGTATTGCAGGAAAAAATTCAAGAATCATGTTTGGAGGTAATGACAAGAAAAAACAGCCCGATGCCGGTTTTCTTGATTTCCTTGATGCATGGTGGCTACCAGACAGAAACCCAAAACCTTTTAAACGAGATATTATTACCGTTCATAACTCCAATTATTATGAAAAACAAAAGGGAGCCTGGCCAAATGGCATGACCTCACCCAGACCTGTTAATTTCATAGTAGTTACTCCAGGAGAACATTTCCTTTTTGCCGTTCGCGGAAATAATGAGTGGTCTCAGCTGGCAAAAGAAATGTTGCTGAACCTTGCTACAGAGCATGGTTTTGGAGCAAAAACCAGAATCGGCTATGGTCGTTTCAGCTATCTTCCCGGAATAGAAGAACAAAGAGAAGCCTTGAAAGGCATGACCTCAAAAGAACTCGTAGATTTTATTAAGAAAAATAAACTTCGTAAAGAGTTACGCGAAGTCTTTGAGTTCAAAGCCAGAGAACTTGATTACACAGAATCATTAAAGGAATTCTTTCTTAAATATTACCCTCTTAAAGCTTTGTATGGCAGTATTTTGGCAGCTTCACCTCATAACTGGAAGGATATAAAAAATGAATATGATCGAATAAAAAAGCGTCTTCCCTCAAAAATAGATACAACAGATCCTACGGTTCAGCAAATTTTTGCCCTTTGTGAACCTTTAGCAGGAGAAGCTCAACGTAAAGATAAGAATCTCTGGCTCTGGAAATACGCACCAAAGACGATGGATTTACTTGTGGGAAAGTCTACGGAAGAAATCTGTGAAATGTTTATAGAATATCGCCAAAAAATTCCTGCATTAAAAGATTTTAAAGAGACTATTGAAGCACTTGAATGTGACGAAAAGAGCAGAAAAGAGATATTGGAATATTGGTCTCATGCAATGCAGGAGACCGATGAATGAGTAAATTACGTGTCCTTTTCAATCATACCCTCACCCCTGCTCAGCAGGAGGAAGCTCATTGTCGTCTCGGAGTCACAAAAATTATTCATCCTCCTGCTGAAGTAAGCAACCTCTGGTGCAATCTGCCAGCAGATGTTCCAATGTTACAAGAAATCCTCTCTCCCGTTCTCGACTGGCTGGATAATGGCAGTAAAGGGGATTTTGTTTTGATTCAAGGAGATTTTGGCGCCTGCTATTTCTGCGTACAATATTCCTTTCGCCTGGGTATGCAACCAATCTATTCCACAACAAAACGTAAGACTACTGAAAAATGTATATCCGAAAATAAAGTTCATCTTGCTCATCATTTTCAGCATGTCACCTTTCGTCAATACGAAAATTTTATAAAACAGGAATTGCGATGAAAACACATATCTGTCTTGTTTCCGATCAGCCTCTGCCTAATGTTATCCCGGCACTTCATGAAAAAATTGACCATATCGTCTTACTCTCTTCACCCGAAATGATAAAAAACCGTAATCTGCTCCAACGTTTTTTCAAAGAGCGCAATGTTAAGGTAAGTCTGTTCGAAATTGATGCTTATGACTTTAACCTGACTCTGGCAGTCTGCAAAAAAATGCTGGATGATAATAATGGTGAAGACCTGACGCTTAATCTTACCGGTGGAACCAAAATGGCTGCTCTTGCAGCATGGCAGCAATGTTGGTTTTCAACGAAAAAAGTACGAATTATCTACGTCGACACAGCAAATCGTCTTCTTCATGAACTGGGAGACCATCTTACTTCTGAACTATTACCTGCCAATCTTTTAACGGTGAAGGAGTATCTGGTTTGCTTTGGCAAGAAGATGCTAAAAAATGAAGAAAAGAAAAGCCGCAGAGAAAAAAAACGTCGTCAGGCAACAGCAGAACTTGCATCCTTTCTGGTACACAACCCCAATCTACAACGCAAAATCAATCGTATTGTTTCCGAATATGAAAACCAAAGTAAAAAACGAACGGCTTCTCCCTATCTATACATAGATCCGGAGGTGCTTGGTAAAAAAGGGGAAAGATTTTGCACTATTCTGCTGAAAACAGGCATAGGAACAAAGGGACTTGATGGGGGCATTAATCTCAATAGTGAAAAGGATCGTTTTTATGTCGGTGGTGGATGGCTCGAAGAGTTTGTTTATGATCAAATTGATGAACAACGTATTCCTGATATTGATCTGCATATGAATGTACATATTGCCTGGCTGCAACAAGAAGGAAAAACGGTCCAAAATAGTAATGGTCCAACAACAAATGAGCTTGATGTAGTTTTTACCTGGCAAAACCGGTTACATGTAATCTCTTGCAAGACCAGTGCCATTGACCAAATTGGTGGCAAGGTAAAAGGTAAGGATGCGCTCTATGAACTGGATTCGCTCCATGCCAAGATTGGCGGCACCTACGCCAGGGCAATGCTGGTCTCGGTGCATTCCCTAAATACTGCTTCCAGAAAACGGGCACAAGATATGGGAATTGAAATTATTACAGGACCTGAACTGCTTCGTTTTAGCCATCATCTTGAAGAAAAATGGGGTATTCGGGAACCTCATACAGATTAATGGCCGATAAGCAAACCTATTGAAATCACATTTTTTTCTATTTTATATGGTTCAAGGTTCCCATAAACAAATAACTTCTTTCATATCAACAAATTGAAGTGGAGTAGAGAGAAAAATGGACTATAGAAGAAAGCTTTTCATACCGAAAGAAGAAAGGTTCCCTGAAAAGACATCTACAACCTGCAATTTTTCACTGTTTATAAGGAGGCTGAAGGAACAGACCTGAATTGAAAAGGGATTACGACTCAGGGCTCTGACTGAGTAATTATATTTCTCACCAAGGGCGAAGGAACAGACCTGAATTGAAAAGGGATTACGACGATAAGTCATTCGGATCAGCAGCCCAGTTTGCCCGTTCAGAAGGAACAGACCTGAATTGAAAAGGGATTACGACTCTGCTCCTCTTCAGATTATGGTTTTTCAGGTTCCCGAAGGAACAGACCTGAATTGAAAAGGGATTACGACGCTGGGCGGCTGGTGACTGCCGCCTTCGTGTACGG
>PDWJ01001089.1_pt1 | contig 35699 bp, 34 predicted proteins | sample 1430881 | NCBI WGS metagenome assembly PDWJ01 (sample SAMN01162460, study PRJNA174530) | Oral metagenome, whole genome shotgun sequencing project. | biome: Marine environment; feature: Marine mammal; material: Swab sample of the gingival sulcus; isolation source: swab sample of gingival sulcus...
AGAAAAATATCAGACAAAAGGTAAAAAGATTGTTCTCATTGGTATTGGGTTTTCTAGTAAAGACAGGAATGTAACGGAGTTTGTGTGGGAAGAAGGGGGGGTAGGTTTTAAGTTTTAGGTTTTAGGTTTTAGGTGGTTTGGGTGCTTGAGGGGGCCAGTGCAGTTTCCTGCTTTGTTTTGATTTGAGGCGGGGGTGAATTTGTGGGATATGAATCGTTTGAGAATCTTGAGGTTTGGAAAAGGGCCTACAAAATAGCTGTCACAATGTATGAAGTACTTCGCGAATGTCGGGATTATGGGCTTAAGGATCAAATGACCCGTGCGGCTGTTTCCATTGCATCAAACATCGCAGAAGGCGCTGAACGGGGTAGTCACAAAGAATTTATACGATTTCTTCATATAGCAAAAGGTTCTGCTGCCGAATTACGAACCCAAGTCTATATTGCCCATAGAATATCTGTTCTCAATAACAAGTTGGCACAAGAACTAATCCAGGAACTACAAATAATCTCCAAACAACTCCATAACCTCATCAAATCACTCCAATAACACCCAAAACCTAAAACCCAAAACCTAACACCTAACACCTAAAACCTAACACCTAACACCTAACACCTAAAACCCAAAACCTAACACCTAAAACCCAAAACCTAACACCTAAAACCTAAAACCCAAAACCTAACACCTAAAACCCAAAACCTCAATAAACAAAAATACCGCCAATTTTGCCAAAAAGAACCATCCATTCCTATTTTTTCCCAAGCCTGGTGGCTGGATGCTGTCTGTGGAGACGAGAACTGGGATGTTGTGATAGTAGAAAAGGGAGGAATCGTTGTTGGTTCATTGCCATATCACCGTACAAAGAAAAAGGGATTTTCAAGAATCCTTATGCCTAACGTTACTCAAACAATGGGTGCTTATATAAAATATCCCAAAGGACAGAAATACTATAAACGTTTGTCCTGGGAAAAAACTATAATGACAGAGCTTATCAATGGCTTGCCTTCATTCGATAGTTTTGTGCAGAATTTTGATAGGAGAGTGACAAACTGGCTTCCTTTTTTTTGGTCAGGGTTTCAACAAACAGTTCGTTATACGTACGTTATAGAGAATATAACGATTGAAGATTTAGAGAAAAATTTTGAAACAGATATAAGAAGAAGAAGAAGAAGAGCGTACGAAAATGGAGTAGAAGTTGTTGAAAATGATGATATTGAGAAGTTTTACGAATTGAATGTGATGACCTTTAAGAGACAACAAATAAAAGTTCCGTATAGCCTTGATTTTATAAAAAAATTATATACAGCCTGTAAACAAAACAATGCGGTAACGATCTATTCCGCAAAATTGGGTGAGGATATTATTGCTGCAAGTTTTTTAGTCAATGACAACAACACGGTATATTATCTTATGGGAGGAATAGACCCTGATTTTAAGAGCTTGGGAGGCATGGATATCGTCCAGTTTGAAGGGATAAAATATGCCCTTAGCCACAATAAATCCTTTGATTTTGAAGGCAGTATGATAGAAAGTATTGAGAAATATTTCAGAAGCTTTGGTGCGATTCAAAAACCATACTTTCAAATATCAAAAACAAATTCAAGGTTGTTGAAAACAGTATACTTTCTTAGAGATATGATGAAATAACAGGCTGATTATATCTGAACTACTACAAATAAAGCGTAACTCAAGATGCAATAGAACTCTATGCTAACCATTACCTGCTCTGCCAATTACCAGCCCGAACGCAAATATATTTGTCATGTTCTCTTCCATGAATTTTTAGGATTGGAATATAACCTTACCTTTTGCGAGGAACCTTTTTGGACTATTCAAGGGACAAATGGAAAATCCTTGATTCTGCCTGACTGTCTTTTTCAGGTTGCTCAGGACGCATGGCTTACTGAGGCTTCATTTCCTCCCCAACCTTTAGCGTTTTGGGAGCCTCAAAGAGCAGGTGTTGATTGCCCTTTAGTTGAATCCACTGTTCCGGTTATCTATGGTAATTTGGATTTTCATAAGCAATATAGTGTCCGTTATGGGGAAATAGATAAAAAGCAGACCGTCCTTCCTCTTGATATTTTGGGGTCTGCGTTTTTCATGCTCACTCGCTACGAAGAGGTCATCAAATCTGACCGTGATAACCATGATCGGTTTCCTGCAACAGCCAGCCTAGCCTTTCAGGAAGGATTTTTAGAACGTCCCATTATCAATGAATACTTGGAAATTTTATGGTTTTATCTTCAACAAATGATTACGAAACAACGAAAAGCCAGAGAATTTACCATTGTTCCTACGCATGATGTGGATGCTCCATATCGTTATCGTGGCGTATCAATGTGGACGATTGGGAGGTCGTTGGCCGGTGATCTGATCAAGAGAAAAAGCCCTCCTCTTTTTTGTGAAAATATAAGGAACATCCTTGCCCGAAAAGATCCATACGATACCTTCGGTACCATCATGGATATCTCCGAACGGGTGGGTTTGGCCTCTTCTTTTTATTTTATGGCTGGAGGAAAAACACCATTTGATCCCGCATATTCTTTGGATAAGCCGGAAATTCAAAAGATCATTCGTCGTATTGATAAGCGTGGACACCATATCGGTTTTCATCCCAGTTATGAGGCTGGCCTAAATCAACAGATATGGCAGGAAGAGTTGGATGCCCTGCAAAGGGCTGTTGGAGATATCCCTCTGGTGGGAGGGCGAGAACATTTTCTTCGTTTTCAGACTCCTTTGACCTGGCGGTTCTGGTCAGCTTCCGAACTTGTTTATGACACAACGCTCAGTTTTGCTGATAGGGCGGGGTTTCGCTGTGGGGTATGTTATCCATTTCAAGTATTTGATGTAGAACAGCGGAAAATGCTCAATATTGTGGAACGCCCTCTCGTCATGATGGAATGTACGGTGATTGACGAGCGGTATATGCATTTTGGCCCTACTCAAGAAGCGTTGGAATATATGAAGATGCTTAAAAAGAGGTGCAGCATATTTTATGGTGAGTTTGTTTTGCTTTGGCATAATACAAGATTTGTTGATGAAGATGAGATAGAGATGTATAAAATCCTTGTTGCAGATGATATCGGTTAGAAGAACCCTTTCCTTAAAAGGTTTATTATATGGATTCTAAAAAAATATTATTAGTCACAACGTTTTTTTACCCTCAAAATAGAATACCTGTTTTAAGGATAGGACAATGGGCTAAGTATTGGGCTTTAGAAGGCCATGAAGTAACTGTGTTAACAACGGAAAAGTATCCTTTTGAGGGTCCTCTTGGTTTGGATGTACTGTTGTCTAAAAGTATAAAAGTCATTGAAATAGACTATTTGCCAAAATTTTTAAAAAAAATATTAATAAAGAAACCGGGGACACAAAAAATATCTAAGGAGGCTTGTGCTAAAGGATCCAACATAAAAAAAATTGTAAGAGATATGAGGAAGTATCTGGGTTCATTGCTAGATATTCATGATTTATGGATAAAACAGGCGACAAAAAAAGCATTGAAGCTTTGTAGGATAAATAATTATGATTGTGTAATTAGTTCGTATTCTCCTCCTGCTGTACATATAGTAGCTCAAAAAATTAAAAAACTACACCCGAATATTATATGGATAGCTGATTTTAGGGATTTATGGGCTTACAATCATCTTCAACACGCTAAAGGTTTATTGGGAGTTTATGAGAAGTATAAGGAGAGAAGAATATTAAGGTGTGCAGATGTTCTTATTACAGTATCTGATCCTCTTACGGAAAAGATGAAAAAGTATTATCCAAACAAAAAAATAGTAACCATTGAAAATGGATTTGATGAGGAACAATTTCCTCTTTGGAAAAAAAATATAAAGAAAAAAAAATTGTTAGGTGATAAGCTGGTCATCACATATACAGGAACAATTTATGACGGAAAAATGGATCCTAGACCATTATTTAGGGCTTGCAATGAACTCATTGATGAAAATTTTATAAAGAAAGAAAATTTAAGTATATGTTTTTATGGAAACAACACAAACGAATTAAGTAGTCTTATAAATAAATATAATTATAATAAATATTCTATTATCGAGTTGAAAGGATTTGTTTCGCGTAAACAATCTCTTCTTGTTCAAAAAAATAGTGACTTATTATTGTTTTTGGAATGGAATGATCCTTATGCTAAGGGTATATTGACAGGGAAATTGTTTGAGTACCTTGTCAGCGGGGTACCTATTTTGGCTGTAGGTGTTAATCATTCTCATTCAGCAAGCAAATTAATAGAAGATACAAGAACAGGCAAATTGTTTCTCAATGTTTCTGAAATTAAAAATTTTCTAGTAGAGATTTTTTTGTCTAAAGAGTTTACTTTCGAGCCTGATATAAAAATGATAGATACATTTTCTAGGTGTAATCAGGCAAGAAAGGTGATGGATCTTGTAAATAGAGGTTGCTAGTGAAATTAATACATCTTCAGATATATTTTATTCTATCTTCTTTTTTGCTTTTTGTGTTTGTATTAAGCAATAAGAGGAGAGCGCCTTTCGCATTTGGATATGCACTAGCTCTTAATATTTTTCCTTTATCGTTTATGTCGTATTTTTCGATGGATATTGCCAGGTTGGCATCCATTCCTCTTGCGTATATTCCAATGATGGTTGCAGGATTTTCTTTGTTTTTTGTAACTAAATTACGAATAAGAAAAGAGTATGAGAGGTTACTTCTGTTTTGTTTCTTATTTTTGTTGTATAGTTTTATAACAACAATGTTTTTGGGTGGATTTACCTTTCGAAATTTTGCATATTGGTTTGCTTGGGGAGTAAATTTTTTAATATTTTGGGCGGCTGTTTCCTTTTTTTCAAGTTTAGACATAAAAATATCACATAGAGTTATCAAGTATACTGTAATAATTCTTGTAATAGGCTGTATAATAGGTATTTTAAGGTATGTATCGGGGATATCTTTAGACGCGAATTTTATGCCTGTTGTTAATAAGAATGGGACGGTTGTTTTTGTCGCAATGAGCTTTCCTTTGATATTCTATTTATATTCGTCACGAGTGATGTCTAAAACCTTACTGATAACTTGTGTTTTTGTGATAATGTTGAATATAATCTTAATATTTTCAAGATCAGGTCTTATTGGTTGTTTATGGGGAGGGCTATTATATTTTTTTCGATTTTCTTTTAAAGATATAATGATAGTTATCGCTATAGCTTCGCTTTGTGTTCTTTTTGTGTTCTTTGGGGCTGAACAAAAAATAGAACAAAGGCTGCATAATACATATGATACAGCTACATATTTGTATGAAGGAGAAGAAATAACATCTGACATGCAAGATTTTAACAGGCTTAATCTGATATATTGTTCCTTTAATATTATAGAGAACAATTTTTTATTTGGAACAGGATTGGGGCTTGAGAATTACCGTAAGGCTTTTCACAAGGTAACTAATTATGGCATAGATTCTAAAGCCCATAATTTTTACCTGTCTTACTTCGCTGAATTAGGGTTGGTAGGATTTAGTATATTGATGGTTTTGTTGGCGTATGTATTTAGAAGTCTTGCTCCTATGAAGAGTGAGTGCCGGGCTTTTAGAGTGAGTTTTTGGGTTGTCGCTTTGATGATGACAATGAACGAGTATATTCTTGTGCCTGAAGTGTGGTTTTATTTTGGTATGCTTGTCGGTATATCTTCTTTTTATAAAAACACGAAGAAAAGCGTGGCTGTTTGGGATTGATTGCAATGCCTTAAACATTCTGAATGAAAATTTGGCTCTTCAGGAATTGTTGTGGGGAGGGGAATTTATTAGGTGTTCCTTTATGGAGGATATCGCCGGAAAGCAGCTAACCTTAACTCAAATTTTGCTCTGAAGACGCTGTGGTTTGTGAGGAAAATATGGAAAACAGCATGTTGCTATCTATGATTATCGTGGTTAGAAATGGTGAGAAATATATCGAACGATGCCTTTTGGCACTTATCAATCAAAATTTACCAAAGGAGATGTATGAAATTATTATTGCTGATGGAGAATCCAAAGATAACACAATATTTCTTGCAAAAAAAATTTTAGAAGAGAAAGACATAAATTATACTATATTGAATAATTCCAAAAAGATACTTGCTTCTGGATGGAATCTTGCAATTAATCATGCGCGGGGAATATATATTGTTCGCCCTGATGTACATTCTGAGTTGTTTGGTGGATACGTAACGTATGGGATCAAAAAGCTTCAAGAGGACAGTCAGTTGGCAGCCGTTGGGGGTGTTCTCATCTCAAAATCAAATAGCTTTATTGGGAATATGATTGCGAAAGTTTTGAGTAATCCGATTGGAGTCGGAAGATCCCTCTTTAGGATCGGAGTAACAAAGGATACGTATTCAGATACGGTAGTCTTTGCTGTTTATAAGAAAGATGTCGTTGTCACATGTGGGTATTTTAATGAAAATTTATGTAGAAACCAAGATATAGACTTGCATAAAAGGATTATCCTGCAAGGGTATCGTTTGTTGACTTCACCTTGTATGAAAGCAAATTATTTCAGCAGAGATACCTTTCTAACTTTTATTAAGCAAGCATACAAAAATGGATTTTGGGGAACCTATTCAGGTGCTTGCCATTATAGGCACTTGGCACCTATGTTTTTCTTTATGCTTATACTGATTTTGTCGATGATAAATGTTACGATGATGTTTTTTGTGTTACTTTTCTACGTCTTTGTCATTGAGGTATGTTTTGTAAAAACTAAAATGTATAACGTGTTAATTCTGCAAATTTTGCTATTTTTGACGGTCAGTTTACATGTATCCTATGCTGTGGGATCTGTTTGGGGTTTTGTGTGTAAGGCTTTCGATAAGATCCTGAAGCGTACATGATATAAGAGAATATTTGTATTGGATACTTTTCGGAGAGTATGAGATTTTTAGTTTACGATAGCCCGCTAAAAGGAGCGTCTTTGTGTCAAATTATTCGCAATTAGAAAAGAAAGTGGCACGGTTATTGTCTCGTTTCCCTTGCATTAAATTTTTCATCAAAAAAACATATCAACGATTGAATAGCATATTATATAAAAAATCATATGTCTATACCTGTAAATATAGAATAAATAAATTGTCTTTTTGTGGAGAGGAATCTTTTTTTGGATATTATGATAAATCACCAATCAACTTGTCAGGAAGGTATATCGTTTTCCACTCTGTCTCATTTTCCACAAAAAAAATGCCTGAAGAAAAAAAAGGGATATCCATTGTACTCTATGATAGAACTACAAAAAAATATAAGAGAATAGATACCTCTCTTGCATATAATTGGCAGCAGGGTTCAAAGCTTATGTGGATCAATGATAAAGAATTTATTTATAACCATTTTGATGTTTCGAGAAATATATATACTTCTAAAATATATAATGTGGTGAATGAAAAGCATAGAGTAATAGATTTTCCTATCTACGATGCAACAGATACCTTTGCGATATCTCTTAATTTTGAAAGGCTCAACATAAAAAGAGGGGATTATGCTTATCGTAATATGAACATGAATATTGATTGGTCAGAGAATAAATCTGATGGATTGTTTTATGTAGATTTGTTGGAGAATTCGTCAAAATTAATAATGCCTCTATCAAAAATAATTCAATATAATTATAAAGAAAGTATGGAAAATGCATTACACAAATTTAATCACATAATGATTTCTCCTAATAAGAAAAAGATGATGTTTATGCACCGCTGGTACTTGCCGAATGGAAGGAAATTTGATTCTCTCTATGTTTCTAATGTCGATGGTTCTAATTTGAAGTTAATAGCAGATGATGAAATGGTAAGTCATTGTTGTTGGAAAAGTGACAATGAGATAATTGCCTATTTAAGAGATAGAGCATTGGGAGATAAATTTTATCTCATTAATATAGAAAAGGAGTCTAAAGTGGTTATTGGGAATGGTAATCTAGATGCTTTTGGTGATGGGCATCCTTCCTTTTATGATAATAAATTACTTTTCGATACATATCCGAATAAGTCAAGAATGAAAGAATTGCTACTTTATGATATGCAAACGGATATTTTGAGTTGTTTAGGTGAATTTTATGAATCAATGCAATATTATGGAGAAACACGTTGTGATTTGCATCCAAGATATGTTCAAAACGGAAAAATGATTTTTATAGACTCTGTACATGAAGCTAGGCGTCATCTTTACCAAATCGAGTTGTGATATTCAGGATAACGCTGGTAAGACGTATCAGCATTTGGTATATCTTGGAAATAGATGAGAGGTAATCATGAAATCCTCTTTTTTTGTCAAAAAAATTTTTGATTTTACATTGGCATCTCTATCTCTTCCGATTGTTCTTCCAATCATAGGTATTTGCTGGTTAGTTGCCACATGGGATACCAAATCGAATGGTTTCTTTTTTCAAAGGAGAGTTGGGCAATACGGTAATATTTTTTATGTTATAAAAATTAAAACCATGAGAAACCTTAAGCCAGGAGAAAAGCGTTCTGCCATTACAAGCGAGGTACTTTCTTGCATCACCCCGTGTGGTTCTTTTTTTAGGAAGTACAAGCTCGATGAACTGCCTCAGATTATCAATATTTTAACAGGTAAAATGAGTTTTGTTGGCCCTCGACCCGATGTAGAAGGATATGCCGATGCTTTGCATGGTGATGATAAATTAATATTGCAGTTGAAACCAGGAATAACAGGGCCAGCGTCTTTGAAGTATAAGGACGAAGAAATGCTTTTAGCGAGTAAATCTAATCCTAAAAAATTTTATGATGAAGTCATTTGGCCAGATAAAGTTTCTATTAATAAAAATTATTATATGAATTATTCTTTTTTTAAAGATATTTATTATATTTTCAAAACAGTATTTTCAATATAATAAAGAATTAGGAAAGACAAATGCTTAATACCTCTTTTCCCCCATGGCCAAATTTCACTCAAAAAGAAGCAAATGCCGTTCAAAAAGTTCTTTTGTCCAACAAGGTAAATTATTGGACAGGCGAGGAAGGCCGTTTTTTTGAAAAAGAATACGCAAGCTATACAAGCAGAAAATATGCTATCGCCCTTGCCAATGGGACTCTTGCTCTTGAGCTCGCCTTGTATGCTTTAGGTATAGGGGAGGGTGATGAAGTTATCACAACTTCAAGAACATTTATTGCATCTGCAAGTGCAGCGGTTATGCGAGGTGCTATTCCCGTACTTGTAGATATTGATCCTGTGAGTCAGAATATCACTGCAGAATCTATTCGCACTGCATGTACTTCAAAAACAAAAGCTATTATATGTGTTCATCTGGCTGGTTGGCCATGTGATATGGACTCCATTCTCGCATTGGCGCAAGAAAAAGGACTCTATGTGATTGAAGATTGTGCCCAAGCTCACGGTGCACGTTATAAAGGGCAGCCCATAGGGAGTTTTGGCGATATTGCCGCTTTTTCATTTTGTCAGGATAAGATTGTGACAACAGGTGGAGAAGGCGGCATGGTAGTCCTTGATGATGAAGAATTATGGCGCAAGGGGTGGGCCTATAAGGATCACGGTAAAAGCTGGTCTGCCGTCTATGAACGCCAACATCCACAAGGATTCCGTTGGCTCCACGAATCTTTTGGTACAAACTGGAGAATGACGGAGATGCAGGCCGTTATTGGGCGAATGCAACTAGAAAAGCTTGATTGTTGGGTTGAGCAGCGTCGAAGAAATGCTGCTTATTTAACAGAACATTTTTCTCAGATTTCGGGTTTGCGAGTAACGATACCAGAGGATGTGTTGTATCACTCTTATTATAAGTATTACGTCTTTATAGAGCCAGAAAAACTCGCCTCAGGTTGGAGTAGAGACCGAATACTACACGATATAGTAGCCTCTGGCATTCCTTGCTATTCTGGAAGTTGTTCAGAAATTTATCGGGAAAAGGCTTTTGTCCGTTGTGGGTATGGCCCACATAAACGCTTGCCTGTGGCCAGGAAGCTCGGTGAAACAAGTTTGATGTTTCTTGTCCACCCTTCTCTTTCTCAGATAGAAATGGAACGAACTTGTGAGGTGGTTCAGAAAATAATGCAACATGCTGTTCAATAAGTATTCTTTGCGTTCTTATTGATGTTATGTAAAAGTATTTATATGTAGCAAGTTTTAATTTAATGAAAATATTATATGAATAAATTTGGGTTTAAAGATTCTTTATTTACCTTTTAATGGAGGTAAAGATATTCAAATGTTAGATAGCTTGATAAAATTATCCCGTTCTCGCAAGAAAATTATATTCGTATTGCACGATATTGTATTACTGTTTGTTTCTTTTGGACTAGCGACAGGATTATCTTCAGATATTGAAAATATTCTAAAAAATACTGATAACTTGAAGGTTATATGCCTTACAATTTTTTTAAGTCTGTTCCTTTTTGCTCGTATGGGTTTATATCGTGCTATGATACGATATGCAGGAGAAAAAATATTAAAGATTATAGCTTTTTGTAGTTTTTTATCTGTTTCTATGCTGATGGCAACAGCTTTTTATGTACACACGTCCTTGCCTCGTACTGTTCCTGTCTTCTATTTTTTGTTTGTGCTTGTTTTTATGGTTGGTTCTCGTTTTACGATAAAAGGTCTCTTGCGATCCAAATGTCAGAAATCAGATCATCCTGTTGTCATTTATGGGGCTGGCTCTGCGGGTCGGCAGCTATTGGCATCAATAAAACGTACTGATGAGTATTACCCTGTTGCCTTTGTTGATGATGACCCGGAACTTTATGATACAATTATTGATGATATAAAAGTCTACCAAGCTTCAGACCTGGAGCATGTTGTATCTCGTTATGGTGTAAAGGCTATTTTACTCGTTATACCTAGTATCACAAAGAAACAAAGGAAAGAAATTATTAGAAGGCTTGAGTTTTTGCCCTGCAAAGTTCTTTCAATTCCTGGGTTAAAAGATTTAGTTGAAGGCACTGTTAGTGTGAGCAAGCTTAAAAAGATTTCAATCATTGACCTGTTAGGCCGTGAGACTGTTTCGCCTTTGCCAAAATTTATGGGGAAGGATATTAAAGGGAAAGTCGTTATGGTGACTGGAGCGGGCGGTTCCATCGGCTCGGAGCTTTGTCGGCAAATTATTCGGCAGACTCCTAACAAGCTGCTTTTATTTGAATTATCAGAGTTTTCCTTATACCGCATTGAAAAAGAACTCTCGGAATATGTTCATAAAGAGAAATTATCTCTTTCTATTGTTCCTATTTTAGGTTCTGTTCAGAATTACAATCATTTAAATAAGGTAATGAATTTTTTTAAGGTTGAAACAATTTATCATTCAGCTGCCTACAAGCATGTTCCTCTTGTTGAATATAACACAATAGAAGGAGTTCAGAATAATATATTTGGTACTCTCTATTGTGCCAAAGCAGCAATATCTTCCAGGGTTAAAACATTTGTTCTTATTTCTACGGATAAAGCTGTTCGGCCTACGAATACGATGGGAACAACCAAACGTCTGACAGAATTGCTTTTACAGGCTTTGGCGCAACAAAAAGATCATTCTACCCGTTTTACTATCGTTCGCTTTGGGAATGTTTTGGGGTCATCGGGATCTGTTGTTCCTTTATTTGAGAAGCAGATTGCCGAGGGGGGGCCAATAACACTCACCCATAAAGATATTACCCGTTTTTTTATGACCATACCAGAAGCCGCTCAACTTGTTATTCAAGCTGGAGCAATGGGACAAGGTGGTGATGTCTTTTTGTTGGATATGGGAGAACCGGTGAAGATTTTTGACCTGGCACAACAGATGATTCGTCTTAATGGGTTAAAGGTTAAGGATAAACACTCACCTCAGGGAGATATTGAAATCAAGATAACGGGACTGAGGCCAGGTGAAAAATTATATGAGGAATTATTGATTGGCGATAATGCTGAAGGAACAGAACATCCTCAGATTATGACCACGCAAGAAAAAATGCTGGGTTGGCATGAATTAGAACAATTGCTGAACGCATTGGAAGAAGCGTGCAAGGTATTTGATCCACAAAGAGTCCGCCAAATCCTATTAACGGCATCGGCTGACTTTCATCCAAATGACGATATCTGTGATATCTTATACGATGACAAGGAGTGATGGGAATATACTCATCCCATTTGATGGAAAAAGCCTGTGGAAAGAAAAAGTGACTGAGTTGAACTAAACAAAAAATACCAGACCCCAAAAAGGGCCACTGTCAGATAACGTCGAAACTACTACAGATCAAATCAGAACTACGGCACAACGACCTCACGCCTGCCGCCGCCCAACCTCTCCCCCCACACACCACCCCACCTAAAACCTAACACCTAAAACCTAACACCTACAACCTAAAACCTAAAACCTACAACCTAAAACCTAACACCTAAAACCTAACACCTAAAACCTACAACCTACAACCTAAAACCTAACACCTAAAACCTAACACCTAAAACCTAACACCTAAAACCTAAAACCTACAACCGATGAGCAATATCAACTCGGTCGGCAAAGATCTTTTTGGCGTCCTCATAAAACAGACCGGTTCTTCCCTGCTCAGAGGTTCCCACTGTATGCCAGTCACCTCCATGTTTGGTAAAAACGCATACACAGCGTCCAAAATCAATGGCCGCACGCTCCTGGTCTGCAAACAACACTTCCTTGACTGTCAACGCCTTGATCATGTTCTGCAAGCTGGCATCCATACTCATAGGTTTTCCCCCTACGCATAATTGAAGTAAAAATATGCTTTGTAAAAAGATTTCAACGAGGCGTCAATGGTCGTTTCCTGTCATTGTTGCCAAGTGCCCGTATGTCTTGGTTCAGATCCTTGTAGACCCTCTGGAATCTGCGATTCATTTTTTGCCGAACAAACCACGGTATATGGAGCCAGAATTGGTACTTATAGCGTTGTTTGGTGTTTTGGAAATCAATGAGCACCGGGGTTGCTGGATCACGAACCAGGATATTTCGGCAGGCCACACCAAAATGGTCGATGCTGTACTTCAAAAAAACCTCTTTACGCAGCATCTCCAGGTTGTGGAAAAAAGCCGGTTCCAAGGGAACCCTGTTTTCATCCAAATTTTTCGCGATATTACCCTGATTGTCGCGGACACATTCCATAATAAGAGCCTTTGCACCATTGGCCAATGATTCAATGCCGTATATCTGGACAAAAAAACCATGATAATGCTCAGGAATGCGTTCAAGAATAGCCCGATAATTATCCCATTCGTATTGGAGCATGTCGGTGATACCGTATTTTTTTCGGGCGATCATGTCGGGATCGGGCAATCCTCCCTTATAGACTCGGTGTCTTGCCAGAACCTTGGCACAGAGATCCGGCCGGTCTTTCACCCGATATAATGTACTCCATCCACCAATGGTGGTGATTTCCTTTCCAAGCTCCAGCATGAACGTGGTACCTCACAATGCAATGAAAATATGGTGCCCAGCAGTCTGTAACAAGATGTTCGTTATCAGGCCGCTAGGGGAATGATGCCTTGCTGCTCGTCTCAGAGGCAAGGGGCATACAGGCCCCAAGGGTGATGCCCAGGATAGCAAGGGAAAGGCCAAGCCACCAGGGGCGGAAAAAATCGTGGGCTGAAAAGGCTGTGGCTAAATAGCCAACATACGAACTCCAGAAACAAAAGGCCATACCCCATGCAGAGGGCGTTGCTCCCTGAAGCCAACCGAAACGGATTTTTTTCCAACTCCACCACAGGCTTGAGCCAATCCAGACGCCAAAAAGGCCAAGCCCCACGATGCCTGTCTCACAAGCCAGTTGGAGATAGATATTATGAGGGTGCACAATGCTGTCCCAGGGAGGGGGCAGAGATATTCCCAAGCTCTGAACCCCCTCATGAAATCCTCCCACACCAATGCCTAAGAGAGGCATTTCTTTAAAGACGCTGATTGCTGCGGGCCAAAGGTGGAGAAGACGAGAATCTGTGAGCGCGTTATCCATAGATACACGCTCAAGCCCTCCAAAAAGCACACCGAGAAGAAGCAGGATGATGATGCCTATGTGCTTCCATGTCAGACCCCGGAAGAACCACAACATACTGATACTTGCGCAAGAAAAACCGATATAGGCACTCCGTGATTGTGCCCCTACCAAAAGGAATAATGCTGGGAACAGAATCAAGAGGGTAAAGAGAGAACGTGTCTGCTTCTTCCTGGCTGGCATCCAGAGAAAAAAACTGCCTGTCACGACTGGGAGAGTTACTGCCATAAGATCGCCAACCCGTGGTGTGGAAAAAGAACCTGTTAATCTCTCGTAAAACAACGCGGTTCCTCGAAGAAGGTCATATCCCGTGGCATATTGATATATACCATCTAAACCTTCATAGCAACCCATGATACAAAAGAGTATGGTAAAACGCTTAAGATCTTGAATACTTCGTACACACTCCATACCTACAAAAAAAAATAACACTCCTTTCCTCAAGCCATGTTCAAAAATATACCAGCTTTCATGAACATTGATAGAGTGAAACACCTTGATAAACATATATAGCCAAAAAGCACCAAAGAACCATTTTAATGGAAATTGTGCGAAACGTGAATGCCGGTAATCAAGCAAATAATAACAAAGTAAACCACAAGCGGCAAGAACTGTTCCTGTTTCACGAAATGCTCTTCCCAACGGCATACAGAGGATATAGATACAGAGCCCCGCATACATAACCATGTAAGCACGATCTGACCAGGTTTTTTGTAAGAAGGCATCTTTTATTGCGAGGATATTCATAACGATCTCCGTATAAAAATATCTCTAGGTATTATATCATCCATAGCACCAGAAGGATATATGAAGTTGTATGGGGATTATTCGGGAACCATGATGCACTACGGAGAGGTAGAACCTAAATTTTGTATCCACTCATCAAGGAGATCCACATGAGTCTTCAGATTACAATGCGCGATAGCATGTTCAAAAAACTTCTGTTTCAAGTCCTGAATGGTTTCTGGTGTTGATGTCAGCAGTTTTGCAAGACTGCTTTGGAGCATTTTTTCCTCATCATCTAAGGGGAGAAGATACGGTGATGCCCAGGGTTCTTGGGGCCATCCTTCAATAACTCCGCCAACATCTCTGGCAATGCAGACAAGCCCCTGGGCCATTGCTTCGAGCATAGCATGAGGAAGTCCTTCGCTGCAGACTGAGGGCAGGATAAAAATATCTGCCTTGCGGAGGAAAGGGATAACATCCTTTTGAAATCCATGCCAAACAACCTCAGAGCTTATGCCCAGGTCTGCGGCCAGGGCCTTGAGCCGGGCCACTTCACGTCCGGTTCCAACAACATCATAGCGAAAAGGGATGCCTTGTTGTTTGAGACGCCCCAGGATGATCAGGACATTGTTGATCCCTTTATCCGCATTGACCTGGCTGGTGGATATACAGCGAAAGGGTGCCGTACCTGTTGGCGTAGGCTTTTGGGCGATGGCCTTGCCATCAAGAATGACTGTTATACGCCCGGGATCCAGCCAGGGAAGAATCTTTGGCATGTCCTGTTTGATCTGCTGGCAAGGGGCGAGGATATGCGGTTTGATATATTGCTGGGTTAAGCGAACCTTCCATGTATTACGCATATCCCGGTAAGAACCCACTCGGTGGATGACGGGAATGGCAAGTAAACGTGCTGCAAGAGCTGCTGTACGTATATCTTTACCAGTATTGACAACAACGCGGTTAATCCTGTGCCTTTTACAAAAGGCCATACATTGTGCGATACGGAAGGGACTAAAATCAATCCCGAATGAAGAAATGGTTGTATGAAAACCAAGCTCATGCGTTTTGATGGTGAACGGCCCGGGACGTCCCATAATAAATATGGTGTGCCCTTTATCGCGTAATCCAAGGGCAACATCTATCATCCATGTTTTGACACCTCCCCAATTATGTGTTGCATTGACAAATAAAATATTCATAGCAACCTCAATATGGTTCAAACATTTTTAATGATCTGCAAATTGGATAGTATATAATTTTTTGTACAAAGAGCAGCGTTGTAACAATGCTTCATGTTTGCCTTCATCTATAATCCTTCCATGTTCCATAACAATAATCCGATCTGATGCAACAATCGTGGATAATCTATGTGCAATAACAATACTGCTCCTGTCGCGCATAAGGTTGTCCAAAGCCTTCTGAACAATGGCCTCGGCCTCGGTGTCCAAGGCACTGGTGGCTTCATCCAGGATGAGGAGGGAGGGATTTTTGAGCAGGGCCCGAGCGATCGTGATGCGCTGTTTCTGACCACCAGAGAGTTTGGTTCCTCGTTCCCCCACAAGGGTTGCATACCCTTGGGGCAGATCGGTGATAAATTCATGAGCATAGGCGGCCTGAGCTGCTTGTTGGATCTGTTCTGGAGTGGCGTTGGTCTGACCGTAAGCAATGTTATCAGCAATGGAGGCATTAAAAAGAAAGGCGTCCTGGGAAACCACACCGATACCTGTACGCAGACTTTCAAGGGTAAAATCAGGAAGCGGTGTGCCATTGAGCAGGATCGTGCCGCTGGTGGGTTCATGGAGCCTGGGAATAAGGCCTGCCAATGTGGTCTTGCCCGCACCGCTGGAACCCACAAGGGCGATCTTTTCTCCGGCATGGATGGTAAGGTGGACATCACGCAGGGCAGGTGTTGTTGCGCCCGGATAGACAAAGGTAACATGGTCAAGACACAGGGAATGAAAATAATGGTCGTACACAACATCACCCTGGGTTTCTACCTGAATAGCTGTGGAATCCAGTATGTCAAAAACCCGCTCGGCCCCGGCAAGGGCTTGCTGGATGTAGATATTGGCACTGTTGATACTTTTGAAAGGCTCATAGAGCATGATGAGCCCGGTCATAAACGAAAAAAAGGTTCCCGGCGTTGAGGTACCGGCAATGACCTGACTGCCCCCGTACCAGATGACAAGGCCCATGCCCACAGCCCCGATGAGTTCCATGATGGGTGAGGACATCTCGTTATACCTGACCCCCTTGACGGCAATCCTGACCAGTTCCCCATTGGTTTCCTTAAATTGCGTGCATTCCTGCCGTTCCGTTGCAAAGGCCTTAACAACCGAAAGGCCGCTGAGGGATTCCTGGAGAATTGCGGTGATGCTGGCAATCTGCTGCTGATTCTTGCGTCCAATCTTCCGAAGTTTTTTTCCAAAAAAAATAAAGGGCCATGCTGTCAGAGGTAAAACCAGCAAGGCCCAAAACGCAAGATAGGGATCTCTGTAAATAACCAGCCCTATGAGACCCAGCATGGTGATGGCCTGCCTGACCATACGAATAAATTCAGGCATGCTGTGACGAATCAACTCCACATCACTCACGATTCTCGACATGAGCATCCCCACCTGGGATTCGTTAAAAAAGCTGGTAGGGAGGTAGATGATCTTGGCATAGAGTTCATTACGAAGCTGTTCAAGAACCTTGAGGCCACAATAGTTCATTTCATATTTCTGGAGAAACATGAATAACCCCTTTAAGGCAAAAAGGGCTATCAGCATGATGGGGATATAAATCAGGGAGGTTGTGTCCTTGTTAATAAAGATATTGTCCAAGGCTGGTTTCACAAGGAAGGCGGTTGCTGCCGTACATGCGGCAACAAGAAGCGTAGAGACCAACGAAAGAAAAATACGGAATTTGTATTGCAGAAAATATGTCCCTACTCGTTTTACAAGATAAAGACTATGCTTATTTTTTTTAACACAAGATGTATTCATGGCATTGAATGGTTATAGTACATATCAAATCTGGTGCGAACGAACATATCGCTGCATCATGTCTCGTCTTTGATAAGTGTTTCTTTATCAGCATGTATCCATTTGCCGCCTCGTTTATCAATATATTGAAAATGTTCGTTGGTAAATGAACCTTGGATACAGGTGAGTCTGCCATGCCTATAGGTTACTTTTTGGTCGCCAATGACCTTGTTGAGCACCACTGGCCCGGTAAGGCCATAAACGCCGTCCTCAATATTTTTTTGTTCAATATTGTCTACAATACAATCTATACACTTCTGCAATATGGTATTGCCAGGTGCGCTTGCTATAAAATAATTACTATAATGTTTTGTCAGCAAGAATCTCTCTTTGTCTTCAGGCTGTATCATGCTGCCTAAAGGCCATACCAATTGGGCATCAATATCAAGGTACACACCGCCTTTATGGCGTAAGACAAAGAGTCTCCAAAAATCGGCTCGGCTTGCTCCATCAGTAAGTTGTAAGAAAGCGTCCACTTCGCGTTTTGTTCCGTATGTTTCGATAAGTTCAACAACATCTGTATCATTGGCACAATAATAATCAAACTCCAATGACATTAATCTATTAAAAAGATAATTGAGATAAACAGGAAGAGTCACGTGATTGGTATAATTTGTCTGCCAAAGGATTTTGGGTATGTTTGTCTCTGTTCGTGACGTTTTTTTGGCAGGAGAATATTTTGGCAGAATAAATCTTTTATTTGGAAATAAAAAATGAAAGAGATAGGCACATGCTTTTGTGATATTTCCCAAAAGTCGTGTTAATCTATTGCATATAAGTATCACGCTATCCATGTCTTTTCCTTGTTGTAAAGGACGTGATCGTTTACATCACCATCCGGGCATCTCCCCCAGGGGTGAGCCTGCGCTCCAGCCTGGCGGCTACGATACTCATGGAGTAACAGCAGATAAAATAGAGCACAGCCACCGTGGCGTAAATCTCAAAGGGATAAATCATCAGCCGGTTGTTAAGCCCCTGGGCCACAAAGGTAAGTTCCATAACGCCGATGATATAGGCCAGGGAGGTGTCCTTAAAAATGGCAATGAACTGGCCCACAATGGCCGGGATCATCTGTTTCAGGGCCTGGGGCAGGATAATAGAGAGCATGGTCGTGGTATAGCTCAGCCCTGTGCCATAGGCGGCCTCCACCTGCCCCCTGGGAATGTTCTGAATCCCGGCCCGAACGATTTCTGCCAGATAGGCCCCGGTAAAGATGGTCAGGGCGATCGTGGCCGACCAGAACACGTCCAGATAGGATTTGATAAAGATAGGAATGAAAAAATACACCCAAAAAATGACCAGGATAAGGGGGTTGCCCCGAATGATTTCAATATACAAGGTGCAGGGAATCCGTACAACCAGGTTGCGGGATACTCGGCCCAGGCCCACGAGAAGCCCGATACCAAAACTGATGGAAATAGCAATCACCGCCATAGCAATGGAGGCGGAAAGCCCTCCCATGCCCCAAAGGACATCGTTGGGATCATTGCTGGGGAATTTCCAGAGCAGCAGAGACTGGAGGTTCTCGCCAATAACCGACCAGTTGAAATGGGTCAGTCCCAGGCCCAATTCATAGAGAAGGCCAGCAAGCAAGGCCACAAATCCCCATCGTCCTGCAAACAGGATAGCTGTGATTCCGGCTGTGCGGATTTTTTTCCACACAAGTCGTGTGCCGGTGTAGGTCAATCCGGCCTTTTCCGTCCCCATAATGCCCACAGAAAAGGTCAGCAGCGACCAAAACTGTTCAAAGGGCCAAAACAGGATATTGCCAAGAAAAAGACCCAGGCCCTTTTTCCGAGTATGCCCATCATTGATGCGAAGACGCAGGTTGATCATATTGAGGATGGCAGAGATACCCAGGGACAGGCCAAGATAGATCACACTGGCCGCAGTGGTGGCCTCAAAGCCCCGAAAGGTCAGGGATTCCACCTGCTGGGACTGCCAGCAGAGTTCAGCAACACCCACCACCATAGCCAGGGAGGAGTTTTTCATATTGTTGAGAAACTCACTCCCAAGGGGGGGAATAATGGCCCTGAAGGCCAGGGGAAGAATAATGGTGCGCAGGGCCTGAAAATAGGTAAGCCCTGATGAATAAGCCGCCTCAAGCAGCCCCTTGGGGATGGATTGCATACCAGCCCGGATGACCTCGGCCATAAAGGCGCCTGTGTACACAGAAAGCCCCACCGTGGCCGACCAGAATTCAAAATTATGGTCAAACACCCATTCCCGCCAGGTCTCTGGAAGACCCATAGGCAGGGCAAAATACCAGAAAAAAAGCTGCACCAGCAGCGGGGTATTCCTGAAAAATTCAACATAGGACGAGGCAGCATAATAAAAGGGCTTAAACGCAGAAAGCCGTCCCAGGCCAAACAGGGTTCCCAGCACCAGGGCAAGGCCCGAACTGATGAGGGTGATTTGCAGGGTCGTCCACAGGCCTTTCATAAGCTCCACGGCAAAGACAAGGCCGTAGGTCTCGTTTGGCACGTACAAGACGCTCCATTGAAAATCATAGCCAAACTCAAAGATAAAGCCCCAATACAAGACGCCTCCGGCGAGCAGAACGAACAGGAGGAGGTATTGCACCCAGGTTGTGTGAAGCCAGTAACGAAGCATAAGATGGTTGTGGGGAGTTGAGGGAAAGGTGGTGGTTAGGGAATGACAGGGGCTGATCATCAGGGGCAGCATTGGTCTCCCCTGCGAACAAACTACAGGGTGTCCACAATGATCGTGGACACCCTGTAGTTTGTCAGCCTAGAGAGGGTTAGGGCCACATCTCAATTTTTTCCGTCATGGGGAAGGAATAAGGGGTATCAGGCCCATACCACTTATTGTAGATCTTCATATAGGTACCGTCTTTCCAGATATCCTGGATGGTGAAGTTGATGGTGTCCCGCCATTTGGAATCGTTTTCAGGAAGACCGATACCATAGGGTTCATTGCTGAAGAAGTCGCCCACCAATTCGTACTTGCCCGGCTCTTTGGCTGCGTAGCCCAACAGGATGGTGGAATCTGTGGTAAAACCTGCCACACTGCCCATCTGCAAGGCAGCAAAGGCAGAGGCATAGTCGGGAAAGGATTTGACATGGGCGTTGGGATTGGGATCACCAAGCTCCTTGAGCAATTTTCTGATATTGATCTCCGAGGTGGTTCCCTGGGTGGTAGCGATTTTTTTACCTACTATATCCTGTACGGTTTTGAATTTTCCTTTTCTGGCAAGAATCTTTTGGCCGTCAAAAAAATAGGTAATGGAAAAGTCAATGGATTTGTCACGTTCCCGCTTATGAGTCATGTTGGCTATGGACATGTCAATCCGGCCCTGCTGCAAAAAGGAGATCCTGGTCTTGTCCGTCACCTTGACACGATCGAGTCGGCAGCCCAGACGTTTGGCGATTTCCTGGGCCATATCCACATCAAAGCCGACCCAATCATTGTTGGCATCATAGTAGGCACCTGGGATGGAATTGGTCATAATGCCGGCCCGGATGACCTTATTCTTCATCACCTTGTCATAGGTTGCGCCTGCAAAGGCCCATTGGGCACAGGCTGTCAGAACAGCTATGAGGGTAAGGATTCTCAGACTACGCATGGTATCTCCTTGGGTAGGGGTTGTAGGTGGTGGGTTTTAGGTTGTAGGTTTTAGGTGTTAGGTTGTAGGTTGACAGGGCAGCGGACGGGTTCAAGGTGAGAGGGGGCATACATCAATGGGAGATGATTTTGTTCAAAAAATCCTGGGCACGGTCGGTTTGGGGATGGGAGAAAAAGGCATTCGGGGTATTGTGTTCAATGAGCATCCCCTCGTCCATAAACACCACCTGATCTGCCACTTCCCGCGCAAAGCCCATCTCATGGGTCACGCAGATCATGGTCATGCCCTCCTTGGCCAGGGCCTTCATCACATCAAGAACCTCGTTGATCATTTCCGGATCCAGGGCAGAGGTGGGTTCATCAAACAGCATGATCTTGGGCTGCATGGCCAGTCCTCTGGCAATAGCCACCCGCTGCTGCTGACCGCCGGAGAGCTGCCCAGGATAGGCATCGGCCTTGTCTGGGATGTTTACCTTGCCAAGCAGATCCCTGGCAAGCTCCTCAGCCTGCTGGTGATCCATTCTCCGTACCATTGTCGGCGCAAGAGTGATATTCTCAAGGACCGTCATGTGGGGGTAGAGGTTGAATTGCTGGAACACAAACCCGATCTCTGCCCTCAGCAGGGTCAGGTTCAGGTCTTCAGCATAGAGGTCAGCCCCGTCCACAACAATGGAACCCTTCTGAATGGGTTCAAGACGGTTGATACAGCGAATCAAAGTGCTCTTGCCCGACCCGCTGGGGCCGCAGATGACAAAAACCTCACCCTGGTTCACATGCAGGGAGACATCCTTGAGGGCATGATGCTCGCCGTACCATTTATGAATGTGTTGGATATCTATCAAAGCGGTATCACGAGATTTTCAGGCTGTTCAAAAAGCATCATTTGCTGGGCTCGGTTGATGCTGCACTGCGTCCAAACGCTTGCGTACCAAAGAGTACGCATCAAGAAGCTCGCTGCAACCTTAAACGTGTTTCACGCCGTGCGTCTGATAGGTTTGGAACAGCCTGAAGGTTTGAGTTGGTAAAGGTCAAGTCTTGTGCAAAAGAAGGCAGACTCCTAGCAGAATCCCTTGTGGTGGGCAAGCACTGAGCAGGTTCCTGTTGCCAACAAGGGGCTTTGCAGATAGGGAACCTCTCTATGTCAGCGACCCAGGTTCTGTTTATCTCGTGTCCGGAGCATGTGACTCCGGTTTTTTCCGTTTTTAAGGAACAGGGCATTGCCGTGCTCATGGCGGAAGATACCCCTTCTGCCCTCAAGGTCATACGCCATGCTGCTCCAGCTATGATTTTTCTTCAGGAGAACATGAAGGGTGCTGACACCCTTCATGTCCTTGCCAGCCTGCAGCAAGAGGCCCGAGACATTCCTGTTATTGTCTTTACCCTGCAGGGTTCTGTCGATAGGGCCCATGCTGCCCTTGAGGCCGGGGCCCGAGATTATTGGACAGCACCGCTTGACAAGGACAAGGTGCTTGCCGTGCTTCCCCAGCCCTCCCCAGCGGTATCCCCCGCTCCTTTGACACGCCAGGTCCAGCCCTCCCGCAAGATCATTGGTTCCCACCCCGCCATCCGCCGTGTATTGACCCTGGCCCGACAAGTGGCTCCCTCACGCGCGACCGTGCTCATCTCTGGTGAATCCGGCACAGGCAAAGAGATGTTTGCCCGTTACCTGCACGAGGCGTCAGACCGGCGGGACAAACCCTTTATTGCGGTGAATTGCGCGGCCCTTCCCGAACACCTTTTGGAATCGGAACTCTTTGGCCACGAAAAAGGGGCCTTTACCGGGGCCATCCATAAAAAGCCCGGTAAGTTTGAACTGGCCCACGGTGGCACCCTGCTTTTAGACGAAATTTCTGAAATGGATCTGGGCTTGCAAGCCAAATTATTACGGGTGCTTCAGGAAGGCGAGATTGATCGCGTGGGCGGAACCGCCACTGTAAAGGTGGACGTCCGGGTTCTGGCCACCACCAATCGTGCCATTGAACAAAGTGTCCAGGCCAAAGAATTCCGCCAGGATCTCTATTACCGCCTCAACGTCATCCCGTTAAAGCTGCCCCCTTTGCGGGAACGTGGCCGAGATATTATGGCCCTGGCCGCCTTTTTTCTGGAACGCTATGGCAGGGAATACGGTTTCCCTGCTTCGAGCTTTGCCCCAGAGGCCGCTACCTGGCTTATGGATTACCCCTGGCCGGGTAATGTCCGGGAACTCCAGAATCTCATGGAGCGGGCTGTTTTGCTGGCTGCTGGCTCGCCCATTACGCCCTGCCATTTCCTGCTCGAAGAGGAGGCGTGGCCTCATGAGGCGTGGCCGCAAGAGGCAGGGATGCAAGAGACATGGCCTCTGGACACAGCCGATAGGGATGAACCAGACCATAGCCTGGCTGCCAGCTACGAGGAACAGATGCCTTCTGCCTCTCTAGCAGAGGCGGTCACCACCGGCCCCCAGGGCGTGGTCTCCCTCCAGGAGATGGAACGACGACTCATCCTGCAAAGCCTTGATCAGACCGCAGGCAACCGAACCCAGGCATCCAAACTGCTGGGCATCTCCGTGCGAACCCTGCGCAACAAGCTCAACGAATACCGCAAGCAGGGGATGGATATTGAGTAAGGCAGGGGGGTACCTCATGCTTGAGAAAACAAGGAATTACCATGCACACACTCTCTCACCAGGTGGAAGCCTATATCGAACATGCCTCCTGGATACGAAAAATGTTTGAAGCCGGAATGGCCCTTAAAAAGCAATACGGCCAGGACAAGGTGTTTGATTTCAGTCTGGGCAATCCTGATTTGCCGCCCCCAAAGGCTGTTGCTGACGGATTGGCAGCCATAGCCGAAGAGGTGACCTCACCCTTTGCCCTGGGGTATATGCCCAATGCCGGGTACCAGGATGTTCGCCAGGCCCTGGCGGCCCATCTTGCCCGTGAGCAGGAAACCCCGGAGCTTGCAGCCGAGCATCTTGTGCTCACCTGCGGGGCTGCCGGGGGGCTTAACGCCTTGTTTCGGGCCATCTTGGAACCTGGCGATGAGGTGATTTGCCCGGCCCCTTATTTTGTGGAGTATGGGTTTTATGTGGAAAATTATGGGGCCAGCCTACGGCCTGTTGCCTGTGACGGGCATAGTTTTGGGCTTGATCTTGCCGGTATTGAAAAGGCCTTGAACGACCAAACGCGGGTGGTACTCATCAACTCCCCCAACAACCCCACCGGGCAGATCTATACCAGCGAGGCCTTGGATCGTCTGGCCTCTCTTCTCAAACAACACAGTCAGAAGCAGGGACGTCCGGTGTATCTGGTTGCGGACGAACCCTACCGCTTTCTGGTCTATGATAACGCAGTCGTGCCTGCGGTGCTTCCCCGCTACTCCCATAGTGTGGTCATAGGTTCCTTTTCCAAGAGCCTGTCCCTTGCCGGGGAACGGGTGGGGTATGTGGCGGTGAATCCGGCCATGGAGGATGCAGCTGTCTTGGTGAACGGCTTGATCCTTACCACACGCATCCTGGGATTTGTAAACGCCCCGGCCATTGGCCAGCGGCTCTTAGCCAGGGCATTGGGCCAGGGCGTGGACGTAAGCGTATATGCCAAACGGCGTTCTCTTATGGCCAGGGTGCTTGATGAGGCAGGTATCTCCTATGTCATGCCCCAAGGGGCCTTTTATTTCTTCCCCAGGGTTCCGGGTGACAGTCTGGATGATACGGGTTTTGTCCATGCCCTGATGCAGGAGAATATTCTGGCTGTACCAGGATCGGGATTTGGCTGTGCTGGAGGATTTCGGATGGCCTTTTGCGTACCCGAAGATGTGATTGAGCGGTCAGCCAAACCCATGCAACGGGCCGTGGCGGCCTGGCTCAAGGCACATTAAGCAGCCCAGGGACAGTCCTGGCTGCCCTGGTATGACCTGGGCGGCTTGCCGTCTCTTTTTCTTGACGCCTGCCCGTTTCTTCTTTATTCGGGTCAACTTCTTTTTTTTGCAGGCAAGGATGCGAAACGCATGTTTGATAGCTTAAGTGATAGACTCAATGCCGCGTTTAAGCGGTTTAAGGGTCATGGACGTCTTGATGCCAGGAACATTCAAGACGGGCTGCGCGAGGTTCGCCTGGCCCTTCTTGAGGCAGATGTCCATTTTTCCGTGGTCAAGGATGTTATTGAGCGGATCAAAGACCGTGCCCTGGGCCAAGAGGTGTTGGCAAGCCTGACCCCAGGCCAGCAGGTGGTCAAGATCGTTCATGAAGAGATGATTGAGCTTTTGGGGGGAACCACCACTGGTCTTGAGCTGACCGGCAAGCCTCCCCTGGTCATCATGATGGCTGGTCTGCAAGGATCGGGTAAGACCACCACCTCGGCCAAACTGGCCCTGTACCTGCGCAGGCAGAAACGCAAACCCTATCTGGTACCTGCTGACGTCTATCGGCCCGCAGCCATTGACCAATTACACAAGCTGGCCAGTGAACTGGGCGTGCCTGCCTTTGCCTCCACTCCGGATATGAATCCGGTGGACATCTGTGCCCAGGCCATTGAAGAAGCCACCAAGCAGGCCTGTGATGTGGTGCTGCTGGATACAGCAGGCCGTCTGCACATTGACGAATTGCTCATGGAGGAACTCCAGGCCATTAAGGCACGATGCAGGCCCCAGGAGATCCTTTTTGTGGCCGATGCCATGACCGGTCAGGACGCTGTGAATGTGGCCCAGCGGTTCAATGAGCTGCTTGAGGTCACAGGTGTTGTTCTGACCAAGATGGAAGGTGATGCCAGGGGTGGTGCTGCCCTGTCCATCAAGTCGGTCACGGGCAAGCCCATCAAATTTGTGGGTATGGGTGAGAAGCTTTCCGAGCTTGAGGTCTTTCATCCTGATCGGGTGGCATCACGTATCCTGGGTATGGGTGATGTGCTCACCCTTATTGAAAAGGCCCAGGAGACCATTGACGCCCAGGAGGCCCAGGAGCTTGAAAGGAAGTTCAAACGTTCCGAGTTTACCCTGGAAGACTTCCGCTCCCAGATGAAGAAGATCAGAAAACTCGGTTCCCTTGAAGGGATCATGAAGATGATCCCAGGCATGGGGCAGATGCGGAAGCAATTGCAAAACGTCAAGATGCCGGAAAAGGAATTGACCCGCATTGACGCCATCATCAGCTCCATGACCCTGGCCGAGCGTAATGATCACAAGCTCATCAACCCAAGCCGTAAAAAGCGTATTGCTGCGGGCAGCGGCACCGAGGTGGCGGATGTCACGGCCCTGCTCAAGAATTTTGAGCAGATGCAGAAGATGATGAAAAAGATGATGGGTAAGCAGAAGCAGGGCAAGGCCATCCCTGGTATGTCCAGAAATACTTCGGCCCAGATCAAGCAAAAACGCCTCAAGCGCAAAAAGCTCAAGCAGATGAGGCGTAAGCATAAAAAATAACCTGACCTATTCAACCCCTTTTAGAACGAGGATACCGTATCATGGCAGTAAAAATCCGTTTGACCCGTATGGGTTCCAAGAAAAAACCCTTTTACCGCATTGTGGCCCTGGACAGCAGAACCCGTCGGGATGGCCGTCCTTTGGAATTTCTGGGCTATTACAATCCCATGACCGAACCAGCGGATATCAAGCTCAATAAGGAACGCATTGACTACTGGCTGGAACAGGGGGCCAAACCCTCCAATACGGTCAAGTCCCTGTTGCGAAAAAATGGTCAATAGGGTCTGACCATCCTGGGCCTATGGGGGAGTACATAGCATGCTCCCGCTTGTTTCCCCTGTGATGGGGCAGATAGGCTGCCTGGGAGATGATTCTTGCGTGACACGCGTGTGAGGGGGTTCGCATCGAACCGGCCTACGGCGGAGGTGAGTATGCTCAAGGGTTTTATCGAATATATTATCAAATCATTGGTTGATGCCCCTGACCAGGTCGAGGTTTCCGAGGTGGAAGGAGCCCAAACCCTGGTGCTTGAAGTCAAGGTAGCCAAAGAGGATCTGGGCAAGGTGATTGGCAAGCAGGGACGTACTGCCAGGGCCCTGCGTACCATCCTGGGTGCGGCCTCTACCAAGTCCACCAAGCGGGCTGTGCTTGAAATTCTGGAATAATACCTGGCAGGCGCACAAGGGCGTGTAAGAGCCCCTTGCCAGTCAGGGTGATGGTTTCATGAGCACGATCACTTTGATCCCTTGGGGGAAAGTCCTGCGGCCTCATGGTCTCAACGGGGAGCTGTGCATAGATGTGTATGCCGACTCCCCGTTTCTCTTGGACACTCTTTCAAGGATCTATCTCCAACGCCAGGGCCATAAGCCCAAGCCCTTTGCCGTTGCAGGCTGGCAGCCTCATGGCAAGCGGGTTCTGCTCTGTCTTGACAGATTGCGTGGGATGCGGGATGAGGCCGCCGCTTGGACAGGTGCGGATATTCTCATCCGTTCGCGGGATCTTCCTCCATTAAAAGAGGGTGAATACTTTTGCCACCAGCTTGTAGGATGCGAGGTGCTGCTTGTCTCAGGAGATCGACTGGGCCGTCTGGAGGCCGTCCAGCAGGTTGCAGGCCCAGAGGTCTGGAGCATTATGACCCCTGATGCCAGGGAGGTGCTTTTTCCGGCAGTCAATGCCTTTGTCCGGTCAATAGATCTTGAGGCCAGGCGTATTGTCATTGATCCCCCTGAAGGCCTGCTGGAGATGTACCTTCCTGCCCAGTGATTGCCTGCTCATGTCTTTTCCCCACCTGGTAGGGGATCTCACGGCAAAGGGCAGCCTCATAGCATGATTCCCATGAAGTTTACCATCATTTCTCTCTTTCCTCATTATTTTACCAGTCCCTTGTCCTGCGGCCTGCTTGGCAGAAATATTGCCAAGGGGCGTCTGACCGTCAATCTGCTTTCGCCCAGGGATTTTTCTCTGGACAGGCATCGTACCACAGATGACAGGATCTATGGGGGGGGGCCGGGCATGGTCATGATGGTTGATCCCCTGCTTCGTACCTTGAAGAGTATTGCCGGTCAGCCCCGCACCCTGCTTCTCTCACCCAAGGGGCGTCCCCTTACCCAGGCCCTGGCCCGTGAATTGGCCCAGGAACCAGAGCTGACCCTTATTTGCGGCCGTTATGAGGGAGTGGATGCCCGTATTGAAGAATTATATCCTCTTGAAACAGTGTCTGTGGGCGATGTTGTCCTGAATGGGGGCGAGTCAGCGGCCATGTGTCTTATGGAATCTGTGGCCAGGCTGCTGCCTGGATTTATGCAGCATGACGAATCTGTGGATGAAGAGAGTTTTGCCTCCGGCCTGCTGGAGTATCCCCATTATACCCGCCCAGAGGAGTATGCAGGCCACCGAGTGCCCGAGATCCTGCGTTCCGGAAATCATGGCAAAATAGCTGTCTGGCGCAGGCACCAATCCCTTGCCGCCACCCTGGCCATGAGGCCGGAGCTGCTTGCCACGGCCTCCCTGACCCAGGAGGATATGGCCTTTTTACGTGATCAGCCCAGGGCTCTCTACGGGCGAAACCTCTATGTGGCCCTTGTGCATTATCCGGTGATAAATACCTCGGGTCAGGAGGTGACGAGCTCTTTGACAAATCTGGACGTGCACGATATAGCGCGCGTTTCTGCGACCTATGGTCTGGGCGGGTATATGATCTGTACCCCCCTGCACGACCAGCAGGCCCTGGCAGGCCGGATCATTGATCATTGGTCCCAGGGAAGCGGTGCAGGGTACAATCCCGACAGAAAAAAGGCCCTTAGCAAGGTCACGGTATGCAGGGATCTGGACGCTGCGCTGGAACAGGTTGGTGAAGCAGCAGGTGAGATGCCTTTTGTGGCGGCCACCAGTGCTCGGCAAGGAACCATGCCTCTTGAAGAGGTGCGTTCTATCCTGAGCAAGCGTCCTGTACTTCTTGTATTGGGAACCGGTTCTGGCCTGGCCCCTTCTGTCCTGCTTCAGGCAGACGGATTGATACGGCCCCTGCGGTTTGTCTCCCAGTACAACCATCTTTCTGTACGCTCGGCAGCGTCCATTATGATCGACCGTCTTTTGGGCGATATATTTTAGGAAGTATTTGTTACAACACGCAACATGCCAGGCTGATCACAAGGCGTCAGGAGCAAGACGTGATGTGAAGCAACGGCGCAGCAGACAGCGCTTGCAGACAGCCTGTTAAGGAGAACGCATCATGGAAAGGATCCACGCAATTGAACGCGAACATATGCGCTATGACGTGCCCGATTTTAAGGCCGGTGATACGGTTCGGGTTCATGTACGTATTATTGAGGGGGAAAAAGAGCGTACCCAGGTGTTTCAGGGCACCGTGCTCCGCCTGAATCGGGGCACCACCAATGCCAGCTTTGTGGTCAGGAAGATCTCTGACGGCATCGGTGTTGAAAGGGTCTTTCCCATGCACTCTCCCTCCATTGACCGCATTGATGTCGTAAGCGAGGGCAAGGTGCGCCAGGGACGGATTTACTACCTGCGCAAACTCAAAGGCAAGGCCGCTCGGATCAAGAGCAAAAACAGCTGGAACTAAGACCTGCCGGATCGGGTCTGGGGGATGCCTCCAGACCCTTTTTTTTGCATGTCCATGAGCAGGCTGACGGCCTTCAACGGTGAACTGCATGGATACCTTGCTGTCTCCCACAATCCCGCCCCGCACCCAGGTGGCCGGGGTGGACGAAGCCGGAAGGGGATGCCTGGCCGGGCCGGTGGTGGCCGGGGCGGTGATATTGCCTGCTGCCTATGATCTTCCCGGGTTGGGAGATTCCAAGGCCCTTTCTCCTGCCAGGCGTCAGGCCCTTGAACCCCTGATCAAACAACAGGCCCTTGCCTGGTCTCTGGGACTTTCCTGGCCCAGGGAGATTGAATCCATCAACATTCTTCGCGCCTCCCTGCTTGCCATGCAGCGGGCTGTCACCACCTTGCGTGTGCCCCCTTCCTTTGTGCTGGTGGATGGGAACCAGAAAATTCCCTTTGCTCTCCCCCAGGAATGTGTTATCGGCGGCGATGCCAAAGTGGCCTGTATTGCTGCAGCTTCGATCCTGGCCAAGACCTTCAGGGATCGGCTCATGGGTCATCTGGATCGCCGGTATCCTGGCTATGGTCTGGCCGTCCATAAGGGATATGCCACCAAGGCGCATCGGGAAATGATCCGGCGCAAGGGCCCCTGTCCCTTACACCGAACAACCTTTCGAGGGGTGAGATGCGAACTCGGTTCCAAGGAGCGATCACTCTGCCTGCCCGGACTTGCGACCTAGGGCAATGGGGTGAGGACATGGCCTGCACCTATCTGGAGAACAAGGGCTATCGTATCCTGGAGCGGAATTGGCGAACCAGGGACGGCGAGCTGGATATTATCTGTTCTCATAACGGCGAATTGGTTTTTGTGGAGGTCAAGACACGCGGCCCAGGCAGTTTGGGTAAACCTGGCGAGGCCTTGCATACGGCCAAGCAAAGTCGGCTGGTCAAGGCGGCCTGTGCCTATGTGAGCAGGTCGCATGCCTGGGAGACCCCTGCTCGGTTTGATTTTATTGGTCTGCAGCTAGATCAGGACGCGGTGCAGGTGGAGCACGAACACAATGTCATTGACGCATGGGAAACTATGGGTGGTGGCCACGCCTCTTGGCAACCTTGGTGATATGTCCCCTCGGGGAACCGAAATACTGGCATCTGCGGCCTTGATCCTGGCCGAAGATACACGTCGGGCCGGCCTGCTCTGTCAGCGTTTAGGCATATCCCACAGGCGTATGGTCAGTGCCTTTGATCATAATGAATCCTCACGCATTTCTCTGGTTCTTGCGACCCTGTCCCAGGGGGACGACGTGGCCTTGATCTCAGATGCAGGCACCCCGCTTATTGCCGATCCCGGCTATGTTCTTGTCACGGCCTGCCGCCAGGCCGGATATGAGGTCTCACCTGTCCCTGGCCCTTGCGCCCCTCTTGCCGCCCTCATGGCCTGTGGATTGCCCACAACTCCCTTTACCTTTTTGGGTTTTCTGCCCCGCAGGCCCGGTCATATTCGGGCGGCCCTGGCCCCGTATGCCGCTATCCAGACCACCCTGGTTTTTTTTGAACGCAAGAATCGGCTGGCCGCGTCCCTGCCCCTTGCCCACGAAGTGCTGGGGCCGCGCCCCTATTGTGTGGCCAGGGAGTTGACCAAGGTGCATGAGGAATTCATCCTGGGAACCCTGGGCCATGATGAAGACCAGGCCCTTGATGCCCTGGAGGAGATTAAGGGAGAATGTACCGTGGTCATCGGCCCAGGCATGTCATCGCCTCAGCCCGCCTCGGTTTCCCAGGTTCTCTCGCTGCTTGCCGAGGAAGGCCTGCAGGGAGGGAAGCCCAAGGCAGTTGCCAGGCGTGTGGCAGCCAGGCTAGAAGGATGGACGCCCAAGGAAGTATATGCCCTGCATCAGGGCCGATACCAAGGGACAGGCTCCCCCATAGATGAAGACAATGGGCAGGTAGTAGACAGGTAATATAGAGGCACCACCCTGCCAGAACATACCAGGAACATGAGATCGTGACCAAAGAGCTCAAGGTTTGCCTACGCATGTTTATGCGCACCTATTTGATGGGTGGGTGTATCAATACACGGGGTATGCAACATATTGGTTTTTCCTATGTTATGGAGCCTGGATTACGCTTCCTGTACCCGGTAGAAGACGACCTGCAAAAGGCCAGAAAACGGTATCTGCGTTTTGTCAACACGCATCCCTGCTGGGTTCCCTTTCTCATTGGTCTGTTTTTTTCCATAGAGCGCAAGATTCACAAGGGGCTGATCCCGCCCAAATCCCTGCTCAAGATGAAGGGCACCCTTGCCTGTACCCTGTCGGCAGTGGGCGATTCCCTGTTTGGCGGGAGTATCTATGTGTTCTGGTCTCTGTCCACCATGCTTTTTCTATCCCAGGGCCTTCACGGTCTGGCCTGGGCCTGGGCCCTTGGGTGGATCATCCTGCTGGAAGGTTTTAAGGCATACACCTTTTGGCAAGGCATGACCCAGGGGCTGCCTTTTCTGGCCCGAGTCAAATCCTGGAACCTTATGGGCTGGGCAGGGCGGATCAAGGTGGTCAACGCCTGTCTGCTTGTCCTTTTTTGGGGAAGTATCTGGCCGGATCCTTCTCACCTTGCCTGCTGGGTGGCTGGCTCCTGTGGCATGCTGTTTGTGGGGTGGCTGGCCTCGTTTTCCTGTCGGATACGGGAGGTGATGCTGCTTATCCTGTTTGTGCTATTTGTGGTCATTCCCTGGGTATGGCCGTATCTGACAAGGCCTTATGCTGGGTAACTATCTCTACCAAGCTTTTCTCCACGGGTTTGGAGTCTTTCCAACAATGGCAAGAAGGGAGTCATAACGTGGGTAATACCCTTATACAGGAACAAACCATACGTGTACGCAACGAATGCGGGCTGCATGCCCGTCCTGCGGCCCAGATTGTCCAGACCGCCCAGCGATTTGCTGCAACCGTCACGATCGTGATGGATGACCGAGAAATTGATGCCACGTCTATTCTGGACATTCTGAGTCTGGCGGCCCCCCTGGGTACCCTTGTACGCATCAAGGCCCAGGGCCAGGATGCCCAGGAGGCAGTGGCCGCCCTTGTACGTCTGTTTGAGGATCGCTTTGGAGAGGAACGCTGATGGCAAAACGTGTGCTGACCGGCATATCCGTGTCCTCTGGCATTGCCATAGGCAGGGCCTTTTTTCTGAACAAAAACAGGATGGCCCAGGCCCCCCGCCAGACCATTCCCCAAGACATGGTGGATAAGGAGCAGCAGCGTCTGCAAACCGCCATCCTTCTGGCCCAGGAGGAACTTGAACGCATTCGGGCCAATGTCCCCCGTGAGCTCCAGGAGCATGGGGCCCTTATTGATTCCTATCTTATGATTTTGAAAGACCGCAAACTTGGTGACAAGGCCAGGCAGTATCTTGTCCAGTTGCGGATCAATGCCGAGTGGGCCCTGGAAAAGGCCGTGGCGGATATTGAGACCATGTTCAATGCCATTGACGATGACTATATCCGCGCACGGATGCAGGATGTGCGTTTGGTTTCCCAGCGGGTCATGAACCAATTGGCTGGCCAGGATCACGACATAACTGGTGTGCGTTCCAGGGTCATTCTCATGGCCCATGATCTCACAGCAGCCGACACCATTGAACTGGAAGTGAATAAGATCATGGCCTTTGCCACGGCTATGGGGGGTAAGACCTCCCATGCAGGCATTCTTGCCAGATCCTTGCAGATTCCTGCGGTGGTGGGTGTGGACGAGCTTGAAGGGATCATGGGAGACGATGAAATCGTCATCCTGGATGGCTTTAACGGCCGCATCCTGATCCAGCCCACGGAAGACGAGCTGCGCGACTACACGGAATTGCAGTACCGGTTTGAAGATTATCAGCGCAGCCTGTCACGGGTCAGCCATCTTCCAGGTGAGACCAGGGATGGCTACCGCGTGAACGTGCTGGCCAATATTGAACTGTTTGAAGAGGTTACATCCGTATTGGATTATGGAGGTGAAGGGATTGGCTTGTACCGGACGGAGTACAATTACATGAACCGCACCTCGTTTCCCACCGAAGAGGAGATGGTAGAGATCTATACCGATCTGGCCGACATCATGGCCCCGGCCAAGGTGGTGCTCAGAACCCTGGATCTGGGGGCGGACAAGGTATCCTTTTTTGGTTCCCTTGAAGAGGCCAATCCGGCAATGGGGCTTCGAGCGGTGCGGTTTTGTCTGTCCCACAAGGAGATTTTCAGAACCCAGTTACGCGCCATGATGCGGGCAGGCAGCAAGGGCAATGTCTCCATCATGTTTCCCATGATCTCCGGCCTACAGGAGCTTCGGGAGGTCAAGGCCTTTTATGCCCAGGTTCAGGAAGAGCTGCGTCAGGAAGGAACCCCGTACCATCCAGATATTCCCCTGGGGATCATGATTGAGGTGCCAGCAGCGGTGATTGTTGCGGATTCTCTGGCCCAAGAAGTGGACTTTTTTTCCATTGGCACCAATGATCTTATCCAATACTGCCTGGGCATTGACCGTACCAACAGGCATGTGGATTATCTGTATCAGCCCCTGCATCCGGCCGTGGTCACAAGCATTAAATCCGTTATTGATGCGGCCCATCAAGCGGGTATTGAGGTCAGTGTCTGCGGTGAGATGGCTGCCGACCCCTTTTGTGTTCCCATTCTCATGGGCATGCAGGTGGACAGCATCAGTCTGACCCCCCAGGCCATTCCGGGCATCAAACGCATTATTCGTCAGGTGACAATGGAAGATTGTAAATATCTTCTTAAAGAGGTTTTGGACAGTGATGCTGTGGCCAACAGCAATGTCCTGGTCAAGGAAATGATCTTTCGGCGATTTCCAGACGAACTCATGTTTTACACCTCCCTGCTGGACGAAAAATAGCCTCAAGAGGCTGTGGGACAGGTAGGTTGGGGCAGATGATAACGAGGAGCTATGGCACAACCATCAGGTAAGACACGGCGTATAGCCACCAATAAAAAGGCTCGTCATCTCTACGAATTGGTGGAGTTTATTGAGGCAGGTATGGTATTGACCGGTTCTGAGGTCAAATCCCTGCGTGAGGGGCGGGTCAGTTTTATGGACGGGTATGTGCAGTTTGAACAGGGAGAGGCCTTTCTGGTGGGCGTTCACATTGCTGAATACGAGAATGCCGGCTATGCCCAGCACCGCCCAGACCGTCGGCGCAAGCTCCTTTTGCACAAAAACGAAATTCGGGGACTCATGAACAAGGTGGAGCAAAAAGGGCTCACTGTGGTGCCCACCAAAATGTACTTCAGAAATGGCCGGATCAAACTCGAACTGGCCTTGGGACGGGGCAAAAAGCTCCACGACCGCCGACATGATCTCAAAGAACGCGCTGTCAAGCGGGACACAGCACGGGAGATGGCTGGCCGTTAAATGATGGTTTTTTGTGGCCTTGTCTGCCTGTTCAAAACCCACATTTTTTTTGCGCTGGCTGTATGAATGTTGTGACAAACGTGAAGACGTACACTCGGTGATGAAAGAAATGATGTGCAACATTCATCCAAAATCATACTATCTGTAAACGACGTGGTGGATTTGGGATTTCAAAAAACTTCTTGACATCAACGAGTGGTTTGCCTAGATACTGACCCTTCGCTGCTTCTGCTGCATTCACGTCGAGGCAGCGCATTTTTTTGAGTAACGATCTTTGTAAAAAAGGTGTAAAAAATCTATTGACAAGTAAGGGATGGTTTCTTTAGTAACCGCCTTCCCTGCTTGGCAGGGTTCAAGGTCTTTGACAATTAAATAGCGAGTTAGAGCCAATATAAGGTTTTAAGCAATACAGTCAGCTTGAGAAGGCTGGCTTCTAGTTCATTTCATAACTGGAGAGTTTGATTCTGGCTCAGAATGAACGCTGGCGGCGTGCCTAACACATGCAAGTCGAACGAGAAAGCTCCTTCGGGGGTGA
>PDWJ01001367.1_pt1 | contig 35697 bp, 37 predicted proteins | sample 1430881 | NCBI WGS metagenome assembly PDWJ01 (sample SAMN01162460, study PRJNA174530) | Oral metagenome, whole genome shotgun sequencing project. | biome: Marine environment; feature: Marine mammal; material: Swab sample of the gingival sulcus; isolation source: swab sample of gingival sulcus...
CCCTCCACCCCGGACAGCGCCTTGATGGTGGTGGACAGTTCGCCCTCCAAGGCCCGCTGCCAGGTGACCTGTTGCTGGAACTGTGAGCTGGTGACACCCTGCTTGTCCAGCAGCGAGTAGCCGGAGTCCTTGCTCGCCGGCAGTCCCTGGGCGGACAGGTCGAGCCGCAGCTTGTACACCTGGTCCTGTGGCACCATCACGGTGCTGCCGCTGTCGTGTAGTTCGTACCGAACGCCTTGGGACTCGAGCTGTTCCACGATGGAGCTGGCGTCGGAGGAGGCGAGGTTGGTGAACAGTGGCTGCATGGTGGGCACGTTGGCCCAGCGGTAGAAGGCGGTGCCTGCGAGGATCAGCAAGGCCACCCCGATGAGCGCGATCATTCGCTGCGGGCCGCTGAAGGCACCGAAGGTGGTGCTGACGCGGCGCAACGAGCGATTCAGCCTGTCCTGCATCAGCCTTGCATCCTCATGATCTCGTTGAACGCTTCAACGGCTTTGTTGCGGATGGCGACCGTCAGTTCGGTCGCCAGCTTCGCCTGCGCCGCCGCCATGGTGTAGTCGTGTACGTCGGCCAGCTGCCCGGTGGCCGCCTGGACCGCCAGCGTGTCTGCCGCGGACTGCAGCTCTCCCACGGTGTTCAGCCCGTTCAGTGCCGCCGTGAACAGGGAACCGCCGGAACCGGCCGTGGCCGCCGTGGTGAGCGCGTCGGCGCGCCCGGGCGGGGCAGCCGCCGCCGGGGGCGAGACGGCCGGGATCGCGGCCAGTGGGCTCATATCGACCTACCCAGCTGCAGTGCCGCGGTGTAGGCGTCGCGGGCCCGTTCGGCGACGCTGAGATTCGCTTGGTAGCCCCGCTGGGCCATGATGAGCTGAGTCATCTGCGAGGACAGTTCCACCTCGGGAAACACCACATTGCCATCCTCGTTGGCCACCGGGTTGGTGGGGTCGTAGACAAGCCTGCCTTCTTGGCCGCCCAACGCGATGCCGCCCACGTGCACGCCGCCGTCGCCGCGGCCGTAGTCGTTCGCTCGGGCGATCACGTACTTGGCCCGGAACAGGTCCGGGTCCCCGGGGGTGGTGGCGTTGTTCATGTTCGCGATGTTGTCGCTGACCGCGTCCAACCACTTGCGGTAGACGGTTACCCCGGTGCCGGCGATGCCCAGTGCGTGGAAGACGGTCATGAGGTACGCATCGCAGTGCTGAGGAGGGCGTACTTGTCGCTCATCGCCTGGGTGACCAGCTGGTAGCGCAGATTCGTGTCGATGTTGGACAAGGTTTCCTCGTCCAAGTTGACGTTGTTGCCGTCGGTCCGGGTGGGCTCCAGCGACTTGGCGATCGTCCAGCCGGAGTGCCCACTTCCACCGGCCACTGCGGCCGCCAGCTCGTCCTCGAAGGCCACCTTGTTGGCCAGGAACCCTGGGGTTTGGATGTTGGCAATGTTGTCGGCGATGGCACGCTGCCGGGCCGACAGGCCGCGCATCGCGGAATGGAGAGCAACAGAAGAGATTTCGTCGAACACCGGATCACCGTTCAGATGCCTGCGGTGCCAGTCCGTGGCGAAGGGGGTTAAGCAATCCTTGCTCACGTGTGTCATCGAGTGGTAGATCGTTTGCCTTGAGTGAGCGGCCCTGCGCTCACCCTTCGCCGCCGCGAAAATGCCATATGTCCGTTTGCCCGACACTTTTGGTAGTGGGCGTGCTCCGATCGGGGCGGCCGGGAACGGCGCCACAGTCACCCGGGCGTGGTGGCCGCAGTCACCCGGGCGTGGTGGCCGCAGGCGCACCGCAAAGAGGCGCCCGGCGCAGCCGGCGGACCGGCCCACGGCGGCCTCGCCCGAGTGCCGGTCAGTCGAACATGCTGGCGACCATACTCTGCGCCCAGGCCCAGGCGCGCAGGTACGCCTGCGACAGCTCCAACGGGGTCATCGGGAAGTCAGTGGCTTCCCCGACGCCCATCTCGTGGTTCAGCAACACGGTCAGCAGGTCGCCGTAGCGGCCACTGCCGTGGATGAGTGCTTCGGCCAGGTCCTCCCCGACACCGGCTCGGTTGACCAGGGCAGCGACATCGGTACGCAGGACCTGCGCCACGGCGGACACCATTCCGGCGGTGTACGCGGTGCTGGGATCCAGTGCGCATCGCCCACTGACGGTTTCGCACGCGCGAGCCCTGGTGAGAATGGTGACCAAGTCCTCTCGGCGTCCGCCGCCGACGCCGCCGAGCAGAGTCAGCGCCACCCAGGCACTGAGCATCGTCGGACCGAGCAGGACGACGGCCTGGCGTAGCGAGACCACCTTGCGCTGCAACCCGCTGCTGGCCGAGTTCGCCGTTCGCAGCACCCGAAGTGACAGGCCGGGGTCCAGTGCTACCACGGACTCGATCTCCCGCATGGAGGTATGCGGGTCGGCCAGCGTGTGCATGAGCCGTAGGCACACCAATTGAGAGGGAGAAAGCCGCACCGTCTCCAATACGGAGGGGCGTTCGAAGTAGTAGCCCTGGAACAGTTCGATGCCCGCGTCGATGCATCGTTGCACCGTCGCTTCGTCCTCGACCCGTTCCGCGAGGATTTGTGCTTTGGGCGCATACGCCTGCACCGTGTCCACCAGCGAGTCCACGTCGAGCTGGTCGCAGAGCAGGTCCAGCTTCACCACATCGGCAAAGGCCAGCAGCGGAATCCGGTGCGGCTCGCCGGTGAAGTCGTCGATGGCGATGACGTAGCCTTCGTCCTTGAGCTGCGCGAGGCTGTCCACCAACTGCTCGTCGACGGCAATGTTCTCCAGCACTTCCAGGACCACGTTCTGTGGCCCGAACGGCAGCGGCAGCTGGCCGACCAGGAATCCCCGAGTCATGTTGATGTACAGCGGGAGACCGCCGCCGAGTTCCTCGACTCCGAAGTCGCCGAACGTCGCCGAGATGACGTGCGAGGTCGCTTGATCTTCGATCTGTCCCCGCAGGTCGGGCGCAGCGTCGCCCGCCTTGTCCGACGACAACCCGCGGAACAACAGTTCATGGCCGACGAGCCTGCCGTCCGCGGTGAAGATTCCCTGCCGGCCGACCCGGACCAGGGGAGCGATGTCCTGGGGGCCGGCAGCTGAGGTTTCGGGGGTCAGCATCAGGGCAAGGCATTCACGATCGAGAGCCTGCCCGTCCCGTACCCCTTGATCTCCACGGCCACATCCCGGCGAGGAGACGGCTGGGCGGACCAGGCGACCACATCACCGGGCAACGCTTCGTGGGCTGTGTAGGTCTCGTACAGCCGCTGATGCACGTCCGTGGAGTCGCACAGCAGCGCGGCCAGGACGTTGAGCACCTCGTGCGCATTGTTCTGCAGGTTTTCCGGCACCGACCACTCCTCGAGGGCCGCCTGAGCGCCGCCGGCCGGCACCAGCCCGATGGCGGCTCCGGCGTAGGCGGTCAGCGCCATGTCCATCATGACCACGGCCGAAAGACAATTCGTGTCGTCCACGTAGACTGCTGTGGTCGGACCCGGCGTCTCTTCGCTGGTCACCGGTTCACCGGGGGCCAGCACCACGTCCTTGCCCAACAACATGTCGAGCAGGTCTTTGACGTCTTTGTTCTGGGGGAGTCCATGCGGGCTCATACCGGCGCTCCGGGATCAGTTGAGGTAGGGGCCGAGGGCCTCCTGGAAGGCCTCCGGGGTGAACGGTTTGGCGATCAGGAACAGCGCGCCGGCAGAGGACGCCTGCTCGCGCATCTGCTGGGAGCCTTCCGAGGTCACGAAACCGAAAGGCACGGTGTTGCCGCTGCCGCGCAGCGCCTGCAACAGCTCCAACCCGCTCATGTTCGGCATGTTCCAGTCGCTGAGGACCAGATCCGGTTCCTGACTGTCGATCTTGGCCAATGCGTCAGCTCCGTCTTCGGCCTCGATGAGCTCGTGTCCGTCGAAGCCCGCCTGCCGAAGCGTGCGCATGACGATCTGTCGCATCACTCGGCTGTCGTCGGCGATTACGAGTCGCATGGAATCTCCTCTGCTGAGTTGTGCTGTGCCCTAGTCATCGGTACGTCGGCGCACTTGGACAAGGATCTGTTCGTCGCGCCAGTGGACCACGCAACCGGCGACGAGCAGGGAGTCGTCGTCCTGATCGGCCAACGCCTCTACGTTGCAGTGGTTTACGGTCGGCAGCCCCAGTTGGGACACCCCGTACAGTAACGATTTGACGTTCCCGCCGAAGATGTTGGCGATCTCGGCCATCGAGTCCTCGACGTCCTCGATGGCGACCGGTTCCCCAGGTTCCGCTGATGTCAGTTGGCGGGTGAGGGCCCGGGCGGCCGAATCGGTGCAGATAACCTGGACGGATCCGTCCCAGTCACCGCGCATGAGTACCTGGGCCAGCAGCGCGGGTGTGCCCGCCGCCGCATCGAGGCGGTCATGGCTGAACCACAGGGGTACCTCTTCGTCGGTGAGGGCGTGGAAGACTTGCTCGACCAGTTCCTGCATGCTGTCTTTGAAGTCCGTGGCCATCAGCTGGCCCGAATCCGGGCTCTGTGCGCTCATGAATTGGCCGCCTCGTAGGGAAGGAGGCCGAGCAGGTCGAGCTTGTCTCGCAGTGCCTCGGCCGTGAAGGGTTTGATGAGGTATTCGTGCGCTCCGGCGGCCAGTGCCCGGACTACTTGGGACTGTTCGCTTTCGGTCGTCACCATCATCAACGTGATGTTGCGCCACATGGCGTTGGCTCGCACGTTGGTGATGAACGTGAGCCCGTCCATCACCGGCATGTTCCAGTCGACGCTGGCGAAGTCGGGGACGAAGCCGCCCCGGATGACGTCGAGAGCTTGCGCACCGTCGCCCGCCTCGGCGACGGAGAAGCCTAGGTCGGTCAAGGTGCGGGCGATGATTCGCCGCATCGTTTTGGAGTCGTCGATCACGAGCGCTCTCATCTTCGGAGCTCCTTCCGGGGCCGGTAGTACGAGGTTCTGCCAACACTGATGCGTTCCCAGTTCTCGGCCGCATCTACCGGGATCTCGGCAGTGCCGAGGAACAAGGCACCGTCCGGGCGCAGGGCTTGGCGGGCCCGGCGGACGATCTGTCGTTTGGTGGGACCGTCGAAGTAGATCAGCACGTTGCGCAGGAAGATGATGTCGAAAACCCCCGGTGCCGGCGGGTTGCCGAGCAGGTTCCCGGTGCTGAACGTGCTGAGCGCCCGAATCTCGGGGTTGACTCGCCAGCCCATCCCGTCCCGGCGGAAGTACTTGACCAGCATCTGGGCGGGCAGCCCCCTGCTGACCTCCAACTGGGTGTACAGCCCGGACGTCGCTTTGGCCACCATGGCCGCAGAGATGTCGGTTCCGACGATGCGCACCCCGTAGGTATTCATCGTCCGGCACTCCAGCGCCGACATCGCGATGCTGTAGGCCTCCTGCCCGGACGAACATGCCGCGCTCCATACCGACAGGGTGTTGCGCCTGGCTGCGATCAAATCGGGAAATACCTTCTCCCGCAACGCTCTGAACGGCTCCTGGTCGCGGAAGAACGACGTCTCGTTGGTCGTCATCGCCTCGACGACCTCGTTGCGGGTTTGCTGGGTCATCCGGGTCCGCAGCGACCGCACGTAGTCGCCGACGTCTTCGCTTCCCGCCTGGCGCGCCAACGGCCGCAGCCGTGACTCCACCAGATAGGTCTTGTCGTCGTCCAGCACGATGGCCGCATCCCGGCGCACCATGTCCCGGACGAAGTTGAACGAAGCGGTGTCCAAGCTCATTCGCTGCTTCTTCCGGTTCGCGCCGGGGCGACCCGGCGAATCAATGCGCCGGGAATCTCAGCCAACGGCAGAATCTGTTCGGCGAGTTGGGCCTTGGCCACCGCGCCGGGCATTCCCCAGACCACGGACGTGGCTTCGTCCTGGACGATGACGCTGCCCCCCGCGGCGACGATCGCCGCCGAGCCGTCGCGGCCGTCGGCGCCCATGCCGGTGAGCACCAATCCCAGTGCCCGGGCCCGGGCGAGTCCGGCCGCACTGTGGAACAGGACGTCGACCGCCGGCCGGCAGTAGTTGACCGGCGGCGACTGGTTCAACGATGTGGTGAGCTGCATGTTCTGCCGACGCAGTTCCAGGTGATGCCCGCCCGGCGCCAGGAAAACCGATCCGGGGACCACCGGCTGTCCGTCGCGTGCCTCGTACACCTGAAACGGCAACTGCTTGTCCAAGCGTGCGGCGAACTGCGCGGTGAAGACGGGAGGCATGTGTTGGACGGCGAGGATGGGAAGCGGGAAATCGCCCGGTAGGCCTTGAAGCACCGCGGCCAGGGCCTCCGGGCCACCGGTGGAGCAGCCGATGACCAGCAGGTCGTAGCCGGCGGCGCCGCCCTTGGGCGCGGTGACCGGCGCTGTGGAGCTGGCCGCCGCAGCGGGCGGCGCAGGTGCGGTACTAGGGCGAGGAGCCGGAACCGGGCGGCCGGTGCGCGTTGCGGTCGGTGCGCCGCGGTGCCGGGCGGCCAGCACCCGGATGCGTGGCAGCAGTTCGTTGCGCACCTGTTCGATGGCGGCGTTGACGTTGTCCACCCGGTTGGGCTTGAGCATGTAGTCGGTTGCCCCGGCGGCCAATGCCTCCAAGGTCGCCGAGGCACCCCGTTCGGTGAGGGTGCTGAACATGATGACCGGGGTGCGGTTTCCGGCGGCTCGCAGAGCGCGTACCGCCTCGATACCGTTCATCTGCGGCATCTCGATGTCCATGGTGATGACGTCGGGCTGCAGGCTGGCCGCCTCGCCGACGGCGAGGCGGCCGTTGGGTGCTGTCCCCACAACCTCGACGTCCTGGACTCGCAAAGCGCTACTCACCAGGCGCCGTACGACTACGGAGTCGTCGACGATCATGACCTTGATCAACGCTAGCCAACCCTTCCGGGCAGCATGAGTGCCCGGAAGGGTTATCGGCCGGATCGGCGGGGACCTAAGTAACGAGCGGCATCAAGTCTCGGCAATTCCGGCAGCGTCCCACGGGGCCCGCAGGATCGCTGCACTGTCCTCGGGAAGCAGGTCGGCGACCACGCTGGCGGCGATGACCCCGGCAACAGCGTTCCACACCCCGTACGCCCCGTCCTTGCCGGTGAAGCCGGCGTCCGCGAACGCCATGGTGCCGACGAGCTGGGCCGCCGCCGCTACCCGGGCCCGGCCGCTGAGGTGAATGGCCCAACTCGCGTCGTGCATCGCCGGTGCCCACTTGGCCGACTGCGATCGGAGCCGGTCCACCGTGCCGCGCAGGTTGTGCCGCTGGCCGGCGGTGAGTGCGGCCAGCTGGCCGAGTACGGCCGCGGTCTGCTCCGGGGTGCCCTCCAGCGGGTCGACGCGCACCCCGATTCCACAGTTGGTGAACGGCTCGCTCAGGCGGCGGGCGAGTCCGTCGGGCAGCACCTCGGCGGCGTAGGCGGCCGCGATGGCGTCAACCAGGACGTCGGTGGCCAGGCCGGCGACGAAACCTTGGGCCGCCAGCGGGCAGGACTCTCCTGCCGCCTGCCTGGACGTGTGCCAGGTCCAGTCGAGGATCTCGCTGCGCACCAGCCGGTCCAGTGCGTCCAGATCGCCCAGCCGTGAGGATTCCAGTTGCTGCAGCAGAACCCGCACCCGCGCCTCTTTCGCGGCTTCCAGGTCGATCGTGCGATCACTGCGCGGGTGACCGTCGAGTGCGCCTACGGCGTTCAGCGACCGGCTCGATGCGGCGGTAACGGCCTCGTTCCAGCGCATCCGCCGGCTCGACCCCGGGTGGCCACCGGCCACCTTGGGCAGGTCTTCCGGGGTCAGGTGCAGTGCGGTCAAGACGATTTCGGCCACCCGTCGTCCCTGCTGGATCCGGACCAGATCGAATCCCAAGGTGGGCGTGCCCAGTAGCGTGTAGACCATGATTGACTCCTCCCCTTGAGTCAATCATCACAGCCAGCGACCGCAGGGGACCATATGCGTGCGCCGGGTTTCCCCCGGCCGGGTCAACGGTTGCCCGCAGTAGTCCCGGTTTGGGTGCGCCGTCCGGGCGGGCCGGTGGGTGGCTACGCGGCGACCGCCTGTTCGATGTCCATCGACAACAGCAGTTCGCCGTCCAGTTTGTACGCGCCGCGGATCAGGCCGCGCACCTGGCCGGACAACGTGTCCGGTGGGGGCTCGAACTGCTCCTGATGGACGGTGACCACAGCGCCGATGGTGTCCACCAACAGCGCGATGGGCTCTCCGTCGACCCGGATCAGCACCATCATCGCGTCATCGGCGTTCTCCCGGTCAGGTAGCTGGAAGACTTCGCGCAGTTCGATGGCGGTGAGTACCTGGCCGCGCAGGTTGATCAGTCCCGCGAGCGTTTTCGGTGCCAGCGGGACCCGGGTCCTGGCCTGGCCGCGCAGCACCTCCTGCACGTCGCCGACATCCACACCGAACGTGTGCGGCCCCAAGGTGAATGTCACCAGCTGGGTCATAGCATTGCCTCCTGCGGCAGGCACTCGGAATCGTTGCGTGAGAAGAACGACGGATCGGCGGCCAGAATGGCGGCGCGTACGTCGAGGAGTTCGGTGATCTTGTCCTTGATGACGCTGGAGCCCAGCAAACCGAAATCGTCGATGTCGGAGTTGATATCGGATTCTTCTTCGACGATGTCGAGGATTTCCTCGACCACGATGGCCACACTGCGGCCACCGAAGGTGTAGACCACCATCAGCAGGTTCTCGCCCTGGGCGCCGGCAGCGCCCAGGTGCTGGTCCAGCCGTAGCAGCGGCAGGATGGCGCCGCGGTACTGGACCACCTCGCGGCTTCCGACATGTTCCACCGTTTCGATCGGGATCTGCTCCAGCCGGGTGACCATCGACAGCGGAATCGCCACCCGCCGGCCGCTGCCGATGCCGGCCAGCAGCACGCGCGTATGGTCGTCGCGATGCGTACCGGAAACCAGTTCTCCGGTAGCGGACAACTGCTCGGTGAGGTCGGAAGAGAGCACTCTCCTGGCCAGTGTCTGGATATCCAAGATCAGTGCGACGGTACCGTCACCGAGAATCGTTGCCCCGGAGTATGTTCCCAGCGACTTCAACCGGGAAGTGAGCGGCTTGACCACGATCTCTTCGGTGGACAGCACCTTGTCGATCACCAGGCCGAAACGCTTGCCCTCCGCCTGTAGCACCGCGATGAGGACTTGGCCCTCCTCGCCCTGGGCAGGCACCTGCAGCACGTCGGCCAGGTGCACGAGCGGCAGCAGCTGGCCGCGTAACCGGTACACCGGTGCCCCGCCCACGTGCTCGATGGCGTCCGATGCCTTGTCACCGTCCAGCGACACGAGCTCCAGCAGGCTGACCTGGGGAATGGCGTAGCGGTCTGCCGCACATTCGACCGTCAACGCCGGCACGATGGCCAGCGTCAGCGGGATCCGCAGCCGGCAGGTGGTCCCCAGCCCCGGCTCGGACTCGACCTCGATGGTGCCGCCGATGTTCTCGATGTTGGTCTTGACCACGTCCATGCCCACGCCGCGGCCGGAGACATTGGTGACTGCGGCGGCGGTGGACAGCCCGGGCAGGAAGATCAACTGGAGCAGCTCGGTGGCCTGCATGGCATCCAGCTGCGACTGGGTCTTCAGGCCTTTCTCCAGGGCCTTCGCCTTGACCTTCTGCGGATCGATGCCGCCCCCGTCGTCGCAGACCTCGACGACCACCTGGCCGCCTTCGTGGTAGGCGCGCAGGGTGACGGTTCCGATGGCGGGCTTGTCGGTGGTCGCCCGCCTGGCCGGGTCCTCGATGCCGTGGTCGACGGCGTTGCGGACCAGATGGGTCAGCGGGTCCTTGACGGCCTCGAGCAAGGTGCGGTCGAGCTCGGTTTCCTTCCCGATCATCTCCAGGCTGACCTGCTTGCCCACGTGATTGCCCAGATCACGCACCACGCGGGGGAACTTGGACCAGATGTGTCCCAGCGGCTGCATCCGCGTCTTCATGACCCCCTCCTGCAGTTCGGAGGCGATCAGGTTCAGCCGCTGGGAGGAGCGCACCAGGTCTGGGTCCTCGGTGCCGGCGGCGGCGCGGACGATCTGGTTGCGGGCCAGGACGAGCTCGCCGACCTGGCGCATCAAGGAGTCCAGCAGCTCTACATCCACCCGCACGGAGGATTCGGCAGCACTGCGCCGGTGGGCCGCCTGTGCGGCGGTCGCGTCGGCCGGCTGGGCGGCTTCGGGCCGGGCGGGCTTGCCGGGGGCCGGAGGGGAAACCGCGCTGACCTGGGCCCGGGACGCTTGCCCAGGGTCCCCGGCCTGGTGTTCGTCCGCCTTGTGTTCCGCTGCCTTGTTCTCGGTGGTGACGGGCAGGCCGGCGGCCGGTTCGGGTTCGCTGTTCGCAGCGGGGTCGCCCACCTGGCCGCGGTCTTGGGGGTTGCCGGCCGCGGTGGCGCCTGCGGTGGACGCAACGCCTTTCCCGGTGGCGGTCTGGTCCGGTGCGCCCGCACCGGGTGCCGGGACCTGGCCGCCAGCGTCCAGCACCGCCTGGATGGCCCGCACCACGTCGTCGACGTCCAGGTCTGCCTCGGCGTTGGTCTGCTCGATGGTGGCCAGCAGCTCGCGCACCGTGTCGACCATGCGCAACAGCACATCGGTGATGCCGGGGTGCATGGCGTAGACGCCGTCGCGCAGCTTGGCCAGCAGGTTCTCCCCGACGTGGGTCACCGATTCCAGCCTGTTGAACCCCAGGAAGCCGCTGGTGCCCTTGATGGTGTGGATGGTGCGGAAGATGCTGGCGAGTAGATCCCGCGACTGGGGGTCCTGCTCCAGCGCGACCAGGTCGCGGTCGAGCTGGTCCAAGTTCTCGTGGCTTTCGACCACGAACTCTTGGATGATCTCTTCCGTTTCGTCCACGGTTCCTCCTGCGCTTGCCGTTGAACCTGCACGTGCTCTTTCGGCAGAAGTGGGTCGAAACCGAAGTACCAGGACGGGTGGTTTTCGTCCGGGTCCGTCCCTACATCGCCATGTCGACGAAGACCGCGGGCGCCGGCGCGCGTTCGACCGCCGCCTGCGCGGCGTGGGCGTGCTTACGGGCGGCAGCTGCGGCATCGGCCAACTGGGCGCCCACGTCGGTCTGACGCTGCAGCAGCCGTTGTGCCCGCCCCAACAGCGGATGCGGCAGCGGGCCGAGGTTTCCCGGTGCTGTCCACCGCCGCCCGAGCAGCTCGGCCGCCACGGGCATCGCGTCGTTGCGGTGCACCGCGCTCAGCAGTTCTTCGGCCTGCTGCAGATCCCATTCCATTTCGTCCAGCGCAGCCGACCACGCCGCGTTCCACTCGGGCGTCGTCATGGGGTGACTCCTCGGGCTGGACGGTTCGTGTTCGGCGTGCTGCGTTCGCTAGGCGACCGTGCTGGCCGACGCGGCCCCGGCGACCTGCATCGCGGCGGCGTGCCAGGCCTCCTGCAGCGGTTCCACCAGCGACCGGATGGTGGCGGTGCGATCCGCGTCGCAGGCCATGTTCGCCCCGATCATCTCGGTCAGCAGGAACGAGTACAGCGAGGCCAGCGCGGGCCCGCCGTCCCAGGAACCGACATTCAGCGACGCCAGCAGTTCGCTCACGATGTCCTGAGCATGGGTCAGGTGGGTGTGCCCGCCCTGCCGGTCGCCCTGCCGTTGCGCGGCTTCGGCGCGGTGCAGGTCGAGCACCAGTCGGTCGTACAGCATTGTCAGCAGGGTCGCCGGGGATGCGGTGGCGACCTGGTTGGCCACGAAGCTTGCGCGACCGGTCGCGGCGGGTCCGTACATCGTTCGATCAGTCCTCGGGTGCGTCAGCTGGTGGTCGACATCTGCGGAAGGCTGGCGATCTGGCCGGCCAGCCAGCTCGCCTGGGTGTTGAGCTTGGCCATGGCCACGTCCAGCGCGGTGAACTGGGACTGCAATGCCTTGCGGCGCAGCTCCAGCCGGTCGTCCCAGGCATCTACCTGGGTGTTCATGTCCTTGACCTGCTCCTGGCGGTTCTTGACCGCGGCGGTCAGGGTGCCGTCGCTGGTGTCGCTGGCCGCCTCGGCCACCTCGGTGAGCCTGCCGGCCAGGCCGCCGATGAGCTCCTGGGCCTTGGCCGGGTCGGCCGCCAGGAGTTCGGTGAACTTCACCTCGTCGAAGGTGAACCGGCCATCGCGGTCGACGCTGACGCCGGCCTCGGCCGGGGAGACCCCGCTGCTGCTGATGGCGCCGGTGATGGCCGATGCCAGCTCCCGAACCGTGCTGTCACCGGTCAGCGGTGAGGTCTTGGTGTTCGAACCGTTGCTGCCGACGGTCGACTTCGTCTGCGCGCTGATGTCGTTCAGCGCCGCGTTGGCCGCATCGATCATGGCCCTGACGTTCTCGGTGACCGCCGCGTCGTCGCGCACGACGGACACGGTCACGTTCTCGGCCAAACCGGAGACGGTGATGTCGGTGCCAGGCACCAGATCGTGGAAGGTGCCGGAGGCCGAGCTCGCGGTCAGCCCGGAGCCGAAGTCGATCACCGCATCGCTGCCGGGGTGCTCGATCTCGGTGCCCACGGTTAGCCCGGTCACGGTGAAAGACGTGTCGGCACCGGTCTGCTTGCTGCTCAGTTGCAGCCGGCTGGAGCCGTCGGACTGCGGAATGGACGCGGCGCTGACCCCGATGTTGGCTTTGTTGATGGCCGCGACCACCGAGGCCACGTCGTGCCCGATCGGAGAAACCGTGGCGGTGCTGCCGTCGGCCATGGTGAACTGCAGGGTCGGCGGATTACCGGCCACGACGGGTTCCTGGTTGGCCACGGCGGCGGTGGCCACGAAGAAGGCGTCGGCCAGCGAGGTGACGCTGAACCGTAGCGAGCCGGTACCGGCCGGCGGTGTGCTGGCGGTGCTCACGGCGTCGGAGGACGAGGTGGCGCTCACCGCGCCCCAGCCCGCGCCGGCGGTGTCTTCGCCCGGCGTGAGCTTGCCGGCCGCAGCACTCAGGGCGGCGACCTTGCTGTTGATGCCCTGCAACGCCTTGATGCTCTGCTGTGTCCCGGCCACCTTCTGCTGCAAGAGGTGTTGCGGCCTGGCCTCGATCTGCATGAGCTGCCGGACGATCCTGGCCGTGTCCAATCCGGACCCCAGGCCGGGCAACGAGACGCCTGCCATCACGAGCCTCCCTTCATCTCATGGGCGCGTACGACCAAGAAGGTGGGCGGGCCGTGAACGGCCCGCCCACCAGCGGGTCAGCCGAGCAGTCGCAGGACGCCCTGCGGTGCCTGGTTGGCCTGGGCCAGCATGGCGGTACCGGCCTGGGACAGGATCTGGTTCTTGGAGAACGAAGTCATCTCCGCGGCCATGTCGGTGTCCCGGATCCGGCTTTCGCTCGCGGTGAGGTTTTCGATGCTCACGTTGAGAGAATTGATGGTGTGCTCCAGCCGGTTCTGCGAAGCACCCAGGTTGGCCCGTCCGGCGGACACGGTGGTGATCTCGGCGCTGACCACTGAGATCGCCGCTGTCGCACCGGCCGCGCTGGTCACGTCGATAGCCTTCACGGCGGTGACCACCGAGGTCAGATCCACCATGTTCACATTCAGGGTGTCGCCGGCGTTGGAGCCGACCTGGAAGCCCATCTGGGTGGCCGAGCCGTCCAGCAGCTTGGTGCCGTTGAACTCGGTGCGATCCTGGATGTCGCCCAGGGCCTCACCGAGCTGGGTGATCTCGGCTTGGATGGCCTCGCGAGATTCTGCACTGTTGGAGTCGTTCGCGGCCTGCACGGACAGGTCACGCACGCGCTGCAACATGGCGTGCACTTCGGTCAGGGCGCCTTCAGCGGTCTGTACGACGCTGACGCCGTCCTGAGCGTTGCGCGCCGCCTGCTTCAAACCGCCGACCTGCGCGCGCAGGCCTTCGGAGATGGCCAGACCGGCTGCGTCGTCGGCGGCCCGGTTGATCCGGAAACCGCTGGAGAGCTTCTCCAGGTTCTTGCCGAGCGCGCCCTGGGTGTGGCTCAGGTTGCGGTAGGCGTTGAACGCGGCGACATTGTTGTTGATCTGCAGACCCATGGTAATCGTCCTCCTTGGAATCGGGTCCCTACCGCCGGCCTTCCGTAGCCGGCTTACCTATCCCATCGACCGGCTCGGCGAAGTCCTGAGGATCTTTCGCTGCGCCGATCGGGTGGTCTCATCGCGGTGCCTGGCCTCGATCAACGCGGCCTGGGCGCCGAGGCCCGCTGCGGTGGCGTTGGCCGCCACGGCCGCGTAGTACTCCTGCCGGCGTCGCGCACCCGCTCCCTTGGCCGGGGCAGGCTTGCTCGGTTCGGTGTCCCCGTGGGTGACCTCCAACGCATCGTGCAGCAATCCCAGGGCTTCCGTCTTCAGCTGCGAGACACGGGATTCGGTGACGCCGAGCTCGGCGGCGATCTCGCTCACCGACCGCTGCTGGAAGAACAGGCCGGCGATCACGGCCTGGGACCGGTCCGGCAGCGCGTCGACCGCCGCGTGCAGGTAGCCGATCCGCTCCGCGTGCACCACCCGGTCACCCGGATCGGGTGCCGCGTCCGGGATGCTCTGTCCCACCGCGGCATCCAGCGCGTCCAGGCTGGTGAGGCTACGAGCGGTCTCGGCTCGTCTGCGGTCCAGTTCGGCCAGGCTGACGCCCAGGTGGGCGGACATCTCGGCTGCGGTGGGGGAGCGGCCAAGCCGTTGTGCCAGCTGCTCCTCAGCGCTGCCGAGTTCCTTGCTGCGCGCCCGCGCCCCACGGCTGGTCCAATCCGCAGAACGCAACTCGTCGAGCACGGCCCCCTTGATGCGAATGGCGGCGAACCGGTGGAACGGTACCCCGGTGTCCGGGTCGTAGGACATCGCCGCTTCGGCCAGTCCGCTCATTCCGGCAGCGGTCAGATCGTCCCGGTCGACGTGGCTCGGTAGCCTTCCATGTACTTCTGCCACAACGTATCCCACCAATGGTAGGTGGGTGCGAACCAGCGCGTCCGTGCGCGAGTCAGTAAGGTGCGCTGTCTGGGTCACATCAGATGATTCGGACCAGCTGGTGCGGACGTTGAGACGGCGCACCCATCCGTGGTGGAAAACCCCTCAGGAACAGCCCCCGGCAGCCGATGGTGACTAGGAGGGGGTTCGGATGCCCCACGAAGATCGACCACTCAAGCGACGGAACGCGACCAGGAGGTGACCCGATGGGTCTGACCGAGGTCTCTACGGTGTTGTGGCGGGAACGCGAGCTGCTGGAACTGCTCGCCTACAAGCTGCACGTGGAGCAGTTGGTACTCGGCGGCGGCAGCCGGTTCCTGGTCCAGGCCACCCGCGAGGTGGAAGCCGTCATCACCGAGATCCGGGACACCGAACTCGCCCGGGCGGTCGAGGTCGAAGCGGTGGGCGCCGAGCTCGGGCTGGGCTCCCAGCCGTCCTTGTCGCAGCTGGCCGCCGCGGCGCCACCGCCGTGGGACGAGCTGTTCGGCGAGCACCGGGCCGCATTCCTGGCGCTCACCCAGGAGATCTCGGAGCTGGCCGCGGCCAACCGGGAAGCGCTGCTGATCGGGCAGCGGGCCACCCGGGAGACCCTGCTGGGTGTCACCGAGGCCGGCTCCGCAAGCACGACCACCTACGACAACACCGGACGTACGGGCGCGGCCGAGGAGTCGCGCCGGCTGGTGGACCGTGCGCTATGAGTACCTTCTCCGGACTGTCGGTCGCGCTGTCCTCGTTGCAGTCCCAGCGCCGCGCCATGGATGTGGTGGGCCAGAACGTGGCCAATGTCAACACCCCCGGCTACACCCGCCAGCGGGCCGAGATGGCCCCGATCGCGCCGTCGAACGTGATGAACATGTGGGGCACTCCGCTGCGTGCCGGCAACGGCGTCGAAGTCGTCGACATCGCCCGGCTCGGCGACGAGGTGGCGACCGCCAGGCTGCGCGGCCAGACCGCCCTGGCCGGCTACCACGCCCGCTCCGCGCAGAACTACGACCAGATCCAGAACAGCCTGGGCGAGCCCTCCGACACCGGGCTGACCGAGCAGCTGGCCCAGATGTTCTCCGCCTGGGGGGACGTGTCCAACAACGCTTCCGACCCGGCCTCGCTGGCGGTCCTGCAGCAACGATCCGCCGCGGTGGCCGACGTGCTGCGCGAGCGTCACGAAGGTGTTGTCTCACAGTGGGATTCGGTGCACCACCGGGTAGGCGCCAGCGTCGAGGCACTCACCACCGAGGCGGCGAACATCGCGCACCTGAACAAGGAGATCTTCAAGGCCGACACCGCCGAGCTGCCGCACAACGAGTTGCTGGACCGTCGCGACCAGCTGATCACCAAGCTCACCAGGATGGCCGATGTCACGGTCACCCCGATGGACGGGGGCATGGTGCAGCTCAGCCTGGGCGGGCAGGTTCTGGTGGACGGCGTCAACTCCACCACGGTCAGTCTCACCGGCACTGCCGCCTTTCCCGGAGCCACCCCCGGTAGCACCGGTATCGCGGTGGACGGGACTGCGGTCACCGTGGACAGCGGCGAGCTGGCCGCCGATCTCAACGCCCTCAACGCCGCCCTGCCGCGGGTGGCCGGCGGCTACGACGCGGTGGCCACCGGTCTGATGAACCTGGTCAACGGTGAGACCGGGCAGGCATTCTTCGCCGGTTCCGGGGCCGCCGACATCACCGTGGCCATCACCGACCCGGCCGCCATCAACACCTCCACGGTCGGGCGCGACGGCGCGATCGCCGACGCCATCGTGGCCCGCCGTAACGAGCCCACCGCTCCCGATTCGGCATGGGCCCAGATCATCGGCGAGATGGGTGTGCAGGCCGACAGCGCCAATCAACGGGCCGCCACGGCCGAGAACACCCGGCTGGCTGCCGAGAACGCGCTCAGTGCCGCCACCGGGGTGGACATCGACGAGGAGATGACCAACCTGGTGTCCACCCAGCGGGCCTACCAGGCGGCCGGAAAGCTGATGGCCACCATCGACTCCATGCTGGATACACTCATCAACGGAATCGGGAGGTAGCCGGTCATGATCGGTACCCGGACCACCCACGCCGGCACCGCCCGGGCCTCGCTGGCCTACATGCAGCAGGCATACAGCCGCAGCGCCGATGCCTCCGCTCGACTGTCCAGCGGTAAACGCATCCAACGGCCCTCGGACGACCCGTCCGGGGTCGTGGCCGCGATGTCGCTGCGCTCCGATGCCCGCGCCCAGGTGCAGTTCGCTCGCAACGGTGACGACGGCATCGGCTGGTTGTCGGTGACCGACAACGCGCTGCAGCAGGCCCTGAACGAACTGCGTGGTGCCCAGCAGTCCGTGCTGCAGGCCAGCAACCACGGCGCCATGAACGCGCAGTCCCGGCAAGCGCTGGCGGCCGAGGTCCGCGCTGCCCGCGACAATCTCCTCTCGCTGGCCAACACCACTTACCTCGACCGCCCGGTCTTCGGCGGGGCCACCACCGGCAGTACTGCCTTCGAGGCCGGCACCGACCCGGCCACCGGCGCTTACACAGCCACCTACACCGGCGACTCGGGAATGGTGCAGCGCCGGCTGGACAACGACACCCAGATCCGGGTCGACACGCCCGGAGAGGACGTGTTCGTCCTGGGCGGGACCACGCTGTTCGCCATGCTGGACTCGATCGCCACCAACATCGAGTCCAACCCGCAGGCGCTGGCGGCCGACCTCGACTCGCTCGCGGCGGCACACCAGCAAGTCTCCGGGCACCTGGCCGGTGTCGGTAACCGCTACCAGCGCGTCGACTCACTTCGGCAGGCCGCCTTGGACAACGAACTGAGCCTGAAGGCGTCGCTGTCCAAGGTGGAGGACGTCGACGTGCCGGCCGCCATCATGGAGATGGAGCTGGCCTCGATGGCCTACCAGGCCTCGCTCGGTGCGACCGCCAAGGTCATGCAACCCACCTTGCTGGATTTCCTGCGCTGAGTTGTGTACCGGTCGACCAGTCACACGCAGTCGCAATATGGCACCATTGAGTAACGGTCGGCCATGGCCACGCGGATGCACGCACGATCGCCCGCCAGCGGCACACCGGCCGTGCGACCCGCGAGACCGGGACCTGCCAACAGATCGGATTGACGGCGTGCAAGCAGCTACCACCACTCCCACCGCACAGCCGAGCGAGGACGTGCCGGTGCTGACCTTCACCGAACCGCTGCCTGGGCTCGGTGGCCTGACCAGGTTCGCGCTGGTACCGATGGACGAATACGGGTCGCTGTTCAGCCTGCGCAGCGTCGAGGACGCCGCGCTGCGGCTGCTGCTGGCCCCGACCTGGGTATGCGCCCAGGACTACGCCTTCGAGCTGGAGGACGGCATTGCCGCCGATCTCGGCCTGAACAGTGCCGAGCAGGCCGCGGTGTTCCTCGTGGTCACCCCGGGCGACAGCCTGGCCACCAGCACCGTCAACCAGCTGGCGCCGGTCGTGGTCAACTCCGAGACCGGTGCCGCCGTCCAGCTGGTGTTGACCGGGACCGATCACTCGGTGCGGGCGCCATTGGTCACCTGACGGCCAGTGCCCGGCGGGTGGCCGGCGGACCGGCAACTGCCGACACACCCCCGTTCGAACACCCGTTGCGAAGCGGGTGCCGCATAGGCTCGATGCCGTGATCTCCTCGCTGCGGGGCACCGTCACTCACGTCGGCCTCGATCACGTAGTCATCGAGGTCGGCGGGGTCGGCATCAGCGTGCTCGCCACCCCGGCCACCTTGGCCGGTGCCTGCCCGGGGCAGACCCTTGAGTTGGCTACCTCGCTGGTGGTCCGGGAGGACTCACTGACCCTGTACGGATTCGCCGGCCAGGACGAACGTGAGGTCTTCCAGATCTTGCAGCTGGTCAGTGGCGTCGGACCCAGGCTGGCGCTGGCCACCTTGGCCGTCCACAGCCCGGACGCGGTGCGCGACGCGGTGGCCAAGGAGGACGTCGCGGTGCTGACCGCGGTGCCCGGCATCGGCAAGAAAGGCGCCCAGCGGGTCGTGCTGGAGCTGGCGGACAAGCTCGGCCGTCCGGCCACGGCCGGTACCGGCGCCGGCTCGACGCCGGCCGCCGAAGCATCCGCAGACGTGATCCAGGCCCTGGTCGGCCTCGGCTGGAACACCAAGCAGGCCGAACGAGCCACCGCGGATGCGCGGGCCGAACACCCGAACGCCGATGTCGCCACGGTGCTGCGCGCCGCACTACGGACCCTGGGGTCGGCATGAGCGACATCGGACCTGCCGTGGGTGGGCAGGGGGGCGGCCCGGCGGCGCCCGGGCGGGTGGTCTCCGCGGATGCGGAAGCGGCCGAACGAGCGGCCGAGGCCGCGTTACGTCCCGACACCCTGGCCGAGTTCGTCGGGCAGCCGGTGGTGCGCGAACAGCTCGGGCTGGTGTTGGCCGCCGCTCGCGAGCGTGGGCACGCACCGGACCACCTGCTGTTGTCCGGCCCGCCCGGGCTCGGCAAGACCACCTTGGCGATGATCGTCGCGGCCGAACTCGGCACCTCGGTGCGGATCACCTCCGGCCCGGCCATCCAGCATGCCGGTGACCTGGCCGCGGTGCTCAGCTCACTGTCCGGTGGTGAGGTGCTGTTCATCGACGAGATCCACCGGGTGGCCCGGGCGGCCGAGGAGATGCTGTACGTGGCCATGGAGGACTACCGGGTCGACGTCATCGTCGGCAAGGGTCCCGGTGCCACGGCCATTCCGCTGCAGCTGGAACCGTTCACCCTGGTGGGGGCCACCACCAGGGCCGGGTTGCTGCCGGCGCCGCTGCGGGACCGGTTCGGGTTCACCGCGCACCTGGACTTCTACAGCACTGAGGATCTGACCACGGTGGTGCACCGGTCGGCGGCGTTGCTGGACATCCAGGTCACCGAACAGGGGGCCGTCGAGATCGCGGGCCGGTCCAGGGGGACCCCGCGGATCGCCAACCGGTTGCTGCGCCGGGTCCGCGACTGGGCCCAGGTCAAGGGCGACGGTGTGCTCGACCTGGCGGCCGCGCAGGCCGCGCTGCGGGTCTACGAGGTGGACGAGGCCGGCCTGGACCGGCTGGACCGGGCGGTGCTGCGGGCCCTGTGCACCAGGTTCGGCGGCGGACCGGTGGGGTTGTCGACCTTGGCCGTCACGGTCGGTGAGGAACCGGAGACGGTCGAGACCGTGGCCGAGCCGTTTCTGGTGCGGGAAGGGCTGATCGCCCGCAGCCCGCGTGGCCGGGTGGCCACCGCTCGTACCTGGGCGCACCTGAATCTCACCCCACCGCCGGGATCCGGAGGCCGGCAACTCGATTTCGCTGTGAAGCGTTCCGACCCGGGGAGCTGAACACGACGCCAGATCACAAACAACCCATACCGGTGCCGGTACCGTCGGTTCGTCGCCTACCATCGTGAGGTTGCGTGCCGGCCTCACCGGCGAACCGAATCGTAAACGACGACAGGAAGTGACGTGGCCGCAGACAAGCGTAAGTTTGCTTGGGCGAAGCTGATCGCTCTGGCGCTGGTGGTGGCGGCGGTGTTCGGATCGGTGGCTGCCGGCAGCCGGTGGTCCGGCGCCTCCTGGTCTCCACGGCTGGCCTTGGACCTGGCAGGCGGCACTCAGATCGTGTTGACGCCTCGGTTGGTGGACCGCGACGACCAGCAGGTCACCGACGAATCGTTGAACGAGGCCATCGCGATCATCCGTCAGCGGGTGGACTCCTCCGGCGTGGCCGAAGCGGAGATTACCCGCCAGGGCAGCAACAACATCGTGGTCAGCCTGCCCGGCGACCCGGCCGAGCAGGAGAGCGCGATCCGGCTGGTCAGCCAATCGGCGCAGCTGTCCTTCCGGACCGTGATGGATGTTTCCGAGCCGACCCCGATGACCGACCCGGCCGCCCAGCCACCCGCAGGGGGCGAGCCGGGTGGGCAAGGTCAGCCGGGTGGGCAAGGTCAGCCGGGTGGCCAAGGTCAGCCGGGCGGCCAAGGTGAGCAAGGCGGCCAACCCGCCCCGGACCCGGCCGTGCAGCCCAGCGGCCAGACCGATCAGCGCGCCGTTCCACGGGCCCTGCTGTCGCAGTCCTCGCAGCGGTCCCGGCAGTCACAGGCGGCGCCAGCCGCACAAGCCGTCCCGGCCACCGATACCCCCGATCCCGCCCCGACACCGGGTGTCCCCGGTCAGCCGCCGCCGCCGTCGCAGCTGATCACCCCCGAGATCACCGAGGAGTACATCGCGCTGGACTGCACCGACCCGGCCAGCCGGGCCGGCGGCGGAAAATCCGATCCGGCCCAGGTGCTGGTCACCTGTTCGCGGGACGGCAAGGCCAAGTACCTGTTGGCGCCGGTGTCGATGACCGGTTCCCAAGTGGCTACCGCCGAGGCCAGGATGGCCCGCAACGAACAGGGCCAGACCACCGGTGGGTGGGAGGTCGGGCTCACCATGAAGAAAGACGCTGTGAAGGCCTACGCGGACCTGACCAGCAAGCTCGTGGCAGCCTCCCAGCCGGAGAACCAGCTCGGCATCGTGCTGGACGATTTGGTGGTGGTTGCGCCGGTGCAACAAGCAGCCATCACCGACGGCCAGTCCCGGATCACCGGTGGCTTCTCCCGGCAAGAGGCGGCCGAACTTGCCAACCAGCTGAAGTTCGGCGCGCTGCCGATGTCCTTCGATGTGCAGACTCAGGACCAGATCTCGGCATTGCTCGGCTCCGAGCAGTTGCGCAACGGCTTGCTGGCCGGGCTGGTCGGCCTGGTCTTGGTGGCGCTGTATTCGCTGGCGCAGTACCGGGCACTGGGCCTGGTGACGATGGCCAGCCTGGTGGTGGCCGGTGCGCTGGCCTTCGGGATGATCCTGCTGCTGGGCTGGACGTACGGTTACCGGCTGAGCTTGCCCGGTGTGGCCGGGCTGATCGTGGCCATCGGTGTGACCGCCGACTCGTTCATCGTCTACTTCGAACGGATCCGCGACGAGGTCCGCGACGGCCGGGCGCTCGCCTCCGCGGTGGAACGAGCCTGGTCGCGGGCGCGGCGCACCATCATCATCTCCGACCTGGTCAACATCCTGGCCGCCGGGGTGCTCTATCTGCTGGCCGTCGGCGGGGTGCGCGGCTTCGCCTTCACCCTCGGCCTGACCACGATCATCGACCTCATCGTCGTCATCCTGTTCACCCACCCGGTGGTCTCGTTGCTGGCCCGGACCGAGTTCTTCGGCAACGGGCACCCGCTGTCCGGTTTCGGTGCCGCCCAGCTGGGCCGGGAGCCCACCTACGCCGGCCGCGCCCGGCGCCGCTCGGCCAAGCCGGCCGCCGTGTCCGCGTCCACCGGCGCGAAGGCCGAACAGAAAACCGAGGAACTCGTCGGGGCCGGAGCCGCAATGACCATCGCCGAACGCAAGGCGGCACGGGCGCGGGCCGCCCAGCAGGGCGAGCAGGCGAAGACCGGGGGTAAGGAAGTCTGATGTTTTCATTGGCCAGACTCGGTAACGACCTGTACAGCGGCGAACGCAGCATCGACTTCGTCGGCAACTGGAAACGGTGGCTGGGCCTCGGCGGGCTGCTGACGGCGGTCTCCGCGTTGCTCATCGCGATCAATGGGTTCAACCCGGGCATCGAATTCCGTGGCGGCACGCAGTTCCGGGTGCAAGCCGGAGCCGACGCCGAGCAGAGCGTGGCCACCGATGCGGTCGCGAAGGTGCTGGGCGAGACCACTGAGGCCAGGGTCAGCCTCGTCGGCGAACAGACCGTGCAGGTGCAGACCCAGACCATGACCGAACAGCAGAAGACCGAGTTGCGCGAGGCGCTGGCCGCCGGTTACGGCGTGCCTGCGGGTGAGGTGACCGCAAGTTTCGTCGGCGCCTCCTGGGGCCAGGACGTGACCCGGCAGGCTTTGACCGGTCTAGTGGTTTTCCTGGTGCTGGTCAGCGTGCTGCTCATCGTGTACTTCCGGGCCTGGCAGATGGCGGTGGCGGCACTGGTGGCGCTCGCCCACGATCTGTTGATTACCGCCGGGGTGTACTCGGCCACCGGATTCGAGGTGACGCCGGCCGCGGTCATCGGGTTCCTCACCATTCTCGGCTACTCGCTGTACGACACGATGGTGGTCTTCGACAAGGTCCGTGAGAACACGAAAGCCGCACTGCTGCACGGCACCTCCACCTACGCGGAGGCCGCCAACACGGCCATCAACCAGACCGTGGTGCGCTCGATCAACACCTCGGTGGTGGCGTTGCTGCCGGTGGCGGCCATCCTGTTCATCGGGGCGTTCCTGCTGGGGGCGGGCACGCTGAAGGACATTTCGCTGGCACTGCTGGTGGGCATGCTGGTGGGCACCTTCTCGTCGGTTTTCATCGCGACCCCGCTGTTGGTGGCATTGCGTGGCCGGGATGCACAGGTCCGGGCGCTAGCCGATAGGGTCGCGGTGGCCCGAGGTACCCGTGAACCGGTCACGGTGGGCGCGACGAAGAGTGAGGCGACCAGTGAGTCGGACCAAGCAAGCGAGACTTGAACAGCATCGGAGCAACGTGAAACGGCTGCTCCGGGAGATCCCCGACTTTCCTGAGCCGGGCGTGTTGTTCCGGGACATCACTCCGGTACTCGCCGACCCGGACGGGCTACGTGCCGTGGTCGAGGGCATGGTCGAGATGTCCACCACCCCGTTGGATGTCGTCGCCGGCATCGAAGCCCGGGGTTTCGTGCTGGGCACCCCCATCGCCATGACCAGCCACCGCGGTTTCGTGGCCATCCGGAAGAAGGGCAAGCTGCCGCAACCGACGATGAGCGTCGCCTACGACCTGGAATACGGCCAGGCCGAGGTCGAGATCGGTGCAGGTGCCATCGAGCCCGGATCCCAGGTGGTCGTCGTCGACGACGTACTGGCCACCGGGGGGACCGCGGAGGCCGCCTGCCGGCTGGTCGAACAAGCCGGCGCGAGCGTCGTCAACGTCGTCTTCCTGATGGAGCTTGCCGGGCTCGGTGGCCGGGAGAAGCTGGGGGACCGGCAAGTCAACGCGCTGCTGACGTTGGACTAGCCGACCGGCCTCAGGCTGCCTGCCCCGCGAGTTGCTGGGCCACCGTCGGGCCCGGCTCGCGCACCCCCTGCAGCTGGGTGGCCAGTTCGAGGACGGTCCGGTGTTGGGCACTCTGCAGAATCTGCACCAGGGGCTGTACCGGACGGTCGTGCCACAACGCGATCAGTTCCGGCGCCAGTCCGGCGCTGCGTCCGTGGTCGACGATCAGGCTCAGGCAGCAGGCCAGGGCCTCTTCATGCTCACCGACGTTGATGGCGGCCCGTAGCCGGGCGAAGGTGAGGTTCGCGTTGTTCACGGTCATCCGGGTGGTGGTCGACTCCACCGCGTTGAGCGTGCGCAACAAATCCAGCGCCCGCTCGAAACGGCCGGTCGCCAGCAGCAGCTGCACCCGCAACCAGGCGGTTGCGGTGTCACTGGCCTGCTCGGCGCTCGCCAAGAGTTCGATGATCTCCGCGGCCCGCTCGTGGCGGCCCAACTCGATCAGCAGCTCGGTGTATTTCTCCAGGCCCCACAGGCGGTATCCGGAGGTAGCGTCCGCCATCGCGGCCAGTTGCTCGTAATCGGCGATCGCCGCTTCTGGGTCGCTGGGAGCCAGCGATCGGGCCCGGTCCACCAGCGGCTGGATCAGCTCGCCCAGATCCCGGCCGGCCGCTAGGCCCTTGGTGATTTCGGCGTCGGCCAGGGCGGCGTTGCGGGCCAGCTTTGCCGGCATGTGGGCGGCGCGGTAACCGACGTGGTCCACCGAGATGACGCTGGCATCGGTGTGGATCGCCCGCAGCCCTCGCTTCCCGCGTCGTGGCGCTACCTGTTCGTGCACCGCGCCCACGTACTTGGCTTTGCGTGGATCCAACAGCCGTACCGAGGGGAACGTCGACTCCCGGGCGCCGGCATCGTTGATCAGTGACATCTGCACTGTCATGCCCTCGGCCGTCTCGTTGGCCCGGCGCAGCAAGGCGCGCAACTGAGCCACGTCCGCGCTCACCCGCTCGTCCGCGTCGATGATCAGTACCCAGCGAGACCGGGTGAGGCCGATGGCCGCGTTGCGGGCCGCCGCGAAATCACCGGTCCAGCTGCCCTGGTGGACTCGGGCGCCGTGTGCGGCGGCGATGTCCTGGGTGCCGTCGGTGGATCCGGTGTCGTAGACCACGACGTCGCTGAGCAACGGGCGCAGCGCATTGAGCGAGTCCAGGCAGCCAGCCAGCATGGCCGACTCGTTCTTCACGATCAGCGCCGCGGACAGCAGGGAACGAGCCATATTTTCAGTATCGGCTCATCATGGCACAGGTTTAAGGACGTGAGCACGAGGGTTGCATCACGCCGGTGAGTGCTGCATCACCCCCGAGTGGACACGGTGGGTGAGGCTGAACACACTACAGTAGGAGGGACCGCCCACCGGGAATCAGGAGTCCTACCGTGGCAACCGTCCAACCTGATCCGGGCTCATCCGGCCCGCGGCACTTACCTGCCCCCGCCGAGCCCGAGCGTGGCGACCACGAGGGGCCCGGGCTGGGATTGCGGGCCCGGTTGGTTCGTTTCGGTAGTCGCAGTTCCACCTTGCCGATGCTGGACCCGTTGCTGTGCATCGTGCGCAATACCCACCCGAAAGCGGACGTATCCCTGATCGAGCGCGCCTACCTGCGCGCCGAACAGGCGCACAAAGGGCAGCTGCGCAAGAGCGGGGACGAGTACATCACCCATCCGCTGGCCGTGGCCACGATCCTGGCCGAGCTGGGCATGCCACCGCCCACGCTGGCTGCCGCGCTGTTGCACGACACGGTGGAGGACACCGACTACACCCTGAAGCAGCTGACCGAGGAGTTCGGCGAAGAGATCGCCATGCTGGTGGACGGCGTCACCAAGCTGGACAAGGTGACCTACGGGGAGGCCGCCCAGGCCGAGACCGTCCGCAAGATGATCGTCGCCATGGCCCGCGACATCCGGGTGCTGGTGATCAAGCTGGCCGACCGGGTGCACAACGCCCGGACGTGGCGGTACGTGGCCAAGGAGTCCGCCGACCGTAAAGCCACCGAAACCCTGGAGATCTATGCGCCGCTGGCGCACCGGATGGGGATGAACACGATCAAGTGGGAGCTGGAGGATCTGTCCTTCGCTCAGCTGTACCCCGGTATGTACGACGAGATCGTTCGGATGGTGGCCGGCCGGGCGCCGGAGCGGGAGAAGTACCTGGAAGAGGTGCGCAGCGTCATCGAGGAGGATCTCAAGGGTGCCCGCATCAAAGGCAACGTCACCGGGCGGCCGAAGCACTACTACTCCATTTACCAGAAGATGGTGCTGCGCGGCCGGGAGTTCACCGACATCTACGACCTGGTCGGGGTGCGGGTCCTGGTACAGACCGTCCGTGACTGCTACGCGGTTCTCGGCGCGTTGCACGCGCGGTGGAACCCGGTGCCCGGGCGGTTCAAGGACTACATCGCGATGCCCAAGTTCAACATGTACCAGTCGTTGCATACGACGGTCATCGGGCCCGGCGGCAAACCGGTAGAGGTCCAGATCCGCACGCACGCGATGCACCAGCGGGCGGAACTGGGGGTGGCCGCGCACTGGAAGTACAAGAGTGGCGACAAGGACGGGGACTTCCAGATCAACGACATGGCGTGGTTGCGTCAGCTGCTGGAATGGCAGAAGGAAACCGGCGATCCAGGAGAGTTCCTGGACTCGTTGCGTTTCGAGATGAACGTCGGGGAAGTTTTCGTTTTTACCCCGAAAGGCGATGTCCAGGCACTGCCGGCGGGCTCCACACCGGTCGATTTCGCCTACGCGGTGCATACCGAGGTAGGGCACCGCACGATGGGCGCGAAGGTCAACGGCAAACTGGTCGCCTTGGACGTGGCGTTGGAGAACGGGGACGTGGTGGAGGTCTTTACCACCAAGTCCGTGGACGCCGCACCCAGCCGGGACTGGCTCAGCTTCGTGAAATCCCCACGGGCGCGCAACAAGATCCGCCAGTGGTTCACCAAGGAGCGCCGCGAGGAGGCCATCGACCGCGGCCGCGAACAGATGGCGCGGGCGATGCGCAAGCAGCACCTGCCACTCCAGCGGTTGATGAACCACGACTCGCTGGCGGCGCTGGCCAACGAGATGCGCTACCCCGACGTGTCCTCGTTGTACGCCGCGGTGGGAGAGAGCCAGACCTCGGCGCAGAACGTGGTGGCCAAGCTGGTGGCTCTGCTCGGTGGCGAGGACGCCGCGGAGGAGGACCTGGCCGAGGCGACGCTGCCGGAGAAGGTGACCACCACCAGAGGACGGCATCCGGACCCCGGTGTGGTCGTGGTGGGCGCCAAGGGCACGTGGGTGAAGTTGGCGCGTTGCTGCACTCCGGTGCCGGGCGATGAGATTGTCGGGTTCATCACCAAGGGAGCAGGCGTCTCGGTGCATCGCCGTGACTGCACGAACGTGGACGACCTGCTCAACCGGCCGGAGCGGATCGTCGAGGTCGAGTGGTCGGTGGGTGCCGCATCGGTATTCCTGGTGCAGATCAAGGTGGAGGCGCTGGATCGGGCCGGGCTGCTGGCCGACATCTCGAGCGTGCTGGCCGAGCACCATCTCAGCATCCTGTCCGCATCGATGACCACCTCCCGGGACCGGGTGGCCACGTCCAAGTACACCTTCGAAATGGGCGATGCCAACCACCTGGAGCATGTGCTGCGCGCGATCCGCGGGGTCGACGGGGTGTTCTCGGCCGGCCGGGTCACCGGTGGGGCCACCGCCCGGCCGAAAGACAATCCCGCTGCGGCCGGGCCGGTTCTCGGCAGCGCCGATGCCGGCGCCGGTACTGCCTCGAACGCGCTCAGGCTGCGTCAGGACAGTCCGCAGCAGGCCGATGAGGTCGGCACGGAGTCGGCGTAGTAGTCGGTTGCCCGGGCGTCGCCGAACCCGCTACCCGGACAGTTTGGCGATCTGCTCGCGCCAGGCACGCTTGGTGTCCAGCGCTTCCTTGGCCTCCTTGACGGCGCGCTGGTCACCGGACTCCTTCGCCGTGCGCAGATCCCGTTGCAGGTCGGCGATGGACTTGTCCAGTTGGTCCAGCGCGCTGCTGGCACGGGCCTGGGTCTCCGGGTTGCCGCGCCGCCACTTGTCCTGTTCGGCATCCCGGACCGCCTGCTCCACCGCACGCAGCCGCCGCTCCACCCCGGACAGCGCCGAGCGGGGAACCTTGCCTACCTGATCCCACCGCTCGTGCACGGAACGCAGCGTGGCCTTGGCCGCGCCGACATTCTTCACCGGCAGCAGCGCTTCCGCCTGGGCCAGCAACTCTTCCTTCTTCACCAGGTTGGCGGCGAACTCCTGGTCCTGCTCGGCCTGCTTGGCCGACCGGGCCGCGAAGAAAGCGTCCTGGGCCGCCCGGAACCGCGCCCACAAGGCGTCGTCGTCCTTTCGGGACGCCCGACCGGCCTGCTTCCACTGCGTCATCAGGTCCCGGTAGGCGGCCGACGTGCCCCGCCAGTCGGTAGACGTGGACAAGTCCTCGGCCTGGGCAACCAGCTTCTTCTTGGCCGCCTTGGCCGCGTCCTGCTCACTGTGCAGTTTGCTGAAGAAGGTTCGTCTGGCCCGGTCGAAAGAGTTTCGGGCGTGGCTGAATCGTTTCCACAGCTCGTCCTCGTCGGCCTTGTTCAACCGTGGCCCACCGGACTGCGCGGCCTTCCACGCCTCGAACAGTTCCTTCATCCGGTCCCCGGCCGGCCGCCACTGCATCTTCTGCGGGTCCGTGGCGGCGATCTTCTCCGCCTCGGCGACCAGTTCCTGCCGAGCAGCCTTGGCTTCCTCCCGGGCCCGGGCTTTCGCCTGCGCGGCCTCTTCCCGGCGGGACTGCAACCCGCTGAGCAGGGCGTCCACTCTGGCCTCCAGCGCGGTCAGGTCACCGACCACGTTGACCTCGGGCAGCCCGACCTTCACCTGCTCCAGCGCCTCACCGACCTCCTTGACCGGTGGGTCCGGCAGGGCCAGCCGTTGCTCGGCAAGGTCCAGCATCGACACGATCTCGTCGTACTTGTGGCCGAAGTAGGCCAGGGCATCCGCCTCGGACGCGTGCGGGTAGGAGCCCACCGAACGTTCCCCGTCGGCGGTGCGAACGTACACCGTCCCGTCGGTGTCGACCCGGCCCCACTGGCTGGGATCGCTGGTGTGGCTCGGATCGCCGGGACCGACGACGACGGTCACCGCGGGCTGTCGCGGAATCGATCCACCGGCGGACGCAGGCTGACCCGGGGCCGGCCTCGGGCCCGGGCGCGGCCCGGGCTTGGGTGTCGAACTCACCGAACGCTCACTTCCTCCATCACGGTGGCCCGGGCCGGGGCGGTTTGGTCGGGTGCAAGTCCACCTTTGGCGATGCCGCGCACGACGTCAAGCCCATGATCGACCCGCCCGAACACCGTGTAGCCGCCCGCCGCATCGGCAGGGATCGAGGAATCCGCGTAGACGATGAAGAACTGGCTGCCATTGCTGTACCCGTCGTTGCCCACTCGCGCCATCGCCAGCGTACCGGCGGGGTAGACGTTGTCGGCGGGAGCGTTCTCCACCGGGCCGAAGGAATAACCGGGTCCGCCTCGGCCGGTGCCGGTCGGGTCGCCGCACTGCAGCACGAAGATGCCGGTGGTGGTCAGCCGGTGGCATGTGGTGTCGTCGAAGTAGCCGTCCTGGGCCAGGGTGACGAAGTTCGCCACCGCCGCCGGTGCCGCCTTCCCGGTCAGGGCGAGCCGCAGCGTGCCGTGATTGGTGCGGATCGTCGCCTCCCAGTCCCGGTCCTGGGCCAATGCGGGGTCTGGGGCGGCCGAACCGGGCGAGGAGGCCGGTCCGGCTTCCGCGGCGTCGTCCGCGGGCGGCGGTGTTGCGGTGCTCCCGGGTGCCGGGCCTGAATCGCCGGACAGCCGCCACGAGGTAACCAAGACGGCTGCCGATGCCGTCGCCGCGACCAGGACAAGAAGCCCGATGAGTACCGCGCGGCGCGGCGAGTCGGCGGGCATATGCGTCATTCTAGGACGGCTGTGGACCTATGGTGATCGCCTTGGTGCGGTTCGGCTAGGCTCGTCCGGTGCTGGTTACCGCGTTCCCTTCACCGATCTTCGCCGCCAACTGCTTCATCCTCGCGCCCGCGGCCGGCGAGGAGTGTCTCGTCGTGGATCCGGGCATCGAGGCGAACGACTGGGTAGCCGACACGGTGCGCGAGCATAAGCTGCGCCCGGCCGCGGTGCTGCTGACGCACGGGCACCTGGACCACGTGTACACCGTGACCCCGGTGTGCACGACCTACGAGGTACCCGCGCTCATCCACGGCGAGGACAGCTACCGGTTGTCCGACCCGATCTCGACGATGAGTCCGGAGCTGGTGGCGATGCTGGAGCAGCAGTTCGGGGCCAAGAGCACGTGGGCCGAGCCGTCGGAGATCCGCACCCTGACCGACACCCAGCACATCGAGATCGCCGGACTGGACGTGCAGGTCATTCACGCGCCCGGGCACACCGAGGGCTCGGCGATGTTCCACCTGCCCGGCGGTGACGTGTTGTTCGCCGGCGGCATCGGGCGCACCGATCTGCCCGGCGGCGACAGCGACGCGATGCGCACGTCGTTGCGGGAGAAGGTAATGGCGCTGCCGGACGACGCGCTCGTGCTGCCCGGGCACGGCCCCGGCACCCTGATGGCCCGGGAGCGCGTCACCAACCCGTATTTAAGTGAGCAGTTCCTGAGCGCCACCGGCCCGTTCTGAGCGGCCGCACCCTCAGCTGTCCCGAGTTCCCGACCCCGCGAGACACCCATGGCTTCCCGACGTTCCTCCCTGTCCGGCTTCCCGGAATGGACCCCCGCTCAGCAATCGGTGGAGAACAAGGTCGTCGACGTGCTGGCCCACACGTTCCAGCTGCACGGTTTCACCAGCCTGCAGACCCGCTGCGTCGAACCGCTTGACGTGCTGCTGCGCAAGGGCGAAATCGACAAGGAGGTCTACGGCGTGCGCCGGCTGGCCGAACTGGCCGGTGCGGACGCGAGTGCGGAATCACTGGCTCTGCATTTCGATCTCACCGTGCCGTTCGCCCGCTACGTGGTCGAGAACGCCGGCACCTTGGTCTTCCCCTTCCGTCGCTACCAGATTCAGAAGGTCTGGCGCGGCGAGCGCCCGCAAGAGGGCCGCTACCGGGAGTTCGTGCAAGCGGACATCGACATCGTGGACCGGGACATCCTGCCGTTCCACTACGAGGTAGAGGTGGCGCTGGTGATGGCCGAGGCGTTCGCCCGGCTGCAAGACCTGGGACTGCCCGCCATCACGATCAGGGTGAACAACCGGAAACTGGTCGAAGGATTCGCCCGCGGCGCCGGGGCAGCGGACTCCGCCGCCGTGCTGCGCGCCCTCGACCGGTTGGACAAGATGGGCGCGCAGCGGGTCCGGGCCGATCTGGTCGAGGCGGGTCTGGACGAGGCGGGCGCGGCGTCCTGCCTGGCGCTGGCCGGGATACGCGGCGGTGTCGAGGTGATCGATCAGGTGCGCCAGCTGGGCGTCGGACACGACCTGCTGGAGGAGGGGCTGGCCGAACTGGCGGCGGTGCTCTCGGCGGCCGCGGAGCAGGCACCCGGCGCGCTGGTGGCCGACTTGTCGATCGCTCGTGGCCTGGACTACTACACCGGCACCGTCTACGAATCGACGATGCGTGGGTTGGCGTCCGTCGGGTCGGTGTGCTCCGGCGGGCGGTACGACTCGCTGGCCGGGGACGGCAAACAGACCTACCCCGGGGTGGGCATCAGCTTCGGCCTCACCAGGGCACTGGGTGTGCTGTTCGGGCGTGGCCTGACCGCGGACCGGTCCGTGCCCAGCTGCGTGCTGGTGGCGTTGCCCAGCGAAGACACCCGGCCGGTGGCCCGGCAGCGGGCGGCCGCGTTGCGGGCCCGCGGCATCGCGGCGCAGGTGATGCCCAGCCCGGACAAGTTCGGCAAACAGATCCGGTTCGCCGACCGCCGCGGCATCCCGTACGTGTGGTTCCCCGGCCCGGACGGGGAACCGGACTCGGTCAAGGACATCCGTACCGGCGAACAGGTTCAGGCCGATGCGGGGTCCTGGACCCCGCCGCAGGCCGACCTGACGCCGCAGGTGGTGCCCGGGTAGGGCCCTACCGCCCCCGGCCGGTGAGGTGCCCGGTCAAGAGTACGTTCGGTCTGTCCGATAGATCGCCTGTGACGTCTTTGACCCGCGTTGTCCTTGAGCTGGATCCGCAAACCCCGGCCACCGGTTCGACCGTGCTGGCCACCGCCATCGCCACCTTGCCGGGAGTGGCAGAACTGGTGCTGGTGCTACGCGGCGTCGACGAGGTGACCCAGGAGCACGCCGACCAGGTGGTCGCGGTGTGCGCGCAGGCGGCCCCTGGGGCGGCGCTGCCGGACATCGTGCTGCTGGGCGAGGCGGAGGCCACGGATCTCGAGTGTGCGGTGCGGGTCACGGCCACCGGTGAGCCGTTGGCGGATGCGCAGGCAGTGGTGCTGATCTCGGCGCTTGCGGTGCGGTCCTGGGACCAGGCCGATGGCCGCGCTTCGGCGCAGCCCGCAGGATTGCCGCGGACCCCTGCAGGCACCGTCTCGGCCACCGCGGTGCCGCAGCCGCGTTCCGCCGAACCGGCCGGTGCGGGCGCACAGAACCTGCGCCTGCGGGACCAGCTGATCGCCCGGCGAGACGCCGCCCGGGCCGCCGGCCCCGCCCACGTGCGGCCGGTGATCGCCGTGGTGGCCCAGGTCCAGTCCAGTTTCGGCGCGATCGACAGCGTGTGCCGGGCCTTGCACGAGCACCCGGACGTCGACCTGCAGGTGGTGTGCGTGGACAGTGAGCATGACCGCAGGCCGCACAGCACAGCCGATTTCGTCGCCGGACACGGATACCCGACCCAAGGGCCGGACTGGCTGGCGGCTCAGCTGGCCGACCCGGCGAGCCCGCTGCGGGCAGTATTCTTCTACGACCCGTGGGACGGGTTGCGCCCCTCGCCCGCCACCGCACAGGACGTGGTCAACGCCGGCGTGCGGGTGGCCTACGTCCCCTACGGCACCAACGTCGGGGCGGGTGAGAAGACGATGCAGCTGGCCTACAACACCCCGATGCACCAGCTGGCCTGGCGGGCTTTCGCCCGCTCCCCGGTGCAACGCGGCCTGTACCGGCAGTTCTGCGTCGCCGGTGACCAACATGTGCGGGTGCTCGGGTTGCCCAAGTACGACCGGATCGCCACCCTGGATCCGGCCGGGGAAGGGATCGAGGTGGCTTGTGACGGGCCGGTGGTGCTGTGGAACCCGCATTTTACTTTCGGCCCGGACGGCTGGTCCACCTTCCGCAGCTACCTGGATCGCCTGTTGCGGTACGCCGCCGATCATCAGGACTTCACATTGCTGATCCGCCCGCACTTCCGGCTGTTCACCGACCTGCCCGCCAGCACCGAGGGTGCGGCGTTGCTGTCTCGGATGACCGCGGCGGCGCAGCGGCGGCACAACGTCGTCCTGGACCGTGGCGAGGACTACCTGCCGGCGTTCCGGACCGCGGACGCGATGCTCAGCGATGCCAGTTCGCTGCTGAGCGAGTTCATGGCGCTCGGCCGTCCGGCGCTGTATTTGCACCGCATCGACGGGCCCGGCGTAACCGCTGACGCTCAGTACTTCTTCAACACCGACGTGGCTACCAGTTGGCCTGCGGTGCAAGGGTTCCTCGACCAGGTCCGGGCCGGCCGCGACCCCTTCGCCGAACACCGGAAGAATCTGGTGCACAGGCATTTTCCGATGCTGGACGGTTCCGCGGGAGCTCGCATCGTCGATGAGGTGCTCGCCGGTCTGGCGGCCGAGGGCGCGCTGACGCAGCCGGCGGCGGCCCGGTGAACGCCGCCCAGGCCGGTCGAACAGGTACCGCGCCAGGTCCGGCCGGGCGCACCAGGATCAGCGGTACCCCGGTGCCCATCGACCCGGCGGCGGTGCAGGCGTTCTTTGCCGGCCGGGGTTGCGGTGTGAGCGAGGATCATCCGTTGACCAGCGTGCTCTACCAGGACCACGACCCGGGCCTGGCCGAGCGCCGTGACGCGCACGAGAAGCAGGTCGCGATGCCGCTGCTGAGGTTGGCGGCGGGGTTTCGGGTGCTGGATGTCGGCTGCGGTATCGGCCGCTGGGCAGGCCCTGTGCTGGCTGCCGGATCCGACTATGTCGGAGTCGATTACAGCGCCGAGGTGTTGGCGGTGGGTGCGCGCCGGCATCCCGGTGCGCGATTCGTGCACGCCTCAATGACCGGTTTACAGCAGCCCGCGGTATCCGCGCAGCTGCGGGATTGTGACGGGGCGACGGGATTCGAGCGCATCATCATGGTCGGGGTGCTGATGTACGCCAACGACGAGGACGTGGCCGCCGCCCTGACCGGGGTGGCCGCCCTGGCCCGCCCCGGAGGCATCGTCTACCTGCGGGAGCCGACGGCCATCCGGCAGCGGCTGACGTTGCGCGGGCACTGGTCGGAGGAGCTGGGTGCCGAGTACAACGCGATCTACCGGACCAGGGACGAACTGCTGGCCGCGATCGCCGTGCACGCACCGGCGTTACGGGTGGTTTCCGATGCCGACCTCTACCCGCCGGAACTGAACAACCGCAACGAGACCCGGCAGCGCTATTGCATGCTGGAGCGGACGTGAGATCTGCGGTGCCCGGGGGCACCTGCTTCGCCTTCGACCTCGACGGCACCATCACCAGCGAGGAGATTCTGCCGGTCGTCGCCGGGCAGCTGGGGTTGCAGCGTGAGATGGCCACTCTCACTGAGCTGACGCTGGCCGGGCTCATCGACTTCCGGGATTCGTTCGTGCTGCGATGCGCCATCCTGCGGGCGGTGCCGGTCAGCACGGTGCGCGACATCGTCGCCGAGATCGAGCTGTCCGAGGCGGTGGCCCAGTTCATCCGGGCCAACCGGGACCGCTGCGCTGTGGTCACGGGCAACCTGGATGCTTGGATCACCCCGATCACCGACCGGCTCGGCTGTCCGGTGTTCAGTTCGGTCGCGGCCACCGACGGCGACCGGCTCACCGGCATCGACCATGTGCTGACCAAGTCCGAAGCCGCGACCCAGCTGCGGGAGAGTTTCGAGCGCATCGTCGCCGTCGGTGACAGCGTCAACGATGTGCCGTTGTTCGCCGGAGCGGACGTCAGAATCGCCTTCGGCGGCGTGCACGATCCGGCCGCCCAGCTGGTGGAGGTGGCCGACTACATCACTTACCGAGAGGAGGCGCTGTGCCGCGTCCTGACCACGCTGTCATAGCCGCCGCCGGTTTCGGCTCCCGGCTGGGCCGCGGGCACCCCAAGTGCCTGCTGGAAGTGGCCGGGAAACCGTTGTTGCGCTGGCAACTCGACCTGCTCACCGACGTGCCCGACGTGCGCGTGGTCGTCGGCTTCCAAGAAGATGCGGTGACCGATCTGGCCCGCCGGTTGCGCCCGGATGTGACCATCGTGCGCAACCCGGCCTTCGCCGGCACCTCGGCGCTGGCCAGCTACGCCTTGGGCGGGCGGTACGTGGCTGAGCCGTGTCTGTTCATGGACGGCGACATCATCTTCGACCCGGTCACGTTCCAGGCATTCTGCGAGCGGGCGGGCGACCGGCCGCTGGTGGGCTACACCGACGCCAAGACTCAGGATCCGGTGTACGTGGACATCGACGAACCGGCCCAGCTGGTGCGCGGTTTCAGCCGGACCGATGTGTCGGCGTTCGAGTGGGCCAACCTCTTGTGCGTGCCGGGGGACGCATTGGAGCAGGGTTTGCCGGGGCGTCCCGCCTCGGCGAGCACCGTGTTCGAGTACCTGCGCACGCAGCTGGCGCCGGTGGCCGG